>Ga0315339_1000163_pt1 | contig 102497 bp, 92 predicted proteins | sample ASW17metaG_FD_204514 | JGI IMG/M metagenome (GOLD analysis project Ga0315339, IMG submission 204514) | Ammonia-oxidizing marine archaeal communities from Pacific Ocean, United States - ASW #17 | ecosystem: Environmental > Aquatic > Marine > Oceanic | place: USA: California | collected 2016-12-05
GTATGGCGACTATGGATGATGTCCGCCTTGCCGTTGAGACACTGCGCGAGAATAATGCCGGTGATATCACTCTGCTGCATTGCACCTCGCTGTATCCGGCGCCGATGGATAGCGTCAATCTCAACGCGATGGTGACATTGCGCGATGCCTTCAATGTTGCCGTAGGCTATTCCGATCACACGCTTGGCGACCATGTGGCAGTGGCCGCCGTAGCGCTTGGTGCCTCGGTAATCGAAAAGCATCTAACTCTGGATCGCAACCTGCCGGGCCCGGATCATGCGGCGTCCCTTGAGCCAGCGGAATTTGCCACCATGTGCACAAGGTTGCGGGCCACAGCATTGGCGCTTGGTGACGGCGTGAAGGCGCCAAGCGCGGCGGAGCTGGATGTTGCCCGGGTGGCGCGCAAGAGCTGGCACGCGGCGGCGGATCTCGCAGCGGGTGTGATAATGGCGGCGGATGATGTGTGCCTGAAACGGCCGGCAACGGGACTCTCGGCGGCGCAATCACCGATCGGCTACCGCTTGAAAATTTCCCGCGCGGCAGACCAGCCGATTCGGGCAGCGGATATTATGGCGGCGGAGCGCTCGGCATGAGCCGTGTTCTTAGTGTCTCCAGCAGTCGTGCCGATGTGGGAATTTTGGCTCCGGTATGGCATGCCTTGGCCACTGAGCCGGCGTTTGATTTGCACATTTTTTTAACCGGCGCACATGTCAGTGATGCCGCGCTGGTGGATGGTATATTGCCAACTGAAGCCGTTATACATCGTGACGGCGCCGATCTTGGCGGAAGGCCTGCGGACGAGGCGGCGGCGGCCATACCGGCGATAATAGCGGCTATGGTGGGAGTCATCGATAAAACGGCGCCTGATGCCGTGTTGGTGATTGGCGATCGCCTTGACATGATGCCCGCAGCAATGGCGACGCTTGCTTATAACTTACCAATTATTCATCTGCATGGCGGCGAGAGTTCGGAAGGGGCGGTTGATGACCGCATCCGCCACGCTATCAGCAAGCTTGCCCATATTCATTGTGCCGCGAGCGTTGATGCCGCCATGCGTCTCAATAAAATGGGTGAGGAGCCGTGGCGTATCCACGTGACCGGCGCGCCGGGCCTCGATAGCCTGATGGCGGCGCCGCAATTGAGTGCTGATGAATTGGCCGCCGAGCTTGATTTTACGATTGGCGAGAATTTTATTCTGGCAACAATTCATCCGGAAACCAATGCCAACAATCCCTTTGCTCCGCTCGATGCTGTTTTCAAGGCACTTGATACGACGCCGCGCCCAACTGTGATCACCGCGCCAAATGCGGATCCGGGTGGTGCTGAGATGCGCGCGCAAATCCTTGAATTCACGGCCGCACGGCCCTGGGCGCTGTTCCGCGATACTCTCGGCGCGCGTCTTTATGCCAATGCCATGCGCTATGCCACGGTCATGCTTGGCAATTCGTCGAGCGGTATTGTCGAGGCGGAGCTGTTTGGCTTGCCGGTGATCAATGTTGGTGCTCGCCAGCAAGGTCGTGCTTGCGGCGCCAATGTGCACCACTCAATCGCCGACGCAGACGCCATTGGAAATCTGCTGGCACAGATCGCTGGCCAAGCACCCGCTGGGCCGCGTATTGCGAGAAATTCTCTGTACGGCGATGGTCATGCTGCGCCACGCATCGTCGCAGTGATCAAGAATTTGCTGGCGCGCGATAAGCTATTAATGAAGAAATATTCTGACCAAGCTGCGGTATTTTCGCCTCCCTGGGCTGCGAATGCTGCCGCGTGAGGTCTACATGGAGCAAAGTACTGACAATCTATTCCGCGGCGTCTTTATGGTGGCGCATTCTCAATATCGCTTTGTCTTGCTTGCTCTGGCACATCGCTTGTGCGAGCAGAAAAACAGTAAACTGCATCTCTACGCGGCAACGCATCAAGCAGAAAAATACTACCGTCAGAACGCTAAAATCGGCGTGTTCGCGACAATCAAAATCAAGGCTCGGCTATGTGATGCAATTCGGGCGCTAAACCTCAAGTCAGTGGCGGGTCTGAGATTGGTGACCGTTCATCCCGAAACCAATGCCGCTGATCTGCGGGTCGCGTTGGACGCGGATTTGAATGTGCTCGCGGCAACGCCGGGCCCATCGCTCATTGCCGCGCCAAATGCTGGTCCCGAGGATGCTGAAGCGAAACGCCGCATTGATAAATTTGCTTCGAAAGCGCACGACGTTATCTATCGCGACGCCCTGGGATCCGCTTTGTACCCGAACGCGCTGCGGCACGCAGCTGTCATTGTTGGCAATTTGTCGAATGGAATTATCGAGGCGGGTCTCTTCGGATTGCCAGTTATTAATGCCGGAAGCCGCCAGGGTGGACGCCTGCGGCAGAGTTATTTGGTTCAGGCCAGCTTTTATACAAGCGCTTCGCGACAGATACCGGCAAATTTGTAGCGCCGTGGTAAACCATGAACGTAATAATGGAACAAAACAATATGCCTGATGCGCATGACGAAGATGGGTGGGAGGAGCTGGAAAAGCAATCGAGTCTCAATGCCATCGTCGGCGACTGTATTCTTTATGAAGCTGTCGGCGACGAACGAAAATTTACGATGCCGATGCTGAAAATTCTTAAAGACCGCGACCAGTTGCGCGTTATCGGTTTGGTGCGTTTTGCCCAGGATATTTACCCAATGATGGAGACTGGCCTGTTTGAGGCAGTGTACAGCACCGCAGATATGTTGGATGCATTGCCGGAAAATGACGCTAGTCTGATGTCCAGGGCGCGCCATATTGAACAACGCTTCGATACTGTTATTCATTATAATTTGGCGGATCGTCGCCTCTATTTTACCGGCTGCACGACGTTCCCTTTTACCCGCATTGAGACAGGCCAATCCTACGAAGAATGGATTCGCCAATTTATTGCCATGTATGAAGGTGTTGAACAAATTATGCAGCGCCATGGCGTGACGTTTGCATTAAACGGGCGGCGGGTGGTGTGCGATGTGGCGCGTGGTCTTGGCCTGCCAATACGGTGCCTGGGATATTCATTTCTCCACGATCGAATGATTTGGAAAGATGGGATGAAGGTAAATCGGGCATGGCTGCATGCTGCGCATGAAAAAGCCCGCAGTACGGATACACGGTTGTCTGCCGATAAACTTTCGCCGCCGCCCTTTCATATGAATATCCGAAAAAAAGTTTTTGCTGGCATCGGCCTGCGGCAGCTGATTAAGACAACTCTTCTTATTCTCCTGCGGACCGCTTATTGGCATTTGCGAAAATATGACAAGGTTACAAAATTTGGTTACAGCCCGTGGCGTCACATCCGGTTTCATTTCCAGCGCCGCGCGGCGTTTAAGCACCTCGCCCGCAACAGCGTGCGCGCTCAAGAGTTGCTTGATTCCGAGAAATCATATGTTTTCATGGCGCTCCAAATGGAGCCAGAAGTTTTACTTTCCGGGCAGACACCAGAATTTTTTGATCAGATCGCAATGATCCATCAAGTGGCTAAGGAATTGCCGGTTGGTACCTATTTGGCGATCAAAGATCACGTGCCGGCATTGGGGTATAGGGACTTAAGTTTTTACCGAATGCTCGATACCATGCCTAATGTCATCATGGTGGATCCGAGCGATTTCGCCATTCCGCTGATCCGAAAAGCACGCGCGGTCGTCTCATTGCTTGGACGTAGCGCGTTTGAGGCGGCAGCATTTGGTGTTCCGGTTCTTGCCTACAGTCCCGGCATGTTCTTTGGCTACTTGCCGCATGTTGAGATTTCTACGAACTTTGTAGAAACGCGGAGCGTTTTGAAAAGGCTGATCTCGTACAGTGCCGAGGAACGAATCGCGTTTGCGCGCGAGGGGGAATTGCTGTTAGCAGCCATGCATGATTCGACGCTTGATCCAGCTGATTTTATAGATCGCGCGGCATTTGGAAAGGCTTTGCTGGTAAGCCTTAATGAGTCGTTCTCCGAGCCGGGTTCCAGCGGCTCCGTTGAGGCCCTGACGGCAATCCAATGATGTATGGACACGCGTAAAGTTATTTCAGGGAGTCGGGAATTTCAATGCTTGTTTTCATAGAGCCTCTAGACAGTTGAGGAGATCACGATGCAAAGCGGACAGCAATTGATCGACACACAGCCAAGTATACCCGCGCTATCTTATTCCAATGTAATTGAGGGAGAGAAGCCCGATATTCAGACGGTCGTTCGCCATATTAGAGAGCGCGGCTTCGTTGTTTTGCGCGGCGTATTGCCGATGAAGTCTGTGGAGGCCGTTGTGGCACGCGCCAACGACCTGTTGCAGCAACCCTCTGTTGGCGGTGTATGGGGTTATTTTCGCGCCGACCACCAAAAGAAGATTCTTCTGCCGACATTGTTGGGTAGACCGGTTTACGATTTGATAGCAAACGAGTACATCGTCGATATTGTTGAGGCATATCTCGGTGTCGATTGCCTGCTTGCGGAAACGAATCTGAAAGCGGACCGGGGCGTCAACTATAGCTATTTCCCGCTGCATTCGGATTTTGCCGTCGGGTGGTGCAAAAATTCTGACCACACATCCCCGATCACGCAGGAGCTCATGAATGAGCCGCTTGCTGTGGGCGCGGCGATATATTTTCACGACACCACCGAAGGTGCATTTTGCTATTGTGAGGGCACCCATAAACTGGGTGCGCCACACGGCCAGCGCTTGGCGAATTATCCGAGGAAAAAGCAGGAAGAGATTATCGCCAAGAAGTTGCGTGTGGAAGGCCGTAAGGGAGACATTATTCTCTTTGATGACAGTGGCTTTCACGGGCCAGACCACCCGTCACGAAGCGATCGGACAGTTATTCTGGTTGACTATTATCGGACGGATGTGCTCGGCAACGAGCAGGTGACACCGTTACCGATCTGGAGTTGCGACATCGGCGGATTATCACCAAAGCAGCTTCGCATTCTCGGCGCCAACAGTACGTTCACGCTGCCATTCGATCGCTACAAATGGAGCAAGATCAGAAAGACAAAAGCTTTTCCTTTAATCACATTCCTCATCAACAATGCATTTATCGGAGCGCATCTGAGAATGAAGCTAAAAGCGGTATTACGGCGATGACGATTGCAAATTTAGCCGGGCGTTTGCTGCCGCGCCCGCTTCGCAAATTCCTTCAACCGAAATGGCACAAGGTTCGTGACTATCTATTATTTCGCATCCGGCTGCAGGGTCGTCTCCTGTTTGATAAGTCGATCGGAGACTGGGTTGCGGTCCGTCCTTTTGCCGGACGCAAGTTGGCTGTTCCAGTACGTTCTTACAGACAGTTTCGCCGCTACTATCAATTCGGCCGGCAAGGTGACAAAGACGTGGTCTTCGCCTGGATGCGGCGGATAGAGGATTGCGAGGTGCTTTACGACATCGGCTCTTCAAACGGCCTGGAGGGATTTTTTACCAATCACCTGTGGGGCAGCAAGATTGTTTTTGTCGAGCCGTTCACGCCCAGTATCGAGACGATTTTAAAAACGATCGTGCTGCAAGGGCCGGCCAAAAGAGATGATTTCGAAGTTGTCCAAAGTGGTTGTGATGTGGAATTGTCGCAGAGCAAATTATACATGCATCACGGGCCGATCCCGGGAGCCAATCGCAATTCTGTCGCCAAGCCGGAAAACTATGATCGCGGCGGGCGGCAATCGCAACCGGTGCTTTGCCATCAATGGGTCATGACGGTCTCCCTCGATAGTCTGCATTGGGATCTTGGCCTTTCCTTGCCAACACATGTGAAGATCGATGTGGACGGCTTCGAGGACCAGGTCATGGCAGGCGCCACAAAATTGTTGCGCGAGAAATGCGTGCATTCCTGGGCCATTGAACTGAATGGTCTTGATAACAAGAAGTCGATAACGGCTTTGATGGCAACGGCCGGTTACGATGCCGTTGCCGAGTGGGAACATTATCCTGGCACCGAATATTATTCAGGCGATACAATTTTTGTGCGCAGCGATATTACCGATGCCTATCGGCAACAAGCAGCAACCGCCGCACGGTCTCTCTGATCTGATCATGACAAAAGTCCCTCAAAATCAACAAATCCAGATAGTGACAACGGGCTCTATATTGAAAGATTTGCGAGCACTTGGAGTGGCGCCGGGTGATATCATTTGTGCGCATACCAGCATGAAGGCGCTGGGCTTGGTCATTGGTGGCCCACGCACGGTTGTTGAGGCATTGCAGGCGGCTGTCTCGCCAGGCGGCACGGTCATGATGCCGGCATTCTCCGGTGATCTCTCGGACCCTGCCGAGTGGCAGCACCCACCGGTCCCGACAAATCAATTTTTGAACATCCGTAAGCAAATTCCGGCCTACGACCGGGCGCGAACGCCGACGCGCGGCTTGGGCCAGGTCGCTGAGTATTTCAGAACCTATCCAGGCGTGCGGCGCTCGCCACACCCACAATCATCATTTTGCGCATGGGGTCCGCATGCCGAAGCATTGATCGCGAGCCAATCTTACGACAATCGTTTTGGCCCCCAATCGCCCCTCGGCCGATTGATGGATGCCGGCGGCAAGGTGATATTGCTTGGTGCGCCGCATGATACCGTATCGCTCTTTCACCTGACGCAGCATCTTGTCGGCGCTAACAGGTCTGTTGATAAATCTGCGCCTATCACGGAACGCGGCGCGCGCCGGTGGCAGCGTTACAAGGATATCGAATACCCGATTGACTGGTTTGCAGACGGTGTGGCTAGCCTGATCACAACAAGCATCGCCACCACCGGTCAAGTCGGTGCGGCAGTAGCGGTCCTATTTCCAGCGACGCAGGCCGTCAACGACCTGGTAGAAAAGCGCCGTCGAGGCGATTTCTCAAGCTTCCGCGCCAAGGCAAAGCCGCTGTTCGGCACACAAATGGCCATGCCGGCGCCGCGCATTATTGCGCGACTGGATATTAAGGGCGCGAATGTCATTAAGGGAATTCATCTGGAAGGGCTGCGAATTGTGGGCCAGCCTGGCCCCATGGCGCGGCGCTATTACGAGAATGGTGTTGATGAGATTGTGTACATGGATACCGTGGCGTCGCTCTATCAGCGCAATAATATCCTTCCGGTGGTCGAAGATGCCGCGCGCGATATTTTTGTGCCGTTAACGGTGGGCGGTGGTATTCGAACGATCGAGGATATTGTTGCGGCATTGCGCGCCGGAGCCGACAAGGTTGCAATTAATACCGCCGCCATTGCCCACCCTGAATTCATACGAGAGGCTGCCGAGACCTTTGGCAGCCAATGTATTGTTGTATCGGTTGAAGCCAAGCGCCGAGGAGAGAGCCGCTGGGAGGCACTGACAGACAATGGACGCGAACGAACCGGCGTTGATGTTCTCAAATGGGCGCGTGAAGCAGAGCGCCTTGGTGCTGGTGAGTTATTGATTACATCGGTCGATGCTGAGGGGACGCGTCGGGGATTTGATCATGCGCTGTTTCGCGCCGTGCGGCAGCAGGTGTCAATTCCTGCCATTGGCTGTGGCGGTGCCGGCAAAGCGGAAGACGTCATCGACGCCGTGCGATTGGATGGGCTTGACGCAGTGGCATGTGCCAGCCTGTTCCACTATGACCATTGCGCACCACCAGCGCTCAAAGGTGCTATGCTGAAGGCAGGGTTAACAATCCGGCCCGAGGTTGCGGCATGATCGTTGTTGTTGATTATGGTCGTGGCAATCTATTTAGCCTTGGCCAGGCATTACGGTCTTTGAATTTGGACTTTGTCATCTCCGATCAGCCCAATGATGTGGCGCAAGCCGAGCGAATATTCTTCCCCGGAGTTGGTGCGTTTGCCGATGCGATGCAGGGCTTGCAAGAGCGCGGGTTGGTCGACCCGCTGCGTGCCGCAGCACAGGCTGGAACACCTATTCTCGGAATTTGCATCGGCTGTCAGCTGCTGCTTAGCCGGGGAGAGGAGTTTGGAACGCATGCCGGATTGGGTCTAATTCCCGGGAAAGCCGCCCGGCTGCCGGCGCCGCGCCAGGACGATCCAAATATGGTGCGCATTCCCAATGTCGGTTGGCGCAAACTTGATTGCCGTTCCGATGCGCCGGTGTTTGGCGGCATGGCGGCAGACGATTGGATGTATTTTGTTCACTCCTATGCGCCGATGGTCGAAGACCCTGCCAATGTGGCTGCGACGATCAGCGTCAACGGCTTTGATATTCCAGCAGCAATTGCGCGCGACAATGTTGTTGGCGTGCAGTTTCACCCGGAGAAGAGTGGGCCCGCCGGCCTGCGATTGCTCGCGCGGTTCGTCGACGAAAAGTTCAACAAATGACTGATTCCAATATATCTGACCGGACGTTCGAAAAGGGCGGCAAACAATATGTGCGCGATGCGGTTGGCAACGCGCTTGAAATTAAGTATGGATTGCCGGGCGTGGTTAAATATTGCAAGCGCTGTGTAATTTCGAACCAACGCCCTTCCTCAGCCGTTGAATTCAAACACACCAAGAATTCAAAAAAATCCACCATTCGCTTCGACGAGGATGGTATCTGCGATGCCTGCCGTTTTGCAGAGCGAAAAAACCATTTGGTTGACTGGGAGGCGCGGCGCGCTCATTTGACGGAACTGTGCGATCGCTTCCGCTCTCGCAATGGCTCTTACGATTGTTTGGTACCGGGTTCCGGCGGCAAGGATTCAATTTATGCCGCGATGATGTTGAAGCGCGAATTCGACATGCATCCCTTGACCGTGACCTGGGCACCGCATCTTTATTCGGACGTCGGTTGGTACAATCTTCAAGCCTGGCTCCACAAGGGGGGATTTGATAATTATCTTTTTACCCCGGATGGGCAGGTTCATCGCAAGCTGACGCAACTTGCCTTCCGCAATTTGTTGCACCCCTTTCAGCCATTCATATTTGGCCAAAAAAATTATGCGCCAAAGATGGCTGTAAAAATGGGACTCCCGCTGGTTTTCTATGGTGAAAACGAGGCCGAATACGGCAATCCGGTGAAGGATAATGATAGTGCCAAGCGTGATACGGCCTATTTTTCCCAGCACAGTTCCGCCAACGAAGATTTATTTTTTGGCGGGGTGCCGATGGCAGAGTTAGCCGAACATGGAATTAAGCCGGGGCAGATGGAGCCTTATCTCCCGGCCGATGCCGAGGCCCAAGAAGGCGCCAATATCGAAGTTCATTATCTCGGATACTATCTCAAATGGCTGCCGCAGGAATGCTACTACTATTCTTCCGAACATGTCGGCTTCCTCGCGAATGAGGACCGCACCGAAGGCACCTATTCCAAATATAACTCGATCGACGACAAAACAGACCCTTACCATTATTGGACGACGCTGATTAAATTCGGCATTGGGCGGGCAACGTATGACGCGAGTCAGGAAATTCGAAATAGCCACATAACACGTGAAGAAGGCGTCGCCCTTGTCCAACGCTATGACCTGGAATTCCCGCGTAAGCATTTCCCTGAATTCCTGGAGTATCTAAGCATGGATGAAGCGGAGTTTTTTGAAATTGCCAATAGTTTCCGCTCCCCTCATCTCTGGGAAAATACTTCAGACATATGGAATCTGCGACATCGTGTTGAGAATTTGGATACGTAAGAATCTCAATAATGACAAACTCACTCCTCATTCTCGTACCCGCGCGTGGCGGATCTAAAAGATTACCTGGCAAGAATCTAAAACAGTTGGGTGGCAAATCTTTGATCGCGCATACGGCAGACGCCGTGATGCAATCCAAACTGAGCGCCCCAATTCTATTAAGTACCGATGACCCAGCTATAGCGGTGGAAGGGCAACAGGTCGGAATGCTCGTGCCATTTATGCGTCCGGAAGAATTATCGGATGACGATGCGTCAACGGCCGATGTGGTAATTCATGCTCTGAATTGGTATCGCGGCGAACATGGAACGGACCCGGATACGGTTATGGTGCTGCAGCCAACGTCGCCGTTTCGTGGCGGCAACATATTACGCGCCGCCGTTGAGATGCTGGCGCGCCGGACCGATGTGGATAGCATTGTTGCCATGACGGCAATTGGCCTGCCCGCCAATAAAATATTTTTCGCCGAAGAAGACGGTTGTGCGATTCCGGTAAACCCGGAAACACGCCGGCCGGTTTATCAGCCGAATGGCGCCTTATATCTAACCCGCAGCCACCGCTTGCGGGAGGAGGGGACGCTGTATGCGGGAACAATTCTTCCCTTCGTCAGCGAGCCGCTTCGGGGGTTTGATATCGATACTGCGGAGGATTGGCGGTTGGCGGAGGCGTTGCTCGCTTCCGGATTGCCGTCGGAGCATAAATTATTTAGCGCGGGACCATCATTGACTGAGAAACCGTTATGACTAGTACCTCTGTTTCATTAAAGAAATCAAAGCGTATCGTCACTGGGTTAGCTGACGATACAACAGGCGACATGCCGCCGCCGGATAAAATTATATGTGCCTGCGCTGATCTGAATTTTGCCCGTTTCGAGCAAGCGGTCGCGAAGCTTCAAAACCAAAGTTTCGAAACCTTGCTTAAGCAGACCGACTCCGGAAATACCTGCACGGCGTGCTTGCTTGACCTCGAATATTATTTCGTAGCTTTGAGAACACAGCCACGAAAACAAGCTGCAACAAAGGTTGGTGAAAGTACGGTCAGCGCACCTTCTCTACCGCTTAAGCAGCATATCTATAAGTGGTTGGATGCAATTACCCCGCCTGTCGCATGGGCGCCGCCCAACCGTGTGCCCCTTTTGATGGGGCGCGGCATTGAAACATGGCTCACGGTTACCAATCACGATCTTTTGTTTCAGGATCGCAAAAGCGCACCCTTGATGACGAGTGTTCACGTCCGGCGCAGTGATGGCAAACGGCTGTGGCGCGGAAAATTTGAAATTGCGCAGGGCAAAGAGCTGAAAATCAGGCTCGACCAACATCTTCAGCCCGGCTCCAACGACCTCACAGTGGGCAGCGCATGCGTTTCTTCAAAAGCGATGCATCCGGCCATGCGGGGCACCATGCGCCCGCAACTGGAAATTCTTGCGCCAGCCGGCACGTGTGCCCTGCACGCGCAAGGTGACGCCGGACCTGGAGACACTTGGTTTACAATTCAAAACCGGCCCGACGACCAGCGCGTGTTTTTGATTTTGATGAACAATACCAGCAGTGCGCAAACTGCCACGATATCTTACCCGCACGAAATTCCAACAAATAATGTAGAGCCAGGAGATAAAGGACAAGTTGCCCTGCCACCGCGCGGTACGGGGCTGTATGAGATCAATCTGCCCGAAGCGCTCAGTGAGCGAATCATGTCGCGCCCGTTTGCGGTGCGCACACGAACGCAAGGCGCCTGCCGTGTGTTTTTAGTTTGCGCAACACCCACTCTTGACCGTTTCTCTATTGATCATAGGTGACAGCAAATGACCTACTCATACATGATTCCCAGTATATCTTCCTTGCCCTACGGCTATGACTGCACTGTTGCGGTGCCGCTCGATAAAGTCGCCAATAATTTGGTTGGCGGCACCGGCCGTGTCCTGCAGGGTATCTCCGTCTATTCTGAGGGCGAGCGCATCACCCAATATGAAGAGATGCATGTCTTCGAGAAGGGGCGACGCGTCAGCGAGGGGGCGCCTACCTTCGTTTGGCAGGATCAATTTGCAGAGGGCGTCTCCGGTTACCTGGAAAACAGTTTCCGAGCTGAGAATGAAGCACCCTTGTTTGCATCAAATACCGTGCTGCCTTTCTACTCAATCTATAGTAAGGCGGGGAAGAAAGCGTTTTTCTCCGACAATGCCTATCTCTATGCTGCGCCTCCGGTGATCGCCCAAATCGCAGAATATGGGCAATATGTTGATGGCTATCCGGTGACCCGGATTGATCGCGAATGCGACTATGGCGAAAGTATCATCTTCATCAATCCGTATCACAAACCCATCAAGGCAAGCATTACCACTGCTGAAATTGGGATCATCCCGGGGATTCGCATACCTCCATTGAGTACTCGGATGATTTCTCTCGAGAGTCTATTGGAAGACGACATGCGGAATTGGGCCGGGCAAATACAAATTACTGCGACAAATAGAGTCATTACATTTGACGTCAAACACTCGCTTCGCGACCCAAGCTTAATATCGGACCATGAGCATTTGGATCCTTATCGCGGCGAGCCAACACATTTTCCGGCCACGCGGTGGTTTCGTCTGCGCGTCGGGAAATGGTTGATGCGACGCGGGCTGTTATGATGTTCGGAATAATCCCTGGATGACACATATCATATCCCTTGAGGCTTATTGTTGCCCGCCGGATATTTCCACTCGCGATGCCTTGGCGCGGTTGAATGCAACCGAGCATGTTTTTCAGCTCGTTGTGCGATCTGACAGGAAACTTTTGGGGACACTCACAGACGGTGATATACGTCGTGCACTGCTCCGGGGGGTATCGCTTGATGCGCCCGTAAGTGAATCGATGCATGAAGAATTTTTCTCCGGCCATGCGGGCGAAGATAGAAAGAATAGGTCGCTTCTTTCCAAGGATATGCGCCTTTTGACCTTTCTGCCAATCCTTGATCCGCAAGGCAAGATCGTAAAAGTCCTGGTTGGCGGCGGTGATTCTGGCATCGAACGGGCGCTGGTGATGGCAGGTGGGTTTGGCCGCCGTCTTGGCATTCAGACACGTGAGATACCGAAGCCATTATTGCGCGTGGGCGGGCGCCCAATCCTCGATCACATTCTTACAAATTTGGAAAAGTCCGGCGTACGGGATGTTTACGTATCCGTTCATTATCATGCTGATCAAATTGGCAATTTTATCGAAGCCCGTGAAAATCGTGCGCGCATTCAGATTTTTGAGGAGGTTGAGCCCTTGGGAACGGCTGGAGTTTTGGGCCATCTAGATGATGGGTCATCTGCTCCCATACTCGTTATCAATGGCGATGTGATCACCAGTGTTGATTTGATGGCGCTGCATGATTTTCATATTAGTGATGGTCTCGACGCGACCATCGGGGTCACCCGTTATGATGTGGAAGTGCCATTCGGCGTTGTGCGTTGCGATGCGGATGGTCTTTTCTCAGGCATCGATGAAAAGCCGCGCATCAGCAATTTTGTCGCGGCAGGAGTTTATTATTTGGCAGAGAATTTTGCCGCATTGGCAGTCAAAGGTCAGCCGTTGGATATGCCCGACCTGCTTAACCGAGGCAAGCAGATGGGTCTCAAGATAGGCATATTTCCGATCCATGAATATTGGACGGATGTGGGGCGGCCGGCGGATTTGGAAGCCGCCGACGTCGACCATAGTAACGGCAAATACGTAAACACATAGGCAGATTCCTCTAAATATGTATGCAAGATTAATTCGCCAAGCGGCGCTGATGAGTTTGCCGGGCCGCACGGTCGCGCTGTTACTCTCCCTTCATTTGCTGGGCACGTTGATGGAGCTGTCGAGCCTGGTAATTCTGATGCCGGTCTTTCAGTTCATTCAATCGGGCGGTGATTTGATTGCCCTGGCGGCAGAGAACAAGCATTGGCGATGGTTGATTGAGGCCTATGCGATCATTGGTTTTCCGCCCTCGCTTGCGAGCTTGCTAATCACAAGCCTCGCATTTCTATTGCTGCGCCAAATATTCACATACATAAGGCTGCTGATACAGGCGTTCGCCAAAGAGAGCATGATTGCGCGGCTGCGGGCAGAAGCCTTTCGCAATTATCTCCATGCTGATATCGCCTACCATGACCAGGCAGAATCTGGCGGCCTCATCAATGATCTCACAACGGATTTGCAACGCGCAGCCGACTATATTTTTGGTGAGATCATGCTTGCCGGCGTAATTATTGTTTCGCTTGTTTATGTTGGTGGGCTGTTCGCGCTCTCCGTGCCGATGACGGTAACGGCAATTTTCGTGTTTGGCTCAGCACTTTTCATTTTGCGCACGCAGATTAAGAAATCTGAAGTTGCCGGTCGCGAAGTTGTTCAGGCCAATCAGCGCATGTCTGCGTTCCTGATTGAGCGCTTACGACTTGCCCGTTTGGTTCGACTTGCCGGAATGGAGCGCGCGGAAAGCGACCATATGCAGGGGCTGACAACACGGCAGCGAGACGGATTATTTCGCCTCTTTACGTTGTCCGCGCGGATTGATGTGATCATGGAGCCAATGGTAATTGGCGCCGCATATTTGCTAATTTTCGTCAGCATTACGTATTTTGAACTCGATATCGAAGAAATCGGAATGTTTCTGCTTATCGTTATTCGCCTGTTACCCGTGGTGAAAGAAATCGCCCGTACGCGCCAGTCGAACCGCGCAACGATCGCAGCGCACAATTCCATAACCGGGCGCATGACCGAAATGACGGCAGCACGTGAAAAGGGCGGAGGAAACAGGAATTTTAAGCGCCTTGACGATGTATTCCGTTTTGACAATGTGTGTTTCACCTATGACAAGTTGAGCGATAGGCCGGCGCTTAGAAATGTGACGGTGCGTTTTGAGGCGGGACAGTTGACGGCGTTGGTCGGGCCCTCCGGAGCCGGAAAATCAACCCTGATTGATTTGATACCGCGGTTACGCCGACCGGACACCGGCACTATTCAAGTTGGCGATGTGAATATTGAGGAATTTACCCTTGATAGCCTCCGTACCGGAATTTCCAGCGCACCGCAGACGCCGCAAATATTCAATGTGTCAATTGCGGAGCACATCCGATATGGCAAGCATGATGCGACACAGGAAGAAGTAGAGCGCTCTGCTGAGCTGGCCAATGCGGCGGAATTCATTTTGCACTTGCCCGATGGCTACGAAACAATAGTTGGAGAAAGCGGTGTCCGTTTATCGGGCGGGCAGCTTCAGCGGATCGATTTGGCCCGTGCGTTGGTTCGCCGAGCGCCTATGCTGCTGCTGGACGAGCCAACCAGCAACCAAGACGCTGATTCGGAAGCCAAGTTACGTGAGGCCTTGCAGCGCATCCGTCGGGAAACCAACATCACAATCATTATTATTGCGCACCGAATGTCGACGGTCGCAATGGCCAATAAAATTGTGGTGTTGCAAAATGGTGAAATCACCGCTGAAGGCACGCATGAAGCGTTGGTCGCCGAGGGCGGCTGGTATGCTGATGCCTTCCAAAAGCAAGGCGGTGTGCGTGACGCGGCTGCGCAATAGCAGTGAAGTGCCCGGAATTTATGGAAAAGAGATTGGATATATAGAATGCAGCGATCTTTTCTAGCGCCCTCGCCCTCTCTGGACGGTGCTAATATCCTGGTGACCGGCGGAACGGGCTCTTTCGGGCATGCGTTTATCCGCACGGTTCTTGAACGCTATCAACCGCGCCGCGTTGTTGTTTTCTCGCGCGATGAGCTGAAGCAGTATGAGATGGAGCAAAAAATTCAAGCCGAAGATAAAGACCGGGTTCGGTTCTTTATTGGAGATGTACGAGACAGCGAACGACTGGAAGTCGCCATGCGCGAGATCGACGTTGTTATTCATGCGGCGGCTCTAAAACATGTATCTGCAGCCGAATACAACCCGTTCGAATGCGTTAAAACAAATATCCATGGCGCTGAAAATGTGGTGATGGCGGCGCTCCGCGCGAATGTGAAGAAAATTATAGCGCTATCGACCGATAAAGCAGCCAGCCCGATCAACCTTTATGGTGCGAGTAAGCTCGCCGCCGATAAAATATTTGTCGCCGCAAATAATTATTCCGGATCTCAGAACACCCGCTTTTCTGTAGTGCGTTACGGCAATGTGCTCGGATCGCGCGGAAGTGTTTTGCCATTTTTTGAAAACTTGATTGCGTCCGGTGCAACAACGTTGCCAATCACCCATGCCGATATGACGCGGTTCTGGATCACATTGCAGCAGGGCGTTGATTTTGTTCTCTCGTCGCTCGCTATCATGTCTGGCGGTGAGGTGTTCGTTCCCAAAATTCCAAGTATGAAGGTGGTGGACGTCGCGCGCGCAATGGCGCCGGATCTTGAACATGAGTTTGTCGGCATTCGCCCCGGCGAGAAACTGCATGAAACCATGGTCACTGTCGACGATGGGCGCCTGACGCTTGAGCTTGAGGACCGCTACATCATTGAGCCCGCGCTGGCCTTCTGGTCGAACAGTCATCTCATAGGCCGAAATGCGAAATCTGTCATCGAAGGATTTGAATATGCCAGCAATTTGAATACAGAATGGCTTGATGCCGCTGGTCTGCTTGCCTTGATGGATGGAGGTGCCGGTGGCCGGTAAGGCTCCCTTCCTGCCCTATGGTCGGCAGAACATAGACGATAGCGATGTTGAAGCAGTTGTGGCTGTTTTGCGCAGTGACTGGCTGACGACGGGGCCGGCTGTGGAAATGTTTGAGGCAGCTTTCGCGGAGGCGGTTGGCGCGCCACATGCGATCTGCTGCGCTAACGGCACGGCCGCGTTGCATCTGGCTTACCGTGCGCTGGGGCTGAAGCCGGGTGACCAAGTTGTCGTCCCGGCGGTAACTTTCCTGGCGACAGCCAGTGCCGCCCGGCTCACTGGTGCGGAAATTATCTTTGCCGATGTTGATCCGGATACTGCGTTGATGACCCCGGCAACTCTGAGCGACGCACTCGACCGGGCTTCAGGTCCGGTAGCGGCAGTGGCGCCAGTACATATGGTTGGCCAGCCAGTTGATATGAAAGAGATCGGCGCCATCGCCCGTGCCTGCGGCGCACGCATCGTTGAAGATGCGTGTCATGCCCTGGGCGGTCGAGATGCTGACGGACATGCAGTGGGGAGCGGTGCAACTGGTGACGCAGCAATTTTTTCATTGCACCCGGTCAAGATGATCGCTGCCGGTGAAGGGGGCGTCGTCACGACGGCGAATGCCGATATTGCCAACGCAGCGCGGCGGTTTCGCAACCATGGCATGACGCGGGAGAATTTTGCTGATCCTGCTCAGGCCAAGGCGGCGAATGGGTCCGACAATCCCTGGTATTATGAAATGGTCGAACCCGGCCTCAATTGCCGCTTGTCGGATATTCATGCTGCACTCGCGACTAGTCAGCTAAAAAAGCTGGACCGGTTTGTTGCACGGCGCACGGCGCTGGTTGCCCGATATGATGCCGCGTTGGCCGCATTGCCGTCGCGCCTCGCGGCGCATGCTCGCCCCTGCGGACGTGTAATGTCCGGTACACCCGCATGGCATCTCTACGTGGCATTGATAGATTTTGAGGCGCTGGGTCGGGATCGTGCGCGGGTGATGGGTGCGCTACGCGAGTGTGGTATTGGTAGCCAGGTCCACTACCTGCCTCTTAACCGGCAGCCGTATTACCGGAAGCGGTATGGTGCGATTGATCTGCCTGGTGCAAACAGCTGGTATGACCGTGCTCTGAGCCTGCCATTGTATAACAGCATGACGGATAACGATGTGGATCGGGTGGTTGCGGCATTGGTTGACGCGCTGGAGCAAGGCTCGTGACCCAGCGCTGGCTTATCCGGGTTGCGTCCCATGCCCGTCACGGCGGTGGCCATGTCGCACGTTGTGGAAATCTGGGTTCCGCGCTGGTGCGGGCCGGGGCTGATGTAATGATGCAATTAGACCCGGACTCCCCTGATGCCGTCGCCCGCCTTCATCGCCTCGGCCTTGCCTGCAGTGAAGGCGATATACCGTTGTCCAGCGTATGGAATGGTTCAGTTGTCGACGGCTATGAGCTGATGGGTGAGGCGGCCGCCGCTCTTGTCCGGCGGGCACCTCCACTGGTCGTCATAGACGATTTTTTGTCGCCGCCAGAAGGTGCCGCGTTGGCCGTTAACAGCGCATTTCATCTGGCGGGCGAGCGCGTGGGGGAGACCCCTGCGCTGCTTGGTCCACAATATGCAATGATTGACCCCCGTTACGCGCAGCTCTCGCCCAAGGTCACCGCCGGCCCGGTTCGTCACGTGCTGGTCACGACGGGCCGTATTGACCCGCTCGGCCTTGCCAACCAAGCCGTGCACGCCCTTACCAGTTTTAAGCACGATGCCACCATTACTGTGGCGACATCGCCTGACCTACCCGGCCATGCTGCGCTCGTAAAAAAAGTTAATGCCCTGGGTCCGCGAGGACGGTTGGTGCTTGATGCGCCGGATATGGTTGGCGCTCTTGATGAAGCGGATTTGGTCATTGGTGCTGGCGGCGTGAGTCTCATGGAGCGAATGGCCGCAGGCGTGCCGTCATTGACGCTGCTGTTGGCTGATAACCAGCGCCTGTTTGTTGAAGGTGCGGCGCGCTTGGGCGCGACCATCGATGGAAGTAAACTGGCGCCGGATGAATTTACAGATGCATTGCAGGCCGTGTTTTCGGATACAGGTGCGCGGGTGTCCATGGCGGCCGCCGGGCGCGCCGCTATTGACGGTGACGGTGCCACCCGGGTGGCTGAACGACTGACGGCACTTTGCGACGAAGTTACTGCCAGCCGGCAGGCTGCGGGCTGACACGGCGCCAACCATCTATGCCTGATAAACAACATTACCTCGTTGCGGCCATTCACCCGTGGAACCGGCGCGCATATGAGAAATGCCGGTCAACGTGGCCAGGCAATTGGACAATGATTACTTCACCTGAAGATCTGACAGTTCAGACCGTTAAGGCATTGCAGCCACGCTACATATTCTTTCCGCATTGGTCGCGGCGCGTTCCTGATGCAATTCTCGATATCGCTGAATGCGTCTGTTTTCACATGACCGACTTGCCTTACGGGCGAGGTGGCTCACCCTTGCAAAACCTGATCATCGCCGGTCATACCGAGACGGTCGTTTCCGCTCTGCGGATGGAGACGGGCCTTGATACCGGGCCGATCTACCTGAAGCGTCCGATGAACCTTGATGGGCGGGCGCAGGATATCTATGAGCGCGCCGCCGAAATTGCGTTTGGCATGATTGGAAACATCGTCCAGGACCAGCCTGTGCCGGTGCCCCAGTCTGGCGAAGTTACTGTGTTTGAACGACGTATGCCTGCGGAGAGTGAGCTCCCTGCCGGCGCATCGATGCAACAATTTTATGACCATGTGCGCATGCTTGATGCTGATGGCTACCCGCGTGCGTTTGTGAACCACGGCAATCTGCGGATGGAGCTGAGCGAAGCCCGACAGACATCAACAGGTGAGATTACAGCACGCGTGTCGGTGTGCGGGCCAGCATCGAGTTCAGCACCCGGCAAGGGCGGAGGAAAAAACTAGATGAGCAAGAACGTATTAATCGTTGCGGCGCATCCCGATGACGAGGTGCTCGGATGTGGCGGCGTTGCTGCGCGCCACGCGAAGCAAGGTGATTCGGTCGACGTGCTTATAGTCTCGGAGGGTGTCACCTCGCGGGGAGATGGTGGCGGTGCAGTTGCTGCGCTTGCAGATGCGGCTCGAAAAGCCGCCATTGTTCTGGGCACTCGACTTCCACGTTTCGGAGGCCTGCCGGACAACCGCCTTGACACAATCGCGCTGCTGGATGTTGTCAAAATTGTCGAAGCGATAGGCGAAGAGATTCGGCCAGACGTCGTCTACACGCATCATGCTGGCGATTTGAATATTGATCATCAGATTGTGGCCCGTGCCGTTGCAACAGCGTTTCGCCCGATTTCCAATGCGACTGCGAAGGCCATATATTCCTTTGAAACGCTCTCTAGCAGCGAATGGGCCTTACCGTCGGCGGGCACCCATTTTCAGCCGTGTCGGTTTGAAGATATTTCCGACGTTCTCGATCTCAAGGTTGCTGCGCTGGAGTGTTATGCGAGCGAGATGCGCGACTTTCCGCATCCGCGTTCTATCGACGCAGTTACGGCGCTCGCGCGGATTCGTGGGGCAACGGCGGGCTTGGCCGCTGCAGAAGCATTTTGTGTGCTCAGGGAAGTAATTACATGACTGAAACATTTGCCATTGCCGGCCGTGAAATTGGCCCCGGGCAGCCGCCTTTTGTCATTGCGGAAATTTCTGCGAATCATAATGGCAGCCTGGATCGCGCTCTCGAAATCATGCGCGCCGCGAAAGATGCGGGTGCGGATGCGGTCAAATTGCAGACCTATACGCCGGACACTATGACCATCAATCACGACGGGCCAGAATTCTCCATCAAGGGTGGCCTGTGGGACGGCAATACGCTTTATGACTTGTACAAGACGGCGTACACCCCGTGGGAATGGCACGCGGATTTATTTGCTTGTGGCCGAGAGCTTGGCCTCATCGTATTTTCCACGCCGTTCGACTTTACCGCCGTCGATTTTCTGGCGGCGCTCGATGCACCGGCCTATAAAATCGCGTCATTTGAATTGGTCGATCTGCCGCTGATTCGCAAATGTGCGGCGGTCGGCAAGCCGATGATCATGTCCACCGGAATGGCAGATCTGGCTGAAATCAGCGTCGCGGTCAAGACCGCCAGAGAGGCCGGCGCGAGCGACATCGCTCTGCTGCATTGCACCAGCGGATACCCTGCACCCCCTGAAGAATCTGACCTGCGCACAATTCCGCACCTGGCCGAGGCTTTCGGGCTGCCCACGGGCTTATCTGATCACACGCCCGGCATTGCGGCGGCGGTCGCAAGTATTGCGCTCGGGGCGACCATAATCGAAAAGCATTTTACGCTTCGCCGTGCCGACGGAGGGCCAGATGCGGCCTTTTCTCTGGAGCCCGATGAGTTTTGCGCCCTTTGTGATAACGCGCGACTTGCCTGGCAGGCGCTTGGGGGTGTGCGTTATGAAAAGTCAGCGAGTGAAATGGGCAACGCGCAATTTCGTCGATCGCTTTACATCGTCGAGGACATGGAGTCCGGCGATGTTCTAACTGAGAAAAATCTGCGCGCTATTCGCCCGGGCTATGGACTTGCTCCGAAATATTTCGATTGCTTGATCGGCAAACACGTCAATCAGGCGGTCAATCGAGGCACCCCGGCATCGTGGGCACTGTTCGGGTGAAGGGTCTGGCTTCCGCGGCCGTGCCGGCAGTTCATCTTCGCCCCGCCACGGTTGACGATGCGCGCCTGCTGTTCGATTGGGTAAACCAGCCTGATTGTATAGGGGCAAAAATTGAGACTTCGGGTCCCATTGAATGGGCCGAGCACTTGGCCTGGTTTGAAAGTCGTCTGTCTTCCAATGCGTGTGGCATATGGATTGCCATTTTAGCCGACGCACCGATCGGTCAGGTTCGCGCTGAGCTTGGCGGCGACGGCCAAATACATGTCGATATTTATGTTGCTACGCCGGCCCGCGAGGCCGGACATGGTGCGGCAATACTCGCCGCGCTGGCGAACGAGAGTTCGGTGCGATGGCCCGGTGTGTCGCGGGTGGCGCGCGTGCGCAACGGCAATGCGTCGTCGCGCAAATTGTTTGAGAAAGCCGGATATCGATTGACCACTGCAAACGATGATTTTCGGACCTATGTCGGGGCGCCTTGATCATATCTGAGCCTTTAACTCGGCGCTGCATTGCAGTTATTCCGGCGCGAGGCGGCAGCAAGCGTATCGCCAACAAGAACATTCGCGCTTTCGCCGGTCGCCCGCTGATCGAATACGCCATTGAACTTGCACAGACCAGCGGGCTGTTCGAGCGGATCGTGGTCAGCACAGACGCGCCGGAGATCAAGGAGGTAGCGTTAAGAGCCGGGGTCGACGTGCCGTTTGTACGCCCCGCACATCTCGCGGACGACCATGCACCCACGTCACCGGTATTCCACCATGCTCTTGAAGCCGTTGGCGCCGGTGATGAGTTTGACTACGCCTGTTGCATTTATCCGGCGACCCCCTTTACGACTGCTGATGATCTCAGGCAGGGGCTGGCGCTACTGGTAGATGACGGCGCCTCTTCGTCCATGGCCGTGACCACGTTTGCAGCATCCGTCTGGCGCGCCTTCGAGCGACGTGAGGACAATACACTGGCGATGATCTGGCCCGAACATCGCGACACACGCAGCCAGGATCTACCAGAGGCGTTTCATGATGCCGGGCAATTTTACTGGGTTCCGGTTCAACAGTTTTTGCAGGACCCTGTCCTGTTTTCTGCGCAAACACGCGGCGTCGTTTACGAACGCTGGCGTGCGCACGACATCGATACGAATGAAGATTGGACGCACGCCGAAATGATCTTCCGGTCGATCAGAAAGGATCAGCCGTAATGGCAAAGAACGATCAGCTCAAATTCTGGCAAGGCAAATTTGGTGATACCTACGCCGACCGCAATGTGGCGGATGCGGAGGCTCTCGGACAACGCACAGCAATGTGGACGCGAATATTGGCGGCGATGTCCCCAATGCCCGAGTCGATTCTCGAAGTTGGCGCCAATGTCGGGCTGAATTTACGGGCTCTTTCGGCACTGCTGCCGGCGGAGCTCAATGCAGTTGAACCCAACGAAAAGGCGCGGAGCATCCTAGGTGAATCCGGAGTACTGCCGGCTGAGCGAATACACAACGCTTCGTCAACCAGTCTGCCACTTGATGATGACTCAGTGGAGTTTGCGTTTACCAGTGGGGTGCTTATTCACATTGCGCCTGACGATTTGTTGCCTTCGTGCCGTGAAATGTACCGGGTCAGTAGCAGCTACATCGCCTGCGCGGAGTATTTTAATCCCACGCCTGTAGAGATCGAGTATCGAGGCCATAGCGGCGTGTTGTTCAAGCGCGATTTCGGTGCCTTCTGGCTTGATAATTTTGCGGACCTCGAACTTGTTGATTACGGCTTCCTGTGGAAACGCGCGACCGGTCTCGATGATCTGACCTGGTGGGTCTTTCGCAAGTGCTAGACCATACGTTGTTGCAGATGTCCCAAATATCCCCACCATCATCGAATGTGGTGCCGGTCACCCTGGCGGCCTGGGCGGCCGGCCCGTCTCGTACGCTGGACTGGCCGATGCCTTTTCCTGACATCGTGCCGCATATGGCCGACTTCTACCGGCGCTATCTTGAAGCGACCATTAGTGTCGACGAGCTCGATGATCGACGTGTTCTGTTGCTCGGTCGCCGCCCGATGCAGTGCCTCGCGCTGATACAGTTTGCGCTCATGACCGACGCCGCCCGAGCGACCGGACAGCACCTCACCGGGCATGATGTGCTCGACTATCTGGCCGATGGCGGAAGCGCACTACCAGCGGCTCTGCAGCCTATCGGCCAGCCGAAAGTTGGCTCGCGCTTCATAGCGCTGCGCCGCCTCGCCCGGACCAGAAGCTGGACACCGGCTCCCCGGTTGCCCAGAGCCATGTTGCGACCAGATGGAGTAGCACTGACTCACAACGCACTGTTGCGCACCTATCTGCGACGTGTCCCTGAAGCAGTGCGAAACGCCTACGACGACGATTTTGCTGAAGCGGGCGGACCTATTGATGACGCGTTCATGCAGCGCGTGGATGCGCCGGCGCTGACGGAATACATGATTGATGCGCTTACGGCTGAGTTGCCGATTAGCGAAGACATTAAGGCACGCCTGCAAAATGCGGTGCGGTCTGTTTTGCTCGATTCGTATCGTGATGCGACCGGTTTGCTGGGGCGGCTGCGCGCGACCCGTCGATTGCCGCATAGAGTCTTTACCGGCACCGGTAGCAAGCGAATGTCGCGTGCGCTCGGCCTTGAGGTTATTCGCCGGGGTGGTGAGGCAACGCGGTGTGATCATGGCGGCTCGCTCCTGCTGCTGCATGGGCCGGACTATATGGCTCTGAACGAGCTGTCGGTCTCGTCGCGTTTTGTTGTGGCCACACCGACGGCGGCAGCTAGTCCCGAGCTGCTGGCTGGTATCAAGCGTGTAGCACCCCTTGTCACGTGTTCTGTAGACTCCGCGGCGGGAGATCCCGGACTTGATGTGGGCGCTTCGGCATTTGCGCGCGCATCTTCCAGCGGTGCCAGGCGACGGGCCATGTATGTGCCGTCAGCCTTTTATGGTCTGCATCAGGCAAGTCCGCCGGTGCTGGCCGGCCCGCTCTATCTCGATTGGCAAGCGCGTCTGGTCGCGATGTTGCAGGACATGCCGATTGACTTGCTATGCAAGCCGCACCCCGGTGGACACAAGCCACCAGCAGAGTTGAATCCCCTGCGCAATGCGCAAGTGATGTCTGCGCCTTTTGAGCAGGCGGTCGCCGACGCCGATGTGCTGATTTACGATTTTCCGGCGACGACAACTCTGGCGGTTGGCCTGTGCACGGACCGCCCAATTGTTCTGATTGACCACGGCACCATGCAGTTTAACCCTTCGCTTGCCGGTGAGATTGCGGCGCGATGCACGGTGGTTCAGTGCACCTATGATAGTCGCAATTTTCCGGTTGTTTCAGGTGAGGCGCTGGAGGCCGCTATCTGTGATGGACCTGCTGCGGCGGACCCGACATATTTCCGTCGCCTGTTTCTGGGGGATACCTGAGGCTAACCATGACTGAACCTATCCGTATTTATCTGGCTGATCTCGCTCACACTTATTCGGTGGATGATCGCTCGCTGCCGATCCCACTGAGTATTGGCTACATTAAGGCTTACGCTCAGGCGCAGTTCGGCGCCGCGCTCGAAATCCGGTTGTTCAAACATCCCGAACGCCTGATGGCGGCAGTGCATGAGGCGCCGCCCGATATCATCGGGTTTGCGAATTACGGGTGGAACGAAGAACTTAATCTGGCGGTCGGCACCCACATGCGTCGAATAGCGCCCGAATCCCTCATTGTTGCCGGTGGCCCCAATATCGATGCCGACAAGGGCAACCGAGCAACTTTTCTACGCCGTCACAGCTATATCGACTATCTGATTATCGACGGTGGCGAACAACCGTTTGCCGAGCTGATTACGTGGTGGCGCGACTCCGCCCAAGATATGGCGGCGTTACCGGCCAATATTGTTTTTCTCAATGACGGCCAGTTGCAGGAGACGGGCGAACGGCCGCTGAAGAAAATTATAGACGATATTCCGTCTCCGTACCTGGCCGGGTACCTCGATGAATTTCTCGCCGCCGGTATGATCCCTTTGTTCGAGACTAACCGCGGCTGTCCGTTCAAGTGCACGTTCTGTGCCTGGGGCTCGGCGTCGAAAGATCTTGTGCGCCGCATGGCGCTTGATCAGGCATTGGAGGAGATTGACTATGTTGGCGCGCGCTCTGATGCCCGAAACTGGATTGTGTGCGATGCAAATTTTGGCATTCTCAAACGCGATGTTGAATTGGCCATCGCCATCCGCGCGGTCAGGGATCGCACGGGCACTCCGGAGAAATGCCATATCTGGCTGGCCAAGAACGCGACTGAGCGCAATCTGGAGATTGGCGAGATCTTTGGCGACATGACCGTCCCCGTCATGGCGGTTCAAAGCCTTGATGATGCGGTGCTGGCCAACATCAAGCGGGACAATATCTCGCTCGATACGTATGCGGACTACCAGCAGAAATTTCATTCCATTGGCTCGCGCACCTACTCCGACCTCATTGTGCCCTTGCCCGGAGAAACGCGGGAGACCCATCTTAGTGCGCTGCGAGAGTTAATGCGGCTTGGTGTTGATATTATTCAAAACCACAATATGCGGCTGCTGGCTGGCGCCGAGACCAACGACCCCAGTACCCGCCATGAGTTCGGATTCAAAACGCGTTGTCGCCTGATCCATGGTGACGCTGGAATTTATCGGGATCCTACTGGCCAGGAGCTCCGAGTTTTTGAGTATGAGGAAAGTTTACGGGCCACGTCATCCATGAACGAAGAAGATTTATTCCATCTTCGCAAGCTGCATTTTCTGGTGGATTTCTGCTGGAACATTGAGGTGTATAAACCGCTGTTGAAGATCGCTTTAGCGCATGGTGCCAACCCGACCGATATTCTGGAAGCTGTGTTTGCAAGAGGGGTGCTGGATGAACATGCGGAGACCGCAGCCTTCTTCCGGCAGCTTGACGCCTATAGCCGCGAGGAATGGTTCGATGATGCCGCCGCCATTGGTGCGTATTTTGCTGAAGAGAATAATTTTCGCCGGTTGATCGATCAGGAGTTCGAGAAGCTCAACATCATGTTCAGCATTGTTCTTTTGCGCGATGCCAAGAGGGCGTTTGACGGTCATTTTAAGGCGGTTGTCGAAGAGCTTGGGGTTGTCCCTGGCGACATGCTGAATGCTGTGTCCCAATATTGTTTTGCACTCTATCCGCCATTGGAAGAAACGGATGGGCACGTATCACTGGACCTGCCTGAGAACTTTTTTGATCTGGACCCGGACGCGACTGGGTTTGTCATGTCCGCAACGATGCGAAAATTTTCCTTTGCGGAGTCAACGAAGCGCAAAGAGGTCCGAGCTCTTCTTGCCGATACAGGTCAGAAAACCCTATCCAAAATTCTCAATACCCAGGGTATATCGCTGCGTGATCTGCGGCTTGAGCCCGTTGCCGGATAATCGTGACAGGCAATGATGTTGAGCACGTCCGCTGACACCGACGCATTAGTGATGGAGCCGCTGCTGGAAGAGCGCTTTGGCTGGCAGCGCTGGTCAATCGGTGCGCGGATTTTCTGGTTCAGGGGGGCTATACACGGGCGGGATGCGAATGCGCTTGCTCGTGAAGTCGAATCATTAGGCCCCAATGATGTCGCGGCCTGGCTGGACGGGTTAGATGGCCATTTTTCGTTGATTTTGGTGGGGCCGGACTGGTCAGTTGCAGCGGTTGATCCGGTGCGGGGCTATCCGTTGATCTGGGCGCAATCCGATGGGCATATTTTTGTAACTCATGACGGCGTGGCGATGCGTCAGCGGCTGGGGCTCGGCCCGGCAGATATTGACCCCGTACAAGCTGATGCATTTGTGCTCAGTGGTTTTACCATAGGGCCTGCAACGATCTTTCGTAATGTCCGCCAGCTTGCACCCGGTACTTGTCTTGTGATGCGCGCAGGCGCGGCGCCGCACGTTCTCGCCTATCATACCTGGCGACCGACACAGGCGGCGGTGGCCACTGCAGCCGACCTGGTCGAGCCCATGTCGCGGCTCAACGAAAAACTGATTTCGGATTTGGTGACGAGTGCGGCAGGCCGGACAATTCTCGTGCCCCTGTCTGCCGGGGTTGATTCCCGGTTTGTCGTATCGGGATTGGCGGCTGCGGGGTATTGCAATGTTCAATGTCTTGCCTACGGCCGGCCTGGAAACCGCGAAGCTGTGGTCGGGCGCGAGATCGCCCGGCGCCTTGGCTACGACTGGAATTTTGTCCCTTACACTAACAAATTTGTCCGCGCGGCTTGGGCGACCGAAGACCATCGGGCCCACGAAGCCTATGCGGATAGCCTGACAGGCATACCGTTTCCCCAGGATTACGCCGCGCTCACGGCCATTCGGGCGCAAGGCCGGCTTGATCCTGACAGCATCGTCGTGAATGGGCAGTCCGGTGACTTTACCAGCGGCAATCATATTCCAGCGGCGATGATTGATCATGATAGCGGCACCGATGAACAGCGGATGGAGCGAATTCTAAACGCGCTTGTCGCCAAGCATTTCAAGCACTGGTCTAGCCTGGCGACGCCGGATCGCGTGAACCGAGTGAAGGCAATGCTGGCGATCGAGATTGATCTCGCCGGTGGCTTACCAGATGATCCTGGCCGCGACCATGGCGTCTACGAGTTCAGCGAATTTGTTGATCGACAGGCAAAATATGTCGTCAATGGTCAACGGGTGTATGAGTATCTCGGTCTCTCGTGGCGCCTGCCTTTGTGGGACCGCGCCAGTCTGGATTTCTGGGAGGCCGCACCGCTCGAAGCTAAGGCCAAGCAGCAGCTCTACCGTGACGTCTTGAAGCGCGATGACTGGGGTGGCGTATGGCGCGATATCCCGATCAACCCGACGCGCATTCGTCCGCTCTGGCTCATGTATGGTCGCCTGATTGCCAAGGCCGCGCATGCGCCGCTGGGTGCCACGCGCTGGCACAAGTTTGAACGGCGCTACCTCAACTATTTGATGTCGCCGCTATGCGCCTTTGCCGAATGGCCTTACCGCGAGATTGTGCGTGATGGGCGCAACGCGCATGGCGCAATCGCATTTCATATACGCAAATATATGGATAGGGTTGCGGGTGAAGATTCGCAATGGTTTTCAAGGTGAAACGGGTAATATATAAAATTACGGCGTCAGAAATTGCCGCAACGTTGGGCCTGCATTGGGTAGGGCCCGATGTGACCGTCTCGGGTGTTTCTCCTTATCCACCGGACGAAGAAAACACCCTGTGCTTTAACGGCAAAGACAGCAACGCAGCGGAGGTGCTTCCGGCAGATTGTGTTGTGATTGCACGGGAAGAGGGGCGCGAGGCGATGTTAAAACTGGGCGCCTCGGTGATCGTCAGCGCAAATCCCAAATATGATTTTTCGCGGCTGTTTGCCTTACTTGCACCGCGCGTGGATTGGGGCGTGCACCCGACCGCCCATATCGGTCCGCAGGTTGCTCTGGCAGATCAAGTCACCATTGGGCCGGGATGCGTACTAGATGGTGATATCCAGATCGGCAATGGTACGCGTATCGGTGCCAATGTTGTGCTTCGCAATTCGGTCAGGATTGGAAATAACGTGACCATGCGCAATGGCAGCGTTATCGGAGAAGATGCTTTTAGTTTCGGTTTTTCCCAACCTGACCATACGCGGGCCGAGGCGATTCGCTTTCCCTGTTTTGGCAGTGTGATAATTTCGGACCATGTGGAGATCGGCAATAATTGCGTCATTTCACGCGGTACGTTCAGGGATACGATTCTCGGAGAACGGGCGCGGATTAATGATTTGGTACATATCGGCAATGAAGTTCAAATCGGTGAGCGCACGACAATCACCGCGCACACGGATATAAGCGCCCGGGTAAAAATCGGCAAAGGATGCTGGGTGGGACAGAGCGCTGCCATTCGCCAGGGCCTGACAATTGGCGACGGCACGGTCATTGGAATGGGTGCTGTCGTTATCAAGGACGTTGCTGCAACTACAGTTGTTGTCGGCGTGCCGGCGCGCGTTTTGCCGTAGAGCGTAGAGTTTGGCCAGGATGCCAAGCCTGGACACGCGGCAATAAACTAAAGAGAAGCTGGGACTATTCAAAAGATAGGTATTCTTTATCTCGATGTTGAGGGAGGCTGGGGCGGCTCGTCGCGCTCTCTTTTTTATCTTGTGGAGGCGCTCGACCAAACAAAATTTGAGCCTATCGTCTTGCTGCGAAAGGCCGGTCCCGTCGAAGCGCGATATAAGGCGCTGGGGGTGATCTGTCATGTGGTATCCGAGATGCCGTCTTTCCGGCCTGCCGATCGAAAGAATATTGTGGCCTTCACTATATTTGTGTGGCGCCTGCGTTTTTATAAGCGCTTGATTCGCCGAATTGCGCCGTTGATCATCGCCCACCATGTGCGTTTGCTCCATGTAAATCATGAAAGCATGGCATGCACCGGCGCTCTCCTCGCGCGACGATTTCGATTGTCCTGGGTAGGGCATGTACGCACACTTCTGACACCGAGCTGGTTTGCCCGGCGCGTCTACAAACTCATGGCGCGCCGCGCTGGCCATATTATTTTTATTACGGAGCCAAATCGGGCGCATTTCAAAGCTCTGGTGGGTGTAGAGTTTGATGTGGCCAAAACGAGTGCAATTTACAATATTATTCCAGTCAGCGATGAGCAGCGCGACCCGTTGCCTGAGTTGCTGTCGCCCGAGGAGCGGTTTCGCGTGCTGTCGCTGACAAATTTTGCGCCTTCCCGTGGCGTGGATCGTATTGTGGATGTCGCAGCGGTCCTGAAATCTCGCGGCGATTTTCGCTTCACCTTTTTTCTATGTGGTCGCCCCTCCCATAAAAAAATTATTACCGGTCGCGCTGATCCCTATTATGAGATGATTGTAAGCCGCGTTAAAAACCTTGAACTTGAAGAAATGGTGCTTTTCCCAGGCCATATTACTGAACCCGAGCGTGCCTTGGCGACCTGTGACGCGCTCATCAAACTTACTCGGCAGGCCAATCCGTGGGGGCGTGATATTATTGAGGCCTTATCCGCTGGTATCCCAGTGCTCACCCTCGGGTCGTTTCAAGAGTTCGTGGCGAATGGTGAGAATGGATTTATCGACGTGACCTTTGATGCTGAGCGCATGGCGGATCATTTGGGCGTTCTGGCCGCATCAGAGCAACTCAGAGGCGAAATTCATACGGCCAGTCGGCAGAAGGCAAAGTACCTGTTTTACGGCCCGTCTCAGGCACAAAAAGTTGAAGATATTTATAGCGAACTACTCGGGATATCCACGATTTCGAAACCCGCTTCACCAGCCGGCATATTGTGATGCCGGTGCAGAATTTTACATTGGCGGGTTATCGCGCGACCCTCGAGACGCTGATCCAACGGGGTTACGAAGTCGTTGGATTTGGCGAATGTGATCCTGCCGCCAGGCATCTGATCCTGCGGCATGATCTTGATATGTCGATAGATGCTGCACTACAGATAGCGGAAATAGAATCTAGCCTCTCTGTCAAAGCGCATTATTTTATTTTGTTGCGAACCGAGATGTACAATGCCTGGTCGGATACAAATTGCAATAATCTCCGCCGCATTGGCGCTTTAGGCCATGAAATTGGATTGCATTTTGACGCATCCCTTTATCCTGACGACCCGGAAATGCTCGATCAAAGCGCTGCGCAAGAGTGCCAGATTCTGGAATCGATGATCGGTTCGGCTGTGGAAACGATTAGCTTCCACCGACCGGCGCCTCAATTTTTGGGCCGCCAAGGTCCAATCGGCGGCCGGCGCCATACATATCAGCCACGGTTTTATAGCGATATGGGCTATTGTTCTGATAGTCGAGGGGCGTGGCACCACGGCCCTCCTCTTGATCACCCAGCAATTGCCGAAGGCCGTGCATTGCAACTTCTGACTCACCCAATCTGGTGGTCTCGTTCTGCTGCGCTGGGGCCGGTTGAAGCACTGGACCAGTTTCGCGATGTGCGGGATGGCGTTCTAGAAATTGCATTGGCGGAAAATTGTGAGCCCTATCGGAATGCTCGGGCTAAAAGGGCTTCTACATCCAAACGAAACGATGAGTAAATGATAAAATCAACTTGTATTCTAGGTATCCATGACGGCCACAATTGTGGTGCCGCACTGATCATTGAAGGTGTTGTTGTTGCCTCGGTAAATGAAGAACGTTTATCGCGCAGGAAGAATGACGTGGGGTATCCGCAGCGCGCGATAGAAGATGTGCTCTCTATTTGCGGTGTCGATCCAAGCGAGCTTAGCAAGGTTGTCTACGCATCCAATTTTATGCACGCTCGCTCCCACCTTGAAGATATCTCGCGGTGGTACCCTGTGGGCATAAAGGATCAAAAATCAGATGCGGAGCGCCCTCGGGATTACGCTAGACAACTTTTCGAAATTCGTAAGAATGAGCGAATTGCCGATGCAGTTTCTCATCTCGGTATTTCAGCTGAGCATGTAAGTTTTGTTGAACACCATTTGGCGCATCTTGCAGCCGCCTACTATACGGCGCCCAATATAGCGCCTAAACAGAAAGCGCTTGGCCTGACATGTGATGGCGCCGGCGATAATTTATGCGCCACTGTTTCGGTTTGCTCCGGCACCAATATTGATCGTATTTCCGCGACGGATCGCCACGCATCACTCGGAAAAATATATTCCCGACTAACCTATTTGATGGGCATGACGCCGTGGGAACACGAATATAAAATCATGGGCCTCGCGCCTTATGCCGACCCGGAGCGCGCCACGCGAGTTGCCGAGCCGCTCCATCAGCTTCTCAAGCTTTCCGATGACAAGCTCCGTTTTGAGCTCGCCAGCGATTTATCGACCAATTATTGCTACGAGTTTCTCCGCGAGAATTTTGAGCGCGTCCGCTTCGATACGATGGCCGGTGCAGTGCAATTGTTCACGGAGGAATTACTGATTGAATGGGTGCGCGGCTGTGTGGCCAAGACCGGCATTTCAGACTTGGTTTGCGGTGGTGGCGTGTTTATGAACGTCAAGGCAAATATGCGAATCGCGGCGCTCCCGGAAATTAAGTCGATGTATGTGATGCCAAGCGCGGCTGATGAATCATTGGCGATCGGCGCTGCATTGCATCATTTTCACCAGGCAGCCAACAATCCGGATTTTGGTGCAAGTGTATTGAGTAATCTCTACCTCGGGGGCTCCAGGTCGAATGAAGAAGATGCCGTGATTGAGACCGCACGTAATCAAGGGTCCTTCAAAATTTCTTGCCCGAAGGATATGAATATCGCAATCGCAGATTTGTTGGCAAATGGCGATGTCGTCGCAACATGTCGCGGGCGAATGGAATGGGGTGCCCGCTCGTTGGGGAACCGGAGCATTCTTTCGCCGGCCGATGATTTCCGCCGGGTCGATACCATAAATACAATGATTAAGATGCGTGATTTCTGGATGCCGTTTGCGCCCAGTATTTTGGATCATGCCGCGTCGGACTATTTTGATGACCCAAAAGGCATCACGCCGCAATTTATGACATTTGCATTTGAAGCGACGAAGGACGGGTATGAGCACCTGGTTGCAGCATCGCATCCGAAAGACCGGACAATCCGACCGCAACTCGTAACCCAAAAAGCAAATCCAAATTACCACGCCACTCTTGCAGCTTATCACGAGCAAACGGGCCGGGGCGTTGTTCTCAATACATCCTTCAACCTACATGGTGAACCCATCGTCTATGGACCAGCCCATGCGCTGGACGTTCTCCAACGATCCGGATTGCAGCATGTGGCGTTAGATAATCACCTGATCTCGAAAGTGGAGCAATAGCGCATTGTTGCGCCGCCACGCCGCCACGCACCCTGCCCGTGCGCCAAGGGCGGAGCGCTTCCGCGTGAGTACGGGCATCGCCTTTGTGTTGCCTTCCTTCGCCGCCGGCGGCGCCGAGCGGGTGATGCTTCATTTGTTGACGGGTCTAGACCGGGCGCAATTTTCGCCGTCCCTGATCGTGCTGCACAAGGAAGGGCCGCTTGCCGATCGATTGCCCGGTGATGTGCCGCTTCTTGATTTGGCGCGGCCGCGTCTGCGTCAAGGCTTGCCGGCTCTGATCGGTGCCATTCGCCGGACGCGCCCGAGGGTGGTGGTATCCTCGCTTGGCTATGTCAATATTGCCCTCCTGGCCTGCCGCTGGATGTTGCCGCTGCGTACCCGTATCGTCGTGCGCGAGGCAAATATGCCCTCGCTCAGTCTGCCGCGTGGCCCCCGCCCTGGCCTGACGCGCTGGCTCTATAAGCGTTATTATCCGCGCGCTGATGCGGTGATCTGCACCTCCAACATGATGATGGGCGAGATGTCGGGCGCGATCGGCGTGGATCGCTCGCGCCTACATTTATTGCCAAATCCGCTCGATGAAGAAGCACTCCGCGCTGAGGCCGCTATTCCAATTGCGCCAGAGCCTGAATCGCCCGGGGTTCACTTCATCTCCGGCGGGCGCGTTACCCGACAAAAAGGTTTTGATCGGTTGATCGAATTATTTGCCGGCCTTCCGGGCAACAGTAAATTGACCATCCTCGGTGAAGGCCCCGAGCGCGCCGCACTGCAGGAAAGCTGTGACAGGCACGGCCTTGGTCAGCGTGTTTCCCTGCCGGGATTTAGCACCAAGCCCTGGCCGCATTATGCCGCGGCGGATGCTTTTTTAATGTCATCCCATTGGGAGGGTATGCCCAACGCTGCGTTGGAGGCGCTGGCCTGCGGCACGCCGGTGATCGCCACACCGGAATCAGGTGCTATTGCTGAGATTGCCGCCGCCGCGCCGAAGGGGGCGGTCACTGTTGCGCCTTGGGGTGCGCCCTTCGCTGCTGCGATGGCTAAAATTATTGCCGCCGAGAATAATGATTTACGGCCCAGCCTGTTACCGCCCGGCCATGCGCGTGGAGTGGTTATCCCGCGTTTCGAGGGGATCTTGCGGCCGTTATGTTAGGAGCTGTCCTTGCGCGCCACCAAAACCAAGCCGGCGACGGCCAAGTCTTCATCCGCCATGGATTTGAAACGATTGGCGAGGCGCGGGCGGATAGCGCGTACAGAGGTCAGCGCACGGGTTTTAGTGTTCTCGTCCAGTCCGTCCCAGGGCGCCGGTGTGAGTTCATCGCCAAAGCCGACGAGGCGGCTAATGGTCAGGCTGCTGTGCAGGCCGGAGCGTTCAAGCCAATCGCGATAGGCATTGATCAGCACCCGGTTGGGCCGCCCAGCGCCGCGCGTCATGCGGCGGTGCAGGCCGTCGGCGAGAGTCAACAATGTGAGCGGGTGGTGGCCGGCAAACATGCCGTGGTCACGCAGATCAATGCGGTGGATCATGATGCCGCCGGGCTGAAGGCTGGCCGCCATATCGTCGAGCGCGCCGAGCGGATCATATAGATGCTCCATTACTGCACGGCTGAGAATGGCGTCAAAGCGCAGGCCGCAGGTTCGGAAGAAAGTCTCTGCCGGTTGCCCGGCATGATAGGTGAGGCCCTGAATGGTCTCCTCAGCCGGCGCGCCGTTAAACAGGTGGCCGAGATTGTACCGCTCGGCCAAGGCGCCATAGATGCGTTGCTGGGCTTGAACATCACGGCGCGATACCCAGCGATCGATGGCATGGACATGTGCCGCGCCATCACCAAGGGCCCGAAGGGCCACGGCGAAACTATCGCCCGGGCCAATCTCGGCAACGCTGCCGGTCAAATGCCCAACGCCGCCATAGGCAAGATAATCGCCATAGACGCGCTCCACATAGGCCAACGAGGCATCGATATCGAGGTCGGCATGGCGTGCACCCGAGCTGGTTTCCAGCCGGCCACTGGCGAGCTGGCGCCGCGCCCGCCAATCATCAAACAGATAATAAGCACAGGTCAGCATAACGCTGCGCTTGATCATGGCGCGCATACTCATATATCGGCGAATCCGGTTAGCATGGCATGACCGTAGCGGAACGCAGCTCGCGCGTCATGCATGTCATTACCGGGCTCGATACCGGCGGTGCCGAAATACAATTGATGCATCTCGTCTGTGCTCGTCGTCTCGCCGGCGCCGATGATCGAGTGGTGAGCATGACCCCGGGCGGTACGCTCCGTCAGCGTTTCGAGCAGGCCGGTGTGCCGGTCGATGATCTCGGTATGAAGCGAGGCCGCCCGAGTATTCGTGCCCTCTTGCGCTTAGTATCAATGGTGCGCCGCTTCAAGCCGCAATTGGTGCAGAGCTGGATGTATCATGCCGATCTCCTGGCGCTTCTCGCCTTGCGTATCTCCGGTCGCTGGGAGGAAACGCCGCTGATTTGGGGCATTCGTTGCTCGGATATGGACCTCAAGGATTACGGCCGCACTCTACGCTGGACGGTGCGCCTTTGCGCGCGCTTTTCGCATTTGCCAGATATGGTCATCGCCAATTCCGAGGCGGGCTTGAAGGCCCATTATAAATTGGGCTATCGACCATGCTACGACCGGGTAATCGACAATGGTATCGATATCGCGCGTTACCACCCCGACATGGAGACGCGCGCTGAAGTGCGAGCTGAGCTCGGCATTGATCCCAATGTGCCGCTGGTGGCTCAGGTCGCGCGGGTGGACCCCATGAAGGATCACGAAACCCTTATACGCGCCATGGCTAAGATTCCAGATGTGGCCCTGCTGTTGGTCGGTCTTGGGACTGAAAAATATTCTTCTGCCAACCGCTGTTATGGCCTGGGGCGGCGCAGCGATGTGGCACACCTGCTCACCGCCTGTGATTTGATCGTCTCTAGCTCTGCTTACGGCGAAGGTTTTTCCAACGCGCTGGCGGAGGGCATGGCCGCGGGGCTTCCGGCGGTGGCTACTAATGTTGGCGATGCGGCGCGCATTATTGGCGAGTCGGGCCGTATCGTGCCGCCGCGCGATGCCGATGCGCTGGCAAAGGCCATTCATGAACTGGCTTTTGAGCCACTGACATTTCGCACGGCGCGCAAATTGCATGCTCGTACCTTGATCGAAAAGCGCTATTCTGTGGCAGAGAATGTGAAGAATTTTGAGCAGGCCTATGCGTCTCTTGTATAATTGGTCGCGGGTGTAAAGGCATGTGCGGTTTCGCCGGGCAAGTTAGCTTTAATGGGATCGATAAGGTGCTCCTGACCCCGTGTCTTAACCGTGCGCTTGAGCGGTTATATCCGCGCGGCCCCGACAGCCAGGAAGTCTGGCTTGATGATCGTTGCGCCCTGGCCAATGCGCGGCTCTCCATTCAGGATCTGAGCACTGCCGCGACGCTGCCCATGGCAGGTTTCGGCCTGGTGCTCGCCTATAATGGGGAGATATTTAATTTCCCCGCACTGCGCTCTGAGTTGGTGGCGGCGGGTTATGCCTTCACTACCAATGGAGATAGTGAGATATTGCTCGCCGGTTGGCGCGAATGGGGCGAGGGATTATTGCCGCGCCTGGCCGGCATGTTTGCCTTTGCCATTTGGGATGCGGCGGCCTCCGAGCTAATCCTGGTGCGCGATCGCCTCGGCAAGAAGCCGCTCTACTATAAACCTGAGGCTGGGCGCTGTTGCTTCGCCTCCGACCTTGCCGCGCTGGAGACCCTACAGGACAGCGCCCCGAGGCTAGACCGGGCGGCGCTCCATATGCTGTTCACATTGCGCTATGTGCCCGAGCCGCTGTCTATCCTTGAAGGTGTGCATAAACTCCCCGGCGGGCATTTGGCGCGGATAACCCCAGAGGGTATCGCGGTGAATCGCTGGCACGGCCCAGATCCTGGGCGTTTGTCGACTTACAGCGATCCGCGTGAAGCGGAGCAGGATTTGGTGGCGCGCTTCGACGAAGCGGTGCGTTGCCGCTTGATTGCTGATGTGCCGCTTGGCGTGTTTCTCTCCGGTGGCATTGATTCGGCGCTGGTGGCTGCGTCTATGGTGCAGGCCGGCGAGCATGTACGCAGCTTCACCGTCGGCTTTACCGATGCGGCAGAATATTATGAAGAGCGTCCCGCCGCCGAGCGTGTCGCCAAATATCTCGGAACCGAGCATACCGTGTTAGAAATTTCGGCCAGCGATGCGCGTGCCGCACTTGATGCGGTTTTCACTGGCCTCGATGAGCCGTTCGCTGATTCATCCGCCATTCCAACCTTTCTCCTGGCGCGTGAGGCGCGCCGCCATGTCAGTGTGGCGCTGTCCGGCGATGGTGCCGATGAGGTGTTTGGCGGCTATCGTAAATATCAGGGTGAATTACTGGCCGCGCGTTATCATGCGCTGCCGCGCCTGCTGCGTCGCGGCGTGATCGAGCCATTGGTTGCGCTGTTGCCGGAGCGTAAATCTAGCCTGCTGCTCGAGCGCGCTCGGCGCCTTCGCCGTTTTACCCAACATGCCGGCAAGAATGCGGTCGGTCGTCAGGCGGGCTGGATGCGCTTGATGGACGAGGAAGAACGGGAGCAATTATTCATTGAGCCAGAACCCACACCCGATTTGGAGCGTATGGTGGCGGCACTTAGGGAGGAGAGCAAGGACGCTGACCCGCTAAATGCCATGCTCTACGCCGATACCCGCCTTGGCCTGCCCGGCGATATGCTAGTCAAGAGTGACCGCATGAGTATGGCCAACAGCCTTGAAGTACGCTGCCCGTTTCTCGATCACCGGGTGGTGGAATGTGCTGCCGCCATGCCGGGCGCCTTCAAGCTGGTGCCGGGGGAAGGCAAGCGAGTGTTACGCCGCGCCTTTGCCGATCGCCTGCCCCAGGAGGTTTTCACCTTGCCGAAGAAAGGCTTTGAAATTCCTATTGCTGAATGGCTCACTGGTCCACTGGCGGATTTAACCCGTCGCTCGATTGATGGTGAGCGCCTCAAACGCCAGGGAATTTTCCACAGCACATTGCCGCACCTTTGGTATGATGATCTTCAGGCGGGCCGGCGTGATACCTCAGAAAAGCTCTGGACGCTGATCGCCTTCCAAGCTTGGTGCGAAAATTTCCGCCCTGACATGACCGCGTGAATTTATGAAAATCTGCCAACTCTGCGCCGTTGATTTTACCCTCTATCACTTTATTCTGCCACTGATGCAGGCACAGCAGGCGGCGGGTCATGAGGTGGTTGGCGTGTGTTCGGACGGCCCGTGGATGGAGAAAATATCGACGAACGGCCTACGCACCGTGACGTTGCTAATCGCGCGCAACCTAAATCCTGTTCAGCACCTAAAAAGCTATCTGCACCTGGTACGTCTCTTTCGTGAGGAACGCTTCGATATGGTGCATGTTCACACCCCTATTGCGGCACTGTTGGGTCGTCTTGCCGCGCGGCGTGCGGGTGTCGATAAAATTGTTTACACTGCACATGGCTTTTATTTTCATGAGCGCATGGCTTTTTGGAAGCGCTTGCTTTTCATCGCATTGGAGAAGTGGGGTGGGTATCACACGGATGTTCTCTTCACCCAAGCCGAGGAAGATGCGGTCAGCGCACGTCACCTGGGCCTCTGTCGGAGCGGTGTGATTGAGGCCATCGGCAATGGCGTTGATCCAGCGCGCTTCCTGCCGGCGGTGGATAATGGTGAAGCCCGGCGCAAGCTCCGCGCCGAATTGGAGACGCCCGAAGATTCTACGGTGATTATGATGACCGGGCGTATGGTGGCAGAAAAAGGCTATCCTGAATTGTTTGCTGCGATGGTCGGCCAAGATGCGACCCTCTGGGCTGCCGGCGATCGTCTTTCCAGCGATCATGCGGCGGCGGTTGATGTGGCGGAGATTCCGGCTAATGTGCGTTTGCTTGGCCACCGTAAGGATATTCCCGACCTCTTACGCGCCGCCGATATTTTTATTCTGCCATCTCACCGCGAGGGCATGCCGCGTTCGATCATCGAGGCAATGATGGTAGGCCTGCCGGTGATCGCTACTAACATCCGTGGTTCGCGGGAAGAAGTTGTGGCAGGCGAAACCGGCCTACTGGTCCCGGTCGCCGACGTGGCAGCACTCGCTGCTGCCATTCGCAATTTGTCCGGGGATTCGGAGCGCCGCGAAAGAATGGGCAAAGCCGGGCGCGCTCGTGCACTCGCGCTTTACGATGAGGCCAAAGTCATTGCTCGGCAAATGGTCCGGCTCGGCCTCAGTTAAACCAGAAATTTCTGAGTGTCAGTTCTTAGGAATTCTGCGCAGCGCCCATTTAACCACTGCTTCCTCTGCCTTGACCGGTCCGGTTATGATGACTTGTTCACTGCGCCGGCGATGAAGTCCGTCCCCCGCATAAATACTTTCATTCAACCCGATGGTGCCGCCGGCGGCACGCATTTGCCAGCCATTGCCGCTCGGTGGACGCAGCAATACCGAGGCCCCGTCTTGTACCAATGATGCCTGTACATCGGGATGCAAATGAAAGCGGATTGTGAAGGAGCGTCCGCCGCTATTGGCGGCATCAGCCCGGGTCAGTGAATCTTCGCCGCGTACATTGGTGCCGTCGGGCGAGATGTAAATGCGGCGCCGATGGGTCAGGCCAAATGGCTCGTTGTAGCCATCATGGCTTGCTTCCAGCCAGGCGGCACCCTCTTGATCTTCACGACAGCTTGCTATCTTGCTGGGGCCGGCGCCGATAGAGCCATCGTCAAATAATTCGCAGGAGTTGGTATCATTAACGGTGAGGGTGGTGTGCGCGGCAGTGGCGCGCAGTGCCTTGCGCCAGGTAGTGTCAGCGCCATGCCAGGGGCCACAATTTACGATCAGGCGCTCTTTGCCGGCACTGAGTTCAAAGCTGAGTGTGCCGGCGTGAACGCGCTGGCCAAATTTGGCGGGAGCGCCTAGATCCGCGATAAGTAATGTGCGGCCTGCCTGTACACGGCGAAAGCCGGTATGTGGCGCGTTGGCCTGCGCGCGGCCCTTGGCGGCACTCTGCGCCAAAACCAAATCAATCACCCAGGGTTCTTCCTCAACCGAATCATTAAACAGCGCTAATGCGCTATCGCCGTGGCGATAAGCGCGCAGCACCGGTGCCATGCGGTCGATCGCATTGTTCAGCCCTTCCGGTGAAGGCTGACCGGCGGCGTTCAGCGAGCCGCGCATATCAATCAAATGACGAAGCACGGTGAGGTGCGTTGACGGGCTACGCTCAAAATGCCCGCCGTCCGGCAGGATTTGGCGGATGAGCTCATTCTCCAACAATTTAAGCGCCTGTTGTGTGCGCTTCTCGCCTTCAGGGAGAGAAAGGCCGCTATAGAGTAGGCCTTTTAGCGCGAACAATCGCTCCGCACCGTCTTCGCCGCTGCGCGCGGTGCGCGATAAATGGCGTGCCTGCAAAGCGAGGCCATGGAAAAAGCGCTTGGCAAAGGCAGCGTCTGAATCTTTGAGAAGAAAGTCGGAATGGGACAGCCACGCGGCAACGCGCTGCCCTACCAGGCCGGAGCTCCAGGGCTTGGGGTCAATGGCGGTGTGTTGATCAAGCCAATGGACAACTAGTTTGCGGGCTCGGGCACGTGCCGGCTGACTGGCGACTGCCTGCAAATCACGCAGCCAATCAAAATTTTGTAACTCGCGGTACCAGAATTCGCCCGCGCTATTATGGTGCCACGGGGGGCCGTCTAGATTGCCGGCTGGGCGCGGTCCGGAGGGAACGGCGACTTCCTGGCCGGCGAAAATATATTTATTGTCGAGCAGCGCATTGCCGCGCCCAGCATCGCCGGGCAGCATATCTAGCGGCTGATGGAGAGTTTGATCGGGCGTCCGCCCACCAATTAACACGCGGTAGACCGGGCTGGCATAACCCAGGCCCTTTATTCTATTGATCACACCGCCAAGGGGGGAACCTCCGGCGGGATTTTTCCGGCGGCCGCGGGCCAAACCGGTTAGCCTTGTTCAGCGCCCGGCGCGGCGCGCAGGGCGGCGATATTTTTAGCGTAGGCGCCACCGGAGAATGTGGCGGACCCCGCAACCAGAGCATCTGCGCCGGCCGCGACAATCTCAGCCACATTGCTGCGATTAATGCCGCCGTCGACCTCTAAATCAATTTTCCGGCCCGAAGCATCAATTCGGGCGCGCAGATCCTTGATTTTATTGATCTGGCTGGCGATGAAGGATTGCCCGCCAAAGCCCGGATTGACCGACATCACCAATATTAGATCGAGATCACCCAACAAGGGCTGCACGGCCTCAGCGGGTGTCCCTGGGTTGAGCGCCAAGCCGGCTTTTTTGCCGAGCGCTTTGATATGCTGAATGGTGCGATGTAAATGCGCACTGGCTTCGGCATGAACGGTTAGGATATCGCTGCCGGCCTTGGCAAACGCTTCGAGATAGGTATCAACCGGCGAGATCATTAAATGTACATCGAATGGCAATTTGCTGTGCGGCCTGAGGGCGCGGACGATGTCCGGTCCGATACTAATGTTAGGCACAAAATGGCCGTCCATCACGTCGATATGAACCCAATCTGCACCGGCAGCATCGATCGCGCGAACCTCTTCGCCGAGGCGAGCAAAATCGGCGGAAAGAATGGAGGGAGCTATTCGCAGATCTTGTTGCATGTTTGATCTCGTACCAGCTTAATTGATGCGCCGCAAGCGCGTGGCAAAGAAGCCATCCATGCCGCCGTTAGCACCCATATGACATGGCAAAGTACGTAAATCCCCTGCCGGCGTAAGCATCTCCGCCAACTCATAAATTTCGCTGGCTGTTACTGGTACACGCTCGACATTGCTATTCCGCTGGAGGAAATTCTCGACTAGCTCAGGCCCTTCTTCAGGCTGGAGCGAGCACACGGCATAGACCACCAGACCGCCGGGTTTCACCATCTCCAGTGCTGCTTGCAGCAGGCCGGCCTGCTTTTTTGCAAGCAACACGACATCCTTGGCAGCGCGTCGCCACATGATCTCAGGATGGCGGCGGATGGTGCCGGTAGCGCTGCACGGCGCATCAAGTAACGCCGCATCTGCCAATATTTGTGGTCGCCAGCTTTGCCCGTCACCTTCGATAATCTCGGCTTTTAGGTCGAGGCGTGACAAATTTTGGTGCAGACGTGTGAGGCGTGTGGGTGAGCGGTCGAGCGCCTGCACGTTTGCTCCGGCACTCGCCAGCTGTGCGGTTTTCCCGCCCGGCGCCGCGCCAATCTCGATAATCGATTGGCCGGTAATATTGCCAAGCAGTTGAGCCGGCAGCGCGGCGGCAAAATCCTGCACCCACCAGGCGCCTTCAGCAAAGCCTTCGAGTGTTTCAACCGAACCGGCGCGCGTGAGGCGCAACATATTGTCCGGTAGAGGTTCTCCACGAAGGCGTACAGCCCAATCTCCGTTATCCGTAGTTCCTGTCCTATCCGTGCGCTCGCTGCCAGATTTAAAATTGAGGTCAATCGGTGGCTCAGCCATATGGACCTCGGCAATAGCGCGGCATTGACCCGCACCATAGTTCTCTGTCCAGCTTTGCCATAGCCAGTCACTGGTATTGAGGCGCGCCGCATCCTGTGTTGCGATCAATGCCTCTCCTTCACGCGACAGGCGGCGCAGAATAGCATTGACCAAACCTTTCAGCCCGCTATGCGGTGATTTCGCCGTCTGCCGCACCGCGCCGTCAACCGCCGCATGGGGCGCCGTGCCGAGGAACAGCAATTGTGCCGTTCCAAGGCGGAGAATATTGCGCACCAGCGCACGCTTTGCCGGCAGTGGTTTGGCTAGTAAGCTATCTATTACTGCATCTATCTGGCCGAGGCGGCGCAGCGTGGTCAGCAGGAGAAGGCGAGTAAAGGCCCGGTCCCGGCTTGCCATAGCGGCGTAGCTCGGTCGCGCTTCTAGAGCCCCGTTCAGGGTGCTTCTATGGTGTAATATGGCATCAAGCGCGTCCAGCGCGATCGCGCGGCTAGTGGGCGGCGCCTCACTGGGTATTTTCCGAGGCGTCTCATCGGGTGCCGATGTGTGGCGTGGGTTGTATTTAGGCTTCATATCTCCTGTTTATACGCATAAATAGCTTTGGTGCGTAAAGGCTTTGATAAATATCTAGCCGGAAGTTGCCGCAATTTTCCCTGGCGGTTGTGGATGGCGCGCGCTATGGATAGTTCATGACGCAATCCGCACCAACCGATAAGAAAGCTGCTGGCCAACTCTCTGATAAAAACGGGCTAGGCGAAAAGTCAAAAACAGGGAAAAAACCGGAGAGCATTTCACCTCGCTCTCCTGTTGCGACCGGTGATGGCGCGCGCGCACGCGAGGTGGGCGGGCGGGATGGCCCTGATCCAACGCGCTTTGGTGATTGGGAAAAGAACGGCCGCTGCGTCGATTTCTGAATTTTATGTCCCTGTTGTAACCTTAAATTACTGACGGCCAAGCCTGTTCTTTGAGCTTAAAATATTCTAGTTTTGTGCTTATAATTATAGATATCGTCTCCTATAGGCAGAGTAAGCTCATAAATAGTGATAATTATGCCTTTATTGACCGTAAAAGCGTCCGGCAAGTTCAAAGACTGAAAATAGCATCTTTTTTTGATATCGTAGTGGCAAGGTGTGGCGTAGCGGCCTCGCACGAGCTCTTCTAGCAATTTTTTCTTCTTTTGGGCGGGCAGCCATTTTTGGCGTATGAATTTCTGCCCGGCTCGGTTCCGGGAACCTTGCTAGGGGTTATTGACGATGATTTTCTGGTCGTGCGCGCCACCATATGGCTCGGTAAAGAGGTCGAAATAGGGGCTCGTCTATTTGGAGCCGATATTCCGGAGTTGCGCGGCAAATGCAGCGATGAGCAGGAATTGGCAGCGTAATCAGTAATTCGCCGCAAAATTGCCGCAATCTATTCTATAATTGTATTTATACTTCGGAATTCCCAAGGAGTTTGGCCATGCCTCAAACGATTGCCGTTATTGATGATGATCGGAATTTGCTCACCTCGGTGACTATTGCGCTCGAATCGGAGGGTTTTGATGTGCGCGCGCATGGTGATGCGGTGGAGGGCTTGCAGGATATGTTGCGCCGCCCGCCGGATCTAGCAATTCTTGATATTAAGATGCCGCGCATGGATGGCCTCGAGGTATTGCGCCAATTACGCCGGGAAAGTGATCTGCCGGTAATTTTTCTTACTTCTAAGGACCAGGAGGAGGATGAACTAACCGGCTTGCGCCACGGCGCAGATGATTATGTTTCTAAGCCGTTTTCTCTACGCCTGTTGATTGAGCGGATTCGCGCTATCATGCGCCGTAACCTGAAACCTAATGAAGTGGGGGCAAGCCACACGACTGACGAAACCTTGGAGCTGGCGCTTGAGCGCGGCGCTCTAACGCTCGATGTGGCGCGGCATACTTGTACATGGAACGGCATGGAGGTCATTCTCACGGTCACAGAATTCCTGGTGCTGAAGGTGCTAGCGCTTCGGCCCGGTCTGGTGAAAAGCCGCAACCAGTTAATGGATGCGGCCTATGACGATCAAACCTATGTCGACGATAGAACCATCGACAGCCACATCAAACGCATCCGCAAAAAATTCCGCACCGTCGATTCGAGCTTCGCACAAATCGACACCCTCTACGGTATCGGATATCGCTTCAACCAGGGTTAAAAAATCGCAATCGGTTGATGGTATGAGTGATTCGGACGGCAGGCTCGAGGGTGCTGTGCCATCTTCAGCAGTGCCTTCTGCGCCACTTTCCCAACCAGCTAAGCCACGGTGTTACTTGCGTATGCCGGCGCTCTCGCTGACGGTTCGCGTTCTCGCCATCAATATTTTGACGCTGGCCATCGTAGTTGCCGGATTTCTTTATCTCGATCGTTACCAGAGTGATTTGTTCGACACCAAGATTGCCGGCTTAGCTCGCGAAGGCGGGTTAATAGCTGGTGCGCTGGGGGAAAGCGTGGTGCCGCTGGAAGATAGTGAGAAGAGCTGGCTCGACCCTGATTTGGCTGGCCCGTTGTTGCAGCGCCTGGCCATCCCTGCCGGCACACGGGTTCGCCTGTTTGATGTTGAGGGTGCCTTGATCGTTGATTCCCTGTCACTTCCCGGCACCCACGTACAAACCCGCGAATTGCCGCCGCCGGTTGGCGGTGGCGCGCTAGGTCGGGCAGCGATAGCTATCTATGACTGGATGGTTGAGAACTTACCACCGCATACGCAAATGCCGCGCCAGGCGGAGCCAGAACATGCGCAGGCGGCAGATTTTCCTGAGGCAACGCGTGCCCTTGAAGGTGGAATCGCCAGCGCCATCCGTGAAACTGAAGCTGGTCAATTAGTTGCCGTGGTTGCCTTGCCGGTGCAGCCGCTGAGACGTATTCAAGGCGCGTTATTAATATCGAGCGGGGCGGAGGATGTGGCCCTAAGTGTGCGCGATGTGCGCTTTGCCATTCTTGAGGCATTTGCTATTGCGCTCGCCATCACCGTGTTGCTTACGCTCTATTTTGCCGGCACTATCACCCGTCCGGTACGCCGCCTGGCGGAAGCTGCGGAGCGCGTGCGTGCGGGGCGCGGGCGCAAGGTTTCCATTCCGGATTTTACCGCGCGGCGTGATGAAATCGGTGGCCTCTCGCGGGCGCTCCGGGATATGACACAGGCCTTGTGGGTGCGCATGGATGCGATCGAAGTGTTTGTTGCCGACGTTGCCCATGAAATTAAAAATCCCTTGAGCTCGGTACGGAATGCAGTTGAGACTGCGCGTCGTGTTAAGGATTCGGCGCAGCGCGATAAGCTGCTCGATATCGTTGCCCAGGATATAACTCGCTTGGATCGATTGCTGAGTGAGATTGCTGATGCATCGCGCATTGATTCTGAAATGTCGCGTGCAGAAGCAGAGATTGTAGACCTGGGTGCGCTGTTGACAGTGTTGGTGGATATGCAGCGTCCGGCCTTTGGAGCGCAGACGCAGCAACTCACATTAGACCTTCCGGCAACGGGAGCGGTTTATGTTCGTGCGGTGGAGGACCGTTTGGTACAAGTATTTCAGAATATTTTGAACAATGCGCTATCCTTCAACTCAGAGGGTGGTGACGTCACAATTTATGTGATGCAGGTGGATGACAATATATCTATAGATATCAAGGATCAGGGACCGGGCGTGGCTAAGGAGTTGTATGAGGCGATCTTTGATCGATTTCATACCCTGCGGCCAAGCGGTGAACCCTTTGGCGCCCATTCCGGTCTCGGCCTTAGTATTTCGCGGCAAATTATAGATGCTCATGGCGGCACCATAATCTGTCGCAACAGTTTGACGCCGGACGGTAAAGTGCTTGGTGCATGCTTTACCATTCGCCTGCCTGCCCCCAAATATGAGGAGGCCTGATGTCGTCAGGGAGAGTATTGCAGCTGATGAAATAGTTAGCGGCTCCTGCATGCTTGGCCTAGTTCCCTGTTGTAGCCATCAGCACAATTTAGGTAGCTGAAGCGTCGCCAGAATTAGGTGTTTTCGTCACCCGCGAACTGGGTTGCGATTGTTCTTCTCTATTTTCAATTAGTTGGAAAATTGCGCCTGGGGTCCTAGGGGTAGCCGGTCGGCACGTATCGTGGCGAATATTTGTTGCTTCGTGAAATTGATGGCGGGGGCCGCGCGCGAAGTCATATTCCGCTATGGCAATAACGAGTGTTAAAGAAAAGCGGCGAACTCCGCCAGCAAAGCTTCATAGAGTGGGCGTTTGAAAGGCACAATATTGTGCGGCAGTTCGTTTGCCTCGCTCCAGCGCCATTCGGCAAATTCGGGCTCGTGGGTGTTGATATTGATATGGCTGTTATCGCCGAGGAAGCGCATCACATACCATTTCTGGCGCTGGCCTTTATAACGTCCGCCCCAGGTGATATTGCGCATCTCGGGCGGCAGGTCATATTGGTGCCAATAGCGCGACACAGCGATAATTTCTGTCTGGGCGGGGACGATGCCCGTCTCTTCTTCCAATTCGCGCCGAGCCGCCGCTTCCGCCGTCTCGCCCGCATTAATACCGCCCTGGGGCATTTGCCAGGCATGTGAAGTCATATCAAGGCGTTGCCCGACCCAAATTTGGTGCGCTGAATTAAGTAGTATGATGCCGGCGCATGGCCGATAACCGCGCTCTGTCGCCGGCTGTTCGTTATTTTTACCCGCAATCATCTGATTGCCTGAAGATCGGCGAGTGCTGTCACCGGAACAATCTCAATGCCACGCGATATTAGCATCGGCAGCCATGCCCCCAGGCGCTCGATCGATACCGGGAAAGGCCGGGCGACAACCAGCGCCATGCCGCGTCCGCGTGCGACACTCTCGGCCTTGGCAAAGGACTGATCAATCGCACCGCGTGTTGGTTCATGGTCGAGGAAATGGTCATTGATCGTGCGTGGCAATGCTATTTGCTTGGCTAGGCTCGCCGCCACGCTCTTACTGGTCGATCGACCATCAACAAACATTAAGCCGCGTTCCTTGAGCGCATGCAGGATTGGCCGCAGAGGTTCGGGCGAGACGGTGAAGTGTGAGCCCATATGGGTGATCACCCCGACATAACCCTTAAAGCGCCCGAGCAGCCACTCGAGTCGGTCAATATTATCGCTGGGATTGAGCGAGGTCAGGAGCGTGTGCGGGCCGGGATTATCTGCCGGGTAGGAAACCGGCTCCATAGGTAATTGCAACAGTACCTCATGGCCAGCTTGTCGTGCCGCCGCAACATCGATTTCCAAATCGGTCCCATAGGCGGTGAAGGAAAGCGTGACCTCCTTGGGCAGCTTGATTGCGCTGGCGGTGGCGGCGGTGGAAAGGCCGAGGCCCATAACGATGATAGCGAGGCGAGGTGCATCGCTAGGTGGGTCGGTCTTACGGCCATATACACGCCATGGCTCGCGCCCATCGGGGCCGATAATAGGCAGGGCGCCACGGCTAGTTTCCTGCAGCAGCATCGGGTCCGGCTGGGCCAGAGCAATGATCTGCGCAAGTGGTGCCTGCGGTGCGACAAGAGAAATGTTTACCTCATCTGCTGAATTTTCGGTGCTCTGCTCCGTATCGAGCTTTTTGCCATATTCGGAAGATGCGGCCTCACGCACTTCGTCTTCAGCCGGCTCGTCATGTATATCGGGCTTCTCGTGCTCATTGGGCTCAACATATTCGGTTTTACTATCTGCGCGGGCGTCCGAATCCCCATCTTTATGGGCGGTCTTATACTCATCGTCCAATGCTGTCTCGCCATGGTCGCCGTCAAGGTTAACCATCAGAGTCGCATTTAGATCTTCCTCGGTTGGCAGCGCAGATTTTTCGGCGCTCACGGCAAGCCATGCCAGCACCCCGCCAATCGCCAAAGCAAGCAGAACAGCGGCAAAAGCCGGCGGGCTCATGGCACGCTTCTTGGTGGGTTGTTCAGATGGACCGCTCAAAATGGAGAAGCCACTCTTCTTGGCCGGCTATGGCTATCAGTCGACAATCGTGCTCGACAATAGTTGCAGTCCGCGCAGCAGGTCCAGAGCACGCGCCAACTGGTAGTCACCCTGTGTCTGGGATTCATCGGCTTTTGCGGCTTTCTTTTTTTCGTCATCGACGGATGCATCACCGCCATCTTCCGCATCGTTCTGGATAGCCTCTTGCTCGTTGGTCAGGCTGCCTCGTAAATCAGCTTCACTGCGGCGCTTGCCTTGGGCGATCTGTTCAGTCTTGACCTGTTCGATGACTATATCGGGGTGAATGCCGCGCGCCTGAATGGAGGTGCCGGAGGGCGTGTAATAGCGCGCCGTGGTCAGGCGCATGGCGCCATGTCCGCCGAGTGGAATGACCGTTTGCACCGAGGCCTTGCCGAATGAGCGGGTGCCAAGAATGATTGCGCGTCGATGATCCTGCAATGCGCCGGCAACGATCTCGGAAGCTGAAGCAGAACCGCCATTGATCAATACGATCATCGGGATGCCATTGATAAGGTCACCGGACCGGGCGTTGAAGCGTTGGATCGAATCCGCCCGCCGCCCGCGCGTCGAGACGATCTCGCCCTGGATCAGGAAAGAATCAGAAACTGAAATTGCCTGGTCGAGCAGGCCACCCGGATTGTTGCGTAAATCGAGCACCAGGCCCTTTAGGGTTTCGCCATGCTCTTTGTAAAATATATCGACTGCCGCTTCCAGTTCGCGCGTGGTTTTTTCCGAAAACGAGGAAATCCGCACATAGCCGACATCGTTGCCTTCCATGTGGGTACGGACGGAGCGAATGGTAATGACGGCGCGAATGATCTCCACATCCATTGGCGCATCGGCGCCCAGGCGCTGGATGGTCAGAATGATGCCTAAATCGATCGGCCCACGCATTTTTTCGACCGCTTGGCCCAGGGTCAGGCCGAGGATCGGCTCGCCGTCGAGATGGGTGATGTAATCGCCCGGCTGTAGGCCGGCGCGTTGGGCTGGCGTATCGTCAATCGGCGTGATCACCTTCACGAAGCCGTTTTCGTCCATGGTTACTTCAATGCCCAGGCCGCCGAACTCGCCACGTGTCTGGGTTTGCATGTCCTGAAAGCTCTTGGCATTCAGATAGCGCGAATGGGGATCCAGTGAGCTCAGCATGCCGTTAATTGCTGCTTCGATCAGCTCGGTGTCGCTTACTTCGTCCACATAGTCTGCGCGCACCCGCTCAAAAACATCGCCGAACAGATTTAACTGTCGGTATGTTTCGGTGTTCGCCGCATGCAGCGTAAACGGCAAAACAAATAACACCAAGCCGGTTAGACCGGCTAATAACTGACTACGCATATCAACCACTTACCTTGCTGCTCTCCGCCGCCAACCATGGCAGCGGGTTAATTGGATGACCCTTTTTACGCAACTCTACATAAAGCTGCGGTTTTTCGCTGTTTAGCGGCCCCATCACGCCAACCGGCTCGCCCGCCAGCACATGCTGATCCAGCTGGGCATCGATTCGACCCATACCCGCGAGCAGCGTATGGTATCCCTCGCCATGGTCTATGATCAAGAGCAGGCCATATTCGCGAAACGGTCCGGCAAAAGCGATGCGGCCATCAAACGGTGCGACAATTTGCGCCAGCGCCCGTGTTTCAATGATAATTCCCTTGGTCGAAAGGCCGAGAACCGTGGTTTCATCGAACTGGCTGATCAATTTTCCGCGCGCAGGGACGGCAAAGGCGCCGTGGGCTGCTCTAACATGCGGGCGTACTTTAGGCGCCGGCGCTAGTGCCACAACCTGCCTTATTTCTCCAATTTTATCACTATTCTCATCTGTCGCCGCCTGTGGTGCCCTTTTGGCGGGCGGTGCCTCTAAAAGGGAGACAGCCCGCCCTAAGGCGCTGCTCTTTTCTCTCGATGTGGGCGGCGCGTCGAGTTGCAGGGTGACGCTACGCACACTCTCAGCGGGTGGAAGTTCGACTACGGCAGGCGCCTCAACAAGTTCAGGCACGTATTCTGGGCGATTGAAACGCTCCTGTTCCAGTTGGCCCAATAATTCCTGCAAGGTTTCCGCTTCATCGGCGAGGCGGCTGATTAGGGCCTCCGCCTGGTCATGCTGTGCTTTCGTTCGGTCTTGCGCATTGGTTTTGTGCGTCAACAGAACGCCGAGCTGGGCGCGTTGGGCTTCAAGACGCTCGGCTGCGACATCAATCAATTCATGCTGAATGAAGATTTTCTCGCCCATGCGGGCAAGGTTCTGAAGTTCCCCGCCAAGAGAGGCGGTGCGGGCATCAAGTTCACTGGCGACAGCACCGAGCAGCAGGCGGGCGCGGGAAATTTCCTGAATGGAGGCTGGCATGAATATAAGCAGGTCGGGTGGTGTGCGGCTGATCCGTTGCAGTGCGGCGAAGGTCTGGGTCAGCTCGTCGCGGCGCTGTGCCAGAGTATCGCGTTTATCGGCGCGGCGTTGGGTCAATTCTTGTAAATTGGTTTCCAGAGCGCTGATCTGCGCCTCCAATCCCTGCGCTTCTGCAGCACCTTCAACCATTTCACGGCGAATGCGTAGAACATCTTGTTTGATTTCCGTTACCTGGGCATCGAGTTTTACTTTGGCGCGCTTGCTTTCATCAAGGGCGGTCTCGGTCTGGCTTAAGGCCTTACCGGTCTCATCGATATTGGGGATTATGGATTCTTCTGCCGCCATACTAGCCGTGAGTAGTGGCAGAATCAGCGCCGTGAGCATTGCCACGGAAAATACAGCTGCGGGCGATGGCAGGGCGCTAGGTCTCGGCATCACGGGGCTTAGAAATTTCGTTTCTGGGCGCATCAATAAGTGAATGGCCAGTCATTTCTGGAGGCACTTCCAGCGCCATCAGATGTAGCAACGTCGGCGCCACATCGGCTAGCAACCCGTCGCGCAGTTGACTTCTCTTATTTGCGCTATCGACCAGGACCGACGGCACTGGGTTGGTTGTGTGCGCGGTATGAGCAATGTCTTTTGCCGAATCGTGCATTTGCTCGACATTGCCGTGATCGGCGGTAATCAGCGCTGCACCGCCCACCGTTTCCAGGGCCTCCACCATGCGGCCGAGGCAGTTATCCACCGCTTCCACCGCCGCGACGGCAGCAGATAAAATCCCCGTATGGCCGACCATGTCAGCGTTGGCGTAATTGACCACGATCAAATCGAAGCGCTCGCTCAGAATTACCTCGACCAGCCGGTCCGTCACTTCTCGGGCTGACATTTTCGGCTGTAAATCATAGGTAGCAACTTTCGGCGAAGGCACCAGCACACGTTCTTCTCCGTCAAAAAGACGCTCTTCGCCGCCGTTTAAAAAGAACGTCACATGAGCGTATTTTTCGGTTTCAGCCAGACGTAATTGCTTGCGGCCGGCGGCGGAGATTATTTCTCCCAGCACATTCTTAAGCGTGGCATGCGAAAACATGCAGCCCATCAATTTACTGAGGTCACTCGAATATTCGCTCATACCGAGGGCGGCGGCGAAGCTGAGGGTACGCGGGCGGGTAAAGCCATCAAAGGCCGGGTCAAGAAAGGCGCTGAGCAATTGACGCGCCCGGTCGGCGCGAAAATTGGCCATTAGAATGGCATCGCCGTCGGCCATACCGGCATAATCGGCAAGTATAGCGGGCGCGACAAATTCATCGGTTTCACCGGCGGCGTAAGCGGCTTCAATAACCGCCGTAGCGCTGACGGCTGTTGTCCCTCTACCGTCGCTGATGGCGAGATAGGCGCGCTCGAGTCGTTCCCAGCGTTGATCGCGATCCATTGCCCAATAGCGCCCGCAAATTGTGCCGATAGTAAATCTCTTCGTCGAAGCCACATCGGACAAAAATTTCTGTAAATAGCCCGCTGCTGAATTTGGCGGTGTATCACGACCATCGAGAAAGGCATGCAGCGTCACCGCTACACCGGCGGCATCAAGAATATTTATTAATGCCGTCATATGATTTTGATGGGAATGCACACCCCCCGGTGATAATAGGCCCATCAGATGGCAGCGTCCGCCGCTTTTATGTAGCTTCGCAATCATATCGACCAGCTCCGGCGATTGGGCCAGTGAGCCATCTTCAATCGCCGCATTGATGCGTGGTAAATCCTGTAGCACAGCGCGCCCGGCGCCTAGGTTCATGTGCCCAACCTCGGAATTTCCCATCTGCCCCTCGGGTAGGCCGACATCGAGCCCGGAAGTGTTTAACAGGCCGTGTGGATGTTTTTCCAGCAAGCTGTCCCAAACCGGAGTTCGTGCTGCGGCAATCGCATTATTGTCGCGCGCGTCACGTTGGCCCCAGCCATCGAGCACGCACAGCACCACTGGGCGTGCCACGTGGTTATTTTCCGTCAGTTTTTGGCTCATTGGTTTCTATAAAGTCCTTGCTGCATTCGGTTTGGTAGCCCCCTCTAAAGTATTTTGCGCTTACACGAGATGCTCTATCTCTTTGGTATTGGTACAAATTACCGTCGCAGGCGATTTTACCTGCCCGGGATTTCCTCTAGCCAGTGTTACGCGTTATTGCTCAAACAATTCAAGCCCGGTGATAGGGATGGCCCGACAATATAGACGCAGCGCGCCATAACTGTTCGGCCAACATCGCCCGCGCCAATAGATGCGGCCATACCATGGGGCCGAACGACAGGGTCAAATTTGCCCGTTTCAGAACGCTGTCGCCGTGGCCATTGGCGCCGCCGAGCAGAAAAGCAAGAGCCGGCGCGCCCTCATCTCGCCAACTGCCGATGCGGCGCGAGAAATCTTCGCTCGAGAGCATGTGCCCGCCGCCATCGAGGGCGATGATTATCGCGCCGTCTGGCACAGCGCGCAGCAACATTTCGGCCTCGCATTCTTTGCGTTTGGCCTCCGGCAGCGGCTTATTCTCTTGAAGTTCCTTAAGCTCGTGCGGCCAAGGCAAGCGCTCCATATATATATCATAGATTTGCTTGGTAGGGTCATTGCGTGCCCGACCGATGGCGAGTACGGCTACGCGCATGGGCTGCGTGGGATAAAACTATCCGGATTAGCCGCTATAGCGCACCCTCCTGAGGGTCGTCCATAGATTCATCAAGCGATTCATCCAAAGGCTCATCTGGCGTGTCGTCGAAGGAATGAGAAGCGGCGCTGATACCTGAGGCATCAGGCGGCAATTGCGCCAACCACATTTTCTCCAGATTATAAAATTCGCGTACTTCTGGGCGGAATATATGAACGACCACATCGCCAGTATCAATCAGTACCCAGTCACAGGCCGGCGCTCCCTCCAGTGCAACCGGGTGGCTGGTCAATGCCTTGGCAGCCTTGCGTACGCGCTCCGCTGCTGCGCCCACCTGGCGCTGCGAGCGGCCTGAGGCCACGATCATATAATCTGCAATATCGGATTTTCCATTCAGGTCGATGGTTACGATGTCCTCGGCCTTGACGTCTTCCAGTTCCTGGATGACAGCGTGGCGCATATCTTCGGCGGCGCTGTCATTGTCCGGCAAACCGGGTTTATTCGGCTTAGTTATCTGACGTCTCCTAGTTGGTTACCGTTTTCTACCGTCGTATCGCGACCCACTGTATTTTTTCGAATGGCGCTAGCTGACGCTGCGTGTAAGCGTCCATGGAGAAAAACCCAGGCGGGTGGTTGGCGCGAAGTAATATCATTTGCCGCCTGTTCCGTCACCCGCTGGCGCGAGAAGCGCTGTAACGGTTTGCTTGCACAGGCGCTCTGAGCATAAGGCTGACGATCAAATATCGCAATGGGAAGCGCCTGGAAAATTTCCTGCCAGCGGCGCCAGCGGGTAAATTCTGCCAGGTTGTCGGCGCCCATTACCCAGACAAAACGGTCATGCGGATAGCGTTTGCGCAGTTGCGCAATGGTATCGGCGCTATAGCGGCTATTGAAATACCTCTCGCAATCGCTCACCCGGATTGCCGGATGTTGCGCAACACGCTGCGCAGCAGCTAGGCGTAGTTCATAGAGCGCCATTTCGTGCTCGGGTTTAAGCGGGTTTTGCGGCGATATCAGCCACCATAATTCATCCAGATCCAGCCGTTTGAGGGCCTGCAAACTGATATGCAGATGACCTTCATGGGCCGGGTTGAAGGAGCCACCGAACAGGCCGATCCGCCGGCCTCTGCGCCGTAGCGAATTTCTGCCGCCCTGGAGTGGGCGGGCGGCTGGGCGCTTTAGGGGCTTGAGCGGTTTCAGGGGCGCACCTGGCCGGTGCCGAAGACTTTATATTTATAGATCGTCAATTGCTCGACGCCGACAGGCCCGCGCGCATGTAGCTTTCCGTTTGAAATACCGATCTCCGCACCCATGCCGAATTCGCCACCATCCGCATATTGGGTCGAGGCATTATGCACTACAATGGCGCTGTCTACTTCGTTCATGAAGCGTGCGGCGACGGCGTCATCCTCGGTCAGGATGGCGTCGGTATGCTGGGAGCCGTGTACATTAATATGTGCAATTGCCTGATCAATTCCCTCGACTACACGCACTGAAATAATGGCGTCGAGATATTCCGTATCCCAATCCATGTCGCTGGCGGGAATAGCGCGTGGCTCAACTACGCAGACCTCTGCGTCGCCGCGAACTTCACAGTCGGCATCAAATAGGGCTGCCAGAATATCAGGCAGCATTCTGAGCGCCGCACGGTCGATCAGGAGTGTCTCCGTCGCGCCGCAGATACCGGTACGCCGCATTTTAGCATTGAAGGTGACGTCCCTCGCTTTATCTGCATCCGCCGCGCTATGTACATAGACATGGCAGATGCCATCAAGATGGGCCATCACCGGAATGCGGCTATCCTCTTTCACCCGCTTGATCAACGAGCGACCGCCGCGCGGCACCATGATGTCCACATCCTCATCCATACCCAGTAAAATACCGACTGCTGCACGGTCCGTAGTAGGCACAATTTGAATACAATCTTGCGGCAGGCCAGCGGCTTGCAGGCCACTTCTTAGGCAGGTAGCGATGGCGTTTGAGGAATGAAAACTTTCTGAACCACAGCGTAGGATGGCGGCATTGCCTGACATCACGCAAAGCGCCCCGGCATCCGCAGTCACATTAGGGCGCGATTCATAAATAATGCCGATCACGCCAACCGGCACTGAGACGCGCTGAATACAAAGACCATTTGGCCGCGTGCGCTCATCAAGAATGCGGCCGACCGGATCATCTAGCGCTGCGACCTCACGCAGGCCCTGGGTCATACCGTCGATGCGACCGCCATCCAGCGCCAGGCGGTCCAGCATAGCGGTGCTTGTATTGTTGGCCCGTGCTTGGGTCATGTCTTGTTCATTGGCTGTGGCAATGATATTGCGCGCCGCTCCCAGGGCATCTGCCGCTGCTTCAATCGCCGCGCGCTTTTGGGCTGTCGGCGCGGTGGAAAGGGCGTGTGCTGCGGCGCGGGCATTGGTGCCAAGCACCGCCATTTGGCTTTCCAGCTGGCTCGCGTCGGCTGATTTGACTGCGCCCATATTACGAACTTTCTTCCAACACCAGATCGTCGCGGTGGATTATGGCATCCCGTCCACGGTAGCCGAGTATGGCCTCTATTTCACCTGTTTTATGGCCGCTGATACGCCGTGCATCGCGGGCTGAATAGGCGCTGAGGCCGTGCCCAAGAAGCGTACCCGAGGCATCTGTGATGGTTACGGCTTCGCCGCGCTGGAACTCACCCTCTACGCTGGAGACACCTGCCGGCAACAAGCTGCGTCCGGCTTCCAAGGCAGCTTTCGCGCCGGAGTCGATGGTGAGGGTGCCGCGTGATTTTAAGCTGGCGGCGATCCATTTCTTACGCGCCGCGCGCGGTGTAGCCTTGGATATAAACCAGGTGCAGCGCGCGCCTGCTTCGAGTGCCGCCACGGGACGCTCCACATCACCATAGGCAATGACCATATGGCAACCCGCCGCCATGGCGATTCGTGCCGCCGCGATTTTGGTTGGCATACCACCGGATGCATCTGTTGCGATGGCGGCGTCTGCCATCGCTTCAATTTCTGGTGTGATGCTATCGACCTGGGGGACCCATTGTGCTGCTTTGTCACGCGATGGATCGGTGCTGTAGAGGCCATCGATGTTGGACAGTAATAACAGCGTATCTGCGCTCATCATTGCCGCCACGCGGGCTGCGAGACGGTCATTATCGCCTATACGGATCTCCGCCGTGGCAACGGTGTCATTTTCATTGATCACCGGCACGGCGCCGGCGGCCAACAATGTGTTGATGGTGTTGCGCGCATTCAGGTAACGCCGCCGTTGCTCGGTATCGTCGATGGTGAGAAGAATTTGCGCGACCGTTATATCATGCCCGGCCAGCGCCTGCTGATAGGCGTGCGCCAGGCGGATCTGCCCGCAGGCGGCGGCGGCCTGCTTTTCTTCGAGCTTGAGTACGCCCTCGGCAAAACCCAAATAACGCCGGCCAACGGCAATGGCGCCTGACGTCACAATCATTACTTCTGTGCCCCGGGTGCGGAGCGTCGCAACATCTTCCGCCAGCCCGGAAAGGCGAGCATGATGGATCGTGCCGTCACCTGGATCGACCAGCAGCGCCGAGCCTATCTTAATGATCACGCGCCGCGAACTTTGCAGATTGGGGGTCATTTTAATCCCACTAAAGGATCATAAACGTGAACTTTGTCCTCGTCTTCATCGATGTTGAGGGCAGCGCGCTTTTTCTCCGCGACATCGCGCCATAGGCCGCGCAAGGCGCCCTGGACGCCATCACCGGAGGCGCTAGAGAGCGTCGCCACGGGATGTCCTACGGCCTTCTCCAAGGCCTTTAATCGGCTGGTGCGCTGCTTTGCATCAAGCGCATCGCACTTGCTGAGCACGACGATTTCGGGCTTTTCTTCGAGTCCTTCACCGTAGGCAGAGAGTTCGCCCCGGATGGTGCGATAGGCGGTAGCCGGGTCTTCCTCGGTGCCGTCCACTAAATGGAGCAGCACCGCGCAGCGTTCCACATGGCCGAGAAAACGGTCGCCGAGGCCGGAGCCTTCATGCGCGCCTTCGATCAGGCCGGGAATATCGGCGAGGACAAAATCATGGCCGTCGATCAGCACCACTCCAAGCTGTGGCGTCAAGGTAGTGAAGGGATAATCGGCTATCTTCGGCTTGGCCTGGCTGACAGCGGCAAGAAAGGTCGATTTGCCGGCATTGGGCAGGCCGATAACGCCGGCGTCGGCAAGTAGCTTGAGGCGGATCCACAGCCAGCGCTCTTCGCCGGCCTCGCCGGGATCGGCGCGTCGGGGCGCCCGGTTGGTGGCGGATTTGAAATGGCAGTTGCCATAGCCACCACCGCCGCCGGCGACGAGTACAATGTGCTGCCCGGGCCGGGTGATATCGGCCACCAGGGTATCGTGGTCTTCCTCGAAAAACTGTGTGCCGAGCGGCACCTCAATAATTAGATCATCGGCATATGCGCCGGCGCGCTGCGAACCTTGGCCATGATGGCCGCGCGCCGCCTTAAAGTGCTGCTTGTAGCGAAAATCGATCAGCGTATTCAGATTCGCCACGCCACGCGCAATCACAGAGCCGCCACGTCCACCATTGCCGCCATCGGGGCCGCCGCGCGGTTCATTGCGCTCACGCCGGAAGCCAACGCAACCATTGCCGCCGGCACCGCTCGAGACAAAAATTTTAGCTTGGTCCAAAAAACGCATGGATTTTATCCATTCAGCGCTAAATCAAGATGGGCGCGCATTTAATATAGGGGCTGTTAAGAGAAGCCTAAAACGAAAAAAGGGAGCGGCGGGCCGCTCCCTCAATTCATATGCGCTGGGCGACCTCGGTTGTTAGCTCGTCGATTCCACATTAATAACAGTTTTGCCACCGGATTTATGGGCAAATTTTACATGTCCCTCAGCCAGGGCAAACAGCGTGTGGTCACGGCCTATGCCAACATTGGTTCCGGGGTGCCATTTGGTACCGCGCTGGCGGGCGATGATATTGCCCGCGATAACGGCTTCGCCGCCATATTTCTTTATGCCGAGGCGCCGGCCTTCTGTATCTCGACCGTTGCGTGAACTACCGCCTGCCTTTTTATGTGCCATTACGCCTTCTCCTCGCTCTTGGACGTGTCTTTATCCCCAGCATCCGCAGTTTTTGCCGGAGCCTTCTTCTTTACTGGAGCCTTCTTCTTTACTGGAGCCTTCTTCTTTACTGTAGCCTTCTTCTTCGCCGGCTTGGCCGCTTTAGCCGGGGTGTGCTTTTCTCCCGCGGCTAAAATCTCTTCAATTCGTAGCACCGTTTGATGCTGGCGGTGGCCATGCGTGCGGCGGAAATTTTTACGCCGTTGCTTGCGGAAGACTATAATTTTGTCGTCACGGCTATGCTCCAGCACGGTCGCGGCAACACGGGCTCCTTCTACCAGAGGCTGGCCGAATTCGACGCCGTCTTCCCTGCTCATGGCTAGAATTTCGGTCAATTCAACTATTTCGCCAGTCGGCGATGAAAGACGCTCTACGCGAATGATATCCTGCGGAGAAACACGGTACTGCTTCCCGCCGGTTTTGATTACAGCGAACATAGCTTTTTGATTCCGGAACTAGTGTTTGTTGAGGCGGTTTTAGCCTCGGCGCGGCACTATAGCGCGACAGGCGGTGCTGTCAACAATTGGAGCGATGATTTCGCTGTATTTCGACAGATTATGACAAACTATGCCTTCTCCCGCTTGCTGCTGCCAAGCGAGTGGTTTATGTAAGCTATCGTCTCGCTAAGCTCTTGCGGAGGGGTGCGGGAGTGGTCGAACGGAGCAGTCTCTAGAACCGGCAAACAGATGGTTTAAGGAAGCGTGGCAGAGTGGTTGAATGCGCTGGTCTCGAAAACCAGTAAGGGCGTAAGCCCTTCGGGAGTTCGAATCTCCCCGCTTCCGCCAATTTTAACTATTTGTTTTATTAAAATTATTTAGCGCGGCGGATCTCTGCCGCCTCGGCGCGGAGGTTCTGTTGTCGATTTCTTCGGGCGGATTATTGGCGCTTCAGGACGGAGAAAAGCCGAATAAGCCGGGCACAATACGAGCCTGTCTTTGGGTAATTGTTAGGTAATCGGGCAGAGGCGCTTGAAAACTTTTAAGTGTTTGAACGCAGCTCGCATCCGTAAGCGTATAATTGCGGGTGTGTAATTTGAACGCCATGGCACATGGGGCTTTCAGACCCTTGAGGATTTGGCGCCAGTTGAGAAAGATTAGCATGTGGAAAAAACTTGCCTCAGCGCCTTCTTTCAAACCAATTCCGAAAGTACGCAGCGTGCACTCAACGCTGATACCGTGCTGATCGCCGGCATGCTCACCAACCAATGCGTGGCGGCAACCTCAAAAGACGCCATGTTCTGCGATTTCAAACTAACCATTATTGAGGAAAGTACCGGCACTTCAATGCCATACCTACACGACACGAGAATTGAAATGATGCGGGTCGGCTGGTGCGCGGTACGCAGCCTCGAATCAACGCTTGGTGAAATTAGCCAGTTTTCCATCATATACTAGGAGTTTAAATTCATGGCTAAAGAATTACCGCGCTTGGCACAGGTTGTTATCGTCGGTGGCGGCATCATCGGCACCTCAGTCGCCTATCATCTGGCCAAGCTCGGTATTTCTGACGTGGTACTGTTGGAACGTCGCCAACTCACCTGCGGCACTACCTGGCATGCTGCCGGCCTGGTCGGCCAATTGCGCGGCTCGCAGCGCATGACCCAATTGGCTAAATATACTGCCGAACTCTATGCTGGTCTTGAGGCCGAGACTGGCCAGGCTACGGGCTTCAAACAAACTGGCTCGATCTCAATTGCCACCAATGAGGCGCGCTTTGAGGAGCTCAAGCGCAATGCTTCCATGGCCAAGATATTTGATCTTCAGGTTGATGTGATTACGCCTGAGGAAGTCAAAGAGCGCTATCCGCTGATTAATACAGAAGATTTACTTGGCGCGGTGCATATCCCGTCCGACGGCAAGGCCAATCCGGTCGATGTCACCCAGGCTCTGGCCAAGGGCGCGCGCGCTGGCGGCGCAATGATTTTTGAAGACACCAAAGTATTGGCTATCAATCATGACGGCAAGCGCGTTACTGGCCTGAAAACCGATGTCGGCGAAATCACGGCCGATGCGGTGGTCATATGCGGCGGCATGTGGACGCGCGATCTTTTAGCTACTATCGGTGTTAATGTGCCACTCCATGCCTGTGAGCATTTTTATATCGTCACCGAACCCTTTGATGGCGTGACGCCCGATCTGCCGGTGCTGCGCGATTATGATGCCTGCGCCTATTACAAAGAGGATGCTGGCAAGATCTTGCTTGGCGCTTTCGAGCCGAACGCTAAGCCGTGGGGCATGAACGGTATCCCGGAAGATTTCAGCTTTGATGAGCTGCCCGAGGATTTTGATCATTTCGAGCCGGTGTTGGCCCAAGCGATGCACCGCATGCCTGCGCTGAAAAATGCCGGTATCCAAACTTTTTTCTGCGGTCCGGAGAGTTTCACTCCGGATGTGCGTTACCATCTCGGCGAAATGCCGGAGCTAAAAAATTTATTCGTCGCCGCTGGCCTTAATTCGATTGGTATACAATCCGCTGGCGGCATCGGCTATGTGTTGGCCGAATGGATTCGTGATGGCCAGCCGCCCACCGATCTCTGGGAGGTCGATGTCAGGCGTAATATACCGTTCCAGAGCAACCGTAAATATTTGCAGGAGCGGGTCAGTGAATCACTCGGCCTGCTCTACGCCATGCATTGGCCGTTTCTTCAGCCCGAGACCGGGCGCGGCGCGCGGCGCTCCCCGGTCTATGATCGATTGGTGGCGGGCGGCGCCTGTCACGGTGTCTCCTCCGGTTGGGAGCGACCCAATTGGTTTGCGCCCAAGGGCATGAAGCCGGTTTATGAATATAGCTATGGTCGGCAAAACTGGTTTGACGCTTCCGCTGAAGAGCATCGCGTGGTGCGCGAAGAAGTTGGTCTGTTTGATCAATGCTCGTTCTCCAAATTCCGCCTGCAAGGCCGCGATGCGGCAACTGTGATCGGCCAGGTGGCAGCCAATGATATGGATGTGCCGGTTGGGCGCGTGGTTTATACCCAGTGGCTGAATGATGCCGGCGGCATCGAGGCTGACCTCACGGTCACCCGCGTCGCTGAAGATGATTATCTAATTGTCACCTCGGGCGAATTCCAGGTGCGCGATTTTCATTGGCTCACCCGCCATATTCCGGAAGGCGCCCATGCGGCGTTGACTGATGTCACTTCCGGTATGTCTATGCTTGGCCTGATGGGGCCGCGCGCCCGAGACCTGCTGCAATTGCTCTCTCCGGATGATCTCTCCAATGACGGCTTTCCGTTTGGCGCGAGCCGCAATATCGAGCTTGGCTATAGTTATGTGCGGGCATCACGTATCAGCTATGTGGGCGAGCTTGGTTGGGAGCTTTATATGCCGACCGAATTTACCACTGGAATTTATGATCTGTTGATCGAGGCAGGCGTTGAATTCGGCCTTCGCCCGGTTGGTATGCATGCGATGAATTCACTGCGAATAGAGAAGGCCTATCGCCATTACGGCCATGACATTACCGATGCTGACACGCCTCTTGAAGGCGGCCTCGGGTTTGCGGTTAAGTTCGATAAGACAGGCGGCTTTATTGGTCGCGATGCGTTGCTGCGTCAGAAAGAGGCGGGTCTGAGAAAACGCCTGGTGCAATTCCTGCTCAATAACCCGGAGCCCATGCTCTATCACAATGAGCCGATCTGGCGCGATGGCACGCTCGCCGGTTATACCCGCTCCGCCATGTACGGCCACACCGTGGGCGGCGCCGTTGCGCTTGGCTATGTGGAAAACCCAGATGGAGTAGACGCTGATTATGTGAAGTCTGGCGTCTACGAAATCGAGATTGCCGGTGTGCGCTATCCGGCTACCGCCTCGTTGCGCCCGCTCTACGACCCGAAGTCGGAGCGCATCAAGGCATAAAAATGGGCCCAACGCTGCCCTAGGGGCTTTTTTCTAAATCTCCGCCATCGACCGCCACACGTTTGGTGATGTGGGTAAAGCAAACAATATTGAGTGCTTGCACAGTTGCCAGAGTATAGAGCAAGGCAGTTTTCATCTTGACCACTAATATACCGCGCCCGCGCGCATAGCTTTCGTTCTATTGCTGCTTTATACCGCCGCCTTTGACGGCTTCAAGACAACCCGTGGCCTGGGGGCGATAGAAACAGCCCTGGCCGCTGAAGTTGAGCGGGGTATTTGGACTGTGACCCTAGGCCTCTTTGCCTTCCCGCTTCTCTTTATTATTATTTTTCTCCTAACCAGACGGCTAATAGTGCTAATGGGCGGTAGCGCTCAGACGATAGTTAGGCTGGCTGGAAAATTTATTACAACTCTGATGCCCATCTCCATCGCCTATCACTTGGTGCGTTCCCTGTCGTTCCTGCTGATCAACACCCAGTTTTTCATTTTGCTCGCCTCGAATCTATTCGGCTTCGGTTGGGGTCTGTTATCGCCGCGGTTTGCACGAAGTTCGCCTAATATAAGGGCGTTGGCGGAAATCGTCATTGGGCATACTATTGCCATTGAGCGGGCCAATTCAGTGGCGCTTAAAATTCATAGCGACAGTTGGCGCGCTACGCGCAGCGAATATCCCATGCTCCTATTGATGGTCGGCTATACCGTCGTGGGATTATGAATTTTATCTGAACCTCTTATTTGAAGATTAGTGAGGAAAAACTCAATGCGGTTTATTATTTCAGCTCTGGCACTTGCTATGATGCTTGAGTTTGTCGGCCCGGCTTATGCCGATGGTATTAAAGTGAAGGAAGCCTGGGCGCGAGCTTCCATCGGCACCAAACGGCCCGGTGTTGCCTATATGATGATTATCAACAAAGGTGCAGAAAGTGATCGCTTGCTGTCTGCCGAGACGCCGGTGGCTAAGCATGCCGCGGTGCATGAATCGCTCATGAAGGACGATGTGATAAAAATGCGCCCGGCCGGCGATATCAATATTCCACCGGGCGGCATGGTAATGCTCGAGCCGGGCGGCCTACATTTGATGCTGATATTTCTGCAAAAAGAGCTAGTCAAAGGAAAGGGTTTTCCCCTGACCCTGACCTTTGAACATTCGGGTGCAGTGACGGTTGATGTGACGATTGCTGGCATAGGTGCAAAAATAGCACCGAATGAGCATGGCCATTTTGACCATGAACAGCATAAAGAGCATATAAAGGATCTGGAGCTCATAGAAAAAATGTATCACACTGGAAATAATGACAGCCACGGCCATGAGCATGATTAGTATATGATCATCTCTCGCATTATCGCCGCGTTTGTACTGCTCATATTCGTGGCAGGCACGGCAACCGTGCGTGCCGCGGACATCGGCGGGCCGTTTACACTGGTCGATCATCATGGCAATGGCGTCAACCAAGATTCCTACCCGGAAAAATATCAGCTCATATTTTTCGGCTACACTTATTGCCCGGATATCTGTCCGACCACGCTTCTAGTGCTTGGCCAAACATTGGATTTATTGGGGCCGGAAGCGGCGCGTGTTCAGGCGCTGTTTATCACTGTCGATCCGGCGCGCGATACGGTCGATGTTCTGGCTGAATATGTGCCCAACTTTCACCCCGACTTGATAGGTCTCACAGGTACGCCTAAGCAGGTGGTCGAGGTGGCCAAGGCCTTTCGCATGTTTTATCGCATCTCCCCTCAGGCAACAGTGGGCGAGGATTATCTCGTCGATCATACATCGCTGATCTATCTGATGGCCCCGGCGGGGAAGTTTGTCAGCCACTTTTTATATGGCCAGGGGGCGGAAGTGATGGCGCAGACGATCGCTAAGATATTGGCGGCGGATTAATCTGAGAAGCCGTCTTTTTCTAGACCCTCAACGCAATGCTCGCACTGACCTTCGTTCTTAATTATTTGATTTGTAATATGTTCTGCGATGGAAAAGCCCGGGTTGCCTCCATCGCTTTTACTGGCCAGCTCCTGGGCGCGATAATAGCCTCCACCGGTGCTACCTGTACTAGCCGTCATAGCGCTGGCAACCAGTGCGCATACTTTAGTAGGATAGTTTTGGGTCTAAGATCAAAAATATGTTGAGGAATAGCTGTTAGCCTTCCTATTGAATAGGTCAACTCTTGAAATAAACCCACCTGGAAAAACCATGGTCAAGTGGAGCCAGCTACAATGTGGAATTTCCGCGATACCGAAGAATTGGAGTGTTCTGTGTGAGCTCATGCGCGCGTGATACATTTAAAGTAAAGGCTATATCTTACCCTTTTTGCTATCCGATTGAAAAATTGGATTTGTTGCACCAAAGGCGTTTATTGCCGTGCCGGTAATGGCCGATGCCCGCGAAGATGCCAAGAACAGCGTCAGTTCAGCGATTTCGTGGGATTCCATAAGATTTGCATCCTGCTGTCGACCTTTATGATCAAAAGCATGCCGGAAGCCTTCCGTATCGGTCGCCCCTGGGCAAATGCAATTCACATCTATGCCGTGCTCTTTAACCTCTGCAGCCACGCTTTCAGTAAGGTTAATTAGGCCTGCCTTGGCCGCGCGGTAGGCCGAACGCCCCTTGCCGCCGCGTGTACCGCCAATGCTCGAGATATTGACCACCTTGCCATACCCGCGCGCGATCATATGCGGTAACACCGCCTTCATAAGGAGGGCCGGTGCAACGAGATTGACCTTTAGCACGTGCTGCCAGAGCTCTGCATCAAATTCGACAAGGGTATGGGAATCATGGATGACTGCGGCGTTATTAACCAATACGTCAATTTGGCCAAAAGCATCGAGCGCTTGGGCGGCAATCAAAGCGGGGCTATCGTCCGCTGCCAAATCAGTGACTACGGAAACAGCCATGCCGCCGTCCTGTTCGATTTCCTGGCAAATAGATTCGAGTGCATCTTTTGTCCGCCCGATGGCAACAATATTAGCCCCTGCCGCCGCAAAGGCCGCTGCCATGGCACGGCCAATCCCCTTTGTCGCTCCGGTGATAATAACCGTCTGGCTGCTAAACTCTCCTACCATCACGAGCCACCATTCCTGTTTTCGTTAAGGATCACCAGCTGTGGCCGGGGCGCATAAAAGGTTCCGGGGAGCGCACCTAGAGCGCCAGATATAGAGGCAAATATACGAAATTGATAGTTCGTGAATTGGGCGGACAAGAACTTGGCGCCTAAAGAGCGCCGCGCACCCATTCTGCTAACTTTGCTTTTGGCAGCGCACCCACCTTCATGGAGGAGACCTCGCCATTCTTAAAAATAATCAGCGTTGGGATGCCGCGCACGCCATATTTAGCTGGAGTCGACGGGTTGCTGTCTACATCCACCTTGGCGATGGTGACCGAGCCGTCCATCTCTGCAGCGATCTCTTCTAGCGCTGGCGCAATCGCCTTGCACGGGCCGCACCATTCCGCCCAAAAGTCGACTAATACCGGTCCCGGCGCGTTCAGTACTTTTTCATCGAAATCGGCATCGCTGACATGGGTGACGGACATAAAATTCTCCTGTGAGGCGGTTGATTTCAATTTAGGTTGGGCGCGCGAAAGGGTCAAGGCGCATAACTATCAAGCGCTGCATCCCCCAGCCAAATAAGCGCCGGAACATCTGTAAACAATAGCGCGCAGCGAATTTCGCGATCTGGAAAAATTGCTCTGAGCACGGCACGGTAATCAGCCATTTGCGCCAGATAGGGTTTTGGTATGGTCGAATCGCCGCTCAAATCACCTGGCGGTGCGGTGCGGCGCGATTTAAAATCAACTACCGATACACAATCCTTCTCGACCAGCAACCGATCCACCCGACCCGTCACTACATGCTCACCGATCACCGCCGCGAGCGCTACCTCGGCTTGGCTATTCTGGCTAAACAGCGGCGCAGCCGCAGCATCATTCAATACGCTCAAAACTTCCGTTGCCAGACTGGTGCAGTGGGCTTCGGTCAAACCATATGCCGGGCTGGCAAGGAAACGCTGGGCCGCCTCGGCGCGGGCTTCCGGCTCTTGCTCAGGTAATAATTCCAACAGGCGGTGAATTAGCTGGCCCCGTAAAAAAGCGCTTTCGCCAAATCCCTGAAGCGGACCCTCAAGCGGTGGCGGGGTCTCTAAACGGCGCGACGGTGCGAGCGGGCGTAGCGGTCGCGGCTCGGGCAGGGCGTTTTGGCTAAAATAAGATGGCAATTCACTGGTCTCTTTGGGCGAGACCTCCACCCGAGCACTCTCCATCGCCGCGACCGTCTGCGGGCAGATAAATTGTACTCCCTCACCCGACCAGCCATCCCCGTCAGCAAAATCAAAGCGCTTTTTCTCTGTGCCGACTAGCTCGGCCAAGCCGTCGCGGATCAATTGATTCCAGCAATCTTCCGAGGGCTTTTTCACGCCATGCCAGGCGCATACATAGAGCCTGTCTTCAGCGCGCGTCATGGCGACATAAAGCAAGCGGCGATACTCATCCATATCCTGCTGCCAGGCTTTGGCGCGTAGCGCCTTGCTCACTTTGTCCTCACCGGCGCGCCGCCCCGGCCACAGCGGCACAGCGCTACTCAATATATCTTCGCTTTCCGCCCATAAAATCGTCCGGCGATCGCGCGGCATGGACATGGTATCGGGTAAAAATACGATCGGCGCCTGTAGACCCTTGGCGCCATGCACCGTCATCACCCGGACCTCATCGCGCGCCTGCTCCGGATCGCGCTTCAATTGCGATTTCGCCGCCCGCAGCCAGTGGAGAAAGCCCTGCAGGGAAGGGGGATGCGAACGCTCATAGCTAAGCGCCGCGGACAGAAACTCATCAATCGGATCCGCCGCCTCACTGCCGAGACGGGCCAGAAGAGCGCTACGCCCGCCGCCGGCTCCGAGGAATCTGCCATAAAACTCAAATGGCGGGGTAAAATCGGCTTCTCCGAGCAGGGCACTCAAAATGCCGTGAGCACGCGTAAAATCGGCGTTCTCATCGCGGCGTTTGACCAATGTATGCCACAGGCTTGCTTTACCACGCTGCCAGGCAAGAGCAAACAACTGCTCTTCACTAAAGCCAATAAACGGCCCCTTGAGCAACGACGCCAGGATCAAATCATCGTCCGGCAGAAGCAGAAAATCACCGAGTGCCATTAAATCCATCACTGCCAATTGTTCGGTGAGGACCATGCGATCAACGCCGGCCACCTCAACGCTGCGCGCTTTCAGGGCGCGCACCAAAGCGGGCACAAATTTTCCACGCGTTTGCACCAGCACCATGATATCGCCAGCCCGAATGGGGCGATTCTCAGGTGCCAGCCAACCGTCTTCACCTGGCGCGGTTGTGGCACGCAGCCAGCCGGCGATCTTGTCAGCGATGGTGCTGGCCAGGCGCTGCTCCGGATTGTCACCGGCGCGCCGCTTGACCGGCGGCGCCCAGGGCGTTTCTTCTTCGTCGGCGCGCGGCACACAGGCCGGCCATAGCTCAACCAGCCCGCCCTCGCCGACACGCGCAACCTCATGGTGGGTCGTCTCACCGGAGCGGACCACACCTTCTGCCGCTTGTGCGCGGGTGAACACTGCATCGACCGCACTGAGCACCGCCGCAGTGGAGCGAAACGAGCGCTCCAACGGCACTTCGCGCCATGCCCGACGTGCGTCTTCAACCCGGCGGCGAAAATCGGCCCGCATCTCGGCTAGCACTATCGGATCGGCGCCCTGGAAGCTGAAGATCGATTGCTTTTCATCGCCGACGGCGAAAATTGTCCGGTCACCCTCATGCGCACTGTCGCCGGCAAAGAATTCCTCGGCTAACGCGGCGATGACTGACCATTGTGCCGGGCTGGTATCCTGCGATTCATCGACCAGAATATGGTCGAGCCCACCATCGAGCTTGTAGAGTACCCAGGGCGCAATATCTGGCGCGCTGAGGAGATTGCGCGTTTGCATGATCTGATCTTCATAATCAAGCACGGCGCGGACATTTTTCTCGCCCTGGAAATAATCCAGCATGCGCGCGCCGACACGAATCAAAGCCTCGCTATTGTGCAACACCGCAAGCGCCTTGCGGCGCTCCTGAAGCGCCAGCAGGCGATCCTGCTCTTGGGCTAGGGTATCAGCGACATCGGGTGCGGCCTCACAAACCTTTTTCGTCGCCAGTTTTACCAGCGGATCACCATCTTTCTTCAGAAACGCCCGGCAATAGGTCTCAAGTTTATCCGCCCGAACGGTATCGTCACCTGCCAACCAGTCGGCGATCAGGGCCGCGCGCGCCACATCCGTTTTGGAACCTTCCTCAAGTGCGGCCACAGCAGCAACAAGCGAATCCCGCGCGAAAGCGTTCCCGGCAGCGGCGGCTTCACACAATGCCTGGCTACTCTCGCCCTCGCGCACGCCAACCATAGCGGCGACGGCGGCTAACATTTTTTCCTCCGTGTAATCGCCCAACTTGGCCCGAGAATCAGCGAAATCCGCCATTAAGGTAGAAAAACTATCCTCGCCGATTTGCGCCGTGATGGCGGCAAAGGCAGCGGCGAGTTGCTCGTCTGCGCCAGTGGCGCCGCCATGCTGGGAATGACGCAACAGGCGATTTTGCGCTTCGTTCAACAATTCAGATTTCGTCCGGTCGTCGGCAACAGAAAAATGCGGCACGATACCGGCCTCAAGCGGAAAACGCCTGAGGAGAGATTGGCAAAAGGCGTGGATGGTGAGAATTTTCATCCGCCCAGGCGTTTCCAATACATGGGCAAACAACAGGCGGGAGCGGGCCAGCTCATCCGCCGTCGCCTCGCGCTGCAACAACTCATAAAGCGACGTCTGCAAATTATTTCGTTCATTTGTTGCCCACCGACCAAGCTCATGGGTGATGCGAATCGCCATTTCCGCCGCCGCCGCGCGAGTGAAGGTCAGGCAAAGAATGCGCCCGGGATCGGCGCCGCTCAGCAATATGCGCAACACCCGGTCAATTAACACCTTGGTCTTACCGGTGCCCGCTGAGGCGCTGACCCAGGCCGATACGGCGGGATCTGCCGCCCTTTGTTGCGCCTCAGTCATGCGCCACCACCATCACCATCACCAGACGACCATTCCTGCACCCGCTCCAGATGCGCATAATCATTCCAGGTCGGCTGCGCCTGTGGCCGGGGCAGTGCAAGATAAGGTGTATCAGGATCATCAAATTTGGCGATCAACTCAAGCAAGCCCTGCTTTGCCGTTGCCGCCACTTCCGCCACATCGGCTTTCAGCGGTTTCAACTCACCCGCCGGATCACCGCCGGTGAGGCGCCAGTGGGCAAGCCGCTCGACCGCTTCCGGCGCCACGCCATCAAAGCCACCGGCCTCGGCAATCACTGCCTCGAGCGGCAATTGCGGGCGGCGGCCAGCGCGCACATGTATCTCCGCTGGGACGGAGCCTGTTTTATAATCGACAATTACCAGGCCGCCATCCCGCAGACGGTCGATGCGATCGGCCTTGGCGCTGAGGATAAATTCACCCGCAGGTCCGGCGAGGCTTAGCTTGCCACTAACCTCCGTCGCCAGCGGCTGGGCGCTCTCACGCCAACTTCTCTCATTATCGATAAACCAGGCGGCAATGCGCTCAAAGCGCGGCCACCAAAATGCCATCACGCCGGGCACGCGTTCATAGGGCTGGAAATTGATACGGCCAAGCGCTAATAGGCGGGGCAGCGCATCCTCTGTCAGGTTAGTGGAACCTTCGGCAATGAAACGATCGAGGATGTTATGAATGATATTGCCCTTATCGGCAGCGCCGGGATCATCATCGATCTTCTCCAGCGCTCTCAGGCGAAGAATATGGCGGGCATAAATCGCATATGGATCGCTCTGCCATGTTTCGATCTGGGTCACAGAAAGTTGGCGCGGGCGGGCCGCAAGCGGTGGCCGCGGTGCCGGCGGCCCGGGCGGTGGCAACGCATCCATCTGCACATCGAGCAATTCCTGCCAGCGCAGCCAGGTATGTGATTCCTGCTCCAGCGCTTCAACGCCTGAGCCCTGGGAAAGCATTGTCTGCAAACGCGACAGCCAGCGCGACGGCACCGTCGGCTCCCCCTCCACCCGCCGGGCGCGGGTCAGCATCACTTCGGGCGCTGCGCAGCATTGCGCAAAATCATGCGCCGAAAGGCCAATTCGCCGTTCATGCGATGGCAAGCCGAATTCAGCCCGCATGGCCTGGCTCATCCATGGATCAGCGCCAGGCTCGGGCGGCCAACTGCCCTCATTGAGACCAGCCAGAATCATCACATCGGCATGTTGCAGACGCGCTTCCAACGGCCCCCAAATAAACAGTCGCGGATGGCTACCAAAATGAGGCCGCACCACGCGCCCCTCCAACAAGGCATCCAGCAGGGGCGCATAGTCGCGCCCGCGAAGATCCGGCGCATCCGCGGCATTTTCGAACAATTCAGCAATGAAACCAGCCGCCGCCTCACCGGCCTCGCCGCCCCAGAGACGGGTGGCGCCAGCTTCTGTGTCACTTGTGGCAAGCCACTCAGCAAAGGTGATGTGGGCACGCAAGAGTTGGGTGAGGTCCGTCTTGGAATCAACTAATGCCATGAACGGCGCAGCTTGCGCCTCAAACATCTCAAGCCATACCGCCAGCTTAGGCTTGTTGACCGCCTCAAGTGCGCGGCGCAAACCATTAAATCCCGGGGCTGGGCGCGGGCCACGTAAAATAGCTCGCTCCACCGCCCGCACGGTAGCGCGAAGTTTCTCCGGCGCCTCACCGCCTGCCGCCAGCGGGTGTTTAAGGGCGGCGAGAAAGGCAATCGGCGCCGCCCGCTCGGCAATCAACCTGGCAGAGAGGCGGAGAAACACGCCAGGAGCGGTTTTACCGAGCGCAGCACCAGCGGAATCGTCAATTTCGATATTCCAGCGCCGCAGCTCAGCGGTGACACGGCGCGCCAATCCCCGGTCCGTAGTCACCAACGCCGCAGTCACACCGTCCTCGGCCAAAGCCGCGCGCAGGCGAAGGGCGATGACGCCGGCCTCAACACCTGAATGGGCGCATTCGCATAAGCTAAAATTGATCAGCGCCGCGGGGTCCAGCGGTGGCAAATCACGCCACTGCCCGACAGTTTCTGCCGGGCGCAGAGCCTCGGCAATCATTTTTGCCCGGGCGGCGGAGCCAGCGGGTGTATGGCGCGCCGGCCATGGTAAGACCTCACGCCGCGCCGCGCCGATCCGCGCCAATAATTGCTTCAAGCCAAATTGCGGATGACTGGCGCCAAGCGCCTGCCAACTGTCCTCATCCAGATGTTCATCCAGCCCGGGTAATATCAGGCAGCTGTCAGGCAAGCGCGCGATGACGGCCAGGAGATCAGCCGTCGCCGGTAGGCTGCCGGTTGAACCGGCGGCGATAATCGGCCCGCTCGGCGGGTCGTCGCGCCACCGCGTCATCAATTCCTCAAGCGCCGCATTACGCCGCGCAGCGCCATCCATGGCGTCATTGTCGGCGACGATCTGCGGCCAATGTTCGACCAGTATTTTGAGAAAATCGAGCACCTTCTGCCAGTGCACCGCATGGCGCTCGGGCGCCAGATCTTTTAATCTAGCCAGGTCGAGGCGCTCACTCTGGGCCTGATCGAGAAAACTCCCGAGCTCGTGCGCCAAGCGAATTGCCTGATCCAAATGCCCCTCGGCATCGCGCGCAAGAATGAGACGCGCCAATAGGAGTTGCCGGCGCAGCGGCGCTAACTCGGGCGGTAAATCGCCGCCCTCCGCCAAGGCCGAAGAGCCCAGGCCGGCTTCGTCATCATCAAGATCGCCAAGCGGACGAATGCGCGGCAGCAACAGGGCGCCGGCTGCCGACTGGCGCAGGAAGGCATCGGCGAGCGCGCGGCAGGCGCGCCGCGTCGGTAGCAAGATCGTCACCCGGCTGAGCGCAAGCGGATCATTCTGTGCCAGCTCGATCACGTCACCCTGCAACAGACCATCGACCAACGCATCGACAAACGGAAATTCAGGCGCGATAGAAAAAATTCGCGGCGCGGAACGGAGCGCACTCACGAATCCTGCCCCGCTGCCAAATTATCTTCGGCGATTGCCAGCGCTTCAGGTGTGCCGACATGAAACCACAAGCCATCATGGGCAATGGCAAATAGGCGCCCGGCAGCGGCGGCCTCATCATAATGCCGGTTGAGTGAATAGGCGCCGCTTGGTGCTGCCTTAAACAGGCGCGGATGGAGCAGTTGCACGCCACAAAAAATGAGCGTATCCGCCTCGCCTATGGCACGCATTGGGCGACCATCAGTGCCGAGCCTGAAATCTCCACCGCCGCTATGGCCATAGGCGCGTGACGGCGCGCATAATAATAGCAGCGCATCCATACGCAAATCGTCCCACGCTGCAGCAAGCCGTGACAGTGCCGGTGTTAAGCCATTACTCAGAATAGTATCGCTGTTGAGGGTAAAGAAAGCTTCCGTCCCAAGATACGGTAATGCGTTAGCAACGCCGCCACCAGTTTCCAATAATGTTTCTTCCGGCGATAGGTGGATTGCAAGTTCAGGATGGCGAGCTGCATAATCTTCAAGATGGAGCGCCAACAGATCACCGAGATAATGCGTATTGACCACCACCTGACGCACAGTGGCAGCGCCGAGATGGTCTAGCGCATAGTCGATCAAAGGCTTATCGGCAACCCACAGCAATGGTTTAGGCAGGCTCGAGCTGGCCGGGCGCATACGCTTGCCCAGCCCAGCGGCCAAGAGCATGGCATGTGTTGGCGCGCCTGATGATACAGTCTCGACCATCACCCGGCCTCGCGTTGCCCAGCCGGAACATGACGCGCCAGCCATTCCTGAACCGGCGCCAAAGCCGGATGGCGGAGATTTGTTTCAATATGGCGCCATACGCGCGGCAGAAATTTTAGGTATTCGCGATTACCATCACGCCCTGCCAGGCGTGAGAAAATCCCGGCAATACGAAGATTGCGGTGCGCACCCAATATCGCATAAGACGTGAGAAACGCACTGTGATCCTGATCTGGAAGCGCTGTCATAAACCGCTCAATCATTTCAGCTTGTAAATTTTCCGGCACATCACGTCGCACATCCTGTAAAAGCGATACGAGATCATATGAGATCGGCGCTTGGAGCGCGTCCTGAAAATCTAACAAACCAATCCTGCGATTGCCTTTGCGCGCCGCTAACCAGATGAGATTTTCCGCGTGAAAATCACGTAAGGCTAACCCGGCGGGAATCGCCAGCGCCGATGCATAAACATCGCGCCAAGCGGCGACCCAGCTTTCTCCCTCCGCTACTAGGGGTGAAGCCGCGCCCTCTTGCGGCGGCCACCATTCAGTAAACAGACCAATTTCACCGGCCAGATAGTCACCGTCCATAACACGGAACGAGCTGGGTAATGCCTCTACCGCCAGCGCCACTAGAACATCCACGGCGGCGCTATAGAGCGCCATTTCGCCGACGGAATCATCCCCCATCGCGCCGGCGTGCAAGCAGCTGACAAAACTGAAATCACCCAAATCCTCGAGCAACAGCAAGCGCTGGGCGCTATCAATGGTGTAGACTTTAGGCGCGCTGAAGCCGCATCTCTCCAGATGCTGCGCAATATGGAGAAAGGGTGCAATATCCTCATGCCACGAATCCATTAACACGACGCTTTGATCATCTCGCGCCAGCCGTTGATATATGCGCCCGGAAGCATCTCCGGCGAGCGGCACCCGAGACGCATCAGACCAGCCAGCCGCCGCCAAAAATATATCAATTTGCTGTTCGCGCTCAAACATCCGGCGCGACAAGCTGCTGCACCAGTTGTTTTGCACGCAAGCCATGCGGCGTCAGAATAGCGCGCCGTGAATTTTCCCTGTCCCCTGGATTAAGACGCAGCTCGAGCCAAGTCTGCGGCCCATAACCAGCCATTTTCTCCGGCCATTCAATAAGACAAATTGCTGAATCAAAGGCGTCCTCGATACCGAGCTCAAATATTTCTTCACCGCCCACTAGGCGGTAGAGGTCAAAATGCCAGACCGGTACGTCACTAAATTTCACCGCGCCGGTATTTTCATAAATCTGAACCAGCGTGAAGGTCGGGCTCGGCACTTCGGTCACGCCGAGACGGGCGCCGATGAAGGCACGCGCAAAAGCGGTTTTTCCGGCGCCAAGATTACCTGCAAGGCCGATGATATCACCAGCCACCGCCAGCGCTGCTAGCCGCGTGGCAAGCGCCTCGGTGGCACGCAAGTCATCGAGTGGAATTTGTATTGCGGGGGGATCAGCGGGCTCTGTCATCGCTGAAATAATGGCCACGCAACAACATCAAAATCTGAATCATGCTGGAGAATATTCATGCCGCGCTACCATTGATATCTTCATAGTGGCGCAGGAACCCGCAGGTGGCGGTGGTTCCCCTATCCAAATCAAAATCCAGCGTGATGATGCCACCGTGCAATTTAACAAAATTCTTTACCAGAGAAAGGCCAAGCCCAGTGCCGCCCTGGTGGGCAAGGGGATTGTTCGCGTGCCAAAATCGCTCAAACATCTGATCATTCTCCTGGTGCGCAATGCCAACACCCGAATCAGACACCCAAATGACAATATCCGTTCCGTCGCGCCGCGCATAGCGCAAAAGGCGTGTTGAATAATCATGAGCGAACTAATGTTAGGGGCCAATTGCGCGACAAACAAGATCATCGCGTCAACGGTTTGATCTACCTTAAGGCGGTTACGGCAATTGTTAGGTTTAATCGTGGTGCACTGGGCATCATGGGCGTCGATATATTGTATGCTGCACGCAAGATTATATTTGATCCGCGCATTGCCGAACATACCGATATCGTCCTGGAGGGCGGTGACGACTAACGCAATTTCAAATTGTCCGGCATTACCAGCCCATTTCCAGGTGGCAAGCGGCTCAACCCGGCAAATAGTCTCTATATAGCGCTAGGAGGCCCGTATTTTTTTCCAACGGGTCTGCTTTATGCTGCGGCAACGCCAATAACACCCCTAGTAGCGATAATGATCGGGCTTGAACGGGCCTTCCGGGGTGACGCCGATATAGGACGCCTGCTCATCGCTCAATTTGGTGAGCTTGACGCCAAGCTTGGTCAAGTGCAGCATCGCGACCTTTTCATCCAAATGCTTGGGCAGCGTGTAGACCTTATTTTCGTAATTCTTGCTGCTCTGCCAGAGCTCGATCTGCGCCAACACTTGATTAGAAAATGACGCGCTCATGACGAAGCTCGGATGTCCGGTGGCGCAGCCTAAATTCACCAGGCGGCCTTTGGCGAGCACGATCAAACGCTTGCCATCGGGAAACTCGACCTCATCCACCTGCGGCTTCACTTCGTGCCAGGGGTAATTCTGAAGCGCGCCTATTTGAATTTCCGAATCGAAATGTCCGATATTGCAAACGATACTGCGATCTTTCATCTGGCGCATATGATCAATCGTGATGATGTCGAGATTGCCGGTCGCGGTGACGAAAATATCACCCTGTGATGCTGCATCATCCATGGTCGTCACTTCATAACCTTCCATCGAGGCTTGCAGCGCACAGATAGGATCAATCTCTGTGACCAATACGCGCGCACCCTGACCGCGCAGTGATACAGCACAACCTTTGCCAACATCGCCGTAGCCATTCACCACGGCAATCTTGCCGGCCAGCATCACGTCGGTCGCTCGCTTGATACCGTCCACCAGACTTTCTCGGCAGCCATAGAGATTGTCAAACTTGGATTTGGTTACCGAATCATTGACGTTAATGGCGGGCACTTTAAGAGCGCCGGCCTTCTCCATCTCGTAGAGGCGCAACACACCGGTGGTGGTTTCCTCTGAGATACCTTTGATCGCCGCCATCTGGTCGCTGTAATCGTCATGCATCATCTTGGTTAGATCGCCGCCATCATCTAGGATCATATTGGCTTTCCAATCATTCGGCGCTTCGATGGTCTGCTTGATGCACCAATCGAATTCCTCATCCGTCTCGCCCTTCCAGGCAAAGACCGGTACACCCACAGCAGCAATCGCCGCCGCCGCGTGATCCTGGGTCGAAAAAATATTGCAGCTCGACCAGCGCACCGTGGCGCCCAGCGCTATTAATGTTTCAATCAAGACCGCAGTTTGAATGGTCATGTGCAGGCAGCCGAGAATGCGCGCATCGGCGAGCGGTTTAGTGGCACCAAATTCGTCACGCAGCGCCATCAGACCGGGCATTTCGGTTTCAGCAATGGCAATTTCTTTGCGGCCCCATTCGGCAAGCGAAATATCCGCAATCTTGTAGTCCGTGGCGTCCGACATGAATTATTCTCCGGCGTTTAATGAATGCTGAAATTCGGATAGAGGCCGGCGCTTGAAAGCGCCGTCGCCGCATGCGGCGTTACAATATGCCGCGCGCGGCGTTGTAGCATCGCCATCTCCGGCACACAACCGCTACTCCAGCGCATTGAAATCATCCAACAGGGTGGCGATCACACCAGAATCGGATTGTTCCATGATCTGCTCGGTGCGCTTTACCGCATCGGCTAGTTCAAGGTCCAAAATACGCTGCTTGACGCGCGGCAGATTGGGCGCTGACATAGAAAGATCACGTAAGCCAAGGCCGAGTAAAAGCGCAGTAAAGCGAGGATTTCCAGCCATTTCACCGCATAAATTTACCGGAATTCCGGCATTTCCTGCGGCTTGGGTTGCCGAGCGGATGAGCCGCAGTACAGCGGGGTGTAGGGGATCATAAAGATGCGCGACTTGCTCATCACCACGATCCGCCGCCAGTGTATACATGGTCAAATCATTGGTGCCGATAGAGAAATAATCGCAGAAATTGGACAGGGTATCGGCCGCCAGCGCCGCACCCGGTGTCTCAATCATGATGCCAAGTTCGGGCAGCGGATCGGACATGGCCACACGTTTACGCGCCAGGCGCTTTACCGCTTTACCCAACGCCTCATGAACGCGCTTGATTTCACTTGCGGAATTGATCATTGGCAGCAATATGCGGAGCTTGCCATGGGCACTGGCGCGTAACATGGCGGCGAGCTGGGTGTCGAGCAGGGTGCTGACCTTGAGAGAGAGACGGATAGCGCGCAAACCTAAGGCCGGATTGACACTTGGGCTAATATGCTCGCCCAGGGAATAGGCTAGTTTATCGCTGCCCACGTCGAGGGTGCGAATAGTGACCGTTTCCCCCTCCATGCCCTCCACAATATCCTTGAAGGCGACATACTGCTCGTCTTCGGTGGGCAAGGTATCGCGGTTCATATAGAGGAATTCGCTGCGTAATAGGCCGACGCCCTCGGCGCCAACCTGGCGCGCCAACGCCAGTTCCGTCGGCAGTTCCAAATTGCACTGTAGCGATATGCGCACCGCATCGCGGGTCGCTGCCGGCACACCACGCAGCCTTTCAAGCTGGCGTTGGCGGCGTACCAAAGCTTCGCGCCGACGCTCAAACTTACCAATTGTCGCGTTGCTCGGATTGACCACCACCGTGCCGCGCACGCCATCGACTGCTATAATATAGCCCGGGCGAACGGCATGAATGAGGCCCGGCACACCCAACACCGCCGGCAGCCCGAGCGAGCGCGCCATTATCGTCGTATGCCCTTCCGCGCCGCCCAATTCCGAGGCAAAGCCGCCGACAATTGCCGGATCCATTAGCGCGGTATCCGCCGGCGTTATTTCCTCGGCGACAATAATCGAGTCAGGCGCCAAGCCAGAAAAGGCCTGATACCCGGCCTTGGTGAGATTACGCACCAGTCGCCCACTGACCTCGCGAACATCCTGAATTTTGCTGGCGAGATAGGAATCTTCCATGGCGGAGAAAGCATGGGCTATTTGTGATAGCTCGGCTTGCACCGCCGCTTCGGCATTCTGTCGTTGCACGCGAATGCGCTCTTCTACACCGCGCACTAGGCGCGAGCCGGCGAGCATTTGGCGGTGCGCATCTAGAAGATAAGTGAGCTCTTCAGCCGCTGCCTCAGACAGCGTCGCCGCTTTGGCGCGCAGTTTCTCGACTTGTTTGATTGACAGCTTGACGGCAATATCGAAACGCTTGAGCTCGGCCTGGACGTCGGATACGCTATATTCCGGAACATCAATGAGCCCGCGCTCCATCACATGTACGGGGCCAATAGCGATACCGGCTGACACGCCCAACCCGGTATAGGTCAGCTCCGCCAGCGCCCCCCTCTTCACTGCCCGCTTGACACCCTTGCCCGCACCTTGCCCCTGTGTGGGCTTTCTTTTTTTGCTGTCAGTCTTCATCAAATCTATCGCTTACCAATTTGAGCAATGCCTCTAAAGCATCAGTTGCCTCACGTCCTTCGGCCTCCATGGTAATTTCCGTGCCTGGTGCGGCGGCCAACATCATCAGACCGAGAATTGAGACGCCGGATACCTCGGTACCATTACGGCTGACCCAAATATAGGCATCGAATGATTCGGCCATGCGGACAAATTTTGCAGCCGCGCGCGCATGCAATCCCAAGCGATTGGTGATCAGGCAAATACGCTGCTCGCGCCCGCCCTCCACAGGCAGGCTTTCACTACCCTTGCTCATGCGCGCGCCGAAAACGCTGTGCTCACGATTCCTCTCCTTCCAGCAGGCTACTCGCGACATTTATGTATTTCCGCCCTGCTGCCTGAGCAAGGGCAACAACTTCGGTCAAATCGCCGTCCTCACGTACGCTGGCCAGCTTGATCAGCATCGGCAAATTCATGCCGGCGATGACTTCGACCTTGGCCTTGTCCATCACCGAAATGGCGAGATTGGACGGTGTGCCACCAAACATATCGGTGAGCAAAATCACCCCATTACCATCATCGACTTCGCCGATGGCGGTAAGGATATCCTTGCGCCGCATTTCCATATCGTCATCCGCACCGATGCAGACGGCGCGCGTGTTCGGCTGCCGCCCGACCACATGCTCAGTCGCTGCAACAAATTCTTCGGCCAATCGGCCATGGGTTACCAACACAAGCCCAATCATCTTTTTCCCTCCAAACAAACTTTTTTCGCCATAAAATTTTTATCCATGCTGGGAATTACCCTTAAATATGCCAGAATTTCAGGCCTTTCCTCACGTGCTGCCTTATTGCCGCCCTACGGAGACTTTACCGGGGGCCACTCGGCGCTTTTTTTGATTTCTGGCTGCCACCTATCTCGCGGTGCCGTATGCCGACCTGACGCCCGGTATCCTGCAATGCCGCCGCCACCCGTTCAGCCACAAACACCGAGCGATGCCGCCCCCCAGTACAGCCCACAGCGATGGTTAAATAGGATTTACCTTCACGCTCATAAGCAGGCAAGAGAGATATAAGCATGTCATTTAGGTTAGCAATAAACGGCGCAAAAGCCGAATCTGATTCGATATGCTGCCCGACAGCCAAATTCAGGCCGGTGAGCGGGCGAAGATTGTCTTCATAATGCGGATTGGAGAGAAAACGTACGTCAAATACCAGATCCGCATCCGCCGGCAAGCCCCGCGGATAGGAAAAAGACATAACAAAAATACTTAGCTCAGGCTCCGCTGGATGCCTGAAATGCCCCTCCAGCAGGCGGCGTAATTCGATAATGCTGAGGGCGCTGGTATTTACGGTCAGGCCAGCGCGACTTTTGAGCCAATTCAAACGCTCGCGCTCGCGCTGGATACCGTCTATTACCGGGCGGTCCGCCGCTAGCGGGTGTGGCCGCCGTGTTTCGGTGAAGCGTCGGCGCAAGGCCTCATCATCCCCGTCGAGAAACAGCAGTGTCACATCAAGGTCAGTACGATCCAGCAAGGGAGCTATATCTTGCTCAAAATGCTCCAGGTCGAACTGGCGATTGCGCACGTCAATGCACAATGCGAGCGGGCGATTTGCGCTCGTCGTGCTGCGCTCAGCTAGATCCGTTTCATGTGGGCGCACTAGATTGGATAGAAGTGAGAGCGGTAAATTATCGACCACTTCATAGCCGATATCTTCCAATGCTTTGAGCGCGGTGGACTTTCCGGCGCCGGACATCCCTGTTACCAAAAGTAGACTGCGGCGCGGCAATGCGTCAGGGGAGGTCGTGGTCTCGGTGCTCATTCGCGCACCTCGGTTGCCAGCTGGAAGGGGATCAAATCCGCGCCCAACACCTCACCCCGAGCAAGGGCCGCGCAAGCCAGACGCAGCTTTGCTGGCGCCGAGGCCTCGAACGGCATCAATTCAATAAGCGGCACTTTAACCCCCTCAATTTCGCAAACGGCAGCTAAGGGCAGGCGGGTGACGCGCTCTGGCGCCACCAAATCCACCGCCAGAAAAATTTCTGCCCGCGGCAGGTGCGCTATATGCATCAGGCCGAGCCCGCGCACTTCGATGAGCCCCGATATTGCCGGCGGTGGCGACGCAAATACCGCGCCATCAATAGACTGGCACAGAACCTGATCATCGGAGACCAGTTCCGCCCCGTCATCGATCAGGCGCAATGCCAAGTCAGATTTTCCGGAGCCGGAAAAACCGCGCAGTAGCACGCCTTTGCCCGCTAGGGAAATACAGGTCGCATGTTTAAGGTGCATGGTGCTGACAGGGTGAAACGCCACTCACCTACAGTCAAGCCACAGTCAAGCCAGAAGAGAGTAAATTCGGATAGCAATATGCCCTCGGCGGCAGGTGCTTAAGCCGTTTGCGTGAGCAACGCGAACAGCGCTTCAGCATTCTCCGAGCCGCGCAGGCGCGTGCAGGCATCCTTATCGCGCAACAGGCGCGAAATGCGTGCCAACGCCTTGAGGTGATCTGCGCCGGCAGTCTCTGGCGCGAGCAGCAGGAAGATTAGATCGACCGGCTGTTCGTCGATCGCCTGGAAATCGACCGACGTGGGCAATCTGGCAAAGACTCCATAGAGACGATCAATTTCACCGAGCTTGCCGTGCGGAATAGCAATACCCTTGCCGACACCGGTCGAGCCCAAGCGCTCGCGCTCCAATAGGACGTCGAAAATTGTCCGCTCATGGACGCCGGTTTCCTTGGCGGCCACGGCGGACAGTTCCTGCAACAGCTGCTTCTTACTACCCGCCTTAAGATTGGCGAGCACAGCCTGCAGGGATAAAATCTCGGCTATTTCCATCCTAATTCCTTTAACGGCTTAGTCGCTATCCGGTATTTTCGCGTCGATCCAGCTGGTATTTCCATCCGGGCGGCGGTAAATCATATTGATGCCACTATGCGACCGATTGAAAAACATCAGCGCCGGCGCTCGCTGACCCCGATATATCGGCCCTTAATGGTTAACTGCATGGCTTAATCCCTTCACGTAGCCGGGCGCAATTGGGTTCGAATCATTCGACTGACTGCCCCAGTTCGGAAAGGCGGCAGCAACATAGTTCTACGCCCAAAGCGAGTCAAGAGTCGCTCTTCAGGTAACCAAACAACTCTCTAATTATATAATTACTTCAATCAGATATACTATAATCCACGGGCTGCTCTCGCTAATTTACGTCGCCGGCCGAAGGATGAATGAATGTCCATTGCCTCGCGGCATTTTGCTACCGTGCGGCGTGCGATATCAATGCCATATTCATTCAGTATTTCAGCGATTCGATCATCCGACAGCACTTTACCGTTGGATTCACCGTCAATCAGGCCGCGAATACGGTGGCGCACTACCTCAGCGGCATGGGCTTCGCCGCCTTCGGTATTCGACAGGCTCGCGGAAAAGAAAAATTTGATCTCATAGGTGCCGCGCGGTGTGCCTATATATTTATTGTTGCTTACCCAGCTTACGGTACTTTCATGCACGCCGACAATTTCAGCTACCGTATTTAACGTGAGCGAACGCAGCTCCTGTACGCCGCGGGTAAAAACGCCCCCTGCTGACGCACCAATTCGGTCGCGACTTTAAGGATCGTCCGGGCGCGTTGATCAAGAGCGCGCACTAGCCAGGCTGCGTAGTTCAACATAATAATTGTTATCGACCATAACGCGCGGCAGAGCTTCAGTGTTAAGCTCGACATCCCAGCTCCCATCTGGCGCCGGGCGAACAAACACATCCGGCACGACGGTTTGCACGATATCATTCTCAAAGACCAAACCGGGCTTGGGGTTGAGCCGTTTGATCTCGGCCACCATGTCGGTCAGATCCTCTGCACCAACGCCGCAGAGCTTTATCAAACCGGTAGCATCACCCGCTGCCAGGGCATCCAGATTATCAATCAGCACCGCCATCGCCGGATCAAATCGCCCAACATCATGTAATTAATTAGCAAGGCACTCACCGAGATCACGCGCTCCCACACCCGGCGGGTCGAAGTCTTGCAATTTCTCCAGAACATTCTCAATACGCGCAAGCGGGCAGCTAAAGCTCTCCGCCACGCCCTTTAGATCGCCGCTCAAATAGCCGCCGCCATCGACCATATCGATTAATGCACTGCCTATCAGCCGGTCAGAGGCTTCGCTGATTTCCATGCCGAGCTGAATCAAGAGATGTTCGCGTAGCCTCTCCGGTGCCGAAGCTGTCTGTTCAATTCTATCCATTCCGGAATCGGGATCAACGCCGCGCCCGGGCAAAGATGGCATTGGCCCTAAGGAATCACTCGTGCCGCCGCCCGCCGCTTTACCCTCGCGCGACCAATAACTGTCAGGGCTTAAATCAATATCGGCTAGTTCCTTGCCGGTGGACATATCGGCGGTGCGCTCCAGCTCTGAATCAGATTCGATTAGCTCACCGCCCGCCCCGGCGCCTTCCTGCGCTTCACTCTCGGATGTGTCACCATCTTTCCGTTCGAGCAGGAGATTTTTTTCAAGTTCGGTATCAATAAAGGCGGAAAGTTCAATATTGTTGAGCTGCACCAGCTTGATTGACTGCTGCAATTGTGGCGTCATCACTAGGGACTGACCCTGCCGCAAATCGAGGCGGAGAGTTATCGCCATTCGATTGCTCTACCTACAACTGGAACCGGTCGCCCAAATAGACCCGGCGAACCTCTTCATCGCTGACAATATCTGCTGGCTTGCCCTCCATCAGCACGACGCCTTCATAGAGGATGTAGGCACGGTCGACGATTTCAAGGGTTTCGCGCACATTGTGATCGGTTATGAGAACGCCAATGCTGCGATCCTTGAGGTGGGCTACCAATTCGCGAATCTCGGCCACCGCAATGGGATCAATACCGGCGAGCGGTTCATCCAGCAGTATAAAGCTTGGCTTCGATGCCAATGAGCGCGCGATCTCCACCCGCCGCCGCTCGCCACCGGAGAGCGCCAAAGCCGGGGTGCGGCGCAGATGGGTGATAGAAAATTCGGCGAGCAACTCATCAAGCAGGTTTTCCCGCTTTTCACGCACCGGCTCGACTACTTCGAGTGCGGCACGAATATTGTTCTCCACCGATAACCCGCGAAAAATTGACGCTTCCTGCGGCAAATAGCCGATACCAAGACGGGCGCGGCGATACATGGGAAGGTCGGTAATCTCATGCCCATCGAGGTGGACAGTACCATATTCCGAAGAGATCAATCCGGTCATGATATAAAAGCAGGTAGTTTTTCCAGCACCGTTCGGACCCAATAAACCGACCGCTTCACCACGGCGCACATGCAGGCTGACGTCGCGCAGCACCGGGCGTTTTTTAAACCGCTTACCAAGGTTTTTCGCCGCCAGGCCGGCGCTTTCGCTCACCAGGCGTGGCAAATCGCTAGGCGCAGCTTGGCCAGTACCGTCAGGCGATTTTTTAACTGTCTTATCCTCGCTATCGGGCATAGCCCTGACTATACCCTAATTTATTAATTTATATTCTTTTTTGGAACGAATAGACCGTGTACACGCTCTCCGTTACTCGAACCCGGCTCGGCGCTGGTGACTTTGCTCTTGCCGCTCGCCAAATCCAGCTCAAGCTGCCCCCCCTGAATAATATTGTCACCCTGGGTGAGAATGACACCACCGCTCAGCCATATTTTCTGATTATCAACATCGTAAATGCCTCGCGCGCCCTGGGCCGTCTCGTTGGGTGAGGAGACAAATACATTGCCCTCGACATCGATTTTCGAAATTCCCGGCTGATCCGGCACATCGTTATTTTCACGATAATGCACAACCAGTAAATCCGCTTTCAACACCATATCGCCCTGAACAGCATCCACGTCACCGCGGAAGATTGCAAGATTCTCCGATTGCTTTACTTCCAGGGTATCGGCCGTAATTTCTATCGGGGCCTGGCTGTCATGGCTGCCGTTCAGTTGATCAAGCTGAGCCATCGCCGGCTTAAGATCGGCAGCGAGGCCTGCTATGATGAGAACAACTATAAGACAAATCGCCCGCGCAAATAATACAACTATTTGTGTTGTCATCATTTGCCGTACTGCCTGCTCGGAAAAATCTTCATCGTCACGCCGCCTCCAAAAAACATTGTCTCTTTACCGTCATCCACATGAAAATTTCCGGCCCGCAATAGGCCAAATGGTCCTTGCCCCTGCACCGGCAAATCGCCATCGGCAGTACGCCCTGCAAGATCCACATGGGCGCGCTCAGTATGAAATTCATGACCCTGATCTGAAAAAATAGTTACATCCCCGATCAAATCCAAAAAGCGCTGGTCACGTTCGTAAAGCCCTTCCCGTGCCGATAGGGCAAACCACTGTCCGCTAGTATCTTCAAGAAACACATCAGCCGACACTTCCTTGAGGGTCACCAAGGGTGAACTCGGCTCGGTCTGACTGGCCTCCGCAGCTGTTACCGTATAGGGCTGTTTGCGATCATCGGCGCCGAGATAGCGCGCATTGACCATGCGGAGGGAACCGTCGAGATCGGGCGCATCGCTGAAAGAAATACGGAAGCCTTCCTCGCGCCCGGTTACAACTGGCCAGATGACGACCAGGCTGAGTAACAACAGTGCTATCAGAGGCAGGCCGTAACGCATGATGCCAACAAAATTGCTATAGCTGCCAGAACGCTCCGCAGCGCCTTCCCGGGTCCGCGCTTGCAAGCCGGCTAGGCGTGGTGCGCCCAGGTCGCGTGGCGGTGGCGTGCCGCCATATCGTTGGTTGGCATTCACGTAATGCCCGCCTTCAGGCAATCATGGATATGCAGAATGCCAACCGGGCGGGCGCCATCGGTAACGAACAAGCCAGTTATCTGGCGCTCATTCATGATCTGCACTGCCTCAGCGGCGAGCGCCTCTTCGCGAATGACTGTAGGCGCTGCCGTCATCAAATCGCCAGCCGTCCGAGCCAGCAAATCATCGGTGAGATTGCGGCGCAAATCACCATCGGTGATGATACCGAGTAATTCCCCACCACCTTCGATTGTGCCATCTATCGTGCTGTCGACCACCCCAACGCAGCCAAAGCGTTTCGCAGTCATCACCAGCAGCGCCTCCGCCATGAGTGTATCCGGCGAAACAAGGGGGAGCGCGTCGGCGCCATGCATGATATCACTTACCCGCACCAGACTTTGGCCAAGCTTCCCACCCGGGTGAAAAACATGAAAATCGGATTCGGAAAACGCCTTCCGTTCAAACAACGCCACCGCCAGGGCATCGCCAAGTGCCAGCGTCATGGTGGTTGAGGTCGTCGGTGCCAGGCCAAGAGTTCCAGCCTCGGGCTCCTCGGCCATTATCAGGGCGACGTCGGCGCTCTCGGCCAACGTGCTGCCGGCGCGCCCGACGATGGCAACCATGGGAATTTTATAGCGTTTGGAAAAATGCAGCATGTCACTGAGCTCGGTGGTCTCGCCCGAATTGGACAACACTAATAGCGCGTCTTCCGGGGTAATCATGCCGAGATCGCCATGGCTTGCCTCAGCCGGATGTACAAAAATTGCCAATGTGCCGGTCGAAGCCATGGTCGCCGCGATCTTATTGCCTATATGGCCACTCTTGCCCATGCCGGAGACAACAATTCGCCCGGTCACCCGGTCAAGAATTTCTACCGCCTCGGCGAAGCGGGCATCCAGCCCATCCGCCAAACTGGCCAGCGCGCGTGATTCCAATTCCAATACTCGGCGCCCCGCTGCTAAATCTCTATTTTCTTCTTTATCGCTCTTATTCATAAGCGGGGTCGTTGAGTTTGTTGGGGCATTCATTTTAGACATTCGCGATTCTCTTGGCAGTAAAATTAACAGGTTGTACCACGCGAGCTGAACCAGCATGACTCCACTAATATACCTGCTTCCACGTGGAATTAACGGGGAATTTACGCTAAATCTACCCTATTCTTGGCCCTAGAGGATGCGAAGCGGCGATATTAAGGGCCTGAAAGCATAAAATAGTGGCAAAAAATGCCATTTTAGTGCTCAGTGCGGGGCCGGTTTGTTGCGCCTTTCCGGCAAGCATTGTAGCTTGCAGCACCCGTGTAAATAGCCGTTTTGGCACCGGAATTTGAACAACCAACAGACAAAAGTGGACAAAACCGATGGCTGCCCCGCGCGACACCTCTGAAGCCGGCCCTACCTCCCCCGGTTACGAAGCCTCCGGCGTTAATACGGATCAGGCGGAAGACGGCCTCGGCCGTTTGATAGGCCATATTAAATCGACCTGGACCTTGAGCGATGCGCGGGTCCAACTCGACCTTGGCTATTTCGCCAATGTGATTGATATGGCTGGCACCGGCATCGCGATCTGCACTGATGGTATTGGCTCGAAAGCGCTGATCGCACAAATGGTCGGCAAGTATGACACTGTCGGCATCGACTGCGTGGCGATGAATGTCAATGATCTGATCTGCGTCGGCTCGACGCCGCTTAGTATGGTCGACTATATTGCAGTGGAAAGCGCTCAGCCGGCCATGCTGGAAGCGATTGGCGCAGGCCTGGCAGAAGGCGCGCGCCAATCCAATATCTCAATTTCAGGCGGCGAAATCGCGCAGCTCAAAGATATCATCAAGGGTCATAGCGAAGGACTCGGCTTTGATCTTGCCGGCGCGGCTGTCGGGCAGGTGGATATCGATAAGATAAACTACGGCTCCCACACTCGCCCCGATGACGTAATCATCGGCATCGCCAGCAACGGCATTCACAGCAACGGCCTCAGCCTGGCCCGCCGTGCCCTGTTCGAATTGGCAGATTATGATGCCAACAGCCATGTGGAAATACTCGGCCACAGCATCGGCGAAGAGCTGTTGCGCCCGACCTATATTTATGTTGCCGAGGTGCTCGAAATTCTCGAGCAGGTAAAGGATATCAGCGCGCTTATTCACATCACCGGCGATGGCTTCTTGAACCTGACCCGGGTCAAGGCGGATGTTGGCTTCGTCATCGACGATCTGCCGCAGGCGCCGGCTCTATTCCCGCTCATTCAGGGCATCAGTGGCAGCGACAATATGGAGATGTATCACGTCTTCAATATGGGTATTGGTTTTTGCTTGGTGGTGCGCCCGGAAGCCGAGACCCAAGTGATCGACATCGTGCAAAGCCACGGCAAAGCCTGCCAGCGCATCGGCTATGTGAATGATGGTCCGGCAGGCAGCGTGAAAATAGAGCCGGCCGGAATCACAATGATGCGCTAGCGCATGTAATTAAGTAAACTGGATACTTAATTAGTTAACGCCGGGCGTTCACGCCCTCTCTTTTTGGTATGATCCCTCAAACGCCGGGCGACCACATCCGTGGTCTTGGCTACCTCGTTTTAACTCGGGCGCGCAGTCGCGCTAATTATCTTTATGACCTATCACCACTTGGTTGCCCTCAAATATCTTGCCAAGCGGAACCACCCTCCGGAATACGCCAAGCATTCCAGCAAGGGCGACTGCCCGCCCGAGTTAAAACGAGGTAAGTCAAGGGAGCGGACGCGACCGCCCGGCGTTTGAGGGATCATACCAAAAAGAGCGGATGCCCCCGCCCAGCGTCCGGCGGCAAATCAGTGGTGGAAAATATCTTCCTCGTCCCAGCCGGCGAGATCGAGCCGCGCGCGGTGGGGTAGGAAATCGAAACAGGCCTGGGCCAGTTCGGCCCGGCCCTCGCGCGCCAAGCGCTCATCGAGGATTTTCTTGATGCCGTGCAGATGGAGAACATCTGATGCGGCATAGGCCTGTTGCTCTGGCGACAACTCGTGCGCGCCCCAATCCGAAGATTGCTGCTGCTTGGAAATATCGACGCCGACCAAATCCCGGCATAAATCCTTCAGGCCATGACGATCGGTAAAGGTGCGCACAAGCTTGGAGGCAATCTTGGTGCAATAGACCGGCTGGCAGGTGACGCCGAGATAATGCTTGATCACCGCCAAATCAAAGCGCGCAAAGTGAAACAGCTTGATCACCGACGGATCGCCGAGAATGGAACGCAAATTGGGCGCCGAATAATCGCCGGGCGGCGGGAAATGCACCATGTGGCAATCGCCATCGCCACGCGACATTTGCACCAGGCAGAGACGATCCCGGTGCGGGTGAAGTCCCATCGCTTCGCTGTCGATGGCGACGATATCGCCGAAAGTGAGCCCCGGCGGAAGGTCATTTATATGCAGATGATTTGCCATACCCGACTGGGTAGCCTCTGCGGTTAAAGCCTGTCAACATATTCGGTGCTATTATTTCCCCTGGCAGCCCTGCCAGAAGTACCTTAAATAGGGGCGCGACAACGGTTCAACAGAAGCCCCATAAAAAAAGCGGCAGCATCATGAGCAAACGCATCGTTACGGTTTTCGGCGGTTCCGGCTTCCTGGGGCGCCATGTCATCAGCAAATTGGCGCGTGAAGGCGCGATGATACGGGTCGCGGTGAGACGGCCCGAATTAGCTGGATATTTGTGCCCTGTGGGTGGCGTCGGCCAAATTTCTTTGATTCAGGCAAATGTGCGCGACGATGCCTCCGTCGCCCGCGCCGTCGAAGGCGCAACGGACGTGATTAATTTGGCCGGTATCCTGAGTGAGCGCGGCCGCCAACGCTTTGCTGAAGTGCATGCCAATGCGCCGGGCCGCATCGGCCGCGCCGCCGCCAAGGCCGGTGTCACGCGGATGATCCATGTCTCCGCCCTCGGCGCCACCGCAGACGCGAGTTCTGCCTATGCGCGCAGCAAGGCCGCCGGTGAGATTGTGCTGCGCGAGGCTTTCCCGAATGCATCCATTCTCCGGCCCGGCGTGATGTTCGGCACGGAAGATAATTTTTTCAATAAATTCGGCGCTCTGGCGCGTATCTCACCTGTTTTGCCGCTCTTCTGTGTGATCCGTCAGAATCCTAAGTTCCACCTGGAGGGCCTCTACCTGGTGCCCGAGATCGAGGCCGGCACGACGCGCATGCAACCGGTCTTTGTCGAAGATGTGGCCGAGGCCATGGCGCGTATCATCGGCCAAACCGGCAATGAAAGCGCCGGCAATACTTATGAATTGGGCGGCCCCAATATTTACAGTTTCCGCCAATTGATGGAGTTCGTTGCCAAGGAAACGCAATATAAGCGCCTGCTGGTGCCAGTACCGTATTTTGTCGCTGATATGATCGGCTTCTTCGCGCAATTTATGCCCGAGCCGATGTTCACCGCCGATCAAGCGAAAATGCTGCGCGATGATAATTTAGTCGGGGACGGTATGCTTACCCTAAGCGATCTCGGCATCTCGGCCAGCCCGGCAGAGCTGATTTTACCGACCTATATGCACCGCTTTCGCCGCGCCCGCACAGATTCAAGCACCGCCGCGCAAGCCTGAGGAAGCCGGCGCGGTTAGTCAGACTTCAAGCGACCAGCTGAAGCCGTAATAAACGACGAGCAGTACCACGCCTAAAAACAGGCGATAGATGATGAACGGCATGAAGCTTATGTGCTTCAACAGCTGCATCAAAATGGCAATGGTGATGAGCGCGGTGACAAATGAGAGCGCCGCCGCCAGGCCGGCATCGCCGGTGATAATGGGCTGCCCCGCCTCTATCAGATCACGCCCGGCGACAGCACCTGCCGCGACAATCACCGGGATAGACATCAACATCGAGAAACGCGCTGCCGCGGAGCGCTCAAAACCCAAAAACCGCGCCGCCGTCATGGTGATGCCCGAGCGGCTGGTGCCAGGAACAAGCGCCAAAATCTGTGCCAGTCCAATGATGATGGCGCTGGAATAATTCATATGCTCGACCCGGCGCACCGTCATGCCGATACGATCCGCAAGCCACAGGATCACGCCGAAAATGATCATGGTGTAGGCGACGATCAGGGGGGAGCGGAAAAAATCCGGCGCGAAATAGGCAAGCGCGCCACCAGCAACAATCACCGGCGGCAGAGAGGCGAGAATATAGAATCCCAGCATGCGCCCGGCACGGCGCTCGCGCCGCTTACCGGCGAAAAAGCCGAGAAAGATAGCCAGAATGTCGCGCCAAAAATAAACCAACACAGCACCCAGGGTGCCTACATGCACGGCAATATCGATATTGAGGCCCTGATCCTGCCAACCGGCTATTTTTGGTAACAACACCAAATGCCCGGAAGAACTGACCGGCAAAAACTCTGAAATGCCCTGAACGACCGCCAGGATAACGATATGCAACAACAACAATGTGCTAACAGCCTGCGCATGTAAATTGGCGCCCATTTATATTTATACGGGCGGCGTTCGATTTGATGGGCTGTATCATATTGCCAAATCGAGACAATTTGCAATTAACCCCAACAGCTAACCACTGTAGCCAACGATAAATCCCGAATTTCCGCCGATATAGGCGTAACCCAATCGCAAACTATCGCGGCGCAGTATCTGCGTGAGATTATTGGCTTGCGGCGCAATGATCAGACGAATTTGGCGTAATGGCTGTCAGTCGTCCGGGCGGCGATTCAGTAAATCAAAATCATACGAGACTGTATCATAACGGGACTATATATAAGAATTAGCCTCTTTTTCATTCGAATAATTCCAGTTTGCAGGCGGCTTTCCCAGTACTATGTCAACCTTACTGACTTAAATGGCGATTTTGCTCGCGATTACCGCGCTTTTCGGCTAGATTGCCCGTTCGCATGCGGCGCCCAGCCAATTTTTCGCCGGCAGCCGCACTAAATCAGAACAACGTAAATTTGAGGGCAAGCGGAAGTAAGCATGCTTAAATTCGTCGACACCGCAGCAAAACGACCCGACAAACGCGAAGCAAAAGAACGCCGCGAGGATTGGGGCGAAGTTTACCGCGACTTTATTGCCGAGCGCGCCAATGAGCAGGCGTCGCGCTGCTCGCAATGCGGTGTGCCGTTTTGCCAGATTCATTGTCCGGTGCAGAATAATATCCCCGATTGGTTGATGCTGACCGCTGCCGGGCGCTTGCAGGAAGCCTATGAGGTTTCCTCGGCGACCAATAATTTCCCCGAAATTTGCGGCCGGATCTGCCCGCAGGATCTGTTGTGCGAAGGCAATTGCGTAATCGAGAAGGGCTTCGACGCAGTGACCATCGGCGCGGTTGAGCGCTATATCACCGATACGGCCTTCGAAAATGGCTGGGTCAAGCCGATCAGTCCGGTGCGCGAACGACCCGAAACAATCGGCATCATCGGCGCCGGGCCGGGTGGCCTGGCGGCAGCCGAGATGCTGCGACGCCAAGGCTATGAGGTGCATGTCTATGATCGCTACGACCGCGCCGGCGGGCTGCTGATCTACGGCATTCCCAATTTCAAGCTCGACAAAGAAATCATCGAACGGCGCGCCGATCTAATGGTCGAAGGCGGCATCAATTTTCATCTGAACTTCGAAGTTGGCCGCGACGCCACCCTCAGTGAACTGCGCAGCCGCCATGATGCCGTACTAATCGCCACCGGCGCCTACAAGTCACGCGACATCAAGGTACCAGGCGTCGGACTTGATAATATTCTCATGGCGATGGATTATCTGACGGCGAGCAATCGCAAGGGACTCGGTGATGATGTGCCAAGCTTTGACGATGGCAGTCTCAATGCGGCGGGCAAGAATGTTGTCGTCATCGGCGGCGGCGACACTGCGATGGATTGCGTGCGTACTGCCGTTCGGCAAAAAGCCAAATCCGTAACCTGCCTCTATCGCCGCGACCGGGTGAACATGCCGGGCTCGCTCCAGGAAGTGTCACACGCTGAAGAAGAAGGAGTCTCTTTCGCCTGGCTCTCGGCGCCGGAAGCCTTTGTCGGCGACGGCACGGTGGAAGGGGTGCGCGCGGTGCATATTCACTTGGGCGTCGCCGATCCATCGGGCCGCCAAACGCCGCAACCGATAGCCGGCTCGAGCCATACTTTGCTCGCCGATATTGCCATCAAGGCGCTTGGATTTGATCCGGAGGATTTGCCCACTTTGTTTGATGCGCCGGAACTGGACGTCACCCGCTGGGGCACGGTGAAGGTGGATTGGAGCTCGATGATGACTAATCTCGACGGCATCTTTGCCGCCGGCGATATCGTGCGCGGCGCATCGCTCGTCGTCTGGGCGATCAAAGACGGACGCGACGCAGCAGCCGCCATCCACCGCTATATCGGCGCCCGCGCCGTTCCACTCGAAGACGCAGTTTGAGGCGCACAGCATGGTAAAACCGAACAACAGAAAAAATCACCAGAATGTTGAGAGCGGCGCAGAGTTTGCCGCCAATTGGCAGGAAAATGCCAAGCGGCTGGAGCGGGACGGCCTCTACACCCCAAACCAGGAACATGATTCCTGCGGCGTCGGCCTGATCGCGGCGATTGATGGCAAGCCGCGGCGCTCCGTTGTTGAGGCGGGCATTGCCGCCCTGAAAGCGGTGTGGCACCGGGGCGCCGTTGACGCCGATGGCAAGACCGGTGACGGTGCCGGCATCCATGTAGAAATCCCGCAAAGCTTTTTCAAGGAACATGCAGAAAATACCGGCCACCACCCGAAGGAAGGCCGCCTAGCGCTTGGCATGATCTTTCTGCCCAAAACGGATCTCGGTGCCCAGGAGACTTGTCGCGGCATCGTAGAATCTGAAATTCTGCGTTTCGGCCACGGCATTTATGGTTGGCGTCAAGTACCGATCGATTATGCCATCATCGGCGAGAAGGCCAACGCCACCCGTCCGGAAATTGAACAAGTGATGATCTCCAACGACCTCGGCGTCGATGAGGATCAATTTGAAATCGATCTTTATGTCATTCGCCGCCGGATCGAAAAGAAAGCACTCGAGCATCATATCAAGGACTTCTATATTTGCTCTTTGAGCTGCCGTACTGTGGTCTATAAGGGCATGTTTCTGGCTGAGCAGCTCACCGCTTTTTATCCTGATCTGCTGGATGAGCGCTTCGTTTCGAGCTTCGCCATTTTTCATCAACGCTATTCTACCAACACATTTCCTACTTGGCGCTTGGCGCAGCCCTTCCGCATGCTGGCGCATAATGGTGAGATCAACACCATTAAGGGTAACGCCAACTGGATGAAGAGCCACGAGACGCGTGCTGCCAGTGAAGTATTTGGTAAAAATAATGATGACATCTTTCCCCTCATCGAGCCCGATTCTTCCGATTCTATGGCGCTTGATTCGGTGGTTGAGGCGCTGGTGCATGCCGGGCGGCCGATGCCGGCGGCGCAGTGCATGGTGGTTCCTGAATCCTGGTCCCACCGTCCGCATATGTCGGAAGCGCACCGCGATTTCTTCGCCTATTGCAACTGCGTGATTGAACCCTGGGATGGCCCGGCAGCGCTGGCCGCATCTGACGGCCGCTGGGTGATTGCCGGTATGGATAGAAACGGCCTCAGACCATTGCGCTATACGATTACCGAGGATGGCCTTTTGGTCATCGGTTCGGAAACCGGCATGGTGCCTATTGATGAATCCTGCGCCATGGAAAAAGGCCGGCTTGGGCCGGGACAAATGATCGGAGTTAATCTGGCCGAGGGCCGTCTTTATCATAACCGCGAGCTCAAAGACATGTTGGCGGCGCGCCACCCTTATGGCGATTGGGTCAAAAAGATTGTCGAGATCGATAGTTTGATCGGCTCGGAAAAAGAGCCAGTGATTCTCGGCCCCGACGAATTACAATACCGGCAGCGGGTGTTCGGCCACAGTATGGAAGAACTTGAGGTGATCCTTCACCCCATGGTTGAGGACGGTAAGGAGCCGACTGGCTCCATGGGTGATGATACGCCGCTTGCCGTGCTGTCAAAGCACCATCGCGGTCTGCATTGTTTTTTTCGCCAGAATTTCAGCCAGGTGACCAACCCGCCGATTGATTCCTTACGCGAATATGGCGTTATGAGCCTGAAGACGCGGCTCGGCAATCTCAGCAATATCTTCGCCGAGAGTGAAAGCCAGACCAACCTATTACAGCTTAATTCACCGGTTCTCACCAATGCAGAATTCGCCGCCATGCTGCGCTATATGGGCGATAAGGCGGCATGGATTGATTGCACATTCGATGTAGGTGAGGGCCATAATGAACTGACCGAAGCGATGGACCGTATTCGCCGGAAAGCGGAAGATGCGGTGCGCGGCGGCGCCATACATTTGGTGCTAAGTGATGAAAATATTTCGCAGGAACGCGCACCCGTGCCAATGATCCTGGCAGCAGGCGGCGTGCACAGTCATCTAGTTCAGCAAAAACTGCGCACCTTTACATCGATCAATGTTCGCTCCGGCGAATGTTTGGATGTGCATTATTTTGCTGTGCTCATCGGCGTCGGTGCGACCACGGCCAATGCTTATTTGGCCCAGGAGAGCATTGCCGGCCGCCAGGCGCGCGGCCTGTTTGGCAATCTCAGCCTCGATGAATGCTGCCAGCGCTATCGCAAAGCCGTCGATGCCGGGCTGTTGAAAATTTTATCGAAGATGGGCATCTCGGTGCTTGGCTCCTATCGCGGCGCTTATAATTTTGAGGCAGTCGGCCTGTCGCGCGCTTTGGTAGCAGAATTTTTCCCCGGAATGAGCTCTCGAATTTCGGGCATTGGCCTCTCCGGCATCAAGCAACGGGTGCTGCGCCTCCATTTGAAAGCGCATGAGACAATCCACACCACCCTGCCGGTCGGCGGCATTTATAAGGCGCGGAGCTCCGGCGAAGTGCATGCCTTTGATGGCCGCCTGATCCATATGTTGCAGCATTCCTTGGCGAGTGATTCATACGCCACCTACAAGAAATATTCCGTCGGCGTGCACGATATGCCGCCGATCCATGTGCGCGATCTGCTCGACTTTAATTCTAATATCGGGCCGGTGGCGTTGGAAGAAGTCGAATCCATTACCGAAATTCGCAAGCGATTTATGTCCGGCAGCATGTCGCATGGCGCCTTGTCCCGCGAGGCGCATGAAACTCTGGCCATTGCCATGAACCGTATTGGTGCCGCCTCTTGCTCCGGCGAAGGCGGCGAGGACCCCTCGCGCTACACACCGCGCCGCAATGGCGATAATGCTATCTCGGCGATCAAGCAGATCGCCTCTGGGCGCTTCGGCGTGACGGCGGAATATCTCAACCGGTGCCGCGAGATTGAAATCAAAATGGCCCAGGGGGCTAAGCCCGGCGAAGGCGGCCAGTTGCCCGGCTTCAAGGTTTCGGAAGAAATAGCCCGCCTGCGCTGCGCTACGCCCGGCGTGACCCTGATATCACCGCCGCCACATCACGATATCTATTCGATCGAGGACCTGGCCCAGCTTATTTACGACCTCAAGCAGATTAATCCGCAGGCGCGGGTGTCGGTCAAGCTGGTGGCCGAAGCCGGCATCGGCACCATCTCGGCCGGCGTTGCCAAAGCCAAGGCGGATGTCATTCTGATCTCCGGTCATGATGGCGGCACGGGTGCTGCGGCACAAACCAGCCTGAAATATGCCGGCGTGCCGTGGGAAATGGGTCTGGCTGAGGTCAATCAGGTGCTGACGCTCAATCGTCTGCGCCATACGACCACCCTGCGTGCCGATGGCGGTATCAAGACCGGGCGCGACGTTGTGATTGCGGCCATGCTGGGTGCCGAGGAATTCGGCATAGGTACTGCCTCACTGGTTGCCATGGGCTGCATCCTGGTACGCCAGTGCCATTCCAACACCTGCCCGGTAGGCATTTGCACACAGGACGAAACCTTACGCGCCAAGTTCGAAGGCACGCCGGAGAAGGTCGTCAACCTGTTCAGCTTTATTGCCGAGGAAGTGCGTGAGATTTTGGCCTCCCTCGGGGTGCGCAGGTTTGATGAAATCGTCGGGCGCAGTGATCTGTTGCGCCAGGTTAGCCGCGGCAGCCGAGACCTTGACGATCTTGACCTCAATCCGATTTTAGTACAGGCCGATCCCGGCGGTTTCCCGCGCACCTCGCCGCGTGAGGGCCGTAATGAAGTGCCGGAAAGCCTCGATGCGCAAATGATCCACGATGCCGATGACGCACTCGAAGTACCGGAGAAAATGCAGCTCGCCTATACGGTGAGCAATACCGACCGCGCCATCGGCGCCAAGCTGTCTTCTCACCTTACGCGGCGCTTTGGCATGACCGGCTTACCGGCGGATTATTTTACCGTACGCATGCGTGGTGCGGCCGGCCAATCGCTTGGTGCCTTTGCCGTACAGGGTCTCAAGCTCGAGGTTATCGGCGAGGCCAATGATTATGTAGGCAAAGGCCTCTCGGGCGGTACCATTGTGCTCCGCCTCGCTACTTCCAGCCAGCTTGTATCGAACGACAACGCCATCATCGGCAATACGGTGCTGTACGGCGCGACGTCGGGTAAGCTATTCGCTGCCGGCCAGGCGGGGGAACGTTTTTGCGTGCGCAATTCGGGCGCTTTGGCGGTAGTCGAAGGCTGCGGTTCCAATGGCTGTGAATATATGACTGGCGGCACGGTGGTTATTCTAGGTCCCGTGGGCGATAATTTTGGGGCCGGCATGACTGGTGGCATGGCCTTTGTCTACGATACCGACGGCAGTTTCGAGCATCGCGTCAACGCGGATTCGGTGGTTTGGCAACGCGTCCAAACACGTTATTGGGAAAACGTCTGCCGCGATCTGGTGCAGGAACACTTCAAAGAAACTCAATCGCGATTTTCTGAGCGCCTGCTTGCTGATTGGACTCTAGAGGGCGGCAATTTTTGGCAAATCTGCCCGAAAGAAATGCTCACCCGTCTTAACCAACCGCTCAGCGACGCCCAGGCCTCAAAAACCGCCTAGCCGAAGCCGCCGCGGCCTCCGACTGCTAATAATTCTATATGCTCAACCAGATGACGCAATTTCTGTTTTCTTAGGGCAGTGGAGATCATTAGGCTCGCGGCGTGCTACCTCAGCGGGTATTAATAGTGATTGATCAAGCTGCATTTATCGCTTGGTGCACTGCCGATTACAGTAAAATCGAGCCACCGCGGCGAGCCAATATCGCCATGCATAATATAGCCGAAATGCAGCCCCATGCCGCAGTAATATTAATGGCGCGGCGCTACCAGGCAGGAATCCGCCCGCTCACCGTAAATCGCTCAGAGACATTCCAGGAAATCCTTCAGCCAAATACTTATTCGTCAGATTCTAGGATAGCTCGGCCATTTGACGGCCCCAAACGGGATAGATTAGTCTCCAAACCATCTGGAGAAGAGCCACATGATTTTATTGCGGAACGGTGCATTGTTCGACGGTGTGATCGGCGAGCTTAGAGCGCCCGTCGATGTGCTAATCGAAGGCGCGCTTATCAAGGAAGTTTCTGAAAAGCCCCTGGCGCCGGGCGATGCTCAGGTGATTGATCTCGCCGGGCGTACCATCATGCCGGGGCTGATCGACGCTCATGTCCATGTTATTGCGGCGGATGCTAATCTCGGCAGACTCGACGAAATGCCACGGGCGATCCTCTATTATTCGGCCAAGCGCACTCTGGAACGCGGCCTTCAGCGCGGCTTTACCTCGGTGCGTGATGCCGGCGGTGCAGATTATGGCATCGCCCAGGCGATTGATACGAACATGATCAAGGGCCCACGCCTATTTTTTTCCGGCAAGGCACTCAGCCAGACCGGCGGGCATGGCGATTTTCGCGGCTATGAGACGTCGATCTGCCAATGCGGCCAGGGCGGCGCCACCATGAGCGTTATTGCTGATGGTGTGCCGGCGGTGCGGACGGCGGCACGCGAGGAACTACGGCGGGGCGCAACACAGATCAAAATTATGGCGTCGGGCGGCGTGGCATCGCCGTCGGACCCGATTGGCAATTTACAATTTTCCGATGAGGAAATTCTTGCCGCCGTCTGGGAAGCAAAATCGTGGCAGACCTATGTGATGGCCCATGCCTACACACCTGAAGCCATCCGTCGAGCTGTCAACTTTGGTGTGCGCTCCATCGAGCATGGCAATTTGATTGATGATGAGACCGCTGTTCTGGTTGCCATGCGCGGCGCCTTTGTCGTGCCGACTCTGGTAACCTACGAATCCCTGGCGGAATTTGGCCGTACCATGGGCTTTCCCGATGTTAGCCTGCAAAAGCTTGAGCATGTGCGCGAAGCCGGTCTGCAAGCGCTGGAATGCCTGACGCGCTCCGGCGTTAAAATAGGCCTCGGCACGGACCTTCTTGGCGAGATGCGCGCCAACCAATCGCGCGAGCTTTCCATCCGGGCAGAAATACAAACCCCGGCCCAGGTGTTGATCTCAGCGACCTCAACCAATGCCGATTTACTCAACCGCGCCGGCGAACTGGGCGTTATTCAGGCTGATGCCCTCGCCGATATTCTGGTGGTGGACGGTAATCCGCTAAAAGAGATTCATCTGCTGGAGGGGCAGGGCGTGCATCTCGCGTTGATCATGAAGGATGGTGTCATTTACAAGAACCGGCTGATTTAGAGAAAATCTAGAGCACGTGAAATTACCCGGGACAAAGATTGTGTTTAATTTTGAAAAGATAGAGTATTTCGTTTGAGCGTATACGAACGCGACATGTTATAGATCGAGCTATCCGCCTAGTCTTTTGCCGCACCTGCACGCGCAGAATCTCAGGAGAAAATAATGTCCGATTCCGTCTTCGACGATGTGTTTACGTCGTTTGATTTTCCCATAGTGGCCAAGCGCACGGCGCTGATGATCATTGACATGCAATATCTTGATGCCCACCCGGATTACGGCATGGGTGCGGAGGCCAAGCGGACCGGAGTAACCGCGCAATATGATTATTATTTTGAGCAACTTGATTCGGTCGTGATCCCCAACATTCGCCGGCTACTCGACAGTTGTCGTTCCGCTGGCATCGAGATTATTTATCCGCGCATCGGCTCGCTGGTTAAAGATTGCCGCGAGGTCAGCCTTCTACACAAGCGGATTAATCTGCTCGCTTCCGCCGGCAGCCGCGAGCAGGATATTCTCGATGAGATTGCCCCGCTTGAGAATGAGCTTGTTATCACAAAGGGCGCTTCGGGCGTCTTCAATGCTACGGCAATTGATCAAATATTGCGTAATATGACGATCGACACACTGATCATGACCGGCGTAGTAACCAATTATTGTGTTGAGACGGCGGTGCGCGATGCCGGGGATCGGAGCTTCAACGTGATCCTCGCCAGTGACGGCTGCGCCGCCATGTCGGAGGTGCATCAAAAATTGGCGCTGGAGATTTTGGATGGGGTCTATTGTCGAGTGAAAAGCACCGATCAAATCCTTGAAGAACTCACCGAGAGGAGCCAACAAAACTCCGTCGAATAATGCCATCGCCCATATATTTAGTGATATAACCGCTATATTTTTTGATGAGTTTGGCGCAGGTTTCCTGATAGGCGCGTATAACGTCGTGCAGATTTTCCGGGTCGAGATTGTCGTTGACTAGACGAGATAGCCGAACGTCGCCGTCAGTGAGCGCAGCTCCACATCATTGCCCGGCTGAGAGGCGGGTGGCCTGTTAGGTGCCATTACCGTTGCAGAAGCGGCAGGACCACAGGATCCACAGGGGTTGATGAGGCCACTGGAGCTATCGAAGTTGTGGAGACCGCCTTCAACAATCGCAAATGATTTCCGAGGGAAACGCCCAATCCCGCCAGATGATCTTCCTTCAGGTCTCCAAGAATATAGGCATATTCAGAGAGCCCGAGCTTGTCCAACCAGGCTCTTATACCTTCACTCAATCTGCTATCTCCCCTTTCGAAAATTAGTAGCAAAACAACAATTACGAAAGTGTGTGAGCGCGCGCCAGGATGCGCCGCATGTTGCCGGGCGCCATCAATTTTTCCGGCGAAAATGCCAGCGAGACGGCGCCAAACAATTGCGCTTGGCCTTCTCTATCCCGGCTGAGCGCTTGATTGAACGCAGCCAGTTCTGGGTTTGGCTTGGCGAAGGCTGCGAGGCGGAGAGTGAATTCATAATAGGGCAGCAGCCAATCATCCCGAGCGCGCTCAAATTTAGCTAATTCTACCGCCAGCGTTTCCTCATTCACCAGACTGCGATCAACCGCCGTCGCCAACATATCGGCGCTGGCAAAAGCGCTGGCGATACCCTGGGCGGTTACCGGATCCTTCTTCATGCCGGCATCGCCGACTAATGCCCATCCTGGCCCCCAGGCGCGGCGCACAAAGCTGCGTGTGCAGCCTGAATAAAAGCGATCAATTCGCTCACCCTCGGCCAGTGCAGCGGCAAGCTTGGGCGCGACACGCATCAGCATGGCGTGAAACGATGCCTCTTTATAACGCCGCGCTTTCAAAAAATCGCCATGCATCAGATTGGCGGAAACCAGAACACTGCCATCGCTTGAAGGGAAGGCGAACGCGCCGGCACCCTCACGGATGGTGATGTGCAAATGATTGATCGGCAGGCCCCTCCAATAGCTCCAGATATTGCTTTGTAGCGGCGGCTCGACATGATGCTCGGCAGCGCCGGCACATTTGGCGACCATCGATGCGGGGCCGTCGGCGCCTATTACCAGTTGGGCGCAGGCGCTGAATTCCCGCCCCACCTTATTTTTGCCGCGCACCCCAATAACGCGCCCATCGGAGAATATCAAATCACTGACGCGGCAATTATCACGCAACTCAGCACCGGCACGCACGGCGGCATCGGCCAGCACACCATCGAGAATATCCCGCCTAGGTGCCAGGGAATGCGCCATACCGCCAAACGGAGGCGGTGGCCCGTGTAGCTTTGCGCCATGCAAATCCACGGTCCAATCGGTGAAGCTGGTGGCGCGGGCTGCAAGTGCTTCCAACAAGCCCCAATCGCGCAGGTAAGCAACGCCCAGGGGATGGATCAAATGTGTGGAGTGGGGCATGTTGGAGGGCATGGCATCCCGTTCCAACAGCAGAACGGAGTGGCCTTTTCCCGCCAATAGCATAGCTGTTGGAGCCCCGGCGCAACGCGCGCCGACGACAATCACGTCATATCCGGCAACGTTCTGCTTCGCCAAAATATTAGACTTAATGGCCTATTCAGCTGCCAAAGTCGAGGCGGCCAGACTGCTGCGGATCACTGGCCAAAATTGATGCGCCTGACTCTTTAAGTGGTGGCCAGGGATCAATTCCCATTTGTTCACGGCTTTGCTTGAATTCGATCATTGCTGTTCTCCTCGTAAGGTTTTTGCTTTAGGGCACTTAATTTTTGCTATTTCGGGGAAATTCTACAGCAGAACACACCACAATTTCGATTTTAATATAGCGGCGCGGCGCAGTGCGTTATTCACCTGCTCAATCTGCGCATCGACAGAAATTCGGTGCGTCGATTTGATATCGAAATTACGACCTTCGAACACATCCATACCGGGATGTTACTGCTGCCAGCGAAGGAAAGCGACAGCGCGCTTACTGATCAGCTCGATGATCTGCGGGCGAAACAAGTGCAGTATGCGGCAATCCAGATATTGACCGGCCAGGACGGCCAAGCGAGGTCTATTTTAAAGAGATCCAACATACTGCTCATATCCTTGGCGGCATACCAATTGTCAGCGGTGATCCAGCGGTTGGTAGTAAAGAGGCCAACCGGATAGCGGGACTGATCCACGGTGTCGCCGATAAAATGGTTGATGGTATCGCTCTGGCCTTCCATAAACGGCGCATCGGATTGGTGTGCCGGCGAACAATCACGGGGTCAGTTGCAGCTAACCCTTTCGATTATTTTGTCAAAGGAGCGCCTAACGTGTCAGAAAAATACAGCGCCAATTGCACGGGACCCATCCTGGTGGGCCCCTTCAACGATTTTCTTTCCGAGGGCGGGCAGAATTGGGATTCCCTTAAGGAAATTGCCTTGGAAGGCGGTTTCCGGTAAGCATGAAGCGATGCGCTACGGCCTGTTCACATAAGGTAGTTAGGGTGCCGAAATCCACTCCGACCCCATGCCGAAAATGGGTGACGTGATGGTGCTTGAACATTGAATGTCGTGCGGTTTCGCCAATACCGACCTTGATATTTTGCTCAAGCAACGCGTTATTGATCCTCTAGTGCTAGCGGGTATGGCAGTCAACACCTGCGTTGAAGCAACCGGGCGCTAGGCCATGGAGTTTGGCTACTACGTCACCATTTCGCCGTCGCCGTCGCTCTCAGCTACTGCCGCGCCGGCCACGCTGCGCGCTGACCGTGGACGCATTCCTCGTGGCGGCTAGCTAGGTCTAATTTCGCCGCTCAGGTCAGCCCGGCGAGCCCGCGCAGTACATAGTGCAGGATGCCGCCATGGCGGAAATATTCGGCTTCTTCTGCGGTGTCGATGCGACACGGCAGGTCAAGGCTCATCACAGTGCCATCGGCGCGAGTGATGCGGCAGGCAACCATCATGCCGGGCGTAACGCCGCTGGCGACGCCTTCGAGATCAATCACCTCAGAGCCGTCGAGGCCGAGGGTCTTGCGAGTGACGCCGT
>Ga0315339_1000164_pt1 | contig 101307 bp, 86 predicted proteins | sample ASW17metaG_FD_204514 | JGI IMG/M metagenome (GOLD analysis project Ga0315339, IMG submission 204514) | Ammonia-oxidizing marine archaeal communities from Pacific Ocean, United States - ASW #17 | ecosystem: Environmental > Aquatic > Marine > Oceanic | place: USA: California | collected 2016-12-05
TACCTAGTATTCGGGGGACCGCAGCAGCGGAAACTGGGAAGGGTTGGTCGGTAGACAAACGTCGGCCAACATACAGCTGTCAAGTTAGCTGATTGATCAAAGGCGTGCAACTCGAAGTCGGCGACCCGGGAGACCATTCCGCAGCTCTGATCCGCCATGTTTCCAGGCGGATCGGGGCTGGGGGAGCCATGCCATTCGCGTCGTTCATGGCGGACGCGCTCTACCACCCAGAGCACGGTTACTATACCTCCGTGCCGGGCCCCTGGACGGCCACGCCGGATTTCCTCACGGCACCACAGGTCGGTCCGGCGCTGGGCGACGCCGTGGCCAAGCTCGCTGCCTCGGTTGATGGCGCGCTCGGCCGTCCGGCCCGGCTAGACCTTGTCGAGCTTGGCAGCGGTGATGGCCGTTTGCTACGGTCGACGCTGACGGCGTTGCAGCATCAGTATCCGACCGTGTGGCCGCGCCTGCGTGCCTGGAGTATCGAGCGCGGAGCGTCGGGTCGCAGCCGCCAGCAGGCCGAGCAGCGAAGCGTTCCCGGTGGCCTTCGTGTCGTCGCCAGCCTCGACGACGTGTCCGACGAGATCAATGGTCTCGTGTACTCCAACGAACTCGTCGACGCCTTTCCGGTACACCGGGTCATGGTCCGCGACGGCGTGCTGTTGGAGGGCTATGTCGATGTTGTCGAGGAGCGTCTCGTCGAGCGGTTCCTGGCACCGAGCACCCCACGTCTTGCGGAGCATCTGGCGAGCAACGAGGTGCGCTTGCGCGAAGGACAGATCGCCGAGCTCTGTCTCGAGGTCGAGCCGTGGGGTGCGCAAGTGAGCGCCCGATTGGCGCGGGGCGGGTGGCTCACGATCGATTACGGGCACGAGACCGCCACGCTGTACAACGAGTCCCGTTCTACTGGGACGCTGGTCTGTCAGCGGCGGTTCACGCTACACGACGATCCGTTGCTGCGCCCCGGCTCCGATGACATTACGGCGCACGTCGACTTCGGAAATCTCCGGCGCGTGGCGCAGGCGCACGGCTTCGAGGGCGGAGAACTGTGCAGCCTGCGCGTGTTCTTGATCGGCTTGTGCACGATGGCGTCGCGCTCAGCAGACGATCCTACTTGGATGGCTCTACGGCACCTGCTGGTGTCCGAGATCGGCGAGGCGCACCGCGTGATGTGGCTGCGGCGCGGCATCCCGGCTGCCGCGGTGCCCTTTGGCCGCGCCCGCCTGATTGCCGGTTGCGACGCCGCTGCCGGCGGTGAGTAGGCCTACGTACCCGACAGCACCGCAATCCGGCGTCGAGGGACCGCATCGGCACCAACGAGACGGTACGATGGCGAGCGGTGACCAAGGCTTTGTCGAAGGAATGTTCAACATGAGGGTGCTCAGGATGCGGCTAGTCTGGCCTAGGGTGGGTTGTGCGCTAATCACGTTGGCGATGCTGGTGGCAGCACCCTCGGCGCCAGCTTCGCAGGCGCCTATCGACTTCGGTCGGATGGCGATCGGAGCGCACGGTGCGGTGGTCAGCGTCGACGGTCACGCCACGAGCGTCGGCATCGAGGTGATGCGGGCGGGTGGCAACGCGATTGATGCCGCCATAGCGGTGGGGATGACGCTAGCTGTAACGCATCCCCAAGCCGGCAACCTTGGCGGCGGCGGTTTCATGGTGGTTTACCTGGCCGAAGAGGGGCGCTATACGACCCTCGACTTCCGCGAGAAAGCTCCGGCGGCAGCTGCCCGCACCATGTATCTGGGCGAGGACGGCAAGCCGGTGCGTGGCTTGAACTACGTCGGCTGGAAGGCAGTGGGCGTGCCCGGCACGGTCGCCGGGTTCGGTACGGCACACGAGCGCTGGGGGCGTCTGCCCTGGTTGCAACTCGTGGAGCCGGCCGTACGGCTGGCGGTGGATGGTTTCTTCGTCACTCCATACCTGGCGGGATCGTTCGCACGTGTGGCGCCGGTCTTCCGGCAGCACGCGGCGTCCGCAGCAGCCTTCTTGCACCCCGACGGCACTTCCTTCAAGGCCGGGGAGCTCTTTCGGCAGCCGGATCTGGCGTGGTCACTCCAGCAGATCGCTAGCGGCGGCGCCGATGCGTTCTACCACGGCCCCATCGCCAAGCGGGTGGCCGCCGCGATGGTCGCCAACGGTGGCCTGATTACCGCCGCAGATCTGGCTGCCTACGAGGCCATCGAGCGCCAGCCGGTACGCGGCAGCTATCGCGGGTATGAAGTCGTGTCGATGGGGCCACCGTCGTCTGGTGGCACGATCCTCGTGCAGATGCTCAACATTCTCGAGCAGTTCGATCTCGGTGGCATGGAGCCGACATCGCCGGAGTTCGTACACCTGATGGCCGAGTCGATGCGCCAGGCGTATTTCGACCGCGCTTTGCACCTGGGCGACGCGGATCACTTCGCGGTTCCAGTCGACCGGCTCACATCGAAGGCGTACGCGCGTCAGCTGGCAGCCGAGATTCCGCGGGCGCAGGCGCGGACGAGCGCCGAGCTCGGCGCCGGCGTGCTGACCGCGGCCGAGTCCCCCGAGACTACCCACTATTCCGTTGTTGATGCCGATGGGAATGCCGTATCGCTTACGTACACCATCGAGGCCGGATTCGGCGCCAAAGTCGTGGCGGCAGGTACCGGTTTCCTGCTGAACAACGAGATGGGCGATTTCAACGAGTGGCCCGGTGTCACCGATTCTCGTGGCTATGTCGGGACCGAGCCCAACCTCATCGCGCCAGGCAAACGGCCGCTGTCATCGATGACGCCGACGATTGTCGCTAGCGACGGAGTTCCGTTGGCGTTGATCGGCTCACCCGGTGGCAAGACGATCATCAATACGGTTCTGCGAGTGGTTACGAACCTGATTGATTTCGGCCTCGATCTGCCGGACGCCGTCGACAGTCCTCGCGTGCACCATCAGTGGATGCCCGACTCGCTGCGACTCGAGAGCAGCTTTCCGGCGGCGACGGTCGCCGCGCTGGAAGCGATGGGGCATTCGATCGGCTCGTCGCGGCTGCAAGGCGACGCCCATTGCATCTATGTCTATCCGGACGGTGCGCGCCTGGCGGTCGCTGATGGTCGCCGGTCGGGAGCAGCGGCGGCCTACTGATCATGAGTACGGCGACGTTTCGTAGGGTCGGTCCCACCGCCCGCACTAGCTGCGCTACGGCTCTGTAAAGGGACGGGCTCGGCTCGGCCGGGATCAGACGGGTCGGCCGGCGCAGCCCTAAAGACCGACGGCGGGAGGCAGCCCCCGGCCCCGGCCGACCCGTCGGAAGGGACACTCGGCAACGTGATGGGCAGGGCCGCCGCCCACCCCAGTGCGGTCCGCCCACCACGCTGCGCGAGAAGATCTGCGATTCGGCTAGCTCAGGAGCAACCCGAGGTCGATCCGCAGTTCATGCATTTGTGGCAATTTCCGTTAGCGACCATGAGGGACCCACACTCGGGGCACAGTGGCGCGTCCGTCGGTGGAACGAAGCCGTAGCCATCGCTATCGACCGCTGCGGTGCTGGCGGCGGGCTCCGGCGAGACCTCCGCCGTCGTCTCGGCCGCCTCTTCCTTGCCGAGTCCGAGTTGCTGCCGCTCCGCTTCGCTGAGGAACCGGCCTGCCATCCACCGGAAGATGTAGTCGGTGATCGACTTGGCGTACCGTATCTCCGGATTTCCCGTGTAGCCGGAGGGCTCGAACCGCGCATTGATGCACTTCTGCACCAGGAATTTGAGCGGCACACCGTACTGCAGCGCGAACGATGTCATGCTGGCAAAGGAATCCATGAGTCCCGAGATGGTCGAGCCTTGCTTGGCCATCGTGATGAAGACCTCGCCTGGCTGCCCGTCCTCGTAAAGACCGACGGTGATATAGCCCTTGTGGCCGGCGATTGAGAACTTGTGCGTTACCGAGGCCCGCTCATCAGCCAGGCGTCGTCGCACGGGCGTCCCGGGTGCCGCCGAACTGCCTTCTGCCAGCCCGGCAGTCGTAGCAAGGGGCTGCGAGCGTTTGCTGCCATCGCGGTAAACCGCTACGGCCTTGAGGCCTAGCTTCCAGGCTTGCTGGTAAGCGTCGGCGATCTCCTCGACGGTGGACTCCTCCGGCATGTTGATGGTCTTGGAGATAGCGCCGGAGATGAACGGCTGCGTCGCTGCCAGCATCTTCAGGTGGCCCGAGTGATGAATCGAACGTTCACCGTTCGGTGGCCGGAAGGCGCAGTCGAACATCGGCAGGTGCTCTTCCTTCAGGTCAGCCGCGCCTTCGATGGTGCTTGTCGAGTCGATGTGAGCGGCGATCCTTTCGACCTGATCACGGTTGTACCCGAGCTTGCGCAGCGCTGCCGGGACGGACTCGTTGACGATCTTGAGCGTGCCGCCGCCAACCAGGCGCTTGTGTTTCACCAGCGCGAGGTCGGGCTCAACTCCCGTGGTATCGCAGTCCATCATGAAGCTGATCGTTCCGGTCGGTGCGAGCACAGACGCCTGGGAGTTGCGGTAGCCGTGTTCTTCTCCCAGGTCGACCGCCCGGTCCCAGACGTGCCGTGCGGCGCGGGACATCGAGCTCGGAAGCGACGTGTCGTCGGCGTCGTAGGCGGCATCGCGGTGCATGCGCATCACCTCGAGCATCGCTTCGGCGTTCTGCGGGTAGCCTGCAAAGGGACCCTGCACCTCGGCGCAACGTGCCGACTGAGCATAGGCCTCGCCGGTCATGATCGCGGTGATGGCGGCGGCGTAGGAGCGACCCTCATCGGAGTCGTACGGCAGCCCCTGGTGCATGAGTAGGGCACCCAGGTTGGCGTACCCGAGGCCCAGCGGTCGGTAGTCGAGCGAGTTCTGGGTGATCTTGTCGGTCGGGTATTCGGCGTAGCCGACGACGATCTCCATCGCCGTGAATACGACATCGACCGCCTTTCGGAAGCTCTGCACGTCGAACGTGCCATCCTCCTGCTGGAATCGCAGGAGGTTGAGCGACGCCAGGTTGCAGGCGGTTTCGTCCAGGAACATGTACTCGGAGCAAGGGTTGGAGCCGTAGATCCGATCGGTAGCCTTACAGGTGTGCCAGCGGTTGATGGTGTCGTCGTACTGCATCCCCGGGTCGCCGCAATGCCAGGTCTCCTGGGCGATCTTGTGAAGTAGCTCACCGGCATCGTGGGTGCCGACCGGCTGTCCCTCGACGCGGCCGATGGTGGTCCAGCTGGCGGCGTTCTCGACCGCCTGCATGAACGCGTCCGAGACCCTCACGCTGTGGTTGGCGTTCTGGAAGAACACCGACGCGTAGGCCTCACCGTCCAGCGACGGGTCATAGCCGGCGTTGATCAACGCCCAGGCTTTGCGCTCCTCGACCCCCTTGCACTCGATGAACTCCACGATGTCCGGGTGATCGATGTCGAGGATGATCATCTTGGCGGCGCGCCGCGTCTTGCCACCGCTCTTGATTACTCCGGCGAAGGCATCGAAGCCTTTCATGAAAGAGACTGGCCCCGATGCGATGCCGCCGCCCGACAGATGTTCGGTCGAACCGCGCAGACGCGACAGGTTTACTCCCGCTCCAGATCCGAACTTGAAGATCAACCCTTCGGTCTTCGCCAGGTCGAGGATCGACTCCATCTTGTCCTCGACGTGGTTGATGTAGCAGGCCGAGGCTTGCTGGCGCTCCCCGGCGATCCCGATGTTGAACCAAACCGGAGAATTGAAGGCCACCATCTGGTGCAACAGCAGGTGGGTGAGCTCGTCCGAGAAGATCTCGGCGTCCTCGTCGCTGGCGAAGTAGCCGCCGTCGATACCCCACTGCGTCATGGCACCGACGACGCGCCCGATCAGCTGCTTGAGGCTCGACTCTCGCCTCGACGTGCCGAGCTGTCCGTGGAAGTACTTCGAGGCCACGATGTTGGTAGCACGCTGACTCCAGAACACCGGAAACTCGACATCGGCCTGCTCGAAAACCAAGCCTCCCGAATGGCTCTCGATGACCGCGTCGCGGCGCTCCCACTCGACTGCGTCGTAGGGGTGCACGCCTTCGGTGCTGTAGTACCGCGTGAAGCTCAGGGCGGCGCTAGTCTTTGTTGGCTTGCGCTGAGTTGTCGTTGCCTGCGTTTTGGTGGCCTCGGTCTCGCGTGGAACGGGATCTACAGTCTGTGAGGCACCGGCGCCGGGAGGCGCGTTCTTGTCAGGGGACATAATGCACGTGCTCCGCATTTGGGGCGTTTGGGAGACTCTTTGGCCCACTGTCGCGACTGCTAGCGACTCTGCCAAGGCTCCAAGTTCTACCTTGCTGCTTTTGGGGTTGTCAAGACGAGGACCACAACATGTGGGGGGGCAATGTCAACAGGTCCGCAAGGTATTGTGGAAATCGTGTGGAAAACGATGCCCCCCCGAGACCGCGTGCTCTCCGTATGTTCAGTCTGCTCAGCGTTCACCGGTGACGCCGATGCGGAGAACGAGGGGCGAAAGTGCGGCGACTGGGGTGTGCAAAACAGGCGGAAGTTTTTTTCGGTTTTCCGCCGATTCGAGGCCCGAAGTGGTGTTTTGCTGGCTCTAATCGCTTGTGGTACTGTGGCCGCGCGGGCGCATCAGGGCTCGCTATGACGTCAAGAAAGCAAGTCTGGCCTAACCACGGGCCAGCTCACACTGGGAAGCGGGTCACAGTAGGAGAGATGTCAGGATGACCTACATCATCGCTGAGCCGTGCGTTAACGTTCGTGATCGAGCCTGCGTTGAAGTTTGTCCAGTCGATTGTATCTACGAGATCGAGGACGATGGTACGAGCGTGCACGGTGTCAAGGCACCCGAGGGCAAGGAGCAGATGCTCTATATCCACCCGGAGGAGTGCATCGATTGTGGCGCCTGCGAGCCCGTCTGTCCGGTTGACGCCATCTTCATGGATGAGGAAGTTCCCGGTAAGTGGACCGAGTATACGCCGCTCAATTACGTGCTCTCCGACGTGCCGTACGAGGAGTAGCATGGTGCCGTAGCACCCTGGGGTGCGCGTTCATACGTAGCCGATTAGGAGGGCCGACGACGGCGATCGTCGGCCCTCCTCTTTTTTCGGGGTCGTCTGCTCGACGATGTACCGACATCGCCTCCGTCCCCGCTCCGCAAACTCGTCCCGTCGCGCTTGCTACAGGCGAACCACTATTCGTGGGGCGTAGCGCTAGTCTTGTGTAGGCTTGGGCGCTTGATGTACCTCGAGACGATTGGCCACGTCCTCGACACCGTCTACGCCGCGAGCGATGAGCTCGGCAAGAGTCCGCTCGTCGGCAGTGCCGACCTGGCCGTCCAGGGTGATGTGGCCTTCCTCGGCATCAGCCTCGACGTCGATGCTGAAGAGGCCGAAGTCCTTCTGCAGTGCCAGCGCAGCATGCACCTTGGTCGATAGTCGAAGGTCGCGCGCGCTGCGGCCCACATCGTCGAGCGCTTCGGACGCCTCTTCGCGGAGCAGCCCCATGTCGAACGGGCCTTCCAGGAAATGGATGACGGTCACCCCGGCCAAGAACCCGAACAGAAAGACGACTATGTTTCGCCGCATGGCTCCTCCCAACTTTTGGACGTACCTATTTTATAATGCCGACGAGCCAGCGAAAGGAGTGCCCCGGCGGCATCAGATGCCGGAAGTGGCATGGCGAGCCCCGGCGATGCGCTCCGCGGCGGCGCGCGCCCCCCTCACGGCACAATAGACTGTGTGGACCACTTCGCAAATCCGACGAGTGTCCGGAGTCAGGAATCCGTTGCATATTGTGGGGAGCGCAACCGAGCCGAACCCCAGGAGGCCTGACGATGACGATGCTGAGTGTATCGTCGAGGAGGGCCGACGCCGGAGGCGGCCGGTCCCGCCGCCACCCGAAAGGGCTGGGACGATATGGGGGCATTCTCGGCGTTGCGATTCGTCGACGATGGACATCCCATCGGCATCCTCATCGCGCCTTGAGCTCGCCCCCATCTCGTTCCAGCAATATGTAACCGATTTCTGACTCAGGACACTAGCGATGGAGGAACACGGTGCCCCGTGAACGTCACCAGCCCGGTTACCGCGGCGGACGACATGGCTCGCCAGTGCCCATCGCGGTGGTGGCCATCGCGATGGTTTGCGGCCCGCTCGTCGGCCCCGGGGTGCCGCAGGACGGCTCCCAGCAATCGTTGCGAAATCGTGGCCAGGCCTTGTACGAGGAGAAGCAGCACCGCGCGGCTGCGGCGGCGTTCAGCAGCGTCGTGGAGCAGCCCGGAGCCACGGCACCGGACTGGATCAATCTGGCATTGGCACTTTACGAAACTGCCGAGGTGTCAACAGACGACGCGGCGGTGCTCGCAGCGCTCGCCGATGCCAGCCAACTCGATCCCCAGCATGCCGGTGCCCCCTACCTGCGGGGCTTGTTGCACGCCAAGCGGGGCCGGACGGCGGAGGCGCGGGCGGCGTTCGCTCAAGCCGCGGCGCTCGATCCGGCCGACCCAGCCATTCGCTATCACCTCGGGGCAAGCTACGAGACCCTGCTGGAGCCAGAGTCAGCGCAGCGCCACTACGGCGCCGTTATGGCAATGGGCTTTGACATAGGGCTGCAGCATTTCGTCTCTGCCACCTACCGTTCGGCGTTTCTGCTCCAGCGTGGCGGCGATCGCCAGGCGGCGGCGCCGCTCCTGCAGCGCTACCAGACGTACCAGCGTCAGCTTTCGCAGGCACAGCGGGCCCCCGCGGCTCTGGAAGCGGGCCGCTACAAGCGCGTGGAAGTGCGGCGCGTCAACTTCACACGGCCTTCGCCGGACTCGGCAGACAGGCTGAGCTTCACGCGGCGAGAAGTGCACCTGCCGGCCGCTCTCGAGGGCCGGCTGCTTGCCGCCGACCTGGGAGCCGGTCGCGTTGAGCTGCTGCAGGTCGGCACGACCGAGAGCACCGCCGGCGCCCGCGCCACGGTGGGCCTCGCAGCCGCCGCGGGTCCGGTGGCCCTCGGTGACGCCGATCGAGATGGGGTCCTTGATGTGTATGTCGCCGCGGCTTCCGCCGGTCAATTGTTCCGCAATCGCCCGAATGCCGATCCGACGGCACGCTTTGAGCTCGTCGAGGCGACGGGGCTTCCGGCTACGCCCGATGCAACCGCGGTGACCTGGGTCGACGCCGACCATGACGGCGATCTCGACCTGTTGATCGCCGCTAACGGTGGCGGGCCCGCGCTTCGGTTGGTCCTCAACCACGGGGGCGATGAGTTCGCCGATGCCACCGCTGCTGCCGGGCTAGCGGCACAGCCTCCAGCCAGCGGTGTGACGTGGGCTGATTTTGACGACGACAACGACATTGATTTCTACGTCATCGGCGATCGCCGGCCGACGGCCTTGTATACCAACCTGCGCGGCGGGCGGTTCGAGGAGATCGCTGCTGCGGTGGGGGCCAGGGGGGACGCCGATACGGTCGACGCGGTTGCCGACGACTTCGACAATGACGGTGCTGTTGATTTAATGCTCGGGGGTGCGAGGGGGCTCCGTGGCCTGCGCAACGACGGCGACGGTACCTTCGCCGATCGTCCTGTCGATCTGTCGGCCGCGGTGCGGCGGATCGTTGCCGGGGATCTCGACAACGACGGCTGGGTAGATCTTGTCGTCGATACCGGCGACAGCGTGCACACCTTGCTGAACGTTGGCGACTGGCGGTTCGTTGCCGGCCCGGTGCTCGATATCCCAGGCGGGGAGCTCATCGACGCGTTCGACAACAACGGCGACGGTAGCGTCGATATTCTCGTGAGCGCCGGCAGTACAGCTGTCTGGTACGAACAGCCTACGCCGCTGGGTACCTGGTTGAGTGTGCGGCTACAGGGCATCAAGAACAACGTCCGCGGCCTCGGGGCATCGATTGAAGTCAAGGGCGCAGGCCTCTATCAACGACGCCGCATGCGGCGCGGCGCGGCGCACTTCGGACTCGGTAACCTCGACGAGGCCGAGGTCGTCAGGATCACCTGGCCGAACGGCATCCTGCAGAACGAGACCGCGGTGGCCGCAGAAGCCATGCTCGGGCCGGTCACCGAAGTGGAGCGGCTCGAGGGGTCGTGTCCGCTCCTGTACGCCTGGGACGGAAACGAGTGGCGCTTCATCAACGAGGTGCTTGGCGTGGCCCCGTTGGGCATGCAGCTTGCTCCCGGCACGATTCATCCGGCTGACTTCGACGAGTACGTACCGGTGCTCGGTGAGGCGCTGCAGCCACGCGATGGTCTGCTGGAGTTACGACTCAGTGAGGAACTGCGCGAGGCCGGGTACCTCGACGCGGTACGTCTGCTGGCCGTGGACCACCCTGACGGGACGCTGGTGCTTCCGGACGAGAAATTCGTCGCGCCGCCGCACCCCGAGCTTCGCCTGTTCGTCGTCGACGAGCGCCGTTCGGTGACCGCCGTCGATCAGCGCGGTCGTGATTGGAGCGCGGCGGTAGCCTCGCTCGACGGTGTGTGGCCGACCCCCTTCGAACCGGGGCTGTATGAGGGGCTGGCAACTCCCCATAGCCTCGAGCTGTCGCTTCCGGACGCTGGCGCTGGCGGCCAGGTGCGCCTGTATCTCACCGGATGGGTGTACTGGGCGACTGCCAGCGTCAACCTGGTGGTCGATGAGGATCCACGCGTCGCGTTCGTGCCGGTGGCCCTCGAGGTTCCGGATGGTCGCGGCGGGTGGCGCACGGCAATCGACGATATCGGTCTCCCCAACGCCAAGAACTCCACCATCAGTGTGGATGTCACAGAGATCATCGATCCCCAAGATCCGCGGGTCCGGGTGTCCACCACGATGCGGCTGTATTGGGACGAGGTGCTCTATACGGTCGGTGGCAGCCATCCCGAGGGCTTGCTGCCGACCGGGAACTGGAAGGGTGAGTGGAACGTGCCGCGCGCCGGCGACCTGCCATTGCGAGACGCGGCGACGGGGGCGGTGCCGGAAGTGAGCCTCCACGTATTGGAGCCATTGACCGCGGAGATCCGTTGGCGCGGGTTTTCGGCGCTGCGCCGCACCGCCGATGGCTACGAGACGTTCGTTTATGCCAACGTCAGCGCGGCTACGAACTGGGATCCGCATCGCGGCACCTACACGCGATACGGCCCGGTGGGCGAGCTCGTGCAGCAGGCAGACGACCGCTACGTGATCATCGCGGCAGGCGACGAGGTGGTGCTGCGTTTCGCTGACACGGCGCCGCCGGTCCGTGACGGCTGGCGGCGCGACTGGCTCGTTTATCTCAACGGTTGGGTGAAGGACGGCGATCCGAACACGCTGCATGGAGACCGTGTCGAGCCGCTGCCCTTCCACGCCATGAGCGCCTACCCGTACGGTCTCGGTGAGAGCTTCCCGGACTCGCCGCTTCACCGCGCCTGGCAAGACGAATACAACACTCGTTCGTCACGGCGCGTGAACGCGCCACTGACTCGCGATTGACCGCCTCCGCGCCAACCCTGGCTTGGCCTAGTCGGCCGGCTGATTCGTCGTTTCGAAGACACGGAAGCTGAACGCGAAGCGGTGCGCTGAGTCGGCTGCGTGATGCTCCTCCGAAACCAGACGCCAGCGCTCCGCGTCGAGACGCGGGAACGACACGTCGCCCTCGACGGCAGCATGAACGCGGGTGAGGTAGATGCGATCGATGATCGGGAGCACCTCGATGAACAGCGCGCCGCCGCCGATGATGAAGACTTGTTCGTCACCGGCCACTGCCGTCAGGGCGTCGTCGAGTGAGCTCGCCACTTCGACGCCTGCGGCGTGATAGTCGGGGTCGCGGCTGAGCACGATGTTCCGGCGTCCCGGCAGCGGCTTGCCGATCGATTCGTAGGTAAGGCGCCCCATGACGATCGCGTGCCCCAGGGTGATCGCCTTGAAGCGCTTCAGATCGTCGGGGAGGTGCCAGGGGAGGCGGCCGTCGCGCCCGATGATGCCGTCGTCGGCCGCCGCGACGATCAGGCTCAGTAGCGGGCGAGCGCTCTGCCTCGGGGTGTCCACACCGGTCACACGGCCACCGGCGCCTTGATGTGTGGGTACGGATCGTAGTCGACGAGCTCGAAGTCCTCGAACCGGAAGGCGTCGATGTCGTGTATCTCGGTGGCCAGGCGTAGGGTCGGCAAAGGCCGTGGGGTGCGGGCGAGTTGCGTGCGAGCCTGATCGACGTGGTTGGCGTACAGATGCGCGTCGCCTAGCGTCACGACCAGGTGACCGGGACGCAGCTCGGTCACCCGCGCAACCATCTGCGTGAGCAGCGCGTACGAGGCGATATTGAACGGCAGGCCCAGGAAGATATCGGCGCTGCGCTGGTATAGCTGGCAAGACAGCTTTCCCTCGCGCACGTAGAACTGGAACAACGCATGGCACGGTGGCAGGGCCATGCCATCTATCTCGCCTACATTCCACGCCGATACCAGGAGTCGCCGCGACGTCGGGTTGGTGCGGATCTCGTGCACCACCCAGTTGACCTGGTCGATGCTACCGCCGTCCGCAGTGGGCCACGAGCGCCATTGCACTCCGTACACCGGCCCGAGCTCGCCTCGATCGTCCGCCCATTCGTCCCAGATGCTGACACCATGCTCTTGCAGGTAGCGAACGTTGGATTCGCCGCGAAGGAACCACAGCAGCTCGTGAATGACCGACTTCAGATGGAGCTTTTTCGTGGTAATCAGCGGGAAGCCATCGCTCAGGTCGAAACGCATCTGGTGGCCAAAGATGCTGCGCGTCCCCGTACCTGTGCGGTCGTCCTTTGAGGCCCCGGATTCCAAGACCGTGCGCATCAGGTCCAAGTATGGTTTCATGCTGATTCCTCTCTCGATCGGGACGGTATTGTCGCATGCGTCGGCAATCGATCGGATCGGATGCCCGAGGTGGGGTAGGGAATGGGCGCCGCCGCCATCGTTGCGCAACAGCTGGTGAAGCGGTTCGGCGAGCTCGAGGCTGTGGCAGGGATCGAATTCTCTGTCCGGCGCGCCGAATGCTTCGGTTTTTCCGGAGTCAACGGCGCCGGGAAGACCACCATCGTGCGCATGGTCCAATGCGTTTCGCCGCCGTCGTCCGGAGCGTTGACGGTGCTCGGGCAGGATGTGCGCGCCGATACCCGGGCGACAACGCCCGCCTCGGGGTGGTGCCACAGGACAACAATCTCGATCTTGATACAACGGTTCGTAGCAACCTGCTGGGTTGTGCGCGCTATTTCGACGTCAGCCGGCGCGATGCGGCGCGCCGGGTCGACGAGTTGCTCGAGTTTGTCGAGCTCCGCGATCGCGCCGATGACCTGATTCCGGCGCTCTCCGGCAGCATGAAGCGGCGATTTGTGCTGGCACGGGCGATGATCAACTCGCCGGAGCTGCTGCTGCTCGACGAGCCCACCACCGGCCTCGATCCGCTGGCTCGCCAATGGGTATGGAGTCGCTTGCGCGGCCTGCGCGCCGCTGGGGTAACCATGCTGTTGACAACGCACTGCATGGAAGAGGCGGCGCAGCTATGTGATCGCATAGCGGTGATCGACGCCGGCAAGCTGCTTGCGGAGGGCGAACCTGGAGAGCTGGTGCGGGAACATGTCGGCGACGAATGTATCAAGATCCGACCGTTGCCTGGCGAGCGCACCCAGATCGACGCGCGCCTCGACGACATCGTCAGCGGTCGTCGGGAGCAGGTCGGCGACACGATCTACATGTATCCACAAGGCGAGGTCGACTGGTCGACGTTGCACGCCATCCCCAGCGAGCGGCTGCTACGGCGCAGCGCCACGCTTGAAGACGTGTTTTGAGACTTGCCGGACGGGGGATGCCGGAGTGAGTGACGTGTTGCCGACCTGGCGGGTTTGGCGTGTTTGGCAGCGAAACGCCACCACCTACCGACGGATCTGGGTGGGGAACCTGCTGGGCCATCTGGCCGATCCGTTGTTCTATGTCGCCGTGGTCGGATTCGGTCTCGGTTCCTATATGCCGCGGATAGACGGCGTGCCGTATATCAGCTTCGTAGTAGCCGGTGTGGTCGCTGGATCGGCAATGCCGGCGGCATGTTTCGAGACCAGCTACGGCTCCTTTCTGCGTATGAGGGTGTAAGGGACCTTCGACCCTATTCTGGCGACGCCGGTGTCGGCTTCCGATCTGGCGGCCGGGGAAGTTCTTTGGGCCGCCACCAAGGGGGTGGTCTCCGGCGCGGCGACGATGGTGATCGGCTTGGCGTTCGGGCTGTTCGAGCCGGGGGTATGGTTGGTCTGGGCACTCGGAGTAGTGCTGTTGCTGGGGTGTTTCTTCGGTGGCATCTCGCTGACGGTGGCGTCACGCGTGCGAGCGCTGGACACACTCAACCATTTCTACGCGCTGTTCATCATGTCGGTGTTCTTCCTGTCCGGCGTGTTCTTTCCGCTCGACGTCATGCCGGACTCGTTGCGTGCTGTGGCGCAGCTGAACCCGCTCACTCACGCCGTCCACCTGATCCGCCCGCTGAGCGTTGGTCAGGCACCCCTGGATGGTCGCTCGAGATCCTCTGGTTGGCTATCGCAGCGGCTCTCGGGATGGCCTTGGGAGTCGCCAACCTACGCCGTCGGATGGTGATCTGATGTGGGATAATCGCTGTCATGGTGGACCTTCCCGTGCTTCAAGGCGAACCTCAGGGTTGCGCTCCGGGACCTCTGACGCGCCGCGCAAAGCCTGATTGGCTGCGCGTACGTGCGCCCGGCGGCGAGCGGTACACCTTCATCAAGAAGACGCTTCGTGAGCGTGGCTTGTTCACCGTTTGTGAGGAGGCGCGCTGCCCGAACGTGGGCGAGTGCTGGGCGGGCGGTACAGCCACATTCATGTTGCTCGGGCAGATTTGCACGCGCGGTTGTCGCTTCTGCGCGGTGACCGCCGGCAACCCGGCCGGCCGGGTGGATGCCCAGGAGCCGAGCAAGCTCGCCGAGTCCGTGGCGTTGCTCGAGTTGAGCTATGTCGTTCTGACCATGGTCGATCGGGACGATCTCGACGATGGCGGTGCGGCCCATGTTGCCGCCTGCATCGAGCATCTGAAACAGCGCCAACCGAAGTTGATCATCGAAGCGCTGGTGGGCGACTTCAACGGCCACGGCGACGCCGTCGACACCCTATGCGATACCGGTTTGGAGGTCTTCGCCCACAACCTCGAGACGGTGGAGGCGATGCAGCGCACTGTGCGTGATGCCCGGTGTGGCTATGCCAAGTCGCTTGCTGTTCTCGAGCGCGCCAAGCGCCATCCCCTGAGGCCACTCACCAAGTCGTCGCTGATGCTCGGCCTGGGCGAAAGCGATGCCCAGCTACGTCGCTCGATGCAGGATCTCCGTTCCGTGGGAGTCGATTTTCTGACCCTCGGCCAATACCTGCAGCCCACGTCAAAGCATCTCGACGTTGTCGAGTGGGTGCCGCCCGAACGCTTCGCTCAGCTACGCGAGTTCGGCGAGCGGCTCGGTTTCGCCTATGTAGCGTCGGGACCGCTGGTCCGCAGCTCCTACCGCGCCGGGGAGTTCTTCGTGGCCAGCTTGGTCGAGGCTCGTCGCAGTGGAGGGCCGTTGGCGGTGGGCGCCCGTTCGGTGGAGCGTGCTTCGACGGGGGAGGGGACATGGGCGAGCTGCTGACGATCCTGGCCGACGACGTCGAAGACACCGAGCGCAACGTCGGCGATCTTTTAGATGCCGATTTGACGGCTCTGTACGAATCGTTGGTTGTGACGCGGATCGTCGATGAGCGGTGCGCACGTCTACAGCAATCCGGGCGGATCGGCTTTTGGGCCCCGTCGGGAACAAGCGCCGCGGTATCGGCTGGCGCTGCAAGGGCCTTCGAAGATGGTGACTGGCTATATCCGTCTTATCGCGATATCGGGGCGTTTCTGGTGCGCGGCGGAAGCATTGAGCAGCTCTTCACACAGGTGCTGTCGTCCCGGGACGACCTGGCGCGCGGTCGCCAGTTGCCGGGCCATGCAACACTGCCTGCCGGGCGGTTCGTATCAGTGTCCGGGCCGCTGGCCACACAGATTCAGCACGCCGCCGGAACCGCGCTAGCCATGAAGCTGCGAAACGACGCACATGCGGTCCTCGCGCTGTTCGGTGTGGCGGCTACCGACCAGGCGGCTTTCCAGATCGGTCTCTCGACTGCGGCGCGACATGCTGCACCGGTGGTCTTCGTGTGTCGTTGTCCGGGCGTCTCGCTGGCGCCGATCGTCAAGGCAAATGGAGTGGCACCGGTGAGCGTCGATGGCACCGATATCCTGGCCGTGTACATGGCGGCGCGTAGCGCCCGAGAGGCAGCAGTCGCTGGTGCCGGGCCAACACTGATCGAGGCAGTGGTGCCGAAGGGCACGGAGGCTCTGGAGCCGGCGGCCAGATTGCGCCCGTATCTCGAGCACCGCGGGGTCTGGGACGCTGGCCGAGAGGAGGAGTTCGGCCGCCGTTGCGAGGAGCGCGTAGCGGCCGCCGTTGCCTTGGCGGAGAGCGCTGGGCCGCCGCCGGCGGACACCATGTTCGACGACGTATGGGCCACCCGGCCCTGGATGTTGCAAGAGCAGTCGCGCAAGCTGCGTCGTCTGCAGGACCGCACCGGGTACAGCACCCCTCGGTGATCTGGCGAGGCGAAGATGCCTGATCTCAACATGGCACAGGCGATCAACCGGACGCTGAGCGCGGAGATGCAGCGCGACGAATCAATCGTGCTGCTGGGTGAAGATATCGGCGCGTTGGGCGGCCTGTTCGGTACCACCGAAGGGTTACTCGAACAGTTCGGCGAGGGGCGCGTCGTTGACGCTCCCACCGGCGAGGGTGGCGCCATCGGTACCGCCGTGGGCATGGCCCTGTATGGACTTCGCCCGGTAACCGAGATGCAGTTCGCCGATTTTGTTTGGCCTGGTTTCGAGCACATCGTGTCCGAGATGGCCCGGGTTCGATATCGCTCCGGAGGACAATACTCATGTCCTGTCGTGTTGCGCCTGCCGTACGGCGGCGGGGTTGGCGGCGGCATGTATCAGTCGCAGAGCCCGGAGGCGTATTTCTGCCACACACCCGGGCTCGTTGTGGCGGCCCCGTCGGATGCGACGGACGCCGCCGGTATGCTCCGCGCGGCCCTGCGCGGAGAGGACCCGGTGGTGTTTCTGGAACCCAAGTGCCTCTATCAGGGTTCTCGAGTCAGGGTCGAAGACGGGCACATCGTGCCGCTCGGCAAAGCGCGAGTTCGTCGGCAAGGCACGGACGTCTCGGTGTTCGCCTACGGATCGACCTTGCCGGTAGCGTTGGAGGCGGCCGATGACGCAGCCGTGGCGGGTATTCAGACCGACGTCGTCGATCTGCGCACGCTCCTCCCACTCGACATTGGCACGGTTCTGAGCTCGATTGCCAAGACCGGCCGGGCAGTGATCGTCGCCGAGTCGCCGACGTATTGTGGCTATGGCGCCGAGCTTTCCGCAACGCTCTCGGAGCGCGCCTTGTTGCATTTGGAGGCACCGATCGAACGCGTGACCGGATTTGACGTACCGTTCCCCTACGTGCACGAGGATTACTACTTGCCGAGCAAGCGACGCGTTGTCGCAGCCATCGAGCGAGTTGCGAACTTCTGAGGCCCATGGCAAGCGAGATCAAGCTGCCGGAGATCGGCGAAGGGATGGTCGAGGGCGAGATCATCAAATGGCTCGTCTCAGAGGGCGAAGTCGTGGAAGAGGACACGCCGCTTGTCGAGGTCATGACCGACAAGGCGACGGTGGAGATCCCGGCGCCGTTCCCCGGCAGCGTGCTCGAGTTGCGCGCCAAGGAAGGCGACATTGTCGGCATCGGAACGGTGATCCTGGTACTTGGCGACGTCGACGAGGAGGGCAGCCGCGAGCCGGGTGACGCTCGAGAGGCGGATGTTGCTCCGCAGCCCGATGACAACGCCGAGATCACGACACCGCTCGAGGCCGACGAGCCAGAAGCGGACCAGGTTGACGAGAAGGCAGTGGCCGCGGCGCGAGCAATGGCGCGGGCCGAGCTCGACTCGGAGGGCTATGGGGTTGCCGTTTGGGAGGTCCCCCCGCTTGCGGCCGGCGGCGTGCCGACGATTCCGGCCACGCGTCGCTTGGCGCGTGAGCTCGGAGTCGATCTGCAGCAGGTGGAAGGGACCGGCAAGGGCGGGCGGGTGACCAAGGCGGACCTCTTGGGTCATGTCGATCAAACCGCTGCGCTGCCGGACGACTTGCCCGCGGCGCGCCGCGCCATCGGCGAGGGCGTGCCGCATACCGTGAGGGCGGAGGGGATGGAACCAGCGGTCGCCAGCCAAGCGACGGCAATGACCGGCGATCCGCGTGAAGAGCGCATTGCGCTGCGCGGGCTGCGACGGCGTATTGCCGAGCGCCTGGTGGAGGCGAAGCGCCTGATCCCCCACTTCACGTACGTCGAAGAGTGCGACTTGACCGAGATCGTCGCGCTGCGTCGCGAGGCCAATGAAAGGGCTGCTGCGCAAGGGCTACGGGTTACCTACCTGCCGTTCTTCATCAAGGCGTTGATCGAGGCCTGTCGCCGCCATCCGATCGTCAACTCGTCACTCGACGAGGAGCGCAGCGAGATCATTCTGAAGCACTACTACAACGTCGGCATTGCCACCGACACGGATCGTGGCCTGATGGTGCCGGTGGTGAAGAATGCCGACCGGTTGAACATCTTCGAGCTGGCCCAGGAGATCGAGCGTCTTTCCGCCGATGCGCGCTCCGGCCGCAGCGCCGCGGATGATTTACAGGGTGGGACGATCACGGTCACGAGCACCGGTAACATCGGTGGACTCCTCGCGACGCCGATCATCAACCATCCTGAGGTTGCTATCTTGGGGGTGCCGGCTATTCGCAAGCGCCCGGTGGTTCGTGGCGAGGAGATCGTGATTCGCGACATGGTGAACCTGTCCCTCTCTCTCGATCATCGCATCGTCGACGGTGCTCCGGCAGCGCAATTTACCCGCGACCTGGTGGCGCTCCTCGAGGACCCGAAGCTGCAGTTGCTGGCGCCCTGAGCCCGCCCATGAACACCGACGTTCAGGTAGACGTTGCCGTCATCGGAGCGGGTCCGGGCGGCTACGTGGCAGCCATTCGCGCCGCGCAGCTGGGGCTGCGAACCGCCGTGATCGAGAAGGAGTTTGTTGGTGGCACCTGTCTCAACGTCGGCTGCATTCCGTCAAAGGCGTTGCTCGATGCCTCGTACTTGTTTAGCCAGATCAAGCGGGCAGCCGTGTTCGGGATACAGGTGGACGGTGCCAGCGTCGATTTCGCGGCCATGCAACGACACAAGGCGAAGGTAGTCAGGGCGCTGACTACCGGTGTGCGAGGGTTGCTCAAGCGGCACGGAGTCGAGCAGCTAACGGGGACGGCGCGCTTCAACGCAGCGGGCGTGCTTGATGTGGAGTCAGCGGACGGTGCCGGCGTCGTACGCGCTGACAACATCATCGTCGCCACCGGGTCGGTCGAGGCAGAGCTGCCCGGCGTACCCTTCGACGACAATGTGGTGGTCTCTTCGCGCGGTGCGCTGGAGCTCGAGAGATTACCTGGCCGGTTGGTCGTTGTTGGCGCCGGTTATATCGGGCTGGAGCTCGGAAGCGTGTACTCGCGACTTGGTACCGAGGTCGTGGTTCTGGAGATGATGGACCGCGTCCTGCCGGAGATGGACGCGGAGATCGCCGCCACGGCGCTCGAGCTTCTCAGGAAGCAGGGCCTCGACATCCGTCTTGGGGCGAGGATGAGCGCTGTCCAAGCCGAGGGCGATGCCGCGCGAGTGCACTACAGCGTCGAGGACGACGAGGCGACCGTCGAGGCCGACCGCGTGCTGATTTCGATTGGTAGGCGGCCTGCTACCAGTGGGCTCGGGCTTGATGCGATCGGGGTCGAGACTGACGATCGTGGCTTCATCATGGTCGATCACGGGATGCGTACCGGGGTACCTGGTGTGTACGCGATCGGTGACGTCATTGCCACGCCGATGCTCGCCCATGTGGCCATGGATGAGGGGGTCGTAGCGGCGGAATGTATCGCCGGCCGAGCCGCCGCGATGGAGTACGACTCGATTCCGGCGGTCGTGTTCACGCATCCGGAGCTCGCCTCGGTGGGACTCAATGAAGACGAGGCCGAGCTGCGTGGGTACAGCCTCAAGGTGGGCCGGTTCCCCTTCCGCGGCAACGGTAGAGCGCGAGCACGCGACGACATGGAGGGCTGGGTCAAGGTGATTGCCGACGCCGACACCGACGCCATCCTGGGAGTTCACTGCGTCGGTCCGGAGGCCGGCCACCTGATTCATGAGGCGGTCGTCGCAATGGGATACGGCGGTTATGCCGAAGACCTCGCGTCGACCGTTCACGCCCACCCCACTCTGTCGGAAGCGTTCAAGGAGGCCGCCCTGGCGGTCGACGGCCGCCCGCTGCACGTCTGATCGGCCGATGGCGCGAGGGCAGGAGCCGTCGCTGTTCCACGGGCGGCTTCGCGGCACGGTTGCCCGGGTGGTATTCGAGAATCGCCGCACCGGGTGGGCGGTGGTGCACTTCGCGCCTGACGACGGTGGCTTGGTCACCGTCGTGGGTCCGCTTGCCCCGGTCTTTCCTGGCGAGTGCGTCGAGGTCGAGGGCGAATGGGAAACTGACCGGCGCTACGGCAGACAGTTCAGGGCACGCGTCGGCATGCCCGCTGAGCCCCAGAGCGAGAACGGCGCGCGGCGCTATCTTGCCTCTGGCGTGATCCCGGGGATCGGCCCGGAGCTCGCCAGGCGGCTTGTCGAATGCTTCGGTACCGAGACGTTGCGCGTCCTGGACGACGAGCCGGAGCGGCTCCTCTCGGTGCGCGGTATTGGCGCCAAGAGGCTCGAGCAGATCAAGGCGGCGTGGTTGGAGAAGACGGCGCAGCGGCAGGCACGGATCTTCCTCCATGGTCACGGGCTCGGCGCGGCGCTCGCCGAGAAAGTCGTGCGCACCTGGGGAGAGGAGACCATCCATCGGGTCAAGAGCGATCCGTACGCGCTTGCCCGCGAGGTGCGTGGCATTGGATTCCGCACCGCCGACGGGCTGGCGATGCGGATGGGTATCGCCGCCGACGCCCCGGCGCGGATGACGGCGGGGTTGGCGGAGGTGCTGCTCGCGGCCGCAGGCCGCGGCGACTGCTTCCTCTTACGATCCGAGCTCCAAGCAGCGGCGGCCAAGTTGCTCGAGCTCGAGGACCCGCTCGCTTTGGCACCGGCGGTCGATGGGCTGGCGCAGCAGCGTGAGGTGGTGGTGGAGCCGGCTGGCGATGCGGACCCGCGCGTCTACGCCGCCACGTTGCATGCCGCCGAGCGACGGGTCGCGCGTCGGCTAGCCGTTCTGGGTGGCTCGGCTCTCAGCGTGTCGGCACAGGAGCGCGACCGGGTGATCGGTGCGGTGCGCCAGGTCGAATCGAGGCTCGACGTCGGCCTGGCGGATGAGCAGCGCAGTGCACTAGAGTACGCGCTTCTCCGTCGACTCGTGGTGGTCACCGGCGGACCTGGTACCGGCAAGACGACGCTAGTCGATGCCATCGCTCGCTGCGCCGACATGCTCGACTTGCGCGTGGCCCTCGCCGCCCCGACGGGTCGCGCCGCCAAGCGGATGGAGCAAGCTACGGGGCGAGAGGCCAAGACAATTCACCGCCTGCTGGAGTTCGGCTACGGCCAGGGTTTCAATCGCGGCCCGGACAATCCCATCGAAGCCGATCTGGTGGTGATCGATGAGTTCTCCATGGTTGATCTGGTGCTCATGGACGCGTTCCTTGCCGCGTTGCGCCCCGACGCGCGACTGCTGATGGTTGGTGATGCCGACCAGCTGCCTCCAGTTGGGCCTGGAGCGGTACTGCGCGATCTCATCGCTTCACAGCGTGTACCTACTGTGCGATTGCGGCGAATCTTTCGCCAGGCACGAGCAAGCCTCATCGTTCGGAACGCGCATCGGGTGAACGCCGGCGAGGTTCCCGAGGCTCCGGCGTCCGTCAATGAGCCCGAAGCTGACTTCTACATGATCGATGAGCGCGATCCGGACCGTGCCCGCGAGCTCGTGCAGCGATTGGTCACCCGACGGATTCCACGACGCTTCGGGCTGGATCCCATGCGCGACGTACAGGTGCTGGCGCCGATGCACCGGGGTCGCTGCGGCGTGACCCGACTCAACGCCGAGCTTCAGGCGGCGCTCAACCCGGCGTCATCGCTGGCACCGTCGGAGACGGTCACATTGCGCGTCGCGGATCGAGTGATGCAACTGCGCAATGACTACGACCGTGAGGTGTTCAACGGCGACATCGGGCACGTCGCGGTCGCCGATCCCGAGGGAGACTTGACGGTCGACTTCGACGGGCGCCTCGTGGGCTACGATCGTGCAGCGACGGGGGACTTGACGCTCGCATACGCTATCTCGGTGCATAAGAGCCAGGGCAGTGAGTATCCCGCAGTTGTGATCGTTCTCATGCCCGAGCACCACATCATGCTGCAGCGCAACTTGCTCTATACGGCGCTCACTCGCGCTCAGCGGATCGCGGTGCTGATTAGCAGTCGCCATACGCTCGACCGCGCCGTCGGCAACGCATCGCCGTCAGCTCGCAACACGACCCTGGCTGAGCGCATCCGGGAGGCGCTCGCTGCCCTCCCTCCCACCTTGCCCATGGCCCCAGGACGCTAGTGTCCTGAGTCAGGAATCCACCGCCTTGCCGGGGAGCTACGTATGTTTCGACACGTCGAGGTAGTGGCGCCGTTCGGCGAGAACTCATGGTTGGTTGGTTGCCCTGAGACTGGCGCCGCGGCGCTTGTCGATCCTGGCGGGCACATACCGGAGCTGCTTGCTATCGCCGGCCAGCAGGAGCTCGACGTTGGGCAGGTCTGGCTCACTCATGCCCATATCGATCACGTCACGGGTGTCGCCGAGGCGGTAGAAGCTACCGGCGCGTCGCTGTCGCTTCACCCACTGGATCGGCCGTTGTACGACGCGGTCGAGCAGCAGGCGGCGATGTTCGGGCTTCGTGTGCCGCCGCTACCGACACCGACTCGCTGGCTAGAGACCGACGAGGTGTTGGAGATCGGACGATTGAGGGCCCGAGTTCTCCATGTGCCCGGGCACGCGCCGGGACACGTGGCCTTCTGGTTCGCCGATCTCGATGTGGTGGTCTCCGGGGACTGCCTGTTTGCCGGGTCGATCGGCCGCACCGATCTTCCCGGCGGCAGCCACGAGGTCCTCATGCAATCGATCCGCAACGTGCTGCTGCCTCTCGGCGAACAGGTTACTGTGCTTCCCGGCCACGGTCCGCAGACGACATTGGGTCGGGAGCGGCGCACCAACCCGTTTCTGGCCATGTCGTCGCCCGGCTGAAAAGGTGTCGTCGGGGCGCTCCGCCTCAAGCCCCCATGAGCCGCTTGGTGAGCCACTTCTCGGCATCGAGCGCGGCGCGGCAACCGTATCCGGCGGCGGTGACCGCCTGCCTGTAGTGATGGTCGTGAATATCGCCCGCTACGAACACGCCATCGATCGCGGTATGAGGCAGCGGCTGTTCACCTTCGGCCACGTAACCGAGCTCGTCGAGCCGGATGGGCCAGTCGACGAGGATTTCCGTGTTGGGATCGTGCCCGATGGCGATGAAGCAGCCGTCGACCTGCACATCGGCGCCCTCACCCGTTTGATTGTTCATGGTTCGCACGCCGGTGAGTCCGGTTTCTGAGGTGCCGACGAACTCCGTGACCTCGGTGTTCCACAGGACATCGATGTTCTCGTGCTCCAGGACGCGTTCGGCCATGATGAGGCTGGCACGAAGCTCGTCACGCCGGTGTAGGAGCTTTACCGAAGAAGCGAATTTGGTCAGGAAGAGAGCTTCTTCCATGGCCGAGTCGCCGCCGCCGACGATCGCTACGGGGCGATCGCGAAAGAAGGCCGCATCGCACGTCGCACAGGTGGAGACGCCGTAGCCGCGCAGGTCCATCTCGCCAGGTACGCCCAAGGCCTTTGGCGACGCGCCGGTGGCAATGACCAGCGCATCGCAGGTGTGTACCGCACCGCCCTCCAGGACAACCTTGAAGGGTTGCTCACGGAGCTGAAGGCTGTCGACTTGGCCGAACATGAGCTCGGCCCCGAAGCGCTCCGCCTGCTGCCGCATGCGGTCGATGAGGTCAGGCCCCTGGATCCCTTCTGGGAACCCCGGAAAGTTCTCGACATCGGTCGTCGTATAGAGCTGTCCACCGAGCTCGCGACCGGTGATCACCAGCGGCGCCAGGTTGGCGCGAGCACTGTAGATGGCTGCCGTCAGCCCGGCGCATCCGGAGCCGACGATGATCAGCGCACGATGGTTCTCAGCCACATCGTCCTCCTGGATACCTTTCGGGTGTTCGGTGTCCTCGACTCCGGCATCGCCGAGGGCGTCGCTGTCAGGGTGCAGTAGTGGGTCGAGTTCGCCGCGCGTCTCGAGCATGGCGAGCTCGTCGAATCCGCCAATGTGCAGATCGTCGATGAATATCTGTGGCGCGGTGGCGCGGCCGCTGGAGCGCTCGATCATCTCCGCGAAGCCAGCTCGGTCGGTCGAGACGTTGATCTCTTCCCAATCGACATCCTTCGCCGCGAGAAGGTTCTTTGCCCAACTGCAATACGAACAAAACGACTTGGTGTAGACGACAATCTGAGGCATCAGCGCGAGTGATTGAGAGGGGTTGGCAGGCGCGCCCGATCAGCAAGAGATCATCCTAACTCCTGGCGCCTGCACGGATGTGCTGCGCCACCGGCGAGCCCGTGCGCCGTCCGGCGCGTAAGCCATTACAATCCATCACTGCCAACGGCCGAAATGCCGGCCGGTCCAGGCTGATGTCGGTTAGCGTCTAGCCGGCCGTGGTGGGAGTGTGACTTGCTAATGCGGGCGGTGAGATGACATCCGTGAACTCGACGGAAGCGGCGACTGGGCCCGGCCCGCTGATGATGTTCGGGTCGCTTGATGCGCTGGCGAGCCTTGTCGCAGAGAGGGTTCTTCGAGCTGGCGGCGACGCTATCGGCGTGGGCATCAAGGAGCCGCCCGGCTGGCCGGACGAGGCCGGTTTTCGGATCCGCCGAGATCGCCGCGGAGTCGCGGATGCAGTGCGCGAGCTTCGGCCGGAGTGCCTGATCAACTTCTGCGTTGAGTCGGTCGGCCGCTCCGGAAGGCTCGCTCTGGCCAACACCGCGATGCGCGCTGCCGCGAGCGTGCGTGTGCCGCTACTGATCCACTGGGGAAGCTCCGCCGCATACCCGGAATCCTCGTCGAATGGGCGGCCGTGGTTGGAGACGGATGTGTTCGATGAATCGGCAGACGCCAACGACCTGACAGCCATCGATGGCGCGGTACGCGAGTTCGCCAGGGTGCATGGTAGGACGAAAGTCTACGTGTTCCGCGCCGCCACAACGGTTGGACCCCATTGCTCGAGCGTCGTGGAGGATCTGCTGCGTACGCCGCTGGTGTCACGTCTGCGACGCGATCCCATGATGCAGTTCCTTCACGAGGATGATGCTGCAGATGTTTTCTGGCGAGCGGTACAAGAAGGGCACGGCGGCACCTACAACGTGGCCGCCGACGGTCTGCTACGACTCTCTGAGGTGTGCCGGGCCGTGGCGCGACCCAGCGCGGTGCTTCCCGCCGCCGTTGCCTGGCCACTGGCCTGCTTTACCTGGCTGCTGCGGCGGGGACCATCGCCGGTGCGTCAGATGCGCCTGTCGTCCGGGCAGCCAATCGTCGATAACACTCGACTCAAGACCCACCTCGGGATCCGGCCTCGCTACACGGGGCGCGCGGCGCTGGGTGCGGCGCGCGATAGTGTCCTGGCCAAGGCCGGCGAGTCGCTCCGCTGATCTGCCGAGGAGCGGTGACTCAGAACCCCAGGCGAGCCCCAACACCAAGGTATGTGCTTTTTATCGCTTCGCCCACAGCTTAATGCTCGCATGTTCGATGCGGCTCGGTGGGTCGTGTCATCGATGTTAGCTGGTCGGATGCCGGGCTCTTGACTCCCGTGGCCCGGACGTCGAGACTGCGTCGTACGTAGCCCTGACACGCACCGATTCCGTCTCAGCGCGAGGCCATCGCGCGGGCTTGAATCCGACTTGACGACCGACGGCACAAGGGCTCTGTTCCCGCAGGCGGACGGGGCGGCAGTCGGCAACCTACGCTGCCCATGACCCACGGTCCTCGCCAACCTCCGTCACGTCCGGACCCCACCACCCGAGAACGTTTCCGAGCGCCAGAGCTCGACCGCGCGCTTCGCGTGATGGAATCGCACCGGGCGAGGGAGCTTGCCGTGAAGATGTCGATCTTCCGGCTATCTGTCGTTGCTGCGCTCGGGCTCGTGGTGCTCAAGCTCGGTGCTGCGTGGTGGACCAACAGCCTGGCGATTCTCGCCTCCGGACTCGATTCGATGCTCGACGTGGCGCTCTCCGGACTCAATTGGTTCTCGGCCCGGGAGGCGGAGAAACCACCGGACACCGAGCACCCGTTCGGCCACGGCAAAGTCGAGAGTCTCGTGGGCGGGATTCAGGCGCTGCTCTTGGCCGGCGTCGCCGTGTTCGTTGCTATTCAGGGGGTCAAGCGCTTGCAGTCGCCGGAGCCCGTTGTCGGCACGGTATGGGGAGTTGGCGTCATGCTGGTCTCAGCGTTGGTGGCTCTCGGCCTGTCGCGCCTCATACGTCGGCGCGGAGCAGAGAGCGAGTCGCCGATCATCGCTACCGAGCAGCTCCACTACTCGATGGATTTCACCAGCCACGCCGGAGTGATTCTCGCCCTCGTCCTGCAGGCGACCACCGGCGTCATCTACTTCGATCCGTTCGTGTCGATCCTGATCGCCGTGTTCGTACTCTGGCAGGTACGGGCGTTGAGCATTGATACTGCCCAGGATCTCCTGGATCGTGAGCTGCCGGCGGGTATTCAGCACGAGATCGTCCGTGTTCTGGATGAGCACCGCGGCGAGGTGCTGGCATATCACGGCCTGCGCACGCGCCGTGCCGGCAGTCAGAAGATTGTTAGCCTGCATCTTGTGCTATGTAAGGCGATCAGCTTCGAGACCTCGCACCACATCGTCGATCACATCGAGCAAGAGCTCGAGCTGGCGATTCCGCGTACCGACGTGACCATCCATGCGGATCCATGCGGCGAGTACTGTCCGGGCGAGAATCGTTGCCCGTGGTCTCGATTGCTGCGCTAGCAGGTCCGACCGGCCGCCAGCGGCGATCAAGAGTCGTCAAGCGGCTCGGTGTTCGATGCGGTCGGGGGGGGGGGCAGCTCGGGCGGCGTTGGCGGTGTGCGGTCGGTCCAGATCGCCGCTGGCGTCAGGCGCAAGTAGGCGGTCAGGATTGCCAGGAACGCAGCTCCGGAAAGCAGCGCCAGCAGGCCAGCCTCAGCGAACTCCGGCGCTGGGCCCTCGGTCGCCTCGAGTAGCGGAATGGCGGCGAACGCCAACAAGTTGTTGGCGCCGTGCGCCAGCATGGCCGGAAATATAGAACCCGAGCGCCACACCAGAATGCCGAAGTAGACACCGAGCAGAGTGCGCGGTAGCAGCCCGACAATATCCAGGTGGAAGAGTGCGAACAACAGACCGGTGATGAAGATCGGCACGGCCCAGCCGCGGCCTCGCGCGAGCAGTTGCAACATCAGGCCCCGGAAGAGGAGCTCCTCGCACACCGCGGCTAGCAGCACCCCGCCGAAAAGCAGCAACGCGAGCTCACCGGTGGTCTCGGTCTTCAACAACGGCTCCAGCGTTCGCTCCAGCTGCTCCCGCCAGTCGTCGCCTCCGGGGATCGTATCCAGTACCAGTTCCTGCATCGCTCCGCCGAACATCTGTAATGGAATTGCGGTGGCGCCGGCGACTACGTAGTGGATCCAATGCGTCGAGCGAAGTAGGAACGCATCGCGGAAGCTCAGTCTGAGCAGCAATGCGAACAACACCGGGGCAACGAGGATCGCGCCGATCTCGTCGACGATGATCAGAAGCTTGAAATCGATACCGGCGATGGTTCCTCCCATCGCCAGGAACAGATGGAGAGCGAGCGCGAACAGGAAGAGCGCCATCGCGGTCCAGCGCGCGGACAGAGAAGGAGGCCAGGGCAAGAAGCGACTCCGGATGGCGTTTGCGAAGGCCAGGAGGCGGCGGACGATGCGCGCAGAAGGCTCATATTAGCATAGGGAGAATGCTCCCAGAGCCGAATCTCCCGAGTCCCCAAGGCCGAATCTCCTGAGTCCCCAGAGTCCAATTTCCTAATCCCCAGAGCCTGATGCTCTGGACTACAGCCAGCTTGATTTGAGCCGGAACGGATCACTGTGGACGAACCGATAGGGCGCAAGCCGACGCCATTCGACGCTCTACTGGGCCTCGAGGTGAAGCACGCCAGTGGCGGGGAGTCCGAGGTCTTCCTGGAGTTGGTACCGAGTCACTGCAATCGCCGCGGTGTGGCGCACGGCGGTGTGGTGTGCGGCTTGCTCGACACCGCATTGGGTGCAGCGGTGGTGTCAACGCTCAGTGAATCGGAGTGGTGCGCTACGTTGGAGCTCTCGGTACAGTTTCGAGATCCGGCACGTCACGGGCCACTCCACGCGCGAGGGCACGTCGCGCGTCGTGGACGCCGCGTGGCGTTCTCCGAAGGCGAAGTGGTGGATGCCCGCGATCGGGTGGTAGCCGTTGCCCACGGAGTCTGGACGATCTGGCCGAGCCATCCCGACGGCCGGGGCACGCCGTCGACCTGAGGATCTCAATGAGGGACTCAGTCGTACAGTAGGTAGCGGCTCCGTATGCGCTGGAACTCCTGCATGGCACGCGACCAGCTGGCGGCTACGGCGTGTGCGTCCATTCCGGACCGGAGCTGCGTAAGGATCGCCGGATCCCCCCACAGCGCCGGGAGACGACTCCGCTCCCATTCCACCGTGTGAAGGCGCCCGAGCGTGGTGGCGAGAGTTGCGGCGGTCAGGCCAGCATCGAATTTCTCGCGGTCAGTAACGATCAGGTCGATGCCGGCACAGTCCTCGCCTGCGTACATCGAGCCCGCAGGGGTGAGGCGCCGGGGTATGAAGCGAAGGCCGGGGAGCTCTGCCGCGTTGAGCGCCGCGGCGAGCACCGGCGCGTTGAGCCATGGTGCGCCGAACCATTCGAAGGGGGCGTCCGTGCCGCGACCTACAGAGATATTCGTCCATTCCAGCGGGCCCAGCGCAGGGTAGAGCAGAGCTTGGGTGAGGTTGCGAATGTTGGGTGACGGGTTATGCCACGACAGGCCGGTCTCGTCGTACCACATGCTGCGTCGCCAGCCCTCGGCGCGAATTACCGTCAGCTCGGCGCCGATTCCGCGCTCGTCGTTGAAGTACTGAGCCAACTCGCCGATCGTCATACCGTGGCGGGTCGGCACAGGCGCGTAGCCGACAAACGCCAACAGCGACTCATCTAGCACCGGCCCGCTGATCGCCACACCGCCGATGGGGTTCGGGCGGTCCAGGACGATGATTGGAAGGTCACGCCGTGCCGCCTCTTCCATGCAATACGCCAGCGTCGTCGCGTAGGTGTAGAAACGCGTGCCGATGTCCTGGATATCGAAGACCAGCCCCTCCAGCCCATTTAGCATCTCGGCCGTCGGACGCCGTGTGTCCCCGTAGAGACTGTGGATCGGCAAGCCGGTAGCCGAGTCGAAGGAATCAGCAACGTCACCCTCTAGCAGGGCGGCGAAACCATGCTCCGGACTGAATATCGCCGCCAACTCGATGGCCGGTGAGTTGGCCAGAACGGCAGCCGTCAGAACGTCTCTTCCGGTGCGGCCAGTATCGTTGGTTATCAGCCCGACGCGCTTTCCCGCCAGCGGTTCGAATCCGCCAGCCTGCCAAACGTCGATTCCGGGCCGTATCGGAGGGCCACTCGTGGCTAGGAAGGGCAGGTGCGAGGGCCTGGGGCTCGTCGCCGCCAGAGCTGCCAACGCCAGGACGCCTATCCACGGCAGCCTGGTGCCACGGCCGGCATTGTCGCCACCCTTGACGGGCCATACACTCATGCTACCACTGCTTGCTATGTCGCAGGAATCCATGATTCGGCTCCAAGATGCGCATCTTAGCTCACTCGTGCACGGCCTAGCAGGCGGCCTGGCGTTCGTTCTGATACTTCTGGGGAGCGCCGGAGGAACGGCACCTGCCCATGTGGCCGCAGTCGAGCCGGTGACGCTGCCGCCCCCCCCTTCCATCGATCCTCGGGTGCCGCTTTCCGCCGCCGCCGAAGCCGAGATCGACGCCACGCTTGCCGGCATGAGCCTGGAGGAGCGCGTCGGCCAGGTGCTGATGGTGCGGGCATTTGGCGAGTACTACCCGGCCGATGCCGAGGCCAGGCGCGAGCTGGTGTTGATGGTGCAGGAGCTCGCACTGGGCGGCGTGATTCTCTTCCGGTCGCAGGCGTACGAGGCTGCGGCGTTGCTGTACGATCTGCAATTGGCCGCTGCCAGCGCAGGCCACCTACCGCTCATCGTGGCGGCCGACTTCGAGTGGGGTGCGGACTTCCGAATCGACGGTGCCGTACCGTTTCCCACTGCCATGGCCGTTGGAGCTACCTACGATCCGGACGCCGCCGAATGGATGGGACGCGCCAGCGCGCGGGATGCTCGCGCCTTGGGGGTGCACTGGATATTCGCGCCAGTGGCTGACGTCAACGTCAACCCGCGCAATCCAGTGATCAACGTCCGGGCGTTCGGCGAGGATCCAGGTCACGTTGGGGGTATGGTGGCGGCCTTCGTGCGTGGAGCCCAACAGGGCGGTGTGCTGGCAACCGCCAAGCACTTCCCCGGACACGGCGATACTGCCGTCGACTCGCACAACGCCTTACCTGTGCTGGATCACGACAACCGTCGGCTGCAGGCGGTGGAGCTGGCTCCATTCCGAGCGGCGATCGACGCTGGGGTTGCCAGCATCATGACCGCGCACATCGCGGTTCCTGCGTTGACCGGCGACGGCGACTTGCCTGCGACTCTGTCGTACGCTGTCCTCACGGATCTCTTGCGCAACCAGCTCGATTTCCGCGGTCTGGTGGTCACCGATGCCATGGAGATGGGCGGCATCTCACGACGCTGGTGGAGCGGTCAGGCAGCCGTCGAATCGCTGGCAGCGGGGGCCGACCTTGTGCTGTTGCCGCCCAACCCGCGCGCTGTCCATGCGGCGATCGTGCGGGCGGTCGAAAGTGGTGATTTGAGCCCGGATCGCGTCGATGACGCCGTACGTGGCGTGCTGCGCGCCAAGGCCCGGGTGGGCCTCCGGGGCGGCGTTGTGGAGTCGCCGCTCACGGCACTTCCGGACAACTTTGCTCCGGCCTCCGATCGGATCCACGCGCAGGAAGTCTCGGACCGCACTGTGACGTTGTTGCGCGATCGTGGAGAGCTCTTGCCGCTGGATGCCCGCGATTGGAACAACGTCATGGTGGTCGGGGTCTCGGACAGCAACGAGCCGGCTCCCACGTCGGCGCTAGTGAGCGCCTTGCGCGGACCGCTAGCGAACGTCGCGTCGCGGTCGATCGACGGGCGTACGCGTGGGGACGAGGCCGCTGAGATCGTTACTGCGGCGTCGAAAGCGAAGGTGCTGATCCTGGCGATTCGTGTGCGCATACGCACGAGCACCGGCCGTATCGCGTTGCCGAGGCGGCAAGCTCAGTACGCAGCATTGCTCGCCAACCTCGAGGTGCCGACGATCGTGGCGGCGCTCGGTAGCCCCTACGCGGTGGCCGCGTTTCCGCAAGCATCGACAATCCTGACTGTTTATGGCTGGAGCGATCCGTTGCAGCGCGCGGTGGCCCGGGCCATTACCGGCGAGATTCCGATCACCGGTAGGTTGCCGGTGTCGGTGCCCGGTCTCTATCCCGTCGGGCACGGCGAGCAGCGTGCCGCTCTCGATGCCAGGCTGGTGCCGGGCGGCGGTCCTGTTGCGGTGGACGACGTCGACTTGACGGCCGCGACGGCGGCGTTGCAGCGGTGGGTGGATGCGGGCGCGTTTCCGGGCGCCGTCTACGCTGTCGGGCATCGCCGTCGACTGGTCGGACTGGGCGCCGTCGGCAAGATGAGCTACGACGAAGACGCCCCGGCGATGCCCGTCGATGCGCTGTTCGATCTTGCCTCGCTCACCAAGGTCGTGGCGACGATGCCGGTCGCGATGAGCGCTATCGAGCGTGGCAACCTGCGGCTCGACTACCCCGTACAGGCTTTGGTGCCGGAGTTCCAGGGCGCTGGCAAGTCCGAGGTTACGATTCGTCAGCTTCTGACGCACACCTCCGGGTTACCCGGGTACGTGGAGTTCTTCCGCGAGCACGCGCCCGAGGACGCCGGTCCTGCAGTTCAGGCTGCGGTGCTCGAGAAGATCTACACGATCGACCTGGAGGCCCCAGCGGGCACTCGGTATGCCTATTCCGATCTGGGGATCGTTCTGCTCGGAGAGGCCCTCAGCCGCGCCCTCGGTGAGCCCTTCGCGCAGCATGCCCGGCGCGAGTTCTTCGCACCGCTGGGGATGCACGACACGATGTGGACCCCGCCGACCTCGGAGTACCAGCGGATACCTCCAACCGAACAAGATGCCTGGCGTGGCGCAATGGTGCATGGCGTTGTCCACGATGAGAACACGTTCGTAATGGGTGGCGTGGCGCCGCACGCCGGGCTCTTCTCGACCGCTCGGGACTTGGCGACATACGCGCAGATGATGCTGAACCTGGGTAGCTACGACCACGTTCGGGTGCTGCGCCGGTCGACCATCGATCGCTGGCGCAGGCCGCAGGATATCGTCGAGGGCAGCAGTCGGGCCCTCGGGTGGGACACGGCGCGCAGCAGCCAGCGTTGGTCGATGTTCGATGCCAGCACGTACGGACACACCGGCTTCACCGGGACTTCGTTGTGGATCGATCCGACGCGGGGTCTGTTCGTAGTCTTGTTGACCAACCGCGTGCACCCGACGCGCGAGAACCAGCAGCATATCGAGGCACGGGTGGAGTTCCACGGCGAGGTAGTGCGGGCAGTCGACCAGGCTCGATGACGCCTCTGGTAGCCAACTGGCTTGTCGTCATCGCCTATTTCGCTCTGACCCTCTGGCTGGGCGAGCGTGTCGGGCGCGATCAGCAAACCGTCGATGACTACTTCCTCGCCGGCCGTCGGATGCCCTGGTGGAGCACCAGTCTGTCGATCGTCGGCACCGAGACATCGACGCTCACTTTCGTGGGAGTGCCGGCGATTGCCTATAGTGGCGACTTGACGTTCCTGCAGGTCGCCATGGGGTATGTCCTCGGTCGCGTGCTGGTGGCGTGGTTGTTGGTGCCAGCGTACTTTGCCGGCCGTTTCGAGACGGCGTACGAGCTCCTGGGTCGGCGTTTCGGTTGCGTCGCTCAGCGCACGGCCTCGATGATTTTCCTGGTTTCGCGTTGCCTTGCCGACGGCGTCAGGCTGTTCGCCACGGCGCTGGTATTGCAAGCGTTGCTGCCCATGCCGTTGTGGCTCGCCGTCGCTGGTGTCTCGTTGATAACGCTTGTCTATACGCTGCGCGGTGGGTTACGGGCGGTGATTTGGAACGATGCCGTTCAATTGGTCGTTTATCTGAGTGGCGCGGTGCTTGCGCTCGTTCTCCTGCTGAGGGGTATCCCTGGAGGATGGGCCGGTGCGCAAGCTGCACTCGAGCCCCTCGCCAAGTTGCGAGTGTTCGATTTCGCCTGGAGCTGGTCGAGTCCCTATGTGTTTTGGGCTGGCTTGATCGGCGGCGCCACATTGACGATGGCCACCCACGGCACCGACCAGATGTTCGTGCAGCGGCTGTTGGCATGCGGCTCGGCTCGGCAGGCGCGCCGTGCCGTGATGGTCTCCGGCGTGCTCGTTCTGGCTCAGTTGATCCTGTTCTTGGTGATTGGCTCCTTGTTGTTCGTTTTCTACCAGCTCCACCCGCCGTCGTTGCCGTTTGCCTCTGGTGATCAGGTGTTCCCGCGCTTTATTGCCGAGCAAATGCCCCCCGGGGTTGGCGGGCTGGTCATCGCCGCCGTATTCGCCGCCGCGATGTCGACGCTCTCGTCATCGATGAGCTCGGTCGCCTCGGCCGCCACCCTGGACTTCGCGCTCCGCGGCGCGAGCCGTCGCGTCGAAGCGAGCGCCCTTCGCCTCTCACGTTCGTACACTGCTGGTGCTGCCGTCGTGTTGGCCGGCGTGGCAACCTTGGCGCGCGCCTGGGGCTCGGTGCTGGAAGCAGGATTGACGATCACTTCGATAACCTTCGGCGCGGTTCTGGGGGTGTTTCTGCTAGCCCGGACCTCCTGGCGTATTGGCGACGGCCACGTGGCGATCGCGTTGCTGGCGGGTGTGGCTACGGCGCTCGTTGCCCAGCAGACGACTCTGGCCTGGACCTGGCTAGCACCGCTCGGGGCGACGGTCACCTTCGCGGTGGGCGCCTCCTTTGCCCGGCGATTGCCAGTCGGCGAAGCCTGATCGCCGATGCCGAGGATCGCGGTCGTCGGGGTGGCGGTAGACGACTACATCAGACGCGCCGACGGGAAGGTCATACGTAGCCTTGGCGGCATCGCCTACAGCGTCAGCGTCATGGCTGCGCTCACCGGCCCGGACGCCGAGGTCTTGCCAGTCTGCCGCGTGGCGCATGCGCAGCGCGATCGGCTGCTTGACGAATGGTCCGTGTTCAGCAACGTAAGCGACTTGGGGCTTGTCCCCTGGGCGGGACCGGCCAGCCAAGTAACCCTCGAGTACCGGGACGGCGGTCGCATTGGCGGTGATCGCGAGGAGCGATTGCTCTACCCGACCCCCCCGCTCGCTGCGCACGAGATCGATGTGGCGCTCGCTGCCGATGCCATCCTGCTCAATTGTGTGACCGGGGCAGTGCTTACCGGGGGGGCGCTACAGCGGCTCGCGGCATCACGGACACCGGTTCATCTGGATGTCCATAGCCTGATACTCGGGCGTACCGCCAGCGGGGTTCGCTACCCGGAGCGACCGGCGGACTGGCGCTGCTGGATCGATGTCGCCGACACGTTGCAATGCAACGAACAGGAAGCGACGGTCCTGGCCGAGCCGACGGCATCGGATGGAGCGAGGTCGGACGCGGTGGGACGATTCGTGCGCTCGACGCTGGCCCGGCCGACCGGGCCCGACACGGTCGTGATCACTCGTGGAGCCGAGGGAGTGGACCTCTTCGAGGGCGAGGCGCCAGGTGTTCGGGTGGCGGCCCCGCAGGTGGAGATAGTTGATCCGACGGGGGCAGGTGATGCGTTCGGCGCGGCGTTCGTTGTGGAGCGCGTCGGCGGCGCGGATGCGGCCTCCGCTGCGCGCGCCGCGGTCCGTGCCGCTTCGGCCGCCTGCCTGCTGTCGGGCACCGCGGCGATCGCGTCGTTGCCGGCTACCATCGCCAGCCTACGAAACCCTGACGTCAAACGGGCCGTATCTTAGACAGACTGGTGAAGTGGCCGCCGAGGCCGATTCGCCCAACGGGACTCTTGGAGGCGGTATGAGCAACCGATTCGCCAATCAGCCCTCGTCGCGACGCCAGATCGCCACGCTGGCCATCGTTCTGGCGTTGCCTGGCTGCGTCGTCAACGCCGTATCTGCCCCGCCAATGCCGTTCGAGGCGGAGCGCCGGATCCAGCGCAGCCTCGAAGTCCCTCCCGGAGTCACCTTGCGGATCGAGAATCTCGCCGGCGGCTTCTGGATCGAGCCCGCCGATGGCCCGAATGTGGAGATCGAGGTCCTGGTCCACGCTGCAGGTAACGAACAGGATGAGGCGAACACGCTGGCCGAGCGTATCGAGTTGGCGCTCGAAGAGCTTAACGAAACGCAGATCTTGCGCGCTACATATCCTGTCGATGACTACACGGAGTTCTACTACCCGGGGGCTGGTGAGTCCCATTCGTTGTTCGGGATATTCGAGACCAGCAACACCCGGTTGGAGTACATGGGCGGTCGAGTACGGGTCTCGACCAGGCGCGGAGGACGGTCGGCTTCGGTCTGGGCGGACTTTCACGTGCGCGTGCCTAGAGGAACGCGGTTGCAGGTGCTCAACGCGATCGGCGCGATCGATTCGGTGTCCCTGAGTGGTGAGGTCAGCCTCGAAGTTCCTGTCGGCAGCATCAAGTCGCGCAACGGGGAGGGTCGGGTAGAGTTGGATACCGGCAGTGGCAGCATCACCGTGGAGGGGCATCGTGGTGATGTTCTGGCCGATACTGGCTCCGGGCGCGTTGTAATGAGTGAGGTCGTCGGGAATGTTGTGGCGGATACTGGCTCGGGCATCGTCAGATTGACGCGTGTAACCGCTGAATCGGTCGAGGTGGATACCGGTTCGGGTGGCGTAACGCTCGATCAGGTCAGCGGTTCGATCTCCGTACGCACCGGATCGGGATCAGTTCGCGCTGACGGAGTCGTTTCCGGAGAGCGCGTTCTGGTGAGCACCGGCAGCGGCAGAGTACGGCTCAATGGTGACGTTTCACGCGCCAGGAATATCGAGAGGAACACCTCCAGCGGTCGCGTCGAGTTGCGCTTGAGTGACTATCCGGCGATGAATCTCGAACTGAGCACCGGTAGCGGCGGCATCGACGTCGACCTGCCAATGCTGGTCTTGGACCGCGATGAGCGTCATGTGGTCGTGGGTCGCGCCGGCGGCGATCCGGTGGCTAGCCTGGTTATCGATACCGGTAGCGGTAGCATCAGGATCTCCAAGGGAAGCTGAGCTGAACCGTTGGAGTCACGGCGCGAAGTGGATCGTCACTTCACCACGCTGGTAGCCTTCGACGGTTCCCGGGAGCACGAGCTCCAGAACTGCGCGCCCAGGACCGCGGCTGACAACGCGGGTCGCCGCGATGCTCTCCACGGAACGGACGGGCCACGGAGTGGCGATCTCCAGTCGGTAGCTGCGCCCTGGGATGCCCTCGAGTCGTAGCTGCAGCACTCTGTCGACGAGCACCGACTCGAGCACTCGTAGCGCGGTGCTGGGTTCGCCGACCTCAGGCGACGGGAGCGGTTGCACCACCTCGGCGTAGGGGCTGTGGCGGAAGACCACGGTGGCCTGTGGCTCCGTCAGGGTGACCGTAACCCGAGCCTCCTTTTCCTGTGGATGGTCGATCACCGAAAGTCCTCCGGCGATCGCTACGCCGGTCGTGCTGTCGGGGTCGAGGTTGACGAGCACGCTGCGCGGGAACGGCAACGCAAGCTCGAGCTGCACCGGATTGCTGCCTGCCAGGCGGTTGATGGTGAAGCCGCTTGACTCCGGGCCACGGAAGATCGCAACGCGAAAAGACTCGGCGCCGACCCGTACCGGCTGCACAGTGGTCTCGGTCCATCCACCGGGTAGGTGCGGGTAGATCTTCAGCCGACCTTGCAACGCGTCGGGTCGAATCCCCAGCATGCCCTCGACGGCCGGGAGGACGGTCATGGCGTGCGACCATGCCTGATGGGTCGTTTCCCCGGCCAGCTCGTAGACTTCGCCGTGCAGCGCCGCGGGAATGTGTCCGAGATTGCCCTGACGCACGAGGCGCAGGTTCTGGTTCAGGTTCAGGTATCCAGCCAACGGGCGGCCATGAGCGTACGCCGCCAGCGATGTCCAGCCAGAGAACAGCGGCCACACCATCCCCTGCTGGTACCCATTCGGGTCGTACGCTGGGCTCGATCTCTCCACCAGTCGGGCACCCCAATCGCTGGTGATCTCGGAGCTTGCGAAGCGTTCTAGCAACGGCCGCACCTTGGCGGCATCCAGCAGGCCGAAGTACATCGGCACCGCCGACAGGATTGTCGGCGCCGACTGGTAGGTACCGTCGGCGTGGCGTCCGTAAAAGTAAGTGCGGGCCTGCGGATCCCAGAACCCCTCCTCCAGGGTCGCCGCGGCGCTCACCCGGCGTTCTTGGGTCAGCGCCGTGAGCTCATCATCGACCATCCACACCGCCATGCGCTCGACTGCCTCTAGTGTGGCGACCCAGAGGCCCGCAAGGTAGAAGGTCGTGTGGGCCCCGTAGATCTCTCCAGCTTCGATCAATCCGTGGCCGACGCCAGTGTTCTCGATCAGGCCATCGCTGTCGGTGTCGGTGCTCTCGAGGAAACGCATGGCGCGGCGCACGCTCGGCCAAAGCTGGCGCAACAGCTCGCGGTCGCCGGTGGCCCGGATGTAGTGGTCGAGGCCAAGGAGAAACAGCGGTGTGGAGTCGGCGGCGTCGTAATGGATCGCCCAGCCGGGGGATATCTCATGGGCGATCTTGCCGTCTACGTCCTGGTATCTGGCCAGGAAGCGGAGGGCTTCAGCAGTCAGATCGGTGCCCCCGTATGCGTCAGCGGCGAGGGTTGTCCATATGGCGTCCCGGCCGAAGTACCATGCGTAGCCGGGTCGCCGCAGGAAATCGTTGTCGCGGTGCCATGCGGCAGCGCCCGGATCGGCGCTGGCTGCGTACCCGGCAACCAGCCCGGTCCCCATTCCCGGCGTGGTGACACGGAACGCGTCCAGACCGACCGTAGCCCAGCGGAAAGCCTCGTTGAACGTTGGATCGGGAGATGCGATCGATAGCGACTCGGCGAGAAATTGCTGGTAGTGGTTGGCGTTCGCCGTCCAGATGGCCGCCGGGTCGCTAAGTATCTCGAGGTAGGAATCGCGCGCCGCGCCGCTGTCATCGAGGGCACTTGCGACCACGAATGCTACCCCGGGCTCGACGCTCGGATCGTGTATGGCTCGGAGCGACACCCTCGCGTTCTCCAGCAGGTTCGTGGGTTCGGCCTGTGACTGCGGTGGTACGGTCGCTCCGCGCACCGTGTCTGCGGCGGTCAGGTCGAGCTGCCTGCTGCCGATGGTGGCCCCTGAGACCGGCCCGCTGAACCCGGCGTAGGCGGTGAATGACGAGCTCGGATCGCGCCACACTGCCGCCGCCGCGCCGCCATCCCATCCCAGCTCGATGGGGCCGAGGTGTCGCGCCTCGCGCGGCCACATCGAGGCATGGTCGCTTCGCCAGCGCGCGTGCATTACCACTGGGGTGTCGCTCTCCACTTCGAACAGCGCCACGAGACCGGCGCGATCGCGTGGCACGGCTAGATGAACGACGATCGTGAGGTCATCGAGCAGGTACCGAAATGACGCCCCCTCCGGCCTCATGGTGTAGGTGATGCTCTCCGTCGCGGCGTCCAGCCAGATGGTCCGGGCAGTATCTCGTCGGCCGTCATCGCGACTGAAGCCGAAGCGCAGATCACGCAGGATACGGAACGGAGAGCCCCATAGCTCGTCGATCCGTCCATTCCGCGTGCCGACCACGAGCGCACGTGGACTGTACAGATCGAAGGGCGTGTTGTCCGTGACCTCTTGTTCCAGAGCGAGACCCGATCGGGCGGCGGAGACCGCCTCGACGACATCGGCGCGTAACTCGGTGGCGGATTGATCGGAGGTGGCCTGGTCGAACCATCGCGGGCCGGGCTCTCGAGGTGTCCAGTACGTCGTCGCTCCGAGCACTCCAGGCAATTCCTCGGCGTCAGGCTCCGGCGGAGGGGGCGGGAGAACGGCCCCGCCGGGTGGCGGCGGCGGTGCGCCAGTGTCTTCCGCGGCCATCGTTTGCACGGCCGGTAGCGCCACCGCTCCCGTAGACGCAACCGCGGCCCCCGGCGGCGCCGGGGGTCGCTCCCCACTGAGGTAGGCGAGCGCGTCATGGGCGAACAGCTCCAGCTGCATGCGATTGCGGTTTTCCCGATCGGCGAAGTACAGCCCCTCGCCGATGACCAGAGCACGTCCGGCGCGGCCACTGCCCGGCGGGTACTCGACGACTACCCGGTGATCCGCGTCGATACCGATGTAGCGCTTCCCGACTGCCACCACATCGCCGTCCAAGGGCCAGCTGTCGCCGCTCCAGCGTACCGAGGCGTAGCGTTCGTCGTGTCGCAGGGCTCCCGTATAGACACCTCCCCAAAAGCGTCGCAGCAGCGGGTGTCCACGGTAGCTCTGCAGCCCGATCAGGAGACGCTCGTCATCGGGCGTCCAGCGGGCCCAGTCGGTTCCGTCGCGCAAGGCGACATCGTTCGGTGGTTGGGCTTCGAGTTCCAGAGGCGCCACCCACGTGGCCGCGAAAAGCGACAGCATCAGGGCGCCGCCACCCCTGACGTGGGCACGCACCGCGTCGATCGCCTGCTGTCGCATAGCGCTTGTAGGTAGCGCTGCCGAGGCGGCGTAGTGCCACCAGATCACGCTATCGGGGTCAGGCCGGTCGGTCTCGAGATCCGACAGCTGTAGAAGGGTCGTCGCGAATCCCGGCTCAGCCTGCAGCCACCGCAGCGCTGCGCCCTCTTCCTCCGGCATGGTCGGCTCGGCGGCGTCGCTCAGGAACGTAATCGCGATGGGCTGATCGAGGTCGAGCGCCGAGCCCGGGCGAGCGGCATTCCGGCAGCCGAGGATCGCAATTGCGGCGAGGGCGATTGCGGCAACAAGCCGGTGGCGCTGAGTCAGGGGGTTACCTCGGTCTGCCAGATACCCCGGCCATGCCGATGCTCATCCCGAGGCTCGCCAGTAACGTGCCCTTGGCTTGCTCGAGCCGGGCGACCGAATTCATGTAGTTGGTGATGGACTGTAGCTCCGAGGTTCGCGCGTTGGCCAGATCCCGCTGGAAAGTTAGCACTTCGAAGTTCGTTGTCGTACCTACAGCGAACTTGCGCTCCTCGGCGTCGAGCTGCCGCTCGGCAAGCTCGCGTGCCACGGCGGCCTGGGCCACCTGCTGGGCGCCGCTCGTCACCTGGCGAACAGCCTTGGTGATGTCGACTCGGAGCTGCTGTTCACGATCGGCGATCTGCACTAGCTGCTGGCGCTCGTTGATGACCGCCTGAGCATGCTGTGCCTTGGCAGCCCAGTTGTTGATCGGGAACTGCACCTGCAGGCCCACCTGCCAGTTGTTGAACTCGCCCGAGAACAGGTTGCCGAGCGCGTCCGAAAAACCGCCCTCCTGAATCTCGAGAATGTCGCTGGAGCCGAAGCCTCCACCGCGTATCAGCGTATCGCCGCCCTGGCCGGAGAGCGTGAGCGAACCAGTGAAGTTCACCTGTGGACGCAGCTCGTTGCGCGCCGTACGTACGCTGAGCGCGCGGCTGCGGGCCCCTACCCGCAGGCTGCGAAGCTGCGGGTCACTCTCGAGCGCCAGCTGGATCGCCGCTTGGAGGTCTACGACCTCGCCGGTGACCTGCGGCTCGTCCGCCGCCGCCAGTGGCGTGTCCCAGCCCTCCTGGGCCGCCGCCTCGACGTTGATCAGACGTCGGAGATCGTCGCGTGCGTCCGCCAGCGCCTGCTGCGCCTGAGTGAGTTGCAGCTCGTTGGTGGCAACCTGTTGCTCCGCCTGGATCGTCTCGATCGGCGCCAGAGTACCGATCTCGACCTGCACCTTGTTGCGCTCGAACTGCTGCCGCGCCAGGTCGAGCGAGAGCTCCTTGACCGCCAGATCATCCTCGGCGAAGACAAGCTGCCAGTATGCCTGGTAGACGCTCAGCATGGTCTGTTGCACCTGATCGCGGAACGTTTCCATGCTGACTTCGAGATTGTCCTGGGCGATCATGATCGGAGCGACGTTGATTTCCTTCCCGAAGTTGCGAAGCAGTGGTTGTGTTAGCTGAAGCCTCAGCGTTGAGCTGAAGTTCGGGTTGAACGTCGAGAACGTGTTGGTGCTGAAGCGTCGCTGGGCGGTCCAGTTGATCGAATAGTTGGTGCCGTATTCCAGCAGATGGCTGAACCCGAACCCGCCCCCCAAGGTCTCATCGAGAATGACGCGGCCGCCTGCCAGGACGCTGGTCCCTTGGTTGACGTTGCGGCTGAAGGCACTCGGCACATCGAACGTCACGCTCGGGTCGAAGCGGGCTCGGGCGGAGGTGATGTTCTCGACCTGGACTTCCGGGGCAAACTTGTTGATGCGTACCTGTAGGTTGTGGCGTAGCGCCATCTCGGCGGCGTCGCGCAGCGTCAGTTCGAGTACCGCGACATCGTCTTGCGGCGTGCTGGCTGCGGCCGGTTGCTCCTGAGCCGAGACCGTCAGGGGGCCGAGGACGGTCGCAACGACCGCGACCAGGCGCAGAAACCTTAGCGTGCCTACTCGGAGCATGCCGTTTCTCGAAACTGTCTGGAAGGAGCCAGCTAATGTCGACTGGCGAGGCAGTTGCCTATGGACGAGGCTCTTGAAAAAGCGCACGACGTCACCCTGTTATCGGAGACGGTCGCCCACCGCTCGTGGTTTCAGAAGACGGACCCATCACTCGTATCGCAGCGCTTCTACCGGATCGAGCCGGGCCGCACGGTTAGCAGGATAAATACCGGAGGCCACGCCGATCAAGGACGAGGTTCCTACCGCGATGGCGAATGACCACCACGGTAACGATATCGGGAAGCCGGTGGCCATGTGCGCTCCATAGCCGACGCTGGCGCCGGCCAGCGCTCCCAGCAGGCCGCCGACCGCGGCCAACACCACCGCCTCCGCCAGAAACTGCAGGAGAACGTCGGAGCGACGGGCCCCGAGCGCCTTGCGCACGCCGATTTCACGCGTGCGCTCGGTAACCGACACCAGCATGATCGCCATTACGCCGATTCCGCCGACCATCAGAGCCACCGAGGAAAGCGCTACCAACGTCAGGAAGAAGTACTGAGTGAGGTTCTTCCACAGCTCCAGAAGGCTCTCTTGCGTGGTCAGGTCGAAGTCTCTTTCCTGATCGGCGCGGAGGCCGTGTCTAGCCCGCATGATGCCTTCGACCTCAGCTTGCATGCGCTCCACCCCGTAGTCAGCCCTCGCCCGCATGACTGCCATCGCTCCTTCGGGGCGCGGACCGAACAACTTGGGGTAGTTGGTCGAAGACACCAGAACGAAGTTGTCAGCCTGGTCACCAGCCAAACTGGAGGCTTCCCGTGGCCGGATCGTACCGATCACGCGATACTCGCGTCCGTTGACGCGCACTCGGCGGCCGATCGGGTCGCGGTCAGGAAACAGTACCGATCGCGGACCGTCGCCCAGCACGACGACGTCGGTGCGCTGACGCATGTCGATGGGGCTGACGAAGCGACCCAGGCCCAGCTCCATATCGCCGGCATCAAGAAACCGCGGCGCGATGCCCATCACCTGAGTCCCGTTGGTGCGGCGGCCGGCGAATCGTACGGCCGCCTGCGTCGGTGGGAAGCCGGCGCCGTACATGATCGAAACGCGCTCAACCGATTCGGCGAGTCGCCCGATCGCCTCGGCGTCGCGATCGGTGATGTCCGGTCGGGCGTTGAGTCGACGGAACTCCTCTCCCGACATGACCAACCGGCCGCCCCACTTGATGAGGTACACGGTGTCCGATCCGAGCGCCTCGATCTGGCCGGTCATCGATTGATCGAAGCCACGTATGAGACTGGTCATCCCGACCACCATCGTGATGCCAATGATGATACCCAGGATCGTGAGGAAGGAACGCATCTTGTGGGAGCGCAGACTGTCCCACGCCATGGCCACTACCTCGCTAACGACGACGGAGCGCATCACTCGTACCGGAGAGCGGCGATCGGGTCGAGCATGGCGGCGCGGCTCGCCGGGTAAATCCCGAAGACCACACCCACCACCATCACCGTAGCGAGCGCCGCTGCCACGGACCAAGGCACGAGCACGAACGGCAGCGGCGTGAAGCTGGAGATTGCCGCGGCAGCAGCGTATCCAAGAGTAATTCCCGCCACCCCACCGACCAGCGAGACAATGACCGCCTCGACCAGGAACTGCCAGAGGATCTGCTGATAGGTGGCCCCTACCGCCTTGCGGATACCGATCTCCCGCGTTCGCTCGGTGACCACCATCAACATGATGTTCATGATGACGATTCCGCCAACCACCAGCGCCATCGCAACGATGCCGATCAACGCCCCGTATATGCCTGCCGTGAACTGGTGATAGAGATCCAAGAACGTATCCGAGCCGGTCACCGCGAAGTCGTCTTCATCGCGGGGCCGGAGGCGGTGCCGAATTCGCATCAGGGTTCGCGCCTCGTCCATTGACGCCTCCACCATGTCGGGGCTCCGCGGCTTGACGCGCAACTGCAGCGAAGTGCGGTAACCGAAGAGGCGTTGCCAGATGCCGATCGGCACGACCGCCACCTCATCCTGACTGAAGCCGAACGCAGAGCCGCGCGTCTCTAGCACTCCGATGACGAGGAAGTGGAGATTCTTGATACGGATACGGCGGCCCAGCGCTGCTTCCGGGGAAAGCCCGGGAAACAACTCTTCCAAGACGTCTCGACCCAGCATGGCGACGGCCCGGTTCCGGTCGACCTCGAGCGCCGAGAAGTAGCGTCCGGCACGCATTCCGGTTCGGTCGAATAATGCCCAGTCATACGACCGACCCTCGATGCTGACGCCGTCGACCGAATACACTCCGTACTCCACCCGCGCACTTCGGTCGGCCCCGACCGAAAGGGCGGCGATCGTCGTCGCCTCCTGACGCACGAAGCGGGCGTCGTCGCGGGTAATGCGGGGACGCCCGCGCATCGCCATGGCCTCCTCGTGAGAGAAAGCGATGCCCGACCGTTCGATCGAGTAGACGTCGGCTCCTTCGCCGGTGAGCAGGTCGGTGACCTCCGCGTTGACTCCCTGGATGATCGTCACCACCAAGATGATCGATGTTACGGCGATGATGTTGCCGAGCACCGTGAGGAACGAGCGCAGCTTGTTGGCCCAGATCGAATCGATCGCGATACGCATTCCCTCCGAAAGCCCAATGGAGCGATGGTCGTTGCTCATTCGGCAGGTACTTGCTCGGCGTGGAACCGGCGTGGCGTCTGCCGTTCGTCACGGACGATCTCACCGTCGAGAAAATGCACGGCCCGGTGCGCATACGAGGCGATAGCCGGTTCGTGCGTGACGACGATGACGGTCTGGCCTTTGTCGTGCAGCTCGATGAAGAGCTCCATGACCTCGCGTGAGGTCTTCGAGTCGAGGTTGCCGGTAGGCTCGTCGGCCAGCAGAATAGCGGGCTTGTTGACCAGTGCTCGGGCGATTGCGACGCGCTGCCGCTGACCACCGGAAAGCTCGTTCGGACGATGGTCCGAACGGTCGCCGAGACCTGTCACCTCGAGCGCCCGAAGCGCCCGCTTCTTGCGCTCGCGGCCAGAGACCCCGGCGTAGATGAGGGGCAGCTCCACGTTGTGCAAGGCCGTGGCTCGCGGTAGCAGGTTGAAAGTCTGGAAGACAAAGCCGATCTCGCTGTTGCGTACCGCGGCCAGCTCGTTGTCGTCGAGGTTGCTGACCTCCTGATTGTTGAGGCTGTACGTCCCGGCGGTCGGCGTGTCCAGGCATCCGATCAGGTTCATCAGCGTCGACTTACCGGATCCCGAGGGGCCCATGATGGCGATGAACTCGTTCTCATGCACTTCCAGATCGACGCCGCGGAGAGCCTCGACCTGGACCTTGCCCATGTCGTACGTCTTGCCCAGGCCGCGGATCTCGATGATCAGTGCGCCGCCCTCAGTGCCGAGCGTCTGTGCGTCGCTCATGTCACTCCGTATCCTCGGTCGACCTGATCCGTCGTGTTGTGCCGGTATCGACGCGCTCGCCGGACTGTAGGGTGCGAATCACATCGAACGGGCCGACCACCACCTCATCGCCTTCGGCGATCCCGGAAAGCACCTCGAAGTAGCGTTCGCCAGCCACGCCGATCTCCACCGGGACAAACTGAGCCTTGTGGTCTCGAACCAAGAAGGCGCCCTCGAGCTCCTGGAGATCCTCTTCACCGTCGGCATCTGTCGCCTCGCTGTCGATCCTGGCCAAGAGGTCGGCAATGGGATCGCGCTGCACCACTTGCCCGTTTTCGTCCAGCTCGACCTCGCGCAGGATCAACGACTGGATCGGTACGGCCAGCGCTGCGCCGCGGGTGGCAGTCACGATGTCGGCTGTACACGACAGCCCTGGCCGAGCTCCGGGGACTGCTGCGAGCACTCGAACCACTACCTTGAAGTTGATCGCTTGCAGGTTTGACGTTGCTTGCGCGTCGTTGATCGGGCTCCGGCCTACCTCGATGACGCTCGCCGCGAACACCGAATCCGGGAACGCGTCGATGCGAACCTCTGCCTCTTGCCCTACCTCGACATCGACGATGTCTGTCTCATCGATTTCGATCTCCGCCTCGACGAACGACAGATCGGCGATTGTGAGCAGGACTGTCCCCGGGTTGTTCATCGTCCCGGTGATGGCGGTCTCGCCCTCCTCGATGTTGAGCTTGGTGATGACACCGTCGATCGGTGACTGGAAAGCCACCTGCGACAGATCGTGCTCGGATTGCTTGAGCTGAGCGCGCAGCCGCGCCACGTCGGTCTTCCGCATCTGTAGGTTCTGCTCCTCGCGCCGAACGGCCTGCAGTGCCTCCAGATAGATTTCCTTAGCGAGCAGGCCCTGCCCGTACAGGCCCTCGCGCCGGTCAAGCACGTCGCGCGCGTAGGCGAGATTCTGGCTCGCCAACTCGGTGTTGGTTTCGGCCGACTGGATCGATGCCTCGACTTGCTCGACGGCGCTACGGTAGCGCACCGGGTCGATGCGCAGCAGAAACTGCCCGGACGAAACCTCCTGTCCTTCCAGGACCGAAAGCTGCACGACGCGACCGCTGACGTTGGAGGAGATGTCGACCTCCTTGAACGGCCGTATCTTGCCGGAGCCAGAGACCGTGGCGGTCAGGTCACGGCGCTTGACGCTCTCCGTCTTCACTTGGATCGCCTTCGCGGTGCGCCCGCGATTCGCGTATACGCCAGCGGCAACGACGAGCGCCACGACGACCCCGACGAGTATCTTCTTCAGCATAATCTCGCAGCCGTGAGACGGGCCATGGGGGGCCGTGGCGGGAGTGTCTACACGTATGAGACGGGAGTGTCTACACGTATGAGAGTAGTCACGGCGGTTGCCCCCGGCAAGTAATAGAGGGCCGCCGGCACGGTGCTTCGGTGGATGGTCGATGGTGCCTGTTGGCGGTGTCGACGGACGCTGCCCAACCCTCGAATTCCGCCTTGCGGCGCGCAAGTCGCTCCCGGTATCGTCATGTCAGCATGCTAAAATGCTGCGATGAGCGATGATTTCAAACCACTGATGCAGCGGACACTGCTGGTGGTGCTTGTCCTACTGGCGGCGTCGGTGGCGGGTAGCTACTACGTGGCGCCGGATGGCGCCTTGTGGCCCGAGGTCGGCCTTGGCGGCCCGCTGCCGGAATTCCGCACCGATTCTCTCTCCACATCGTGGACAGAGGTCGCGCGGCTGCTCGAGCCTTCCGTAGCTGTGGTCGCTATCTACGAGGGAGCGCGTAGCGAGGGGGCGCCGCAGAGTTCGAGTGGCTCGGCGCTCGTGGTGCGCTCCGACGGCTATCTGGTGACAAACTGGCACGTCGTGGAGGGTGCCGGTAGCATCGAGATCCAGTTGCAGGGCCTGCCTCCGTTGCCGGCGACGGTGGTGGGGCGCGATAGCGGTACCGACCTCGCAGTTCTCAGGGTCGACGTTACCGAGCCGCTACTAGCCGCCGCGTTGGGCGATTCCGAGGTGCTCCGGGTGGGCGAGTGGGTGATCGCCATGGGTGCTCCGTTTCGGCTAACGGGCACCGTGTCGACCGGCATCGTGAGTGCCCTCGATCGCCGAGTGCGATCGCTGTCGATTCGCAGCGGCTTTATCCAGACCGATGCGGCGATCAATCCTGGCAATTCGGGCGGCCCGCTGGCGAACCTGCGCGGTGAGGTTATCGGCATCAATACGGCGATTGCGGTTTCGGAAGAGGCCTCCAGGAACGGCCGCGGCGCGTACGCGGGCGTCGGCTTCGCCATTCCGATCAATACCGTGCGTCGTGTCGCCGCGCGTCTCATTGGCCGCGCCGGGCTGCTGGCTCCGGACGAGGATCGCGCCGAGATCGCGACATCCTAGCAGGCCTGCTAGTGGAACTGCTTCTCGACCTCGTCTCCGCGCGAGGCCACGAATCTCAGCCAACTCCCACTACGACCTGCTAGGAAGTTCGCATATGCGCCCGCCGGCTCCTGAGCGATTGAGGTTGGCGCTGATTACCTCCACCGTTGTCGCGACGCTGCTCTCTGTAGTCTTCGGCGTGCCGCGCGCGCGCGCCTGGCTGACGCCGCAGGTTCAGCGCGTTTGGGTAGTGTCGGCAGCTCTCGGCGACACGGTCGCCAGCGTCGTACCGAAGGAAACGGCGTCCGGGATGCCGGTTACTTTGTTCGCCATCTTGGAGGCGACGCCGCGCTTTGGCGGGGTAGAGCCGGTGCTCTTCGGGCACACGCCCAGCGTGCGTCTCGCAGCGGATGCCGAGCCACGTCCGGTCGAAGAATGGAGCACTTGGTGGTATGCGCCGGAGTTTCTCTGGTTCAAAGTCGAGCCGACGTTTCCGTTTACCAACGAGACCTTCGACCCGGGCTTTGTCGCCAGCCAGATAGCATTCACCGACAACTATCAGGTGAGCTGGGGGTTCGGTTGGAGCCATGCCGCTGATATCGACGCCAGCGGCGATGCCTACCCTGAACTCGGTGCCGGAACGATGCGCTTCATGGCTCGCGCGGTGATTCGCGATCGGCGTGATCGGATTCTCCAGCGGTCGACCTCCCCGGGGGGCGCCGCTGTGCACGCGACATTACAAGCCGGGCGGCCCCATCGCGTGACGGTGCGTGCAGGCGACGACGCATTCGGGTTTCTCCACGGGTTTGCCGGCCTACCGTATGTGCCGGTGATCGGCACGCCACGCGAACATCCGGCAGAGCTGTTCCTAGGAGGAACGATACTGGCGTTCTGGCAAGCCGCACAGCGAGCTGCAGGCGCCTACCATGGGCCCATTCTGCCGTGGGATCGTCTCGATGAGATCGCCGACAGGGTAGTCGATGACATGTTTCTGGCTACCGACGGGACCTACTACTGGACTCGCGATCCACTGCGCGCGGTGGATTTCGACGTCGTGCGGCCGGGCGATATTCTCACCATCGACGATCATGCGGGGGTGCTCTATGAGGATCGCGGCCCTGGCGGTGGTGGCGACGGGCTCTTGAATCGCTGGGACCGGGCGTTCGAGGCTTATTTCGAGCCACTTCGCACGACACAACTGGGGGAAGCATTTGTCGCTGACATTGCCGTCTGGCGACTGCGCGAGCCAAGCTCGGGAGCCCAGCCCTGAGCCACGGGCGGGATCAACGATGACCAAGATCCACAGTGCAGGGCGACCGATGTACGCCGACGCTGGCTACGAGCCAGCGATCGAGACGGCTCGTGCGCTCGACGTGAACATGCCTTCGCTCGATGAGTGAGCCAGGCGGCAAGATTGTCGCCACCCTCGTCGTTCGCGGCCTGCGACAATGCTTGACGATGACGGGCGAAGTTGCCGGCCCGCAGCGAGGCGGCGATCAGGAGAACGTCGGCTTGGTTGAGGACGCCGCCGTCGCCGTGGCCGGCGAAGACATCGTTTATGCCGGCCCGGCAAGCGGCGTTCTGTCGAGTGTGCGCGTCGCCGCCGACGCAGTGAGCCTCGATGCCGACGGCGGCGTCCTTCTACCTGGATTCGTCGATCCGCATACGCATGTCCTCTTCGGCGGCTGGAGACCCGGTGAGTTCGCCCAGCGCATCGCCGGCGACAGCTATCGCGACATTCTGCAGGCCGGTGGCGGCATCCTCAGTACGGTGGACGCTACTTGCGCCTGCAGCGAAGAGGAGCTCGTCGAGATCGGCACGCGCCGGCTACGGCGCATGCTGAGCACGGGAACCACTACCGTCGAGGCGAAGAGTGGCTATGGGCTCAGTGCCGCGGACGAGGCCAAGCTGGTTCGCGCGGCGCGTCGACTGGCCGCTACAGAAGCGACGGATGTGGTCGTGACGTTGCTGGCGGCACACGCGATGCCACCTGAGTACCGCGAGAATCGAGCTGGCTACTTGAGCCAGGTTGAAGAGATGATCGTGGCGCTTGCCGATCGCATCGACTTCGTGGATGCGTTCTGCGAGGACGGCGCATTCTCGGTGCCGGAGTGTCGCCGCGTCTTCGCCGCTGCGGCGCGCGCCGGGTGTGGCATCAAGGTTCATGCCGATCAGCTCGGCGACACCGGTGGCGCCGCGCTCGCCGGCGAGGTGAGCGCGGTCTCAGCCGACCATCTCGACTACATCTCGACGGCGGGAATCGCTGCACTGGCCGGTGCTGGCGTCGTTGCGGTGCTGCTGCCGTCAGTGCCGTTGTATCTGATGTCGCGGCGCCAGGCTCCGGCGCGGCGGCTCCAGGCAGCCGGTGTACCGATAGCTCTGGGCACCGACTTCAACCCTGGAACGAGCGCCGTAGAGTCCATGGGGCTGATCGTCGCGCTCGCCTGTACACTGCTGGGAATGACCCCCGAGGCGGCGCTGGTCGCCGCCACGACCAACGCCGCCCATGCGATTGGCCAGGGGGATGTCGTAGGTCGACTGGAGCCGGGAATGCGGGCCGACTTGCAGGTATATTCGACATGCGACTACCGCATGCTGCCCTACAGGTTCGGTCAGCTGCGTCCGCGATGGGTGATCAAGCGGGGCCGACTGGTCGCTGGTGAAGACGTCGACGCGGCTGCCGTTCCGAGGACATGATGCGCCTGGAGGTCTCCGATTGAGGATCGCGCTCTGGTCACTGCCGATCGCGGTCGCCCTGGCGAGCTGCGCTAATCCTGTCCTGCACGACAATCCCTATCGCGTTGTGTACGAAGGCAACGAGGGGCCCGGTACGGGGCAGCACATCGTCCTGATCGCCGGGGACCACGAGTATCGATCTGAAGAGATACTGCCGGCGATGGGGCGCATTCTGGCCAGCAGATTCGGTTTCAAGTGCAGCGTATTCTTCACCCTCGATGCGGACGGTTTCATCGAACCCGGTAGCTCCGATATTGCCGGCCTCGAGGTGCTCAGCACCGCCGACCTGCTGATCGTCGGCCTGCGCTTCCAGGACTTCCAAGCCGCCGAGATGCAGCACGTTGTCGACTACCTCGGCCGTGGTGGCCCGGTCATCGGTATCCGTACCGCGACGCACGCCTTCGAGATCAAGGCGGGCCCCTTCGTTCAATACACCTGGGATTATTCGGGTCCAGAGTACACCGGCGGCTTCGGCCGCCAGGTGCTCGGCGAGACCTGGGTCACCCATCACGGAGACAACCACGAGCAGAGCTCGCGGCTGCTCCTTGAGGAGAGGGAGTCGCACCCGATTCTCCGTGGAGTGCGCGACGTGCATGTGCAGTCCGGCGGCTACTACGCCGACCCGATGGCCGACTCGGTGGTGCTTGCAACCGGGCAGGTCCTGGATGGCATGACCGCCGACTCGTCCCCAGCGGCTGACAAGGAGGTGCTGCCCGTCGCCTGGACGCGTACGTACGAGGCTCGAGACGGTGCCCTGGCTCGTGTCTTCACCACCACCCACGGCGCTTCGGAGGACTTTCTCAACGAGGGCTTTCGCCGCATGATGATCAACGCAGCGCTGTGGGCGGTTGGCCTGGAGGATTCGATCCAGCCAGACGGCGATATTTCGCTCGTGGGCCCCTACAATCCCGTCGCCTTTGATTTCGATGGATACCGGCGCGGTGTGAGGCCAGCCGATCTGGCTGGCTGGGACACGCCGATCATGTCCCTCGACAATCCGACGCAAGACTGAGTCGATGCCGAACCGACCTCGTCGTGCTGTCGTTCTGGCGCTCACGCTGGTCGGTGTGCTGCTCGCGGTGGCGTCGTGCGGCAACGTCGAGATTCCGTTCCGGCACGGCGACCATGTGGTCTTCATTGGCAACGCGCTGGCCGACCGGATGCAGCACGACGGGTGGCTGGAGGCCTACCTGCAGTCGGAGTTGCCGGAATTGAAGCTGGTGATCCGCAATCAGGGCTTCGCCGGCGACCGCATCGACCATCGTCCGCGCGTCAAGGGAACATCGCCGCCGCGTGCGCCTGCCGGGCCGGGTTTCCCGAGCGCCGACGAGTATCTGGCGATCTCTCAGGCCGACGTCATCGTTGCAATGTTCGGCTACAACGAATCGTTCGCCGGCGAGCCGGCGCAGTTTGCTGTCGCCTTGACCGAGTGGATCGATCACACCCGAGCGCAGAGCTATTCCGGTGGTGGAGCGCCGCGCATCGTGCTGCTTTCTCCTATCGCGCACGAGGACCTGCGCGATCCGAATCTGCCTGACGGCCGGGGCAACAACGCCCGCCTTGCCGCCTATACCGAGGCCATGCAGCTGGTGGCGCAAGAGAGAGACGTGCGCTACGTCGATCTGTTCGGCCCGTCGCAGGAGCTCTATCGCGTCGCCGCATCGCCCTTGACCATCAACGGAATCCATCTCAACAGCGAAGGCAATCGAGGAATCGGCCAGGTGATCGTAGAGTCGTTGCTGGGCCGCTCACTGAGTGCCGAGCCGGCCCGACTCGAGGCCGTGCGGGCTGCAGTTCTCGACAAGAACTGGCACTGGTTCAGCCGCTACCGCACCACCGACGGCAACGACGTTTGGGGCACGCGCTCGTCGCTCGCTTTCACCGATGGTCAGACGAACTTCGAGGTATTGCAGCACGAGCTCACACAGCTCGACGTGATGACGGCGAACCGCGACCAGGTGATATGGGCTGCGGCCGCTGGTAGCGCACTGATGCCCGACGATTCCAACGTGCCCGTGCCTGTCGAGGTCAAGACGAATCTCGCCGAGCCGCAGTACCAGGACGGCGTGAGCATCACGGGAACCCTCGACTTCCTCAGTGCGCAGGAGAGCGCCGACAAGATGACGCTCGACGAGGGCCTGCGGGCGAATCTCTTCGCTTCCGAGGAGATGTTCCCGGAGCTGATCAACCCCGTGCAGCTCGGTGTCGACACGCGCGGCCGACTTTGGGCGGCGACGTGGGCCACCTACCCGAAGTGGCAGCCGACCAAAGAAATGGCCGACCGGCTGCTGATCCTTCCTGACGAGGATCGCGACGGTGTCGCCGACGAGGCCATCACCTTCGCCTATGTGCACAACCCCACCGGGTTCGAGTTCTGGAACGGTGGCGTGATCGTGGCCTCGGTGCCCGACATCCTGTTTCTCAAGGATACGGATGGCGACGACGTGGCCGATGTCCGCGTTCGCGTCCTCGGCGCGCTCGGATCGGCCGACACCCACCACTCGGCCAATAACTTCGTCTACGGTCCCGACGGGTTCATCTACTACCAGCGCGGCATCTTCAACGTTTCCAACGTCGAGTCGCCCTGGAGGTCGAACCAGGAATCGAATGCCTCAGGGATGTACCGCTTCAATCCGCGAACCTACGAGTTCAGCTTCCACGCCGAAAACGTGCCCAACGCGCACGGAATCAGCTTCGACTACTGGGGTCATCACTACGCTACCGATGCCACCGGCGGCTTTGCGTATCAGGTGAAGCCGAACGGCGACGGCACGTTCAGCATGCGCAAGCTTCTGCAACAGACGGTGCGCCCGGTGCCGAGCAGCGGCATTCTCTCCAGCGCGCACTTTCCTGCCGAAAGTCAGGGCAACTTCCTGATTCTGAACGCGATTGCCTTCCTCGGCATCAAGCAGTACTCGCTCGACTTCGACACCGACACCGGCAATGCGTACGGAACCGAGATCAACGACTTCCTGGTCTCTGCCGATCCCAACTTCCGACCTGCCGACTTCGACATCGCCGCCGACGGCGCCGTGTATGTCGCCGATTGGGCCAACGCCATCGTCGGACACATGCAGCACAACGTCCGCGACCCAGCGCGCGACCACGCGCATGGCCGGATCCACCGCATCACCGTGTCGGGGCGGCCCCTGTCGGAGCACGTCTCGATCGATGGCCGGCCGATCCCGGAGCTGCTCGCGGCGCTGGAGCATCCGATCGACGGCATCCGGCGCCGGGCGCGCGTCGAGCTTTCGGAACACGACAGCGCCGAGGTGATCACCGCCACTGAGGGGTGGCTGCAGCAGTTCGATCCTCGGCAAGCGGACCACGCGCACCACTTTCTGGAAGCCCTCTGGGTGCACCAGCAGCACAACGTGGTCAATCGCGACCTGCTGGCGCTGGTGCTGAACTCGCCGGAGCCTCACGCTCGCGTTGCCGCAAGGACGGTGGAGCAATTCTGGGATCACAATGCATCGGAGCCAGTCGATTTCGCCTCGCCGCTGGCAGACGACCCGGAAGTCGAAGATGTTACCCCCGATGCGGACGCGATCGTTATTCGTACGGTGGTCGACGCGATGAGCTTCGACCTCAGCGAGTTCACCGTGAGGGCAGGGCAGGACGTGAAGATCTGGTTCGAGAATCCTGACTACATGCCGCACAATCTGATCATCGGCGAGCCGGGCTCGGCTGAGGAGATCGCCACCGCCGCGGAGGCGCTCGGCGCCGTCGGCTTCGCTGTCGGGTTTCGCCCCGACAGCGACAAGATTCTCGTCGCGTCAGAGCTCCTGAACCACCGCGAGTATCAGGTAATCGAGTTCACCGCCCCGACCGACACCGGCGACTACGACTATCTGTGCACCTTTCCGAATCACTGGCAAACGATGCAGGGGCTCATGCGGGTGGTGGACTCGCCGCGCTAGGTGTTGCCTAACCCATAGGTCGCCGCGGCCATCGCAACGGCCACAGCCAGCAGCCCCCAGCGAATGTCGATGGCGCGCAGCACAAGCAGCAGCGCCGCGATCTCCGGAGTGTCGTTCAACCCTCTGGCGAAGCCGACTATCCTGGCGCTCAGGAAGTGCGCATTATCGACGAGCCGTTGCCATCGCACGCCGACGAAGCGACCGGTATAGCGACCCTCGCAACGCCCTGCTGCGTCGAGAGCGATCACTGGCATGCCGACGGAGTGGGTCATTGCGGCCGTGCCGGAGCCCGGATCGAAAGCGACCAAGTCCACCTGGCCGACGCACACGCAGCCGTCCTGGCGGACTCGGGCAGCCATGCGAGCCCGGTGCAGCCCGGTGTACTGCTGCTCTGGTGGTATGTTCCCGCTCGTGATCCTCCGCACGTTTCCGCCGATGGGCGTCTACGAGACCCTGTTCCGCTTCGCCGATGCGACGGACACCTACATGGGTGACGCTGGTACCCACCCGTGGGCGCAGGGTTTCCCGGTTACCACTCCGGTGCCCGGTGGCCCCGAGCTTCCGGACTCGATCGCCATCTCGGCGGCCGATCGGATGTACCCGAAGGCGGATGGGCAGCCGCCGCTGCGCGCCGCGATCGCCGCTTACTACAACGAGTTCTACGACGCCGGGATCTCGGAGGACCACGTCGCCGTGTTCGCCGGCGGACGTCCGGCGATCTTTGCAATCCTCGTGTTCTTACTCGAGGACGTGAAGGTCTGTGTCGAGGAGACCGAGTACACCCCGTACTACGACCTATTGCGAGTGCTCGGCCGCGATTACGTGCTGATTCCGAGCCACCAGGAGAATCGCTTCCGGCCGACCTTGGCTGATCATCCGGTCGGTGACCGCACCCTGCTGGTCAAGAGCAACCCGTGCAACCCGACCGGCGTCGCGACGGTGGGAGGTGAGCTGAAACAGTTGGTGGACCACTATTCGCAGCCCGGTCACGGCGCGCTGATCGACGAGGCCTATGAGTTCTACGGCGACCCCGGACCGGAGAGCGCACTGCGTTACATCGAGGACATCGACGCGACCGACCTGTTCGTGGTCGGCGCCGCGACCAAGGGGCTCCAGGTACCCGGCATGCGTGTCGGCTGGGTCGTCGCGGCGAAGCAGCACATCGAGATCTTCCGCAACTACTCGTCGTTCGGCATGGGAGGCGTGTCGCGCGCCTCGCAGCTTTACGTGACCGAGCTGCTACAACTCGACCGTGTGCGCCAGGCGCGCGCCGCCATCGCGGCGTTCTACACCGAACAGCGCCGGCGCTACGGCGAGGGGCTGAGCCGTCTGGGTCTCGAGCTCTATACCGGGACCGGTGGCTTCTACCACTGGGCGCGGCTGCCCGGCGACGTGACCGGCGATGCGTTCAACGAGCGCTTGTTCGAGCACCGTGCCGGGATCCTGCCGGGCCGTCTGTGCGACATGGCTCGGCGTGGTGACGACGGACCGCTCGGTGGGATGATCCGCTTCTCGTTCGGGCCGCTCGGGCCGGAGTCGTTCGGCGACGACATGGCGATCCTGGCGCGCTGCGTCTGAGCGAGAATTCCGAGCTTGCGGTGCGCCGTACGCCGTCCCGTGGTCCCCGGCGCAATGCCGAGCGAGCAAGCCTAGGAGCTGCCGTTGCGAGTGGCGCGGCGCGCCAGACCGGCGAGCACGCGCCGCGGCGTAAAGGGCGTGCGCCGGAGTCGTACACCGACGGCGTCGTTGATTGCGTCGGAGACGGCCGGAGCGATCGCCGCCGACGGCATCTCACCCACTCCCCGGGGCCCATCGTGGTGATATGGCTGCATGAAGCGGATCTGGATCTCCGGCGTATCGGCGAACCGCGGCACCTGGTAGTCGAGGTACGTGCGCTCGTGGATCCGGTGCCCGTCTGTGTCGAGGTTCTCGATCAGGCAATAGCCGATGCCCCACATGATCGCGCCGCGCACGCCCATGATGGCGTTGCGGCGGTTGATGACGGTACCGATATCCAGCGCACACCAGACGCGCTGCACCGTCACCTGGCCTGAGTTGCGATCGACGTGGACCTTCACGAAGAAGGCGCCGAGCTCTCGTCCACCGTGTTGGATGAGTGAGACCCCGATCCCGTGGTCGGATGGTGGGGAGTAGGGGTTCCAACGACACATCTCGGCGCCCGCCGCGAGCAGCTCGCGGAAGGCGTCGAGGTCGACGTTGTTGATTCGCAGCTGCACCCGGTCTATGCCGCTGAGATCGGCCAACGCGTTCATATGACTCTCGACGGCGAAGTTGACCTGCATGTAGCTAGTGCCGCGGATCGTGGCGTGGCGCAGCGGCAGCTCCGCCGTGTACAACGCCGTGTACGACGCCGGCACGCGATAGGCCTCGGTGGTGCCGAAGCCCTCGTCGTTGATGATGTCGATGTGCCGGCCGCGGATCCTGCCGTCGGCGCCCAGGCCCGTGCTGATGTCGATCACGCACGGCTCCTTGGCGCGCCCCCGCCCGAGGAACTGGTCGGCGCGACTGTACACATACTTCACCGGCGCCCCGGCGAATGCCGATAGCTCTGCGGTCTCGGCACTCACCGGGTTGCCCAGCTTGCCTCCGTAGCCGCCACCCACCGGCATGCCGACGACGTGGACATCCGACTCGGCAATCCGTAGCCGGCGGGCAACCAGCTCACGCTGGAGGAACGGGCCCTGGCTACCTACCCACACGGTGCCGCCACGAGAATCGGCGTCTGCTACGGCGGTGTCGGTCTCCAACGGTGCCTGGGTCGTGAAGTGCGTCTGGTATGTCTCCGAGAGCCGCACGTGGGCGGCGGCGATCTCTGTGTTGGGGTTGCCGACGTTCTCGAGCTCAGCGACAAACTGGGCGCCGCGGCGGATCTCGCTCTCGAGGCGCAGCTGGCGAGGACGAGTGGGCTTCGCCCAGCGGGCCCTGGTCGCCAGCAGGCCCTGCTGCACTGCCTCGTAGCTCTCGCCGATCACCACGGGATGGCCGCGGAGAATGCCAGTCTTGACCACGCCGGGCACCCTCTTGGCAGCGTCGAGGTCGGCGCTCTCGAGCTTGCTGAGGTGCTGGTGGTATTGGGAGCGCTGGTAGGAACCGTAGAGGATCTTGCCAGATCTCAGGTCGCCGGCGTACTGGTACGCGCCGGTCACGATGTCGTGGGCGCGAACATCCTCTAGGTCCAGGTCCCGATAAGCCGCCGCGAGCGTCGTCGAAGCTGCTGGCTCGACGTCGACCAGCAGTGTCGCAGGCCGCACTAGCTTACCGATGTCTACCGTTGCGTCGGAGCGTAGACGCGACACGATCTTGCCATTGGCGTACTCAGCGCTTTCGGCCGGTACGCCCAAGTGCGCCGCCCCCATCGATCGCAGCGCGCCCGAGGCAGCCGTGGCGACCTTCCAAAACCCCCAGCCGACCTGCTCGGTCGCGCTGCTACCGTCGGTGGGCCCGTCGTCGGGGCATAGCTCGGTGTCGCCCATCACCACCTGGACCTCGCTCGGCGCGATGCCCATGCCCTGGCTGACCAGCGCGACGATCACCGTTGTCAGCCCTTGCCCCATCTCGGTGCGGCCGGTCAGCGCGGTGACCTTCGAGTTAGCGCCGACCAGCAGCCAGTCGCGATAGCCGACGCTCGACTTGACGAAGTGGCACACGTCGTAGACGTCATCCAGCTCCGCGAGCGTCGACTGCTCGCCCGACTCCCCGCTGGGCACGAAGCGGAAGCCGCAAGCCATGAAGGCGCCGCCCATGGAGGCGATGAAGGCGCGGCGGTCGGCGCTCATGAGCGCTTGCGCCGCCGGCGTGCGGTGGCACCCTCGATCGACTCGATGATGTTGTTGTAGCAGCCGCAGCGGCAGAGGTTGTTGTTCATTGCCTCGACGATATCGCGGCGCGACGGGCGTCGATTGCCTTCCAGCAGCGCCGTCGCCGTGATGACCATTCCGGGCGTGCAGAAGCCGCAGGCAGATCCGGTGTGGTCGACGAACGCTTGCTGCAGACGTGTCAGTTTCCCGCCTCGCGCCAGGCCCTCCACGGTGACGATCGTGTCGTTGCTCGCGAGGCTGACCACCGGCGTCACGCAGCTGCGTCTCGCGGTGCCGTTGATCAGCACGCTGCACGAGCCACAGATCCCGACGCCACACCCGAACTTGGCGCCGGTCAGGCCCAGCTCGTCACGCAGAACCCACAGCAAAGGCTCGTCGGGGTCGGTCTGTACAGACCGCCGCTTGCCGTTGACGTGGAGCGAGAAGGTTGACTTGGCCATGGGATGCGACCGTTAGCTACGATGCCCGACGGAGCCCGGCACGAGGCCGGCGAGCGCGGCGCGCAGGGGAGCAACGAGTTCGGTCGGGACCATGGCCATAAGAACGGACGATCAAAGAGAGGATAAACAGAGATGCTACAAGAGGCGCAGAATTACACCACCCCTTAGGGCAGTTATCTACGCCGATACGAAGCAACTCAGCGCGTTCCGCTCAACAACAAGAAGCCTTGACGACGGCAGCGGTGGCCGCGTGTTGGTCTATTCCACGAATCGGACGCTGTGGACGACTGCCGCGAGATCAACAACCACGATCAACGCCACTGCGTACGACGGTTTCATTTGGGGCACTGCGACAACTACCTACACCCCCTCCAAGACCTCCGGCTACACTGCCTACCGGATGTTCTGGGTCAACAAGGGTGGCCGCATCTACTCTTGGTCATGGCGCGGGTTGTGAAGGAGATTCGGGAGCTACGGGAGGAGTAGGGCCGCCAAGGAACGGCAGCCCCAGAAAGGGGCTGCCCGACGAGACCTTGGCGCTCGAACGGTTGTACCTCGCTTAACGCAAAAGGAAACCAGTACGGATTGAATGACCGCTAGGAAGGGTGATGTTCAAACTACGCCCGAGGCGGCACAGCCTGAAAAGGCTTGCTGCCCAGTACGACTACCAGAACGAAGAAGCAGAGCTTCTCCGACGCCAGGACGCAATCAGGGACCGAGGCTGTTTAACGAAGCGGGACCTCCAAGCTGTAGGGGATTGGAAGTCACCCCGGAGCGCAGGCCGCATAGGAGCAAACTCTGAGGAACTGGTCGAAGGATGGAACGGAGATTCACTACATTCCCTCCAACAACAGCTCAGGCATCCTCGTTGCGGAAGTGGATTTGGAGTCGTTTGCCGCATCCGAGCCTGTCGAACATCGTCATGCGTCGCGAGACCGACGTCGATGCCACCGCCGATGGCGAGAGGTTCCTGGTGACGGTGCCCGCTGGTAGTGATCAGACTGGGGGCACGGCACCCAACACACGACTCAACGTGGTCCTCAACTGGTTCGAGGAATTGAACCGGCTAGTGCCGACGGGCGGTTCTTGATGGTCGGCAAGACCTGATTGACGAGAGCCGACACTCGGAGTCACCATGGGCGGCCAAGAGGGGTCGGAACTTCGTGGGGAGGCAGATATGACGCTACGTCGCAGCCAGCTCGTGCTTGTCACGATCGTCGCCGTCTGCACGGTGACGGCGCTCGGCATCGAGTCTGCGGCGGGGACCGGCGGGCAGCAGGAGGAAGAAACCACGCTCCCGTTGCTCACGGCTACCGCCGACGGGCTTGCTCGTCAGGCGTTCGCGATCCTCCGCGAGAACTGCTTCGAGTGCCACGGCCTCGACGACGTGTTGGGCGGCCTCGACCTGCGCTCCGAGGCGACCCTGCAGGCCGGCGGCGACCACGGAGACGTGGTTGTGGCGCACGACGCCGACGCGAGCCTCCTGTATCAGGCCGTCGCCCATACCGGTCGGCCGTACATGCCCTACGGTCGTGCCCCGCTGCCCGACGAGCAGGTCGAGATCATCCGGCAGTGGATCGTTAGCGGCGGCTCCCTCGCCGCGGTGCGTTTGGCGGTGCCACGCACCAGCGCTGCGGAGCTGGCTGCGCTCGAGGAGCGGCCGATCACCGACGAGGAGCGCGCTTACTGGGCCTTCGTCAAGCCGGTGCGTCCGGCAGTGCCCGAGGGCAACCGTCAGAGCAGGAGCGACAACCCGATCGACGCCTTCCTGTTGGACGCGATGCACGCCAAGGGGCTCACCCGCGCTCCACCGGCCGACAGCCGCAGTCTCGTGCGTCGCATCTACCTCGACGTTCTCGGCTTGCCTCCCAGCCCCGAGGAGATCGACGAGTTCCTCAACGATGGCTCCCCCGACGCCTGGGAGAGGCTCGTCGACAAGCTGCTGGCTTCGCCCCACTACGGCGAGCGCTGGGCACGTCATTGGATGGATCTGGCCCGCTACGCCGACTCCGGCGGTTACGAGTTCGACCTCGACCGTCCGCAGATGTATCGCTACCGCGACTACCTGGTGGAGTCGTTCAACAGCGACAAGCCCTACGATCAGTTCGTGCGGGAGCAACTCGCGGGCGACGAGATCGCCCCCGGTTCCGACGAGGCAATCGCGACAGGTTTTTTGCGCGTTGGTCTCGAAGGGACCGAGGTAGAGCTCAACCGGCTCGATGAGGTCGACGACCTGATCAGGGCGACCTCGCTCACCTTCATGGGTCTCACAGTGGGCTGCGCACGCTGCCACAACCACAAGTTCGACCCCATTCCGCAGAAGGACTATTACCGGATGCAGGCAGTGTTCTGGCCGACGGTGAAGGCCGAGCTCCCCCTGGTGCCGGTCGCCGAATGGGAGACAAACCGCGCCGAGCGTGAGCGGATCGAGGCGATGATCGAGCCTCTGTCCGAGGCCAAGAAGGCCACCGAGAAGCCGTACCACGACATGCTGGTCGAGCAGCACGTCGCCACTCTTCCCGAGCACTTCCAGCTCGCCTGGCACACCGCGGAGGAGGAGCGCACGGAGGCGCAGAAGCTCAACGTCGTCCAGATCGAGTCGGCCCTCACAGTCGGCGACGAGACCGAACTCATCACCCAGGAGCAGCTGATTGAGCTGATGCCCGCCGAGGTCAAGGCGGTCCATGTGATCGTGGAGGCAGCGATCGAGGATCTCGAGGAGAAGCAGCCCGAGCGCCTGGCGGCCGCCAGGGTCATCGGCGAGGAGGGTCGCGAGCCGGAGCCGTCGTACTTCCTGCACCGGGGCAGCCCCGGCGCCAAGGGAACGGTGATGTCGCCGGGGGTACTCACGGTGGCCAGCAATGGCGAGTGGGACTTCGCTCGGCCGCCTGAGAAAGCGACCTCGAGCTGGCGCCGGCTGGGGTTCGCGGACTGGCTCGTGAACGAGGACAACCCGCTGACCGTCCGCGTGATGGTCAATCGCCTGTGGCAGCATCACTTCGGCGAGGGCATCGTCAGAACGCCGAGCAACTTCGGCAAGATGGGCATACCGCCGACCCATCCGGAGCTACTCGACTGGCTCGCCGTGGAGTTCATGGAGGGCGGCTGGAGCATGAAGGCGATGCACCGGTTGATGCTCAACTCGCAGGCCTACCGGATGGCCGCCGCCGACGTGCCGGGCAATGCCGAGATCGACCCCGAGAACCTGCTGCTGTGGCGCATGCCCCGAGTGCGGCTCGAAGCCGAGACCATCCGCGACTCGATACTGGCAACCGCGGGCACCCTCGACCGGACGATGGGCGGGCCGGGAGTCTTTCCCTACATCGACCCCGACCTGTTCGAGCTGACGTCCGAAATCGAGTGGCGAGGGCTTCCGGACAGCGATCCAACCACCTGGCGCCGCAGCCTCTACATGTTCTCCAAACGCACCATTCGCTACCCGATGTTCGAGACGTTCGACCAGCCCAACATGATCGATTCGATCGACCGGCGGCAGCGCACCACTGTGGCGCTGCAGGCGCTGATCCTGATGAACAACGAGATGGTTCTGCTGCAGTCCGACAAGTTCGCGGAGCGGGTTCGGCGTGAAGCAGGTAACGACATCGGCGCCCAGATCGACCGGGCGATTCAGCTGGCGCTGGGCCGGCCGGCAACCGCACTGGAGCGGGAGCAGGCCATGGAACTCGTCTCCACGTCGACCAAGGGGTTGGCCGAGCTGTGCCACCTGCTATTCAACCTGAACGAGTTCGTCTACCTTCCATGAGCAACCGCCGCCGGCCGCACCACTCCCATCATCACCACCATGGCTGCGGGCGCCAAGAGAAGCTGGTGTATTCGCGGCGCGGGCTGCTCGGGCGGCTCGGCGGTGGCATTGCGGGCCTCGCCTTTGCAGACCTGCTCAGTCGCGACGGCCTGCTGGTTCCCGCGGCGGCGGCGGCGCAGCAGGCGATGAATCCGTTGGCGGCCAAGGCCCCGCCACTGATCCCGCGCGCCAAGGCGGTCATCTCGATCTTCGCCTTCGGCGGCCCCAGTCACATCGACACCTTCGACCCGAAGCCCGACCTGATGAAGTGGCAGGGGCAGACGATGGAGGGCGTCGGCGACGTCAAGACGATCATGGGCAACCCCGGCGGACTCTTGCCCTCCCCGTGGGAGTTCAAGAAACACGGCCAGTCTGGAATGGAAGTTTCGGCGCTATTCCCCCACCTGGCCCAGCACGTCGACGACCTCGCGCTGATCCGCTCGATGTATGGTGTCAGCCCGGCGCACTCGCCGGCGCTGTTCCAGATGAACACCGGTAGCATTCTGGCCGGCCACCCGAGCGTCGGTAGCTGGGTAACCTACGGCCTCGGCAGCGAGGCCGATGACCTGCCGGGCTTCATCGTCTTCACCGACAATCGCGGCGGGCCGATTAACGGCCCGCCGAACTGGGGCAGCGGCTACCTACCGGCAGCCTACCAGGGCACCCAACTACGCGACGGCGCCACGCCGATCGTCGATCTGAAGCCGGAGGTCGACCGTCATCCCGACGAGCAGCGCCGCTGGCTGCGCATGCTGCACGAGATGAACGAGCGGCACGCCGAGCAGGACCCGCTGGACACCGAGCTGTCGGCCCGGACCTTCTCCTACGAGCTTGCCTACCGCATGCAGACCGAGGCTCCCGACGCGATCGACATCAGCAAGGAGTCGGACGCGACCAAGCGGCTGTACGGCATCGGCTTGGAGCCGACCGACTACTTCGGCCGCCAGGCGCTGATGGCGAGGCGTCTCGTGCAGCGCGGGGTTCGCTACGTGCAGATCTTCTCGGGCGGCGGTAACTTCCAGCCGAGCTGGGACGCTCACTTCGACCTGGTCGCGAACCACGGCATGCACTGCGCCGAGGTCGACAAGCCGATCGCCGGGCTGATCGAGGATCTCAAGAGCCAGGGCATGTTCGATGACACGCTGATCGTCTGGCACGGTGAGTTTGGGCGATTGCCGATCTCGGAGCGGATGGACGGCCGCGACCACAACAACAAGGGTTTCAGCGTTTGGCTGGCAGGCGGCGGCGTCAAAGGTGGCACGGTGGTTGGCGCCACCGACCGGTACGGCTATCGGGCGGAGCGCAACCGCAAGTCCGTCCACGAGCTACACGCCACGATCCTGCACCTACTCGGTCTGGACTTCGAGAACCTGACCTACCGGTTCAACGGCCGGGATAGGCGGCTCACCGACGTGCACGGGAAAGTGATCACCGAGATCCTCGCTTAGGCGACGGAAGCCGATGGCGACAAGCGGGAAACCCTGAAGGCCCTCATCTTGGACAAAGAGTTGCAACCGTAGCTCAGTGTCCCGTCGGCACCCGCTGCTTCACCAGATTCCAGTGCGCGCATCTACATGGGAACGATGCTTATTGACGAGGTGTTTCAGGTGTTCGAGTGCTGGAGACCATGAACCTTCGCCCTGTCGCGATTGTCGTCGTGACGCTTGTGCCGCTGCTGTCGTGGGGAGGGGATGCCTCCGGGCAGCGTAGCGACGCCCGGCGGGCGATCGGCGGCGGCGAGTTCACCGCCGAGAGCGGGCAGGGTAGCTGGCAAGGCTTCAGCTCGGATCTCAGCTCCGAGCAGCGCGCCGCCGCCGGCTCCGATGTCACCCCGCAGGAGTACGCTCGCGCCCGCGCCGCGCTGGCCGAGTACGAACGCATCTACGGACGTCTTCCAGGGCTGCGGACGGACGTCCCGACCCGTTATCCGTTCCACCCGCAAGCCGGCCTGTACGAGCGCGACTTGTTTTTCAACAACTTTGTCGATTTGGACCCGGCTGGGGGCGACGCGGCGATCCTCGATTGGAACTGCACCGGCTACACGTACGATACCCACCAGGGGCACGATTCCAATCCGCGCAGCTTCGCATTCCAGGACATCGGCATGACCGCCTCAAGCGGCTTCACCGACGGCCCGCATCTGCACTTCGAGACCTGGGTCAATGACGTCGCGGTCGAGCCGTTCTCCGGCAAGTGCAATCCGGGGAGGAGCGGTTTCACCAAGCAGTTGAAGTTCAAGCGCAAGACCTATCTGTTCGACGCCGGAGTCACACACGAGGACCTCGGCAAGCTGCCGGATAGGAAGCTACCGCCCGAGCAATTTCCGTCGTCGGGCCAGTTCCAGACCGACGACGACTGGCTGAACATCTGGTTACTGGTACAGAACCTACCGAAGGGAAGCACCATGAAGCTGGTGTTCCGCCGCCCGAACCGATCCGTGGCGTTCGATACCGGCGCACGCAGCATGGGCAATGACGAGTTCTTTCGCCGTAGCTGGTGGCGGCAGCAGTGGCTGGCCGGGGACATGCGTAACATCACGGGCACGTGGAGGGTAGAGCTGCACATCAACGGCAAGAAGCTCGCCACAATGCCGTACGAAGTCATGGCCAAGCGCGATCCGAAGCTCAATCGGGCGCCGGTGGCGTTGAAGAAGATCAAGTTCCGCAGTAAACCGAGGGCCGGCGTGGTCCCGTTCTGCGAGATCAATCACCCGCTGGTCGCCGACGATCCCGACTACGACGTGGTCTCGTACCACTACGTCTGGACCGTCAACGGCAACGTGGTGCGCAACGTCACGATCGCAGCGCACTCCGACGCCCTAGCCACCAATCTGTTCGCCAAGGGCGACCGGCTGGAGTGTACCGTCACCCCGACGGATGGCGATCTCGAAGCCGCCAGCAAGACCGTCAGCGCCAAGGTCAAGTAGACGCTGCCACTCCGTGCCTGAATGGCCACCGCGAGTGGTAGCGGAGCGCCCCTCTCAGCGCCCTTCTAGCGCCCACGGCGCGCACTTCGCCGCCGAACCCGTAGATCACCAGTCACTCAGATCGGGAATCTCGGACGGAACCTCCACTATCCCACCGGCATCAACAATCTGCTTCACCTCGACCGTCAATTCCTTGCGGAAGTTACGCTCTGCCTTCGACTCGTTCGGGGTCGCTCTCTTTCCACGCATGACTTCTCTCAGGATTTCGATCGCTCGATCCCCACCTATCTTAGCCATTGAGCAACTCCACCACTTGATCGTGAGACAAGCCCCGTGCCTTCCCGGGTTCCATGGCGCTGCCGCAGAGGGGTAGGTGAGCGCCTGAAGCCTATCGCTGGAGCGGGCGAGGGTCCACGGACACGACCAGGAGCCTCATCAAGTGGATAGGCCCATACCGAACTAGGCGTGACTCTAGCGTGACTCGTTGTCAAGATGCTCGTAGAAATGATCGCGCTGATGTGTCCGTAAATAACTCATACTAAACAACTTATTATACTAATCCCGGCTCAGCCCACAGCCCCCGGTACGTGATAAAGCATCACGTAGATGATGATGCCGGTCACCGAGACGTAAAGCCAGATCGGTAGCGTCCAGCGTGCCAGCGCGGCGTGTGCCGTGAACTGCCCGCGGAGGGCGCGCGCCAGCGTCCACAAGACCATGGGGGCGGTGGTGACGGCGAGGACCGTGTGAGTCAGCAGGATCGTCATGAAGAGTGCGCGGATCGCCGTCCCTTCGTGTCCGAACCGTGTCGTGCCGATGTGATAGTGGAGCGTCAGGTAGCCGGTCAGAAACAGCAGGCTGCAGAAGAATGCTGCGACCATGCAGGCCCGATGCGCCTCGATGTGCCGTTTGCGGATGAACCGATAGCCGCACAACAGCAGGACGGCGCAGGTGGTGTTGAGCCCGGCATTGATGATCGGTAGGGCGCGGACCCAATCGGGGGCAGTTTCCATTCAGCCGGGCGTCAGATGACTTGACGGTCGATGAGCATGAGGACGAGCAGCGCCGGAAGGTAGATCAACGAGTACAGGAAGGCGGCGCGGTCAGTCTGCCACGACGGCTTCAGCGCGGCGCGCACGGCGCTCGCCAGGAAGCCCAAACCGAGCACCACGGATCCGGCCAGGTACACCGTTCCTGTCGCACCTGTCCAGGCCAGCGAGGCGGCGACCGGAATCAGCGCCACGCAGTAGAAGATCATGTGCCGATACGCCTGCGGATCTTCCTCCTGCACGCCGGTCATGACCATCCCGGCGTTGCGGTAGTCCTCGCGAAACAGCCGCGCGATGGCCAAGAAATGGGGCATTTGCCAGAAGAACAGGATGGCGAACAGCACCGCGGCGGTGCGGTCGAGCTGGCCGGTGGCCGCAGCCCAGCCGATCATCGGCGGAGTGGCACCCGGGATCGCGCCGACCAGCGTGCAGATCCAGGACAGACGCTTCAGCGGCGTATAAACGAAGACGTAGAGAACGAATCCACCGGCACCAAGTAAGGCGGAGAGTAGATTCACCTGGAGCGCCAGAACAGCAATGCCGACGGCGGCCAGGGCGACTCCGAAAGCACCCGCGGGCCCCGCCCACAGGCGACCGGCGGGCAACGGCCGGTCGCGGGTGCGGCGCATCAACGCGTCGATCTCACGCTCGTATACCTGGTTGAGAGCGTTGGCGCCCCCGACCACCAGGATTGTTCCCAATAGGGCGAAGGCGAGCGGGAGCAGTGAGCTGCTGGACCGCGGCGCCAGCAAGAACCCGGCGCCGGTGGTGGCGAGCACGAGGGCGCTCAGTCGCGGCTTGGTGAGCGCAAGATAGTCGGCGATCCGGGTGGGCGCGCCGCCTGCCGTGGAAGCCGCCGTGGTCGTCAAACGATTGCCCCAGAAACGCGCCCTACATCGGTGATTGACCCTGCCGGGGCGATGTGACGATAGGCGCGGGCGGTGAGCACCACCAGGCTACACAGCAGCAGGGCGCCGCCGAGCACGTGCGCGGTGGTCGTGTAAACGCCCAGCCGCGAGATCACGCTGAGCGCCCCGAGAAGAATCTGCAGAGCCACACAGCCGATCGCCGCCAAGGCCGGACGACGAAGCTCGGCGACCTCCGGGTATCGAGCCCAGGCGCGTTCGGCAACCAAGAAGACGAGCGCGGTGACCACCAGAGCCCCTACCCGGTGCGACATGTGAAGGGCGATCGCTCCACTCGTCAGTTCCGGCAGCCACCGTCCGTTGCACAAGGGGAAATCGGGGCAGGCGAGGCCCGCTCCGGTGTGGCGCATCGCCGCGCCCAGCAAGATCTGCACGTAGGCCGCAGTGGTGGCCAACAGCGCCAAGCGTCGTAGCCCCCCTTCCGGAACAGCAGGTCGCGCGTGCGTCGCGTGCCAGCCCGGCGAGGTGGCGACCGCGAGCACTGTGACGATTGCCAGGAACAGCATCGCCGTCCCCAGATGCGAGGTCGAGACCACGGGCGGCAACAACCAGAGCACCGTGATGCCGCCGAGCAGCGCTTGCACGACTACGGTGCCGAGCGCTGTCCATGCGAGCCGCCGAACCCAGGTCCGGGACTCGCGACGCGATACCCAGAACGCCAGTGCTGCGGTCATCAGGCCAACCGCGCCGGCGATCATGCGGTGACCATGCTCGTAGAAGACCCCGCCAACCATCGGCGGGAAGAACATGCCGTACGACAGTGGCCAGTCGGGCACCGCCAGGCCGGAGTCGGTACTGGTCACCATGCCGCCAGCCACGATCAGCACCAGCGTCGCGGCGGTCACCAGCAGTGCGTAGCGGTGCAGCCATCCCCCGGCCGTCTCCTGACTCGCGCCCATGGTGATCTCGGTGGTCCCTCAAACGACGTCGGCGCCCCGTTAATGGGGCGCCGACGAGGAAGACTGTGTTGTACGTGCTGTGCGCCCTGTGGCCGCGCGATGCAGGTACGGCCCGTCAGCCCCCGAAGCTGATGGCCGCGGTGGCCGTCTCGTTCGGGGCCACGGTGATGCTCTGCGTCTGCGTACCGAGCGTCTCGTGCCACGCCTCGATGACGTAGTCGCCCGGCGGCAAGCTCTCGATCGAGAAACTGCCGTCAGCGCTCGACACGGCGAAGTACGGATGATCGAAGACGTTGATGAACGCCGACATCCAGGGGTGGACGTCACAGCGAGCAGGAATGCCGACCTCGGCGTTGTCGAACACCTTCTCGATGGTCATTCCGGCAAGTGGCTGCGCCTGGTTGAACGCGGCGTTGTCGCTCGGCTGAACGTTGACGTTGTGGAGCGTGTCGTCGTCGTTGAGAATCGTCAGCGTCTGGCCGGCGCGCAACGCGACCACATGCGGATTGTAGATACATCCCTGCTGGCCAATGGTCGCTGCGCCGCTGGCCGCCGGGAAGGTGTAGCCCTCGAGGCCGCTGGCAACGTGAACGACCGCGTTCATCAGGCCGCCCGCGGCGTCCGCCATTACCGGTGAGGTCATCATCGTATCGCTGTGGGCAAGCTGACAGAACGGATCGGCTGCCATCTGGATGAGCTCGGCCGCTGGGGCGTCACCCACGAGCATTACCGTGCCGCTGATGCCGCCGGCGTCGCTCAGGTCAGGAGCGGTCGCCGCCGGGGCGCTGGTATCCGGTGCCGGTGCGGCGGCGTCGCCGCCTCCGCCACAGGCGGCTACGGCGACGAGCGCGATCAACGCGACGATCGCTGCGAGATTACGTTGCTGCATTGTCAACTCCTAGGGCGATTCCCACCGCCGCACCGGGATCGGGCGGCGGGCGGGAATCTGTTCAGAATAACGCCGTAGATTATGCCCTGATCGGGCTATGCGCGCCCGCCTTTCGGGGGGCTCAGGCTGTGCGGGTCGAATCGCGGAGATCCGCTAGTTACCGATGCTCATGATGTAGGCGACCAGGGCGTCGATCTCCACCTGCGGATCGTTGCCCAGCGGAGCCCAGTAGCCGCGGCCGGCATCGAGGTTGGCGTAGAACTGCGGCATGTTGGTGCCAGGCTGCAGACTCTGCGGGTCCTTGATCCAGCCGTCGAGCCACTGCGGTCGCAGGCGGTCAGCCGCCAGGGCGAGGTCGGGGGCCCACTGCGTCGGTGGTACACGCGGCTCCTGGGCGCCCTGGAAATGGCACGAGAAACACTGCAGTGAGCCACGCTGGTCCGCGGCCAGTACGGCGCCCTCGCGCACCAGGTTCGCCGGGTACTCGTGCGCCGTCGTGAACGTCTCCTCGAACGGGTAGGGGGCCTCGTCGAGAGCCGAAAAATACGCAGTTAGGGAGTTCAGGTCTTCATCGTCAAACTGGAATGTCGGCATCCGTACTTCAAGCCACGGACGGACGATGCTGGGCTCGTCGAAGAAGCTGTACAGCCACGTAGGTTGCACACGGGCCCCTTCGGAACGCAGGTTCGGAGGTCCGAACACCAGGCCGGCAGCAAGACTGGCTACCTCGCCAGAGGCGAGCTTGGTCTCGGCGATGACATCGCGGAGGGCGCCACCACGGTCTTCCAGGATGTGGCAGCCGCGGCAGTTGTAAACGTCGGCGATATGGCGGCCCCTTTCGATTGCCAGGCGCCGCGGCGTCGGTGCCGGCAGACCCTCGGCCGGCGTCTCCTCGCTGGTGAGCCCGAGGATTGCGGTGGCGATCGCTCCTATCTCCTCTTCGGTGAGGTCGAAGCTAGGCATGCGAAGCATTTCCTCGGCCGACCGCTCGCGGCCGTCGTCGTAGCTGCGCGGGGCGCGCAACTTCTGCTCCAGGAACACACCGCGCTCGTGTTCCATGTCGAGCAGGCCGAAATCCAGCCGTGTCACCGGCTTGCTGCCCCATTCGGTCAGGCTCGTGCCGACGCGGCCGGCGTCCTCGAAGCCTGGGATCAGGTGGCAGCCCGCACATCCATAGCGAGTGATAAGGCGCTCGCCCAGGTAAGCGCGGGTCTCCTGTTCGTCCATCGCTGCGACGCGGGCGGCAGCCTCCTCGCTTGGCAGCTGCGCTCGCAGGTACTCGAGCGCCACTTCGTCGAGTAGCGCGGCGTCAAGGGGGGGGATCTGCGGATCCTCCCAGCCCGGCCGCTCGATGCCGACCAGATAGGCGGTGATGTCGCCAGCCTCCTGCGATGTCAGCCGCAGGTCGGGCATCACCGTCTCGTCCCAATAGTGCGTCGGGTCACGCACCCAGCTGTAGAGCCAGTCGGCGTTGACCTTGCTGCCCAGGCCGCTGAGGTTCGGGCCGTGGTGGCGATAGCCACTGAAGCGCGCTGCTTCGCCAGGCCGGTTGGCCTCGGTGTCCTCCTGGGCGCTGTCCTCGCCGATCATGTGGCAGCCGAGGCAGCCGAGTGACTCGACCAGCGCCTCACCGCGCTCGGCATTGCCATCGGGAGCGGTCTCCAGCTCGATCTCGGAGGAGTTGTCGAACAGGTAGGTGACGATGCTCTCCGCCTCGAGTTTGTTGCGCTCAGTCCAGTAGCTGTCGGAGGTGTTCGAGAGGTCGAAGAACCGTGGCATCCGCGTATCGGGGCGGTAGCTCTTGGGATTCATTACCCAGTTGTAGGTCCATTCGATATTGGTCTTCGATCGCAGGTACGTTAGGTTGGGTGCCGGCTTGCGGCGGGCGTCGAAACGATCGATCTGATGACAGCCGTAGCACCCCAGCTTCTCGACCAACTCGATTCCGTACTCAACCTTGGGCGCGTCCGGCAGCCAGTTGTCGCTGCCGTGGCAGCTCAGGCAACCGGCCTCGGTTTCGCCCGAGGGCCGCATCGGCCACTCCCACAGGTGGGTGGGTTCCCAGCCGTACTCGTGCTCCCAGCGCTCGCGCTCGCTCTCGTTGTCCGGTGTGTGGACGGCGTTGAGGAAACTGGTAGCGTGCCCCTTCCCGCCGTGGCACGAGCTACAGCCAAACTGCGCTGCGGGGTGCACGGCGTTGTCGGCGACGAACAGGTCGAGGCGCGGGTGGGTAGTGAAGGGTTGTTCGCTGGTCGCATAATCGGTCGAGGCGACTCCCAGGTGACATGACTGGCAGCGATCGACGCGCGGTGCATCGGTGAAGTTGAGATCGAAGCGGACGTTGTTGAGCACCACTTGGTTGATGCGCACCGAGGGATTGAAGCTGTCCATGAACGGGGCGTTGCGCAGATAGTAGACCCAGTCGAAGCGCAGGTCGTTCACCCGGCTCTGCAGGCGCTCGATCTCGCGCTGCATCGACGTGATCTCGCTCCGCGCTTCATCGCGGGCGCCAGTGAGGCCGACGAGCTCGGTCTGCAGCGCACCTCTCTCTATGGTCAGCTGCTCGACTTCCGTGGTGTACCCGCCTACTTCCGCGACGGAGGCATCCAGCGATTCCCGCTCGCTCGCGGCGCCTTCCTCGCCCTCGTGCTTGCGCGCTTCCTCGAACTCCCAACGTCGCGCGTCGTAGGTGGAACGCGCGAATCGCAGGTTCTGATCGGCGAGAGCCAGGCGAGTGCTCACGCGGGTCAGCTCGCCCTCCAGCTCGCCTAGTTGCGCCTGCTGGCCGGAGATCATCTCCTCCGCCGTGTCGCGCTGCTGACGTAGCTCGGCCAGTCGCTGCTGGTCGACGCCGGCTTCCTCATCAGCGAGCTGCTGCTGCGTGACCTCGGCTTCGATGACGCGGAACTGCCGCTGATACGACTTCCACGGCCGGGCGTAGTCGTCCCAGACCATCCACAGGACGCTGAACAGGCTGGCGATAGCGATTACCGCGAACCACAAGTTCAGCCGGTCGACGTCGCGCGCGTATCCGCCCTTACGCTTCGGCTTCCGCTTGGCCATCCGTCTCCCCTTGGTCGGTCAGCACCCGAGCTCGTCGCAAGACGCAGTCGGGTGTGCCGTCGGCCCCTCTAGATATTGAAGAAGAACTCCGGAATCGCGACGAAATACTTCAAGTTCACGATCCAGCGCAGATACATCTTGATCGGGACCAAGACCATCCACAGGAGCAGCTGGGTAAAGATCACGTACCGCAGCATCCCCATCTGGTCAAAATACTTCCGCATCCATCTGCTGGCGGCCCAGGCCGGTAGCGCGATGAAGTACAGCAGCAGCAGAACGATGCCGACGGACTCGCGCACCAGCCAGAAACTGGGGAGCCCGATCCCCAACCCGCGTGCCCAGACGAACTCGGACAGCTGAATATTGGCCAGTGGGACGAGCTTGTGCGCGTCCCAGATCTCGTAGGGACCGTAGAAGTTCCAGTTGGGTCCGCGCAGGAACGTACCCTGAAAGATCAGGAACACCCACAGAACGATGAAACCGAGTTGGAACAGCACGATTTCGGAGCGCCGTTCCTCGAAGGTGTAGTAGCCGTTCCCCTTGGGATTCGGGTCCATATACGGGATCGCCATCAACCCGATGAGGATAAACGTCGGGATGACCACCCCCGCCAGCCACGGATCGAAGTAAACGAGAATCTCTTGCAGCCCGAGGAAGTACCACGGTGCCTTGGAGGGGTTCGGCGTCAGCTGCGGGTTGGCGGGTTCCTCGAGGGGCGCCGGCACCAGGATCGACCACACCACCAACAGGATGCTCACCAACAGAACACACATGAACTCGGTGTAGACGAGGTCCGGCCACACGAAGACCTTCTCCTCTTCCTCTTCCTCGGCCTCGTACGGCGGCCGACCCTCCTTCATGCGCTCGTCGTTGTCTACCGCTTTCTTCAGTGCGAACCAGGTAAAGAAGACGACCAGGAACACCATCCCCGAGATTGGCAGGTTGTCGGGACGCTTGAACTGGATCCAGAAGTTCTCATCCAGCGCCGAGAGCGCGAAGAACACCAGCGGCGAGGCCACGATGCTGCCGGCGATCCACTTGTTTTTCGTCGCCTGGTACCGATAGCGATACAGCAGCAACACGCCCACGGTGGTCAACGTGACCGCGAAGTAGGGCTGAAAGAGCACGTTGATGAAGTTCTTGAGCGCCTCGATCATGGGTTCCTCAGTACCCTGCTGCAGCTCACAGCGCTAGCTTCCCGCCCTTACCAGGGCCGGAGATCCCACCGTCACGGCGTACTCGCCAGAAATGCACCGCGAGCAAGATCACGAAGATAAACGGAATTCCGAGACAGTGCAGCACGTAGAACCGCAGCAGCGCGGCCTCACCCACGAATCTGCCCGCCAGCAGCACGAAGCGCATGTCAGAGCCGGCCGTTACGAGCGGCACGTCGCCGATCTGCATCAACTGCTGACCCGGCCCCTCGGTCCCCATGATCGGCGTCGCCCGCGCCATGTTGCTGCCTACAGTCACCGCCCACATGGCCAGCTGATCCCAAGGCAACAGGTAGCCGGTAAACGAAAACAGCAGGGTCAGTACCAGTAGCGTGACGCCGATTACCCAGTTGAACTCACGCGGCGGCTTGTACGAGCCGGTGAGAAAAACACGCAGCATATGGAGCCACACCGTGATGACCATCAAGTGCGCTCCCCAGCGGTGCATCTCACGCATCAGGCCGAGCGACACCGACTCCATCAAGTCGAGCATGTCGGGATAGGCGTGCTGCGCGGTCGGGCGGTAGTAGAACATCAGCAGGATGCCGGTGACCGTCAGCGAGAGGAACAGGAAGAACGAGATCCCTCCCATGCACCAGGTGTACGAGATCCTCAGCCCCTGCTTGCGCATGCGCACCGGATGCAGGTGTAGGAACACGTTGGTCAGCACCACTAGTGCCCGGTTCTTCGGATCCTGCGGCAGCTTGTGGCGGAAGATCGACTTCCACACCGGCGTTCGGGTGAAGTCGCCGTACCAGTCCCCGGGTGAGCCGAACTTTTCCTTCAGACGTTCTCTGAGACTGCTCATCCGAGCTTTGCTCCTGGCGGATTCGGCATCGATCTCAAGCGCTAAAGCGGAGGAACGACGCGGGATCGTCCCAGCCACCCTGCTCGAATAGGAACTTGCGCGATTTGTCGACCAGAATTTGGCCGTCGTCGGCCAGCGAGACGGCAGCTCGTTCGAGCGGACGCGGTGCGGGTCCCTCGAAGTTGATACCGGTGCTGTAGAAGCCACTGCCGTGGCATGGGCATTTGAACTTATTCTCGGCGGCCAACCAGTTGGGTGTGCAGCCAAGGTGCGTGCAAACCGAGATCAGCGCGTAGAAACCTTCCTCGTTGCGCACTACCCAAACGCCGTAGCGATCCTTGAAGGCCAGCGACACCTCGCCGATTTGGAAGTCGACCGGTAGCCCGATCTTGAACTGCAGGGGCGGCTCGTACAGGACGTTCGGAAACATGAACCTCGTGGTGGCGGCCAACATCGCGCCCACAGCCCCGGTGAACGACGCCCAGCCGATGGTCACCCATGGCAAGGATTCGAGGAACTCACGGCGACTCTTGCCGCCCTCTGCCTTCCCGCCGGGAGCGGCTTCTGGTGCTTTGGCTTCTGCCATCACTCAGGCTCCCCGTATTGCTCCTGAGCCAGGAGCGTGGATACATCGCGAGCCACTGATCCCTGCCGCGCCGAGAGAACCCGGCGAGCAGCCTCGCGTATGCGCAGGTCGGGGTCCGTGTCGCGTAGATCTGTCAATTTGTCTTCGAAGCCGCCGGCACCCAGTCTTTCCATTGCGCGAAGCGCCGCCAGCATGGTTGTGCCGTGATCCTGTGCGTTGACGCCGGGCACTGAGGAGAGGTGGTCGCGGTCGATCATCCGTTGAAGCGTCTCCAGGCCACCGTCGTGCCCCAACATGGCGAGCGCCACGGCGGCGTTCCAGCGTACGGCAGGCACAGTATCGTTCAAAGCGATACGCAACGGGCGCTCGGCGGTGGGGTTTACCAGAACGCCGAGTACGTATGCAGCCATTGTCCGCACCGCCGGCACGTCGTCGTCCAGCAGTTCGACGATAGCCGTTGCGGCGCTCGGGTCGCCGATCACACCCAAAGCCCAGGTGGCATTGACGCGTGTCTCGGAGTCCTCGTCGCGGGTCGTCGTCATGAGCACCGGGACGGCCGACGGATGTTCGAGTCGGCCGAGAGCAATGCTGAGGAACCTGCGAACACGCGGGTCGCCGCCGTCGGCGCGCTGCAGGGCGTCAACGACCTGCCCGGTGAACTCGGCGTCGCCGATGAGCTGTTCGTTGTATTGCAGCTGCTGCGACAGATGAAACGCCGCCTGCCACGGCTCGTTGATGCCGTTGCCGCTGAGCGCCGGCAAGTAGTCGCCGGGGTCGGCGTTGTCATGCGCCAGGACGCCGAACATCATGAACAGCCCAATGCCGGCCGCTACCATAAGCAGCGGCAGAATGAAGAAGCCCAGGGCGATCCGGAACGGACTCGGTTCGTCCGTATCGTCGAGGGTCTCCGAGGACTCCGGAACGTTAGGGTCGGTCATGTCTTGAGTATCGAGACCTTGCGAGATCGTGCGGTCGCACAGCCCCATCGGGCCGCTGAGCGGATTAAACGTACCCTCGATCCCGGGGACTGTCAAACCGCTGTTACCCAGTCAAAGAGGCTGCTAATTGGGGCTTCCGGAGCGGTCAGGGATCGCCCTGACCGGCCTCCTCAGCAAGGGCGTTGATCGGTGCCTCACGACGGTATCGATCCGCCAGCAATGGATCGTGGGCGCGGTGCAGCGGGTTGTGCTCGAATTCTCGATGGATCGCCCCGCATCCGTAACAAACGGTGACCTCCGGCACGAAGCGGTACAGGCCATAGTCGAGCGCCATGAACACCACCAGACTCAAGCCATAGGTCCAGGGAGACAACACGGCGCCGATCACCACCAGCAGCAAGCCGATTCTGCGGTTGAAGTCCTTCTGCGCGAAGAGCCGGTCGTACCCGCAGGCGATGCACCTCGCCGCGGGGTCGACAATTTCACCGGAGTCATCGAGAGTGCCCTCAAAGTACTCCAGCGTGTGTTCGCAGCTCGAGCACGTCAGGCAGCGTTTGCCGTCGAGATCCTGCTGGTCGGGGCGCTGACACTCAGGGCAGCGCCATTCAATCGAGTGGCCCATCAATACGGACGTCCCGTAGAGAGCGAAAGGTAGAGCGAGATCACCTCACCGAAGAGCACGAATACAATCGCAGCATACAAGATGCCGGTGGCCGATTGGATGGAGCGAATCTGAACGGTCTTCCATGTCATCCACCCGAGCACCAGGGGCGCCAGCACGCCGAGCGTTGCTCGTATGGCGACAAAGAGCGCGTCTCCGAGCACGAAGGCGCGCAGCAGGCCACCGTCGTTGGCGATCCACCCCGGCAAGTGGATCGCTACCACTGCGAACAGCAAGATCAGCTTGATGCCTTGGGTGCCGAGAAACATCCCGAGCACGCGGTTGAGTGGCGCGATCGGCATGCGCGGCTCGATGAGGTACCAGTGGGCCAGGATCATCGCCAACAGGGCCGACCCCAACGCCGTGGCGACGCTGAGGAGGCCCGTCACGTAGACGACGGACTCGAACGTGCTTGCCCCGACCCCCGGTCTCAGCGCCGGATCCAGCGCCATCGAGGCAACTGCCGCAGCCGTCGCCAAGCCGAGCAGCCAGCTGTGGCGCTCGCTTGCGGCCGCTCCCTGGCGCGCGCCGAAGCCGATAAGGGTCAGCGAAGCGATGCCTAGCGCCAGCAGTGACGCGCCGCCGGGGTGGGGGGGCGCCGTGCTCAAGCTGCTCAAGCGCAGTCCCATGCCGAGCCCGAAACCAGCAAGGATGAGCAGAATCGTCAACCGCCAGAAGCCTGGGCCGGTCGGTGGTCTGGCGACGAGGGTCGCGACCAACATACCTACCGCGGTATAGACGAGCATCACCGAGACGGCGGCAAAGAGCATTTAGGGAGTGCTTGCCTAACGGCGCGGCCGGATGTCTCCGGCGAGCTTGGAGAAAGTGAGCACGGTGCGGCGATTCGCAACTCGTGCTGATGCGGCCGGCAGATTACCACGGCCACGCAGCACTAGACTGCTCTGCATGAGCTCGAAGCTGCGCATCGCCATCGTCATGCCGGCCCGCGACGAGGCGGAGTCGCTTCCCTATGTGCTTGCCGAGATTCCCTCGACGCGTTCTCCCCGTATCGTTGTCGTCGACAACGGCAGCGTCGACGGTACCGGGGAGGTGGCGCGGCGGCTCGGTATCGAGGTCGTTCTCGAGGAGCGGCCTGGCTACGGTATTGCGTGCCAGACGGGGTTGCGTCGTCTCGCCGCCGACCCTCCCGATATCGTGGTGATTCTGGATGCCGACCACAGCGACTACCCGGAGGATCTCGATACCGTGTTGCAGCCGATACTGGCCGGCGATGCTGATTTGGTTTGCGGAAGCCGAGTGCAGCTTGCCGAGCCTGGTGCGCTGGGCCCCCACGTGCGCTGGGGCAACGGGCTGTCAACGGCCTTGATCCGTCTCCTGTTCGGACACACATACGAGGACATGGGGCCGTTTCGGGCGATCCGCTGGGAGGCGCTGCAGCAGTTGCAAATGAGCGATCCAGCGTACGGCTGGAACGCCGAGATGCAGGTGAAGGCCCTTCGGCATCGGCTGCGGGTGCGCGAGGTCGCGGTGCGCTACCGAGCCCGCAAGGGTCGCTCGAAGATCAGCGGAACACTACACGGTACGCTCGGCGCCGGTGCCGGAATCTTGCTGACCGTGCTGTGCCTGCGCTTTGCTCCCCGATGGTATGCTCGCCGCGTTCCCGTTCCGCCCGCACCGTTCTCGTAGTCCTGCGACCCGAGAGCCGCGGCTCGCCGCCACTGTTGATGGATCGCCTGGCCTTCTATCGTTCGCTTTCGATGCCGTCGGATCAGCGCATCCTGTTCATGGTGCTCGACGGCTTGGGCGGTTTGCCGCATTCGGACACCGGTCTGACCGAGCTCGAGAGCGCCAACACGCCGACGCTCGACGAGCTGGTGGCCGGGGGCGAGTGTGGGCTCACCGTACCCGTATTGCCGGGGGTCACTCCCGGCAGTGGCCCGGCGCACATCGCGTTGTTCGGATACGACCCGGTCGAGAACCAGGTAGGTCGCGGGGTTCTCGCCGCCCTCGGGGTTGATTTCGATCTGCGGCCGGGCGATGTCGCTGCAAGGATCAACTTCTGTACGCTCGACGACGACGGTAACGTCGTCGATCGTCGGGCCGGACGCATCGACGATCTCCTCGCCGTACCGCTGACCGAGCGCCTCGACGCCATTGATCTGGGAGAAGGCGTCGAGTGCCGCGTGCGGCATGTGAAGCAGTACCGTGCCTGCGTGATCCTGCGCGGCGACGATCTGGATGGGCGGATCGCCGACACTGACCCACAGCGCACCGGTGTGCCACCGCTGGCGCCACGGGCGCTGACCGATGCTGCGGGTCCGACCGCCGATCTGGCGGCCCGATTCGTCGACGCAGCGCGCCACGCGCTGACCGACCAAGACGTTGCCAATGGGGTGCTGCTGCGAGGGTTCGATGGATTCCGACCGCTACCGAGCTTTGCCGATCTTTACGGCTTGCGGGCAGCGGCTGTGGCGAGCTACCCGATGTATCTGGGAGTCGCCCGGCTCGCCGGCATGAGCGAGCATCGGGCGGACGATTCGCCGGATGGCCTGGTGGCGATGGTGGAGTCGGTGGCCGATTGCGACTTCGTTTTCCTGCACTACAAGGCGACCGACAGCCGAGGGGAGGACGGCGACCACGAGGGTAAGGTCGCGGAGATCGAGAAGGCGGATGCATTGCTGGCACGGTTGCGGGCCTCCTTCGACGTCATCATGGTCACCGGAGATCACTCGACGCCGGCCCGAATGCGGTCGCATTCGTGGCATCCGGTGCCGTTGCTGATTCATAGCGCTCTAGCTCGTAGCACCGAGCGCAGCTTCGGCGAGCGAGCCTGCGCCCAGGGCAGTCTCGGGCAGGTCCGGTCCGTCGATATCCTGCCGCTGGTACTGGCGCACGCCGGGCGTCTACGGAAGTTCGGCGCCTGAGATACGGGCCCGCGCCGCCTCGAGATCGTCGGGTGTGTTGATGTTGCGCAACATGTCACACGGATCGCCGAACGCGCCAAGCTCGGAGTCGCCGACGGCCAGCGCTCCGACACTGTCGAGAAGGCGCTGCAGATCGCGGCGCCCGTCGTCGAGCCAGTCGCGAAGCGGTGGCAGAAAGGCTGGTGAGTACGCTGCGCACAGCGGGTGCCAGCGATCTCGGTGACGGGGTGCGACGGCGATGTGACCGCCGGACAGGCGGTGCAGCAGGCTCACCAGGAGCGGCGCCGGTACGAACGGCAGGTCGACCGCGCATACCACCAGCGCCGCACCCGGGAACGCCGCTAGGCCGGTTTCGATGCCACCGGCGGGCCCGCAACCAGGGCGCAGGTCAGCGAGCACCGACCACCCGAGCCCGGGAATGGGGTTTCCACCAAGCTGTACACGGGTCGAGCTCACCTCTGACAGCGCCCGGGCCGGCCACATGCCGAGGGGTTGATCGCCCAGCGCCAGGGCGGATTTGTCGGCCCTCATTCGCGCGCTTCGGCCACCCGCGGTGAGTGCGCCTACGGCGCGCGCGATGTGGTGGCGGTGACCCTCGAGAGTCGGGCTGTCATTCGTCTCGGAAGCTGGAAACACCGTCCGGATCGACTCCTTGTGGGCGCAGGAACGCCCCTACCTTCTAAGTTACACTGCCGCCATGATACGCAAATTGCGGCTGATGACCCCTGGTCCGGCACCCGTTCATCCGGCGGCGCGTGCCGCTGCCACGAGCCCCCTGCCGCACCATCGGGCTGCCGGGTTCAAACCCTGCTTTGCCGCCGTGCAGGAGGGGCTGCGCTCCGCATTTCGCACTGACGGACCGGTGGCGGTGCTGGCGGCGTCGGGAACCGGAGCCGTGGAAGCGGCGCTGGTCAACCTGTTCTCTGCCGGAGATCGGGTAGTAGTGCTGGCCGGCGGGAAGTTCGGGCAGCGCTGGGCGGAGGTCGCCGAGGCGTACGGGATGCGGGTCAAGACGGTGCACGTCGAGGCCGGCCAGACGATAACCGCGGATGATGCCGCTGAGGCGGTGGCGGCGTTCCGACCAGTGAGTGGGTTGGTGATGACCGCCAGCGAGACGTCCACCGGAGCGGCTGTGAACGTCGCCGAGATTGCCGCAGCAACGCGACGTCTGGAGCCCGACGCCGTCATCGTGGTGGATGCGATCACCGCCGTGGGCGCCTTCCCGATCGAAACCGATGCATGGGAGCTGGACGCGGTTTGTGGTGGTTCGCAGAAAGCCTTCATGATCCCCCCAGGGCTCGGATTCGTTGCCTGCTCGGCACGAGGCTGGGAGCGCATCCACAGCGGGCCCGCCAAGCCCCGTTATTACTTCGATCTTCGCAAGTACGCGCGATCAGCGAGCCATGACCAGACCCCGTTTACCCCGGCCACCAGCCTCATCCTGCAGCTTCAGGCGGCATTGGGGGCGATCGGCGATGCGGGCGGGATCGACGCCCTCGAGGACAACGCACAGGCTCTGGCGGCAGCGACGCGGGCGGCGGCAGAGGCACTCGAGTTGAGCCTACTGTCGCCCGAGTCGCCAAGTGCAGCGGTGACCGCGATCCGTGCTCCACGCTCCGGGATGGCGCCGGATATCGTCGCGGCGATGCGACAACGCCACGATCTTTTCATTGCTGGCGGGCAGGGCGATCTCAAGCCCGATGTCTTCCGCATCGGTCATCTCGGCTACATCGATGAGGTCGATTTGCTCGGCACGCTCGCCACCCTGGAGCGTGTGCTCGCGTCGCTTGGCCATCAGGTTCACGTCGGAGCCTCGGTGGCAGCGGCAGTCGCGGTGCTCGAGGCCCGTGGCTGACGCACCGCGACGGGTATTGGTCTGTGGCCGTCTGCCAGCCGACGGACGCGAGGCGCTCGAATCCGCCGGTCTGGCGATCGAGCACCTCCCGAATCGTCAGGCCGGCTCGCTGGCCGACATCATTGCACCGTTCGCTGCAGTAATCGTGCATTCGCCCCACCGCGTTGATGCCGCGGCGCTGGAGGCGGCACCGCTCCTGAAGGTCGTGGGTCGTGCCGGTGTGGGCGTCGACAATATCGATGTCGAAGCGGCAACGGAGCGCGGCGTGCTGGTGATGAACCTGCCGTGGGGGAACACGGTCACCGCTGCGGAACACACCATGGCGCTGCTGATGGCGTTGGCGCGGAACATCCCGCAGGCCTCGGCGGCGTTGGAGCAGGGGGTGTGGGATCGGGCCGCCTACCTGGGCGTCGAGCTCAAGGACAAGACACTCGGGATCATCGGCCTGGGTCGCATCGGCAGGGAAGTAGCGCGGCGGGCGCGAGGTATGGAGATGCGCGTCGTGGGCTCTGATCCGTTCCTGTCGCCGTCGATGGCTCATGACCTGGGCATCGAGTTGGTATCCATAGCCGAGCTGCTGCCGCAGGCCGATTTCCTCACACTGCATGTCCCGAAGACGGCCGATACGGCTTACCTCATCGACGCTGATGCGATCGCCGCGATGAAATCGGGCGCCCGGCTGATCAACTGTGCGCGCGGCGGCCTGGTCGACGAGGCGGCGCTGCTGGCGGGGCTCGAGAGCGGCCAACTTGCCGGTGCAGCCTGTGACGTGTTCGAGACCGAGCCCACGGACAACGCAGCGCTGGTTGCCCACCCGAACTTCGTCGGTACACCGCATCTGGGTGGTGCAACCCATGAGGCGCGCCAGCGTGTTGGCTCAGGCATCGCCCGACAGGTTGCCGATTACCTCGCCGATGGGGTGATCTACCATGCAATCAACGTGCAAGCGCTGCCACCGGACGAGCAGCGCGCAATGGAGCCGTATCTGCAGCTCGGTGAGCAGTTGGGCGCTCTGCTGTCGCAGTGCTTCGAGCACATCGAACGATTGCAGATCGAGTACTACGGGGAGATAACCGAGTACACGCTGCGCCCTCTCAGCGCCTACATTCTCGCCGGCTACCTGCGCCCGTTCCTCGGTGAGCAGGTCAACGTCGTCAACGCCGCTGCGATTGCGCGCCAAAGAGGTCTCAGCGTGGACGAGTCCAAGAGCACCTCCGAGCATCGGTACAAGAGCCTGATTCGAGTCACGGTAGTAACGGAGACCGGCAACCACTCGGTGGCCGGTACGGTCCTGGAAGGTGCCCGTGGCCGACTCGTAGAGGTTGAGAGCATACCCATCGAGACCGCTCTCGAAGGGCATCTGTTGTTGCTCGAGAATGAGGACCGCCCCGGGGTGGTTGGCCAGCTGGGCGCGTTCCTGGCGGAGCGCGGCATCAATATCGCGGACATGAGCCTGGGCCGCGACGAGCCTCGCGGCACTGCCATTGCCATCGTCGCAACGGATCAGCTACTCGATGCCGAGGGCCTGCGCGATCTTCTGGACCTGTCGGACATTCGTTGGGCGCGCGTAGTTTCGTTCTGAGCAGCGAGTAGCGGCACGCGCTGGCGTCGGTGAGTGCCGCAGTAGGGTCGCGTACGGGAGTCGTTTGAACCCCTCAGGGGCCCGTGGTAGCTTGATTTTCTACAGGTGTTCGCCACCTAGCCGGCTGCCCCATCTGACCGGATCGGCGCCGCCTTCCCGTCGTCCAACGCGCCAGCTAGCGCGCCCTCGGATCGGCGCACCGCCCGATCCACGCGCCACCGAGCACACGCGAAAGTCGACTACGAGAGGCCGAGATGCCCACCGATAGCTACACACCGCCCGCCGAGGGCTCTCGCATCGAGCTCGATGGTCAGGATCAGTTGGTGGTCGCCGATCGGCCGATCGTATGTTGGCTGGAGGGTGACGGGATTGGTCCGGATATCTGGGTGGCGGCGCGCCACGTGCTCGACGGCGCCGTGGCCCGTGCCTATGGTGGCTCGCGCGCCATCGTCTGGATGGAGCTGCTCGCGGGAGGAAAGGCGCACGCCGCTGTCGGTGAGTGGCTGCCGCAGAGCACGCTCGACGCCATCAGCCGCTATCGGGTGGCGATCAAGGGGCCGATGACGACGCCGGTGGGTGGCGGCATGCGCAGCCTGAACGTGGCGCTTCGCCAGCGGCTCGACCTCTACGCCTGCGTGCGGCCGGTGAAGTACTACCGCGGCACGCCTTCTCCAGTGCGCCAGCCCGAAAAGCTCGATGTGGTGGTTTTCCGCGAGAATACCGAGGACGTCTATTCGGGCGTTGAATGGGAAGCAGGAAGCGAAGAGGCGAGACGTGTGATCGAGTTCCTGCACGCCGAGCTCGGTGCCAAGATACGCGCCGACAGCGGGATCGGCATCAAGCCGATGTCGGAGTACGGTTCCAAGAAGCTCGTCCGCAAAGCGATCCGTTATGCCCTGGACGGTGGGCGCGCCAGCGTCACGTTGATGCACAAGGGCAACATCATGAAGTTCACGGAGGGCGCGTTTTGTGCCTGGGGCTACGAGCTTGCCCGTGATGAATTCGGCGATGTCACGTTGACCGAGGCGGAGCTCTGGGACAAGCATGGCGGTGACAGACCAGCAGGCAAAGTGGTGATGAAGGACCGCATTGCCGACGCCATGTTCCAGCAGGTGCTACTGCGCCCGGGCGAGTACGACATCATCGCCACACCCAACCTGAATGGTGACTATATTTCCGACGCCACGGCCGCCCAGGTGGGTGGTCTGGGTATGGCGCCCGGGGCCAACATGAGCGACGGCGTGGCGTTGTTCGAACCCACCCACGGCACCGCTCCGAAGTACGCGGGCCAGGACAAGGTGAACCCGTCGTCGCTGATCCTCAGCGGTGTGATGATGTTCGATCACCTCGGTTGGTCCGAGGCGGGGCGATTGATCGAGCGTGCGCTCGAGAAGACATTGCAGGCCAAGACAGTCACTTACGATCTCGAGCGCCAGATGGATGGCGCGATGCTCTTGAGTTGCTCCGAGTTCGGTGGGGCGCTCGTCGACAACATGGAGAACTGAGTCATGGCCCTCAAGAAGGTCAGCATCGTCGGCGCCGGCAATGTAGGCGCGACCTGCGCCTACAGCCTCGTCAACCGGCGCCTCGCGGACGTGACCCTGGTGGACATCGTCGAGGGCATGCCGCAGGGCAAGGCGCTGGACATGATGGAAGCCACGCCGATTGTTGGCGGTGACTGCAAGATTCGCGGCACCAACAGCTACGCGGACACGCAGGACTCCGACATCGTGGTGATCACTGCGGGCCTGGCGCGCAAGCCGGGGATGAGTCGCGATGACCTGTTGTTCAAGAACGTTCAGATTGTCGGCAGTGTGGTTGAGGAGGTTGTCAAGTATTCGCCTGAATCGATCCTCATCCTGGTGACCAACCCGCTCGATGCGATGGTCTACGTGGCGCAAAAGAAATCCGGCTTTCCGCGTCAGCGGATCATGGGAATGGCGGGGGTCCTCGATTCGGCTCGCTGTCGCGCTTTCATCGCTATGGAGCTGGGCGTATCTGTCGAGAACACCCACGCCTTCGTGCTCGGCGGACACGGCGACACGATGGTGCCCCTGCCGCGCTACTCGACGGTTGCCGGGGTGCCGATTACGGAGCTCATGAGCAGCGAGCAGGTGAATCGGATCGTCGATCGCACCCGTAACGGCGGCGCCGAGATCGTCAAGCTGCTAGGCACGGGCTCAGCGTACTATGCCCCCGGCGAGTCGGTCGCCGAGATGATCGAGGCGATCCTCCTGGACAAGAAGAAGATCTTGCCGGTGGCTGCGTGTCTCGAGGGTGAGTACGGGGTGAATGGCCTGTTCGTCGGAGTTCCGGCGGTGCTTGGCATCGGCGGAATGGAACGCGTCTTGGAGATCGAGCTCACCGAATCCGAACAGGCGGAGTTCGACCGATCGGTGGCGCACGTACGTGATCTCGTTACAAAGCTAGAGGAGTAGCAACGATGGCTGTAGAGCGGACCCTGGCCATGATCAAGCCCGACGCGACGGCGCGAAACCTGGCCGGCACGATCCTGGCGCACTACGAGCAAGACGGTTTTCGGGTAGTGGCCTGCAAGAAAGAGCAGCTATCGCGCGCCGAGGCTGAGGTCTTCTATGCCGTGCATCGCGAGCGTCCGTTCTTCGAGAGCCTGTGCGATTTCATGACGTCCGGACCGATCTTCGCGGTGGCGCTGGAGCGTGACAACGCCATCGCTCACCTGCGTGGAGTCATGGGAGCCACCAACCCCGAGGAGGCTGAGCCCGGAACCATCCGCGCCTTGTACGCCGAGAGTATCGAACGCAATTCGGTACATGGCTCCGACGGGCCGGAGACAGCACAGCAGGAGCTGGCGTTCCACTTCTCAGGACGCGAACTGCTCTAGCAGCACTCTCCCGCCACCGCCTGCTAGCAGGCCACTAGTCCTGCTCGGAGCTGGCATGACCATCCTCTCGGCGACGCTCCTGCTGTTGTTGGTCCTTGATCCGATCGGCAACATTCCGTTTTCCCTCGCGGCGCTGTCCGACGTCGATCCCGGCCGCCGAAGGCTGGTCATGGCGCGCGAGCTGTCGTTCGCGCTGCTCGCCCTGATCGCGTTTCTGTTCCTCGGCGCGCGGCTGCTGCGTCTGCTGGGAATTTCCGAGCCCTCGCTTACCATCGCCGGCGGGATCATCCTGTTCATGATCGCCATTCGCATGACGTTCCCTACGGCATCCGGCCGCGGCGAGGATATCGACGGCGAGCCGTTCATCGTGCCCCTGGCCATCCCCTTCGTCGCCGGCCCGTCGGCGCTCGCCACCGTCCTGCTGATCATGAACCGGGAGCCGGCGCGCTGGCCCGAGTGGCTGGCCGCCGTGGTCATCGCCTGGGCGATCACCGGCGCGGTGCTCTTCGTGGCCCAACCTTTGGGTCGCATCCTCGGTCGCCGCGGCCTTCTCGCAGTGGAGCGGCTGATGGGGATGGTGCTGACAGCACTGGCGGTGCAGATGTTCATGGAAGGCGTGCGCCAGTTCCTGCAGGCAGCGTGAACCAGTGCTACGCACCACTATTGGTAGGGTGCAGCACTAGCGGCGTCGAACACCGCGCCCAACGAGCCCGCTAGTCTCTCGCTAGCGTCCGCCGAGTACGTTGCCGATGATGCCGCCGATACCTCCGCGCCCGCCGCTCGAAGTATGCGCCGTCGGTAGCCGAGGCAGCAGCCAGTCGAGGAACGCCTGGTTGGATCGCGTCTGCAGGTAGACGTTTCCGGCGCCGGAGAACTCCACGACGAATCCCTCACCCGAGATCAGCGAGGTGAGCATCCCCGAGACTTTGCGCACGTTCCATTGCAGCGAGGAGTCGAACGCAACGATGTGCCCCGTGTCGATCACAAGGCTCTGGGAGCTGTCGACCGGCACCTGGTGGATAGCTCCGAAAGAGCTCAGGAGCACGTGTCCGTTGCCCTTCAAGTGCAGCAAGAAAAGACCTTCCGAAGCGAAGAAAGAACGGGCCCCACCCCACTTGATGTCGATCTCCACTTCAGGTTCGCCGGCGAGGTAGGAGCCCGATTGCACGTACAGGTCGCCTTCAACGAGATGGTCGACGACATCTCCGGGCAGACTCGGTGCAAACGAAACGTGCCCAGCCGTGCCCTCGGCGGTGAAGGTGTTGACGAAAAACGACTCGCCGCCGAGCAACTTGCGCATGGCGCCCTTCAGTACCCCACCCTGCACGCCGCTTTCGACTTTCATGTTGCCACTCATGGAGACCATCGCCCCGGTCTCTGCCCTGACAGATTCTCCGGCTGCAAGCTCGACGATCCCGAGCGCGTAGGAGGGGCGGTGCTCCACCGTGATCTTCATTCGGGGCCTCTCCATTGGTTGCTTGGGCTATCGGCCGTGTGCCCGAAGCGGACGTGCTGATTGGCGACCGTGGCGTACCGGTTAGAACGGAAGCCAGGCCAACCACGAGTCGGGGATCACTTTGGTGACGTCGAGTGCCAACACGACCACCATCAGCGACACCAGCATAACCAGCCCCACCTGCATGATTCGTTCCTTGACCTGCAGGGAGAGGTCGCGTCGGATCGCCCCCTCGAAAAGGATCAGCGCGATCTGACCGCCGTCGAGCACCGGGATCGGCAACAGGTTCAAGATGCCGAGTTGCAGGCTGATGAAGGCCATGAACGACAGCACCACCGAAGGGTCACCGGTGCGCGTGGCATCACCTGAGAACCGTGCGATCTCGATCGGCCCGGAAAGCGTCCGCACCGACATCCGGCCGGTGAACAGCCGCTTGAGAATCTCGCCGAGCAACAGCGATTGTCGCTTTAGCGAGCGGCCGGCCTCGACCATCGCCTGGCCGATTGGGTAGCTGCGCACCTCGAAGAAGTTCGCGGCGTTGGGCACAAAGCCGACGTCGAGCGCTTCGTTGTCGCCCAGGAGTGGGGTCAACGTCGTTTCGAACAGGTTGCCAGCGCGATCCACGGACAGGGCCAGCGGCTGTCCGGCCCGGTCGCTGAGCAACTCGACGAGGCGATTCCAGTGAGAGATCGGGTCGCCGTCGATTGCGACGATCATGTCGCCGGGCTGCAGGCCGGCGTCGGCCGCGATCCCGCCCTCGGCGACAGGTCCCACTTCGGGTGGGAACGGAGCGGTGACGCCGATCTGGCCCGTACCCTGCTCGCCTGCCGCCCGCGGCGTGATCGGCACTCCGATCTCCGCACCGTCGCGGATTACCCCAAAGCGCATCGGCTCGTTGGCGGAGATGAGAATGCGGATACGGAACTGCTCCCAGTTCGGTATCGTCTCGCCGTCGACGCTGACGACGCGATCCCCCGGCTGGAGCCCGGCGGTCTCGGCGGGGGAGTCGGGTTGAACCAAACCGATCACCACCGGGTCGTCAGCATCGGCGGGCACGCGAATGCCGAGCTGGTACACGCCCACGGTGAAGATGAACGCCAGCGCGACGTTCATTGTCGGCCCGGCCAGAAGCACCAGAAAGCGTTGCCATTTCGGCTTGCCGAGATACTCGTTCTGAGCGCCAGTGAGGTCTTCGTCGGGGTTTTCCCCGACCATCTTCACGTAGCCACCTAGCGGCAACAGACTCAGGCGGTAGTCAGTGTTGCCGCGGCGGAAACCTGCCACGCGCTTGCCGAAGCCGAGCGAAAAGACCTCCACGCCGACGCCGAAGTACTTGGCCACCAGGAAATGACCGAGCTCGTGCACGAAGATGAGCACGCCGAGCACGAACAGAAGGGCCAGGGTGTTGGTGAGGACGTCGAGCATCGGACCTTGGGTCGAGTATGAGAGGCGGAGAGGATGACCAGGGAAACTCTACAGTAGCCGGCGCGATCCGATCAGCGTATGGCGGTGTTGGCGAGCGGCTCAGGCGACCCATCCAGCGGTCAGGATGAGGTACAGAACGGCACCAGCAGGCAGATGGGAGTCGACGCGGTCGAGCACGCCGCCGTGCCCAGGTAGCAGCGTTGAAGAGTCCTTCACGCCTGCCGCGCGCTTCAGCGCGGATTCCATGAGGTCGCCGGCCTGGCCGGTCGCACCCAGTAGCACGCCTAGGCCGATGGCCTGGAGATCGTTGACGTTCGCTAGCCACATCCCGACCACGTAGCCGGCGGCGGCGCTCCCGACGATACCCGACACCGTGCCCTCGATCGTCTTGTTGGGCGACAGGAAGGGGGCAAGCTTGCGTCGACCGAACGCCCTGCCGCCGTACAGCGCTGCGGAATCGCCCACTGCCACGGCGGCATAGACGAACAGCAGCCAGGTTTCGCCCTCTGGCAAGCGGCGCAAGCCGATATGGGCGCCCGGTGCCAACCCCAACCAAACGATGCCGCAAACCGTTGCAGCGAGCGTGCCGACGAACTTTTCGGGATCTGAGTAGCCCTTGCGTAGGCTGGCCACTGTCGCCACCAGCACGGCCGCGAGAAGCCAGAGCAACGGTGCCCCCGGTCTCGACGATGCGAAGGACAACGCACAGCCGAGCGCCATCAAAGCACCTGCCGCCGAAGCTGGTATCGCTCCGAGGGGGCGGAGCAACCGGTCGTATTCCCGCCACGCCATCAGCAGCACGAGCCCCATCAGGAGCGCGAACGCCTGCCACGGCAAGCGCAGCACCGTCAGCAACAGCGCGATGATCGCAGCTGCAGTTGCGACGCGCCTCACTCGGACGATCGCCGTGTGGGGGGGGTGGCGCTCGCCGCGTAACCGTTGGGGTGCGATCGATGCCACGCCCAGGCATCTCGTAACATGGTCGTCAGATCGGAGCGCACCGGAACCCAGCCGAGCTCCTCGCGAGCCCGTGCCGCGGAGGCGATCAGCGCCGGCGGGTCACCGGGACGGCTCGCTGCTGCGCGAACAGGAATCGGGTGATCGGTCACTTGGCGCGCTGCTTCAACTACTTGCATGACGGTCGATCCGGTCTCGGTGCCGAGGTTGTAAACAGCGGTTCCGTCCGTGGACGCCAGACGCTGCATTGCGGCGAGGTGAGCTGCCGCGAGATCTACGACGTGCACATAGTCGCGTACCGCGGTGCCATCAACGCTCTGGTAGTCGTTGCCGTATATCTCGAGCCTATCGCTCTTGCCCGACGCCACCGCCAGCACGTTCGGTATCAGGTTGCTGGCCGGGTTCTTATCCTCACCGAGCGATCCATCCGAACGGGCACCGGCGGCGTTGAAGTAACGCAGCGACACGCCGCGCAAGCCATAGGCGCTGCCGTAGTAGCGAATGGCGCGGTCTACGGCGAGCTTGGTAGCGCCGTATGCGTTCACCGGTTGCGCCGCTGTCGATTCGTCGATCGGCATGCGCTCCGGAGTGCCATACACGGCCGCGGTTGACGAGTGAATGATCCACCCGACGCTGCGGTCGATTATCCAATCGAGCAGCGACACGCTCTGGCCAAGGTTGACGTCATAGTAGCTGCGAGGGTGTTGCATCGATTCCGCCACGGAACACTTGGCGGCCATGTGCATCACCCCGTCCGGTTGCTGGGGCACGGCGTCAAGAACGGCTCGATCGCCGCAGCTGCCGACGATGAGCTCGACTCCGGCGGGCACGGCGGTGCGGTGCCCAGACGACAGATCGTCGACGACGCACACTCGATGACCGGCATCGATCAGCGAACGAACGACGTTGGCGCCGACGTAGCCAGCGCCTCCCGTAACCAAGACGTACATCGCTATTTGGCGGCTCGCGGGGTGGTGGAAGGAGCTGAGTGTATCGCCTTCACCCTCGAGTCGCGTTGCGTACGGGGCGCGTAGCGCACCGCGGCCAGACACAAACCGTGGGCTGGCGCGGTGGTGCCAGCGGCGGATCGATCCCCGGACCGGGCGAGCTCCGCGAGGTCGTCCGGGTGGCGACGTCCGAGCCCCACTTCGACCAGCGTGCCGACCAAGCCTCGCACTGCGTAGCGTAGGAAGCTGCGCCCGGCGACGCGAATCTCGATCACGCAGGTACCGTCTACGGAGATCGCCTCGAGCGGTCGGTCTGGGCGGCCGCCGGTCACTGGCTGAGTAGCGAAGGCGCGCTGGTCGAGCGGGCCAAGCAGGTGCTTTGTAGCTTCCTGCATCGCCGAAAGGTCCAGCTTGGCAGCAACGTGCCAGGCAAATGGGGCGCGGAAGGGCGAGGCCACCGGTCGATTGTCGATCGTATATGTGTAGCGCTTTCCGATGGCCGAGTGGCGGGCGTGGAAGTCGGCGGCCGCCGTGCGGCAATCCAGTACCCGGATGTCGTCAGGCAGCCGTGCGTTGAGCGCCGCGTGGATCTCCTCAGGGGCGCGCTCGATCTGACAATCGAGGTGAGCCACCTGGCCGCGAGCGTGCACCCCGGCGTCGGTCCGGCTTGCTCCGGCAACCGTAACGTCGGCTCCAGCCACCGGCGCAGCGGCCTCCTCCATGGAGGCCTGGACGGTGGGCGCCGCAGGTTGGCGTTGCCAGCCCGCGTAGGCGCTTCCGACGTAGGCGAGCGTGAGCTTGAATCGCATGGCGTGATGGTATCCTGAGGCTTCCTGCCGCCCCGAGTCGGTCGCGAGTAATGGCCCTGCTTTCCATCGTCAAGTATCCCGATCCACGCCTCGAGGAGTCCACGCAGAGCGTCGAGCTCTTTGACCAGGCCCTACGTGCTCTCGCCGAGGACATGATCGAAACGATGCACGCAGCGCCGGGCATCGGGCTGGCGGCCCCGCAGATAGGCCGCTCAGAGCGAATCACCGTCGTCGATCTGTCGGCGGGCTCGGACCCCAATGAGCTGCTGGTGTTGGTGAACCCAGTCGTCGTGACCGAAAACGGCAGCGTGAAGGAAGATGAGGGATGTCTGTCGTTTCCCGACCTGACGCTCATCGTGCCTCGACCGGAGCAGGTGGTGGTCGAAGCGCAGAATCTCGACGGCGTGCGATTCAGCATCGAGGCCGAAGACCTTCTGGCGCGATGTCTGCACCATGAGATCGACCATCTCGACGGGGTGCTGTTCCTGCAGCGCGTGTCGCCGCTGAAACGCGACCTGGCGCGCCGCAAGATCCAGAAGAAGATTCGTGCCGGGGAGTGGTAGCGGCGAGCAGCCCGGTGCCGGCCTCCGGGTCTTCTTCATGGGCACGCCGGCGCTTGCCGTGCCGACTTTGGCGGCGCTGGCCGATACCGAGAGTCTCGTAGGGGTCGCTACCCAGCCGGATCGCCGCGCCGGGCGCGGTCGGCAGCCATTGGTGTCGCCGGTGAAGGCCTGGGCTGTGGAGCACGGCATACCTCTCGAGCAGCCGGCGACCCTGCGCAGTGCCGAAGTTGTCATGGCGATTCGCAGCTATCGAGCCGATGTCATCGTGGTGCTTGCCTACGGCCTGATCCTCCCCGCCGAGATCCTCGAGATGCCGCGGCTCGGCTGCATCAACGTGCACGCGTCGCTGTTGCCCCGCCATCGCGGCGCCAGCCCTATTCAGGCAGCGATTCTCGCCGGGGACCGGGTAAGCGGAGTGACTACGATGCTGATGAACGAGGGGCTCGATACGGGTCCGATTCTGCTGCGAGCGGAGCTGTCCTTGCTGCCCGATGACACGGCGGAGTCGGTTGGCCAGCGGCTTGCTTCCGCTGGTGCGAGCTTGGCCGTCGAGACGTTGCACGGACTTGCCGCTGGACACCTGACGGCACGGCAGCAAGACGAATCCGCGGCGACCATGACACGCTTACTAAGCAAGTCTGATGGCCGCATCGATTGGACGCAGAGCGCGGTGGAAATCGATCGTCGCGTGCGCGCCATGCAGCCGTGGCCCGTCGCCTTCGGTGACCTGGGCGGCAGGCGTCTGCAGATCTGGCAAGTCGAGCCGGGGCCGGAGAACGTGCTGCAGGATGGCGAGGCTATGGCCGACGTGGATGGCCTCCTGGTCGGATGTGGCGACGGCGAGAGCCTCCGTATCCTCGAGCTGCAGCGAGCCGGCGGTCGGCGGATGTTGGCCGCGGAGTTTCTTCGAGGCTTCGCGCTGGCATCCGGCGCGCGCTTCAATAGCGGCGCTCCGAGATGAGCCGCCTGGATGGCGAGGTCGCCGGCGTCGCGAGCCGGGCACTGGCGTTGAGTGTGCTCGTGGGTGTGGAAGGAGGCGGACGCAGCGATCGTCTACTGGACGCGGCGCTGCGCGCCTCACAGCTCGAGTCACGAGATCGCCGTCTGGCTACGGAGATCGTCTACGGGTCGTTGCGGCGACAGGGGACCCTCGATCGAACCATCGCGAGGTTCTGCGACCAGCCTTTCTCACGGCTCGAGCCGGTGGTTCGCTGCACCCTGCGGTTGGCAGCGTATCAGTGTGCCTACCTGACCTCGGTGCCTTCGCACGCCGCCGTCTTCGCCAGCGTCGAGGCGGTGAAGCGTCGACGCCCACAGGCCGCGGGCATCGTCAACGGGGTCATGCGGTCATGGTTGCGTGCGGGCGCCTTACTCGACGAGGGCGACGGCTCGTTGGCTGCGCGCCTCGATGTGCCGCCGTGGCTCGCCCAGCGCTGGCTAGCTCGCTACGGCGAGGCGGCCACCGAAGCGTGGTGGCAGGCGGCGCTCGACCCGGCGCCACGAGCCTTGCGAGTGCACCCGCGGGTGCTCTCGACGGATACCGCGCTGACGATGTTGGGGGATGCGGGAATCGAGGCCGAGAAGAGTCCGATAATCGATCACTGCGTACGAGTCGGAGCCGGCTCGATCGCGGCCTGTGACGCGGTCCACCAGGGTCTGATGACACCGCGGAGCGAAGCCAGCCAAGTGGTAGCAGGGCTGCTTCCGCCGGGTCATGGCTGGACGATCGACGCTTGTGCCGGCCGCGGCGGAAAGTCCGTTCAGCTGGCAGAAGCGGGTGCCCGGAGGGTGCTGGCGCTCGATGTTGACGCGGCGCAGTTGGCGGCCGCCGGAACGGCGGCGGCAAGTGCCGCTGTACCCGAGGTACGCACCGTCTGCGCCGACCTGACTTCGGCGGTCCCGGTGCGCGGTCAGCTTGACCGGATCCTCGTCGACGCCCCGTGCTCCGGGCTGGGAACCGTTCGCCGGCACCCGGAGATCAAGTGGCGGCTTGCTGCAAACCGGCTGGCCGGCATGGCGCGTCGCCAACGCCGGTTGCTGTCGCGTGCGCTGGCGGCGCTCGCCCCCGGCGGGCTCCTCCTCTACGTCACCTGCTCGACCGAGCCGGAGGAGAACGAGGCGGTGATCGAGGCGGTCCTCCGGTCGCGCCCTGGCATTCGCCCCGAGGCGCTCGAGGTCGACTCGCTGGCCGAGGCGATCGGCGTCGATGGCTACTTTCGTACGTACCCGCTGCAGCCCGACTTGGACGGCTTTTTCGCCGTTCTGCTGCGGCGTTCGATCGATGCCTGATAGGGTCCCCATGCTATACTCGCCATGCCGGCAAACGCTGGTGAGATCCTTCATGCAGGGCGCCTCTCGCGCCGCAAACCCCGCTCTCCCGTGGCACCCCTGACGTCCCGACTCGCGTCCGTGTTGCGATTCGCGCTGCTGTTGCCCGTGTGCGGTGTCCTGTTCGTGATGAGTGGTTGGCTCGCCACACGGATAGCAGTTGGCGGCCCGGCGGACCGCGTGCCAAACGTCGTGGGCCTCTCGGCGGAGGAGGCTTCGGCGAAGCTTGCCGCGGTGGGCATGCAGGCCGACCTGGACGACGACCTGATCGAGCTGGCGGATATTCCAGCCAACCACGTGGCACGCCAGGATCCGGGTCCGGGCACGCCTGTAAAGCGGGTACGGAACGTAAGGCTCATGCTGTCGACGGGACCGCGGGCGCTCACCCTCCAGTCGATGGTCGGGGAGATCCGATCACGGGCCGAGATCGCCCTGCAGCAACAGGGCTTCGAGGTCGACTATGTGGCGCTTGCGCCGAGCCTCGAGGTGCCGCGCGGGACAGTGATCGGTCAGGAGCCGGACCCGGCCGAGTTGGCGCCCGGCGACGTCGTGCCGCTGCGGCTGCTGGCCTCGCTGGGGCCGGTGCCGCGCTACTACGTGATGGCCAACTTGGTGTCGCTGGCAGTTCGGGAAGTGCGCCCCCATCTGGAGGCCCGAGGCTTCCGGGTGAGCGAGGAGCCCAATCGGCGCGAGGTGGCAAACGTGGCGCCCGGGACGATCGTCAGCCAGTTGCCTTTTCCCGGTTTCAGGATTGCGGCTGGCGGTCAGATCACCCTGCGGGTGAGTCGGTGAGCGCGCCGCTCATTGCCCCGTCGCTGCTTGCGGCCGACCAAACCGACTTGGCAACCGCCGTGCACCGTCTCGACGAGCATTGCGACGTCTTTCACGTGGATGTGATGGACGGGCGCTTCGTACCGAACATCTCGATGGGCCCGTCGGTGGTCGAGGGCTTGCGGCCGCGCACTTCGAGGCCGCTCGACGTGCATCTGATGGTGGCCAACCCCGGGCTATGGATAGAGCGATATCGCGCCGCGGGGGCCGACTGGATCAGCATCCACGCGGAGGCCACCATGCACCTGGAGCGCACCGTGAGCCAGGTGCGCGAGTGCGGCGCCCGCGCCGGTGTGGCGCTGAATCCGGCGACCACGCCGGACGGTCTGGAGTATGCGCTCCGGGACGGCGACTTCGTGGTGGTGATGACGGTCAACCCCGGATACGGAGGGCAGAGCTTCCTGCCTACAGCGTTGGCCAAGATCGCCGCGGTTCGGCGGTACCTCGACGATGCCGGGCTCGGGGGCGTCGATATCGAGGTTGATGGGGGCGTCGACGCGACCAACGCCGGGGATTGCGTGGATGCCGGGGCGGCGGTCTTGGTAGCAGGGTCGGCGATCGTCAAGGCGCCCGACCCGATCGAGGCCGCCCGCGCTATTCGTGCCGCGGCGGCCAAAGGCTGATCATGCGATGTCTGGTCACCGGCGCCGCCGGCTTTATCGCTTCGACACTGGCGCAGCGACTCCTGGCAGCGGGACACGACGTCGTGGGCGTTGATGGCTTCGTCGACAACTACCCCGAGCCGCTCAAACGCGCCAACCTGGTCGACCTGCTCAGGGAGCCCCGGTTTTCCTTCGTCGAGGGCTTGATCGAGACCCTCGACATCGAGCCGCTGGTGGCTCAGGCAGACTACGTCTATCACCTGGCGGCGCTTCCGGGTGTCCGTTCCTCATGGGGTGCGAGCTTCGAGGCCTACGCGTCGCACAACGTATACGCCACCCAGAGATTACTCGAGGCGGCGCGCCGGGTCGGAGTCGAGCGCTTTGCATACGCGTCGTCGTCGTCGGTCTACGGCGATACCGATCTGCTGCCGATGGTCGAGACCGGACGCGAACGCCCGCACTCGCCCTACGGAGTGACCAAGCTGGCCGGAGAGCACCTGGTCCGCCTGTACCACCGCAACTACGGTGTCCCTACCGTCAGCCTGCGCTATTTCACCGTGTACGGTCCTAGGCAGCGCCCGGACATGGCTATCCAGCGCTTCCTGACGGCATCCCGGGATGGTACGCCGATCACGCTCTTCGGAGACGGCGAGCAGACGCGCGACTTCACCTACGTTGACGACACCGTCGATGCGACGTTGCGCGCCGCCCAGCGGGGTCGGCGGGGCGCTGTGTATAATGTTGGGGGGGGGAGCACGGTAACGGTGAATCACCTGATCGAGGTGATCGAAGCCGTGACTGGGAGTCGACTCGAGGTGCGGCGAGAAGGGGTTCAGCGCGGTGATGTGGGCCACACTCTGGCCGACACTCAGCGTGCCAGCGAAGAACTCGACTGCGTACCTTCGATTCAGCTGGAAGACGGCATCGCACGCCACTGGGAGTGGCTGCGCGCCGCCGACTGACAACGTGAGATCGACACGATGAGCGCTTCTCCGAGATCGCCGCTGAAGGGTGTGTGCGCTGCCCTGCTGGGCCTCGCGGCCTGGGGCTGTGCGTCGGCGCCCATGGTGCTGCCCTCCGACACTGCCGGCACCGCGCTCTTCGAGCAGGCCCAGGGGTTCCTCGCCGACGGCAAGAACCGTCAGGCTGCGCAAGCGTTCGATACGCTGCTGCGGAACTATCCGACCAGCCCGCACCTTCCGGAGGCGCGCATCGGGCTCGGGCGTGCCTACTACGAGCACGGTCGTACCACTTTGGTGCTGCTGGCGGTCGACTCGTTTCGAAACTTCATCACTTATCACCCGTCGCACCCGCAAGTCGACTACGCGCAGCTGATGATCGCGCTGAGCTTCGCGCGCTTGATGCGATCTCCCGACCGCGACCAGTCGCAGACGCGCGAGGCGCTACGAGCCTACGAGGAATTTCTGGAGGACTATCCAGACAGCCGCTACCGCGATCTCGCCGACGACAACATGCGCGAGGTGGTGGATACGCTGGCGCAGCACGAGATACAAGTTGCTAATTTCCAGCTCGAACGCAACCGGTATTCCGCGGCGCGGCAACGAGCGCACTACGCGCTGCGCAGCTATCCACAGACGTCATATCGCTGTGAGCTGATCAATTTGTTGGCGGAGTCGTACTGGCGCGAAGGGGACGCGCAACAAGCGGGCGACTACTACCAGCGTCTCGTTGACGAGCTACCGGACTGCAAGTACGCAGCGGAGGCTCGCAAGAGGCTCGACCAGGGAGGCGCAGTCGGGTCGCCGGATGGAGATGGTCCCGGGATTCGTTGACCCCACAGGGAGGGGAATCCGATGCGTCGCATACCTTCGATCGCCCAACTGGCGGTTGTGCTTGGCCTGCTTCTCGTGACCCTGGCCCCGATGGGCGGGACCACGAGGGCACAGAGCGTACCCAACACCGATGCCTACGTGGAGCCCAAGTGCTTCGCCACCGTGGTGGCTCAGGCGTACCAGCCGATCGCTGAAGTCAGCGGCTCGCGTGAGCCCGGCATGGGCATGTACTCCACGGGCGATGAGATCTTCCTCAGTGGCGCTGGAATGCAGCTGGGGGGGACGCGGGTCAAGATCGAAGCGGCGCAGCAGCGGATGGCCGAGCTCGACACCCAGATGCGGGACCTCCGGCGTGAGGCGCGTCGCCAGAACATTCCCCCGGGGTGGCTGCGCGGCACCTAGCAGGCCCGCCACACTTCCACCGCGGCCTGCCAGGCTCTCCAGCGGCGACTATCGCGAGCCCAGGTAGATGGCGCGCAGTTGACCCAGGTGGCTGGGCAGTTCCAGTGTCGCCAGCTCGACGGGTCCGAAGTTGTCAAAGAAACGATTCACTGCCCCGAGCCTTTCGCCCAACGATGACGCCGACAATCCCTCGACCAGGCGCTCGAACCGGGCATCGGTCTCGGCCAGCAGCCGTGCTTCCTCGAGGTCTTTCTTGAACAGCTCTCCCCCGTCGCGATCGGAGAGCGTCTCCGACAGTTTCTCCATATCGGCCAGATGCGCCAGGCGGGACGCTGGATCGTTGAAGTCGAGGTCGTCGAATCCCATGCAGCGATTATAGGCTTACCCTGTCTGGTGGGTTGCCAAAAGCCCTAGGAATCAGGGGTTATTTGGACGCGGCCCCCTGTCCGGGTGCTCATTCCGCACCCTATACGCACCCTGGGTATCACGCTGGGTGCGGCTGCTGGAACTTGTAGCATGGTGGCCCTCAACGTGGCCACGCGGCGAGTAAGCTCCCGCGCATGAAGCTCACCCCCGACACCCAGATCGTCCACCTCAAGGGCATCTGGATCTCCACGTCCTTGGCATTGCGGCAATGCAACATCCGCACGCTGGCCGACCTGACGCTCGTGAACCTCGCCATGACCCCGACGGCCATCCCAGAGCAGCAGCTAGCGTTGCTTCTGGAGGCTGCTGAGATGGCTGGGGTGGAGGGCAGGGAGAGGTAGCGGCGCGGCAGCGCGGTCAACGCTCGCAAGACTCCGCTGAGCGGCTCTCGGGTCCATTGGCACGAGCCGGTTCATCTCGTCGAGCCAGTTGGTGACCAGCGTTTGCGTGGCCGCCCTGCGGCTCGCCCAGAGAAACCCGCTCGCGTTAGCAGTGAGTCCCTCCGCGACGGGGGGCCAATGAGCCCGCGGCCTGGGGGCCACCTCGCTCTTCCCCGCCCACTGCACCCTGGGCTGGTAGAATAGGAACGGTAACCAACGCAATCACCCTACCGAGGGTTCCGGAATGGGTCATCAACTGCTGCGCACTGTTTCCGTTGCGCTGATGGTCGGTCTTTGCCTAAGCGCCGTCCTGCCGCATGCGCACGCGCTCGGGCAACCTGACGACGGCTGCCTGTGCAAGTGTGACACCGGCCCCGCCAGATCGGCGATGACCACCAGCGCGCTGGACCATCCGTGCCCGGCGACCTGGCGTGCCTCGGCACCGCAGGTCGCCCCCTCCGCGCCGCTCGCCGCAGCGCCGGTGATTCGCCGAGGACCGCCCGTCTCTGCCTGATCGCGACGAATCCGCGGTGTCGCCGACTCCACTCCGATTGTCCGTTGCTGTCTGAGTGTTCGCTGGGCACTCGCGGGGCATTGCGCCCGCGCCTAATTCCGAAATCGCCGTGCCCGGAAGTCCCCCGGCGGACTCCGAGAGCCGGCACAGGCAGAGACTAGTCCAATGAAGAACCGGCTGGCGCTCATAGCGCTCACCGCAAACCTTATCTCTATTCCCTCGGCGTTTGCGCTCGCCCAGGAGGCGGGCAGCATCGATGGCACCGTGACGTTGGAAGACTCCGGCGGCGCGCTACACGGCGCGCGGGTCATGATCATCAATCTCGGCCGATCCATCCTTACCGACGAGGACGGACGGTACCGCTTCGACGGCGTGGTGGCCGGCCAGCACGAGCTACTGGCCGTGCGCGAGCACCTGCAGGCCCTGCGTCAGACGGTCGAGGTCGACCCTGGCGCGGCAACGACCGTCGACTTTGCCCTGACGCTCGCCGCAGTCCACGAGGAGGTTACCGTTACCGCCACAGGTCGAATCACGACCGCCTTCGACGCCTTCAATACGGTGCAGGCACTCGACTCCATCGACCTGGCACAGAACATGGCGGGCAACCTTGGCGAGCTGCTCGAGAACGAGCCTGGTGTTGCCAAGCGCAGCTTCGGGCCCGGCTCAAGCCGCCCGATCATCCGCGGCTTCGACAACGACCGGGTGCTGGTGATGCAGGACGGCGTCCGCTCCGGCGACCTGTCAAGCCAGTCCGGCGATCACGGCGTTAGCATCGACCCCGCGGCGCTCGAGCGGGTCGAGATCCTCAAGGGCCCGGCGACGCTGCTGTACGGATCCAACGCCATCGGCGGCGTCGTCAACACGATCTCGCCGCACCAGCAGTTCTACGAGAACCCGCCGGCCGAGCTACGCGGTCAGCTAACCGCCGATCTCGGCTCCACCAACGAACAGGCCGGCGGCAACGCCAACTTCCAGGTGGGCAACGGCAAGCTCATGGCCTGGTTCGGCGGAGGCGGTCGCCGTACCGGCGACTACACCACGCCTGAGGGCACTGTCGAGAACTCTCAGACCGAACAGATGAACGGTCGCGCCGGGCTCGGCTGGTTCGGTGACCGAGGCTACTTCTCGGCCAGCTACGAGATCGAGGACGGCAGCTATGGCATCCCGTTCGCGGGCGAGCTGCACGGCCACCACGAGGAGGAGGAGGAAGCAGATAATCACGAAGAAGAAGAGGAGGAGCTACTCATCAATATCGACCAGCGCCGGCAGGTGATCCGCGTCGAAGGTGGGCTGCGCGACCTGCAGGGCCGTTTCATCGACGGCGTGAAGGCGATCTTCAGCCACGTCGACTGGCAACACCAGGAGATCGAGAACTTCGCGGACACCGGCGCGCGTGAGGTCGGCACCGAGTTCGACAACAAGCACTACATTGGACGCATCGAGGTGCAGCAAACCCCGACGGGGCGGGTCCGGGGGCAGTTCGGTGCCTGGGCCCAGCGCCGCGACTACGTCGCAACCGGGGAAGAAGCGCTGGCGCCGCCCACCAAACAGGATGCCTTCGCGGCCTTCGCCTACGAGGAGGTCGAGCTCGTGGGCTGGGGCCTACAGGTCGGCGGTCGCGTCGAGACGAATCGGTATCGGCCGGAGGCGGTCGAGCGTGAAGTCGGTCACGACGAAGAGGCGCCCGAGGTGCGCGATCGCAACTTTACCGGCTTCTCCGGATCAGTGGGCGTCCGCGTTCCGTTCGCCGACAACCGCGCGGCTTTCGTGGCCAACTTCACGAGCTCTTATCGCGCGCCGGCGCTCGAAGAACTGTACAACTTCGGCCCCCACGTGGGGAACCTGGCCTTCGAGATCGGTAACCCCGATCTAGAGCACGAGCGCTCCAACGGCGGCGAGGTCAGCCTGCGCCTCGCCACCGGGAAGGTGCATGGACAGGCGAGCTTCTTCTACTACGACATCAGCAACTTCATCTTCGGCGCGCCGACCGGCGAGGTGGTCGACGGGTTGCTGGAGCTCAAGTACGAACAAGGTGACAGCCGCTTCGTTGGCGGCGACCTGGCGCTGAGCTTTCATCTCGACGATCGTTGGCGCCTGCACGTCGGTGGCGGCGTGGTCGACGCCAAGCTCAAGGATACCGACGAGGCGCTGCCTCGTATCCCACCCTTGTCCGGACGCCTGGCGCTCGACTGGCTGCCGGTGCAGGGGCTCCAGATCCGTCCCGAGCTCGTCGCGGCAGCCAAGCAAGATGACGTCTTCAACACCGAGAC
>Ga0315339_1000165_pt1 | contig 101207 bp, 85 predicted proteins | sample ASW17metaG_FD_204514 | JGI IMG/M metagenome (GOLD analysis project Ga0315339, IMG submission 204514) | Ammonia-oxidizing marine archaeal communities from Pacific Ocean, United States - ASW #17 | ecosystem: Environmental > Aquatic > Marine > Oceanic | place: USA: California | collected 2016-12-05
ACCCAGGAATTAGTAACAGGATGGGACGTAGCTAACTATCCCGGTCCAGTGACCTGGGAAGAAGAGGAAAGATTGCGAGCTAGGATGAAAAATATCTTCTGGGAGGGAGATTGAAAATGTCTGAATTTAGGGTTTGCAAAAGCCCTAAACGGCCTATATCGTAGGGGTAGGCTAGCGTATCTAATATTGACTTATTCGATGCCTGTTCTTTTGTTGAAAGAGAGGGTATCAAACTTCTGGGCAACAATATGAAATCTATTACAAGACGTCTATTTATCGGGCAGACAGGATCGGGAATTGCTGTAGGTAGTGCAATCCCTTCGTTGGAAGTCCCTACTGGTCTATTTGAGTCCACTAAATCTGTTCCTCTGGTTTCTTCCAAGACCCAAATCAAATTTAGGGTTAATGGAGAATCTCATCAACTGGAAGTAGAGGATCGATGGACACTAGTTGAGGTTTTAAGAGATCACCTGCATTTGACCGGTACCAAGATAGGGTGTGATCGAGGAGAGTGTGGGGCTTGTACTATTCTTTTAGATGGAAAACCTGTTTATTCCTGTAGTTATCTGGCTGTTTGGGTCGACGGAAAAGAGATTACTACAGTTGAAGGGTTGGCCAAGGGAGATCAGTTGGATCCTTTGCAAGAGGCTTTTATTGAGCATGATGGTCCTCAGTGTGGATTTTGCACATCAGGACAACTTATGGCTGCTAAGGGGGTGCTTAGCGATCATGCCAATCCAACCGTTGAACAAGTCAAGCAGGGAATGTCGGGCAATATCTGCCGTTGTTCTAACTATAATCAGTATGTAGAAGCAATTATGGCAGCGGCCAAAAAGAGGAAAAAGCTGTGATTGAAAAATTAAAGCAGGTTGGAAATAGTGTGGCACGTATTGATGCCCTAGAGAGAGTTACTGGAAGAGCCACTTATACGGCTGATGTTTATTTGCCTGACATGATTACGGCGCGTGTCTTAAGAAGTCCACATCCCCATGCTCATATTTTGAGTATTGATGTATCCAAAGCACTAGCCATGGCTGGTGTCCATGCCATTCTGACGCACGAAAATTGTGATGTGGTATGGACTACAGGAGATAAGAGGAATAAAAGATATCTATTCAACAATCCCGTGCGTTTTGTGGGGGATCCGGTGGCTGCCGTGGCCGCTGAAAATCGCCATTTAGCTGAAGAGGCTATGGCGAAAATCAAGGTAGAGTATGAAATTCTGGATTTTGTTATAGATACCGAAGAAGCATTACAGCCAGATGCAGTTAAAATTCGTCCCGGTGGAAATCTTTCACCTGATGCAAAAGGTAAACATGAGCCAGAGGTATACAGTCGCGGAGATATTGAAAAAGGTTTTTCTGCTTCAGATCATGTATTTGAAGATGCCTACGCCTCCAAGCACCAAAGTAATGCTCAGATGGAACCTCGTACAGCGGTAGCCCAGTGGGAAGGGGATAAGCTTACCGTTTGGACTGGTACTCAGGGAATTTCCAATTGTCAGAGGGATCTTTGTAGGGATCTAGATCTACCCCGTGAAAAGGTGCGTGTGGTTTGTCAGTACATGGGTGGCGGTTTTGGTAATAAGAATCAGTGCCAAGACTCCGACCTAATGGCAGCCATTTTGGCCAAGCAGGCGGATCGTCCGGTCAAACTTGAGTTTACTCGCAAAGGTGATTTTTTAGGTGTTCATGGCCGCTGGCCAACTAACCAGTATTACAAAATTGGAGTTGATAAGGATGGTTTGCTGCAGGCTATTCAAGTGAGAAATTATAGTGGTATGGGGCCCTATCGTAAGGGGACTGGGTCTTTGGTAGGTACTGAACTTTATCGTTGTCCGCATGTGCGTCGGGAAATTTATCCGGTTTATACCAATATGACCGTTGCAGCTAATTTTCGAGCTCCTGCCTATCCTCAAGGAGTCTATGGTATTGGATCGATGATGGATCATATCGCCCACGAATTAAATATTGATCCTGTGGAGTTTCATCTTAAAAATTCAACTCGCCAGTACCTTGATAAGATTCCTTATACTAGCTATGGATTAGCTGATTGCATACGTCAGGGAGCAGATATTTTTGAATGGGAAAAACGTTGGCATCAGGCAGGTTCCGGTGTCGGTCCAAAAGTCAGGGGATCGGGAATGGCTATCGGTTTATTTGGTGCTCGTTTGGGCCGGAGTTCGGCGGTATTGCGCTTGGATAGTGAAGGAAAGTTGTGGGTGCATGTAGGGGTTACAGATGTTGGTACCGGAGCTAAAACTACTATGGCAATGATTGCGGCTGAGGCCATGGAAATGAATTTATCTGAGGTAGAAGTGGTTTGGGGAGATACTGACCGTTGTCCATATTCGGTCGGGGAGTCAGGCAGTCGAACCACTGGTTTCACTGGTTATGCGATTCTCGAAGCGGCCAAACAGCTCAAGCAAAAGCTGGAAAAACAGGGTTTGCCTAAGGGTGATGACATGCTCATTGCCCAAGTTACTACAGAGCCTAAGTTAGAGGGAGTGGCTCGCTATGGTTTTGCTGCCCATTTTGTGGAAGTTGAAGTGGATATAGAATTAGGTGGCGTGAAAGTTTTAAAGTACGTAGCCATGCAAGATAGTGGCCGTATAGTCAATCCACTTACTGCAACTAGTCAGGTTAGGGGTGGCATCATCATGGGAATTGGGATGGCCTTGCACGAAGAGTTGCTCTACGACCAGCGAACTGGTGTTCCGGTAAATCCAGGCTATTATGGAGCCCGGGTAATGACCCACCTGGATGCTCCCGAAATAGAAGTTCACTTTATCGAAACTGAGGATGCTTACGGGCCTTATGGCATTAAATCTGCAGGTGAAACCCCAATTGTTCCATCTGTTGCTGCGGTCGCTAATGCAATTTTTAATGCTACAGGGCACCGAATGAAAGAATTACCCATTAGTCGTGACAAAATATTAGGAGCAGTATCGTGAAGAGTTTTGCCAATGTGAATCCAAAGGATCTTGGGCAGGTTGTGGCAACTTTACAGGAGGCTCGCCAAGCGGGTAAAAAGGTCGCGCTGGTCGGTGGCGGCAGCGATCTGTTAGGTATGATCAAGGAAGGTCTAGCAGCTCCAGACCTGCTGGTAAACCTCAAGAATTTAAAGGAATTCGAGGGGATTAGTTCTTACTCGGATGGTGTGCGTATTGGTGGTTTAACTACTCTGGACACTGTTATTGAACATTCTCTAATTCGTTCCAACTACACTGTTTTATCCGAGGGTGCTGCAACAGTAGCGACGCCTCAAATCCGTAATGTGGGAACTTTGGCTGGTAATCTTTGTCAGCGGCCTTGGTGTTGGTATTTACGGCAAGGATTTCCCTGCTTTAAAAATGGCGGGAATATGTGCTATTCGTCAGTGGGTGAAAATCAATTCAACGCTATTTTTGGAGGCGGTCCTAGTTTTATAGTGCATCCTTCCGATACGGCGCCAGCTTTGGTAGCGTTGGGAGCTAATTTTCGCATTGTAGGTCCAGATGGTGAAAGAATAGTTCCAGCTTCTGAATTTTTTATTCTTCCTAGTCAAGACATAGCACGCGAAAATGTACTAAAAGAAGACGAAATTTTGGTTGAAATACAACTGCCTGCAACAGCCAAGGATAGAAAAAGCACCTATGTGAAAATTATGGACCGAGATGCTTGGACGCATGCCATGGTTAGTGTTGCCGTCGTTTTAGATGTCAGTCAGGGGATTTGTAGTCGAGCCAAGATTGTTCTGGGTGGGGTTGCTCCCATCCCTTGGCAGGTGTCTAATGCAGCAAGTATGTTGGTTGGACAGCAGATTACCGAAGATTTAGCAGACAAAGTTGGGCAAGTAACCGTGGAGGGTGCCCGGCCCCTGGCAAAGAACGGATACAAAGTTCAAATGACTCAGGCTTTGGTCAAGAGGACATTGATTGCCTTAGCAGGACAAGCAGCATGAAGCGGCGTGAGTTTCTTTTTTTAGGAAGTCCCAGGTCGAAGGTTATGGATTTTTCCTGTGAAGAGCTCTATATGCGTTATGTTGATTCTGGCATTGATGGGAGTGAAGAAATTTTTTTTCAACGTATTAGTGAAAAATTTCGTGGAGTTAGAAAGATTCGATTCCATGAGGCTTGCTGGCTTAAGGAAGAGAGCTTGAAAGAGGGATTAGATCCCTTGCTTAGGGCCTTTATTTCCCGCGGCGGTAGTATCGAATATCTGTAAACCAGTAAATTTTTTACTGGCCTACTTTGCATTTTTTTACTCGGACAATCTTTTAATCATTGCTTTGTGTGGTCCTACACCTGCAATTTGAAAGAGATCTGATGCTACCTGCCAACCTTGTTTTTCGTAAAAGGAGATGACTTTGACTCTCGATGTGCACCAGACCAGATTGGGTCCTGGACTTTCGAGAGCTAGATTTTCCAGCATTTGTAGTAAGCCGGTTCCAATGCCTTGATGTTGATGTTTTTTGTCGGTAGCCATTCCTCTCAGGCGCCAAGCAGGTTCCTCTTCCCAAGGGCTCCTTACTAGGCTGACGCAACTCACCACCTTTTTCCTATAGCAACCCGCTAGGTGTTTAGTAGAAGATTCATGGTCTTCTTCGAAAAATGCGGTCTTGATGGGTCTGCCGGGACGCAGGATGCGAGCCCGGAGTTCGATGATTTCTTCAAATGATGTTTGTAAAAACTTGACCGAAGTCATTTTGATTTCTACAGGATAGTAACTAGTTTTATTTTCGAGGAGTATTTGAGAATAAAGTTATTCTTTAGTTGCCCATCGGCTGGCGTAATCGGCGTAATATCCTTCCATGATAGCGTCATGCCAGACTTTAGTTACTGCAGGAAAAGGTCCCATGGGCAGATCTTCTTCAGGACGGGTGTAACCGTGGGTACCGGCTTTGAATTCTACCAAGCTAACTTTAGGTGGAGGGTCCATGGAGGCGAACATAGGTAGCGTAACTTCCCGGTATTTTTCAGGAGTGTGATCAGCGCTAGATTGGGACATTCCAAAAATAATGGGTGGTACAGGCTTGACCCCTAAACCTCTGAGTTCTCGCGATAAACTGACGTAATGTTCGATCAGTTCTTGTGTTCTTTCAGTAGAAAGATCTAAACGTTTGGCAGTAGCTCGCGCCATTTGAGAAAGCTGATGTACACTCCCAAAATGAATTGGACCTTCGGCTTTGAAGTTTGGTTGAGCGGTTCTTCTTTTCCAGCTCGCGAAGACCTTTTCAATTAATGTAGGTAATTGCATTAAAGCTTCCGGTCCCTCCTGCATCAGGGCTTCCGGGCCGGCATAGCGAGCAGTGTCACGCCAAGTTCGAACATGAAGGCAGTTGAAAGGTAGATCACCATACTGTTTACCAGTCGGATTTCCCGAAGATCTTGTTTGGACGCGGAAGATGTAACCGAATGGTGAATTTTCCATGCCGGTGACACCTACAATATTCTTCACCCTTTGAGTCAGCATTAAGGAAAAGGGGCCACCTGTGGAGTGGCCATGGATATAAATGGAATACTCTCCGACAGGAAGATGCCGATTCATAAGGTCTTTGCCAGCTGCTTCAAATGCCATTGGCCAACCCGACATTCGTTTGTAAAATTCGGTGCCTTCTTTAGCACAGGCTAGAGTGAGGGTTCCGTACTTATTCTGAAGAGATTTATCTTCGGTTATTTCATATTGGTTTCTAGTAATAAGTTTGTCTTTGTTCCAGATAGGTGTACGAACGGAGAGAATATTTTCTAGATTGGTTCCCATGCCGTCTAGCTTAAGGGTATCTCCGGGCCAGTCCCGACTAGGATCCAATAGGTAGAGTCTTCCAGGGTAGCTCATAGTAACTACCTTGTAACCAAACTTGCTAACGAGGAACCGAGCTTCCTTTTCCTTGGATCGATGATCTCCTGAACCTCCGTGGATTAGGAACATGCCTATCTTATTTCCGTTGGGATCAGTTGGAATATTCGAAGATTCTTCGGGTTCGTAGACTTTTCCAGCTACATCCCAATCCAGTCCCAGCACCTGAATACGAAAAACGTCTTCTTTTTCTTTTACCTTCATATCGGGCAGGTTCAAAACCTGTTGTGACATTTCGACAATCTTGTCACGATCAATTTCAGAAGGTGGACGTGATTCCGCCTGTACGATAAGACTATTGAAGGCAAAGTAGATCAAAGCAAGACCGGTTGACAGAAATTGTTTTTTCATAACAGAGCGCTACCTTTCAATACGAAGAGGATGTTATTCCCTTTATTATTTATTTGCTTCTTCAGCTTCCTTGAGCATTCTTTCCAATTCTTCAACTGGGATTTCTTTAAGGAATGCTCCGTCTCCTGTTTCTGCCTCCAGATCTATTAATATATCCATAGGTGGCATGCGTAACTGTGTACCGTGTTTAGCCAGTTCTTCCTTGAATAGTTCGCTGACATAAGGATCCTGTTCGTGAAACATGACCATATAAGATCCGCCGGCACCGTCCTTCATAAAAATTTCTTTTGCTGTCATCTTATAGAGTTCGTTCCCAGGACGACTTCCCAGCATAATGAAACGTGTGGCGGCTCTTCCAGTATTGAAGTGTTGATGAAACCACCGTTGAGGAGGTACGAAGATTATTCCCTCTCTCCAATCTACTCGATGGACCTGATCGCCTTTTCCATTTTTCCAAGGCGTTATTGTGTTGTCGGCGTGCCAAAGCAGACTGTATCCATTGCCTTCTAGCAGCACGATGGCTGCCCCTGGTCCATGAGAATGAGCTCTTTCATAAGTTCCTATTGGAAATTGCTCGATATGAGTCGGCATTACATTGTTGGACAGGAGAATATGGCGATCGATGTCTCCAAATCCTTGGCCAGCATGGAAGAGTCGCCAACTCCAAGCATCGCGTACCATGTTAACGATACTGAGTGAATGGTGTTGCGGGGTGGAGTTGTAAGTTTTTGAATTTTCAGGGTCAAAATAATCCGTCTGACCGGAATAGCGGTCAGTGAACTGGAATTGACTATTGAACATGAATTCTGCGTTGTGGAAAAGATCGATTTTTAAGGGGAGATCAGTTTCATGCACTGTAAGAACTGGTTCGTTACCGGTATTGACGAATTGATGCCAAGTGTTCAATGGGGGAGCAAATACGCTGCCTCTTTTGAATCGGATTGTACTCTTTTTACTCTCGTCATTTTGCCAAAAGTAAGCCTCTCCTTCTCCTCTCATGACAATAATCTGTTCTTCGAAAAGGTGATGTTCAGGTTTGGTTTGTCCTCCAACAGGAATTTCCATAACGGAGTTATCAATTAGTCCTCCCGCTCCGTCTAAAACAACATAGGCTCCTCGAACTCCTTCTCCTTGTCTTTTCCAGGGAGCCAATTGGATTGCGTATACATCAGCCTCCCAGCCTCCGTAGACGGGAATATCTTCTTGTGCAAGAAACTTACCATAGGCCGTTTTACCCATTTCTTGATATTCACTTTCCGGAAGAAAAGGAAAGTCCTCACTGCTGGTTTGTGCCCAAGATGTGCCTCCTAAAAGCAGGCTGAGTACTACCAGGGTAATGCCTAAATTGATTTGGTAATTGATATTCATGGTTGTTCTTGTCTCCTTTTACTTAAAAGTTCTAGTCCAATGCTGAAGTTTCTTTAGAAAAACACTCACTTTTGGACTCCTAAATGGCACATTCTTAGTTTGACATTGTATAGAAGAGAGCATACATTACCAAGTGCTGATGGTATCTTTGCTGTTTTTTAATGCTCAGATACTCTCAGAAATTTGAGGAGGTCTCCGGGTTCATTTTCATTCTATGATGTTCAACTTTAATAAACGGTTAGTGTTGCGGACGGCTACTTTTGTGCTGTTGGGGATCGTTGCCCTAATCTGCATTTTTTATGCGGGCATCGTGAGTAGTAATGGGGAAGCTAGGGAATCCTTTCTGGCCGGTGATTACGAGACTGCCAAGCAGGAGTATGTGGATTTAGTTTCGACCTTTCAGAATTGGCCTTTTTTGCGAAGGGCATTTCGGAGTCAGTATGAGTTAGCTTTGTTCAATTATTCTCAACTTCTCTATTTTACCGGTAACTTCCGGGATATGGTGGATGTACTGGAACAGGAAGCAACCGACTATCCTTACTTGGCAGGTACGGCACTTTATCATCGCTGGATGGGTAATGCATTTTTTCGTATTGCTGTTTTGCAAGAGGGAGAGGATCTTTCATCCGAGTCACTTCAGATTGTTGGAGAAGAGTACAAGGAAGCGATTCGTCTGGATCGCGATGATTGGGATTCCAAGTACAATTACGAATTTGTACAGGACATCATAGCCAGGCAGAATTCAAAAAATCCGGAAGAAAAGGAAACCCTGCAGTTGTTACTGGGGAATATCCGTCTGACCAGTGAACAGCGCAGAGGGGAACTTCCTGATCAACTTCACTAGTTGATTCGAATTTTAATCCCAAAGAGTTATTGGAGAATATGTTTATACAGCTGGTGTTTTCAGCTGGGGTTCTTCGATATTTTTGATAAGCCTCCTCTTTCTTCCATCATTACTAGAACCTTTTCAATCCAGTTTCGGTTGTAGAAGGCTAATCCAACTACTATTGTGCTCCAGGCGTAATCTAGTACGATGGCTAAGTAAACCGCTGAAACACCAAACTCTAATCGCAGACCAAAAAAGTATGAGATACCCAGCAGGAAGAAAAAATTACCAGTGGTTCGGCCAATCAGAGAGGCACGAGTGTCACTAGCTCCTCTCAGGGCTCCTGAGAGGATAGTAAAGAGTGCAGCAAGAGGAGCTGCTACGGCAAAGGAGCGGATGAAATTTGTCGCGTAGGGGATAGTGACCATATCTCGGGTAAAGAGAAATGCGAGTGAATCCGCTCCTAAAAACATGATGGCAGATAAACCTGAGACGGTTATGAAACCAAGTCCTGATGTGGCCAGTCCTCTAGAGTAGGCTGCATTTGGATCACCATTTCCTAATGATTGTCCTACCTGGACGCTCGCTGCTACATCAAATCCACGAGAAAACGGACTGGTTAGTTGCTGGTAGACTCGACGGCCGATCTGATAAGCAGCATTAACCTCGGTTCCAAAAAACAACAAGATGGCGTTGAGGGGAAATTCTCCAGCAAGTTCTGCAAATCCTTCAACCGTACGTGGTGTGCTGACACGAATGAGTTGGCGGGTAATTCTAGTATCACGGGGACGGGCAAAGTTTATTGGGGTTTTGGGGCTTTGAATAGCTAACAACAGGGCACCTGCACTAAAAACATCACCTACTAGAGTAGCGATGGCGATACCTACTACTCCTAGCTGTGGAAAGGGACCCAGGCCAAAGGCTAGTACTATAGTTCCTAGGATATTTAGGGCATTGGCAACAACATTTATGTACATGGGGGTTTTAGTGTCACCGATTCCTTGAAAAGAGCGAGCTCCTATCAGGGAGACTAGGCGCGCCGGACTGCTGAGCATAACAATAAAGAGATAAGCTCCACCCATTTGAGCCAAATCGAAACTGGCTCCCAAAATTGAGATAGCTTGTCGGCTGAGGAAAAATCCAAAAAGTGCAAAAGGAATGCCAGCCAGTACGCCAATTAATAGAGCTTGAGTAATAGTTTGGTCACGATTTCCAGTAGCTCCACTGCCGGTGTCTTGGCTAGTAAGAGCAATGGCTCCACCCCCTAAACCGATCCCGACACTCAATGTTAGTCGAGAATAGAGATTGGCTAGTCCTACAGCAGCTACTGCTGAGGGAGATAGAAACCCGGCCACGATAATATCGGTGGTTCGCATGAAGGTACGTAATATCTTTTCGGTGATTACCGGCCAGGAAAGAGCTAGTATTTCTCGGTATAGTTTCATTTGAATGGATTAGGTTACGTGTAATCCCAATTTGGTATACAGCTTATTTCAGTAGGAGCTTTTCCGATCAAAAATTGTTGGATTTTAAGTGTTCTAATCGAGCACATTACAACTATTGATTGTTAGTTCTCACTGTAGCTGATTCTATAAATAGCTCCAGCATGATCATCTGATACCAAAAGAGCTCCATCGGGCATAACTTGAACATCCACTGGCCGTCCCCAAGGTCCGGTCTGGTCCAACCAGCCTTCGGCAAATACCTCATAGCTTTTGGCTTGGTTGTTTTTCAATCGTACTAGTGTAATTCGGTATCCTAGAGGTTGAGATCGGTTCCAAGAACCATGTTCTGCGATAAAGATTTGGTTCTGATACTCAGAAGGAAACATTTCTCCAGTATAAAAACGCATTCCCAGAGAAGCTACGTGGGGCCCCAGTTCTTGAATGGGAGCAACACTTTTTGCGCAATCTTGTTTATCTCCAAATTCGGAATCAGAGATGTTGTTTCCGTGACAGTAAGGATAACCAAAGTGGAGGTTTTTTTCAGGAGCTCGATTTAATTCATCAGGTGGAATATCGTCGGTTATGCGGTCTCTACCGTTATCAGTAAACCAAAGTTCATGTGTTTCTGGATGCCAGTCAAAACCTACTGTATTTCGAACGCCGTGAGCAAAAACCTCTAATTCACTGCCATCTGGATGCATTCTCATAATGGAAGCATAACGTTTATCTTCTGGCTCACAGATATTGCATGGAGCGCCTACTGGTACGTAGAGTCGGCCATCAGGTCCCATGCGAATAAATTTCCAGCCATGGTGTAAATCTTTAGGGAAACCATCATTAACGACAACTGGAGAGGGAGGATTTTGTAGGCGGTTTTCTATGTCATCAAGGCGTAGTACACGATTTACTTCGGCTACGTAGAGATTTCCATTGTGAAAAGCAACTCCATTAGGCAGATTAAGTCCTTGGGCAATAGTGAGTACTTGGTCGGCTTTTTGATCATGATTAGTGTCGAGAAGGGCGTAAACTTTTCCTGCAGGGCTGTCCTTTCCAGAAAAAAGACTTGGACCGGCATCAGTTCTGGTCCCAACAAAAAGCGTTCCATTGGGGCTGAGGGTCATCGACCTGGCTCGGGGAACTTGGTCAGAATAAATACTAATTTTAAATCCCGGTGGAAGGGTTATTTTCTCTAAGGGTAGACCGATAGCTGGAGAGGAATCTTCTGAGGAGTGAGTAGGTGTTAGATAGGTACCCAAATAAGTAGAAATAATATCTGCTTCTTCAACATAAAGTTGCGCTCCACGTCCAATCATATCGTCTACTGTATTTCTCCATTGGTCAGCAGTTTTTCTTTGACTTACGATTAGTTGGAGACTATGGCAATTACTGCAGAGAGTGGTGACTTCTTTTTTCCCTTCGCCTTCGGGCAGAAGAGATATCCAGTCGGTTGGTTGCTGCGCAAAGAGAAAGGGAAAAGAAGTAAAAATTATGAGAATGACCACTGCTGATAAAGAAAATGATTTAAAGGAATTTAATCTTTTGAATTCTTCACTTTGGTTCATGCTTTGTGCTCCTGTACGTTAATCAAAGATAGCATACGTATTCTTTGGGTTTTAATGGTAGCAATTTATAGTCCTAAGGATTATATTAATTTTTATCGCGAATTAGGTTAGATACTAGGGAAGAGGGTAAAATAGCCTATAAGTTATAGTGAATATTTGATTTTTTGGTTAACTTTTCGAGGAACTTTAAGTTGAAAGTTGAAAAGTTTTGTCGGTTCGGTTTTTTAATTGGAGGTTCGGTATGAAAAAGATTTTGTGGGGTCTTCTAAGTTTAACTGTTTTTTTCTCTTTAGGATTTATTCTTGAGTCTTCCGCTGCTCCTCAGCCTGCTAGTGAGGATAGGCCTAAACCTAAGGCTCCCTTGCTTCCCCGAATCACATCGGTTGATCAGCTAGTGCCTTTTGCCAAAATTGTTCTCCAGAGGGATTACATTGGGCAACGTTTGGGGTGGAGTATTAAAGGTGGTGAGCGGGTATTGCTCACATTTACTAATTCCACTCATCCGATGGTTAGAGAGGCCTTTGCCCAGGCATTACGTGAGTTGAATTGTCCTGTGGATATAGTAATCAGGGAAAGTCGAATGCCTCGATGGATTCGGGGGTCCGAAGAGTGGGCCGACGAGTCCATGCGTTTGAAAAAGGAACGGTTAGCCCTAGACCTAAATACCATTCCTGAAAAAAGATATCCAACTTGGGGGGGCAGTGGTACTCCCCGACCACTCAAATCTGGTGGGATGAGTATTTCTAAAGAGGATTTACAGAAATACGATGTAATTATTGGCCCCGCAGTGGGGCCAGGTAACACAGTTGGTCAGGCTGGAGGTTTCTGGTGGGCTAAGACTCCCGAAATGCTAGCCAGTGCGGGCACTATCTACCCAGGTGAGTTATTGGATTTTATTGATCAGAAGATCTGGGAGGTGGTGCGTAGTGCCGAACGTGTCGAAATTACCGGGATCCAAGGTACCAATTTTAGCTTTACTTGGTTTCCAGAGTGGTGGGAATTAGTAGAGGGTACTCATCCTAAGATCAAGGGTCCTGGGCATTTGAGTACCTTCAATGCCTTGCGTCCTGGGCGTTCAGAACATGCAGTTTTTGCTGGCCATTTGATGTTGCATCCACGCTATGGAGCTATTGAAGGAGCCGATGCTGCGGGTGTTCTTACCTCTCAATTTGGCGAGTGGGCCCCCATGTGGCCTCCTATGACTCTTACATTGGATCAAGGAGAGATAGTTAAGATTAAAGAAGGGGGACATTACGGCGATTTCTGGCGTGAAAGTCTGGAGGTGACCAAGGACATTATCTTTCCTGGGCACAGTCGTCCCGGCACCGCATGGATGATGGAATTTTCTTTAGGGACCAATCCTAAGGTAGTTGGAGCCATGCGGGTAAAAGAGTTGGAAGACGTGGATCGTCGTGATCCAATGATTATGACTTGGGGGGATCCTCGAGATCGGGCTGGCTACATTCATTCTGGTTTCGGAGCCCGAGGAGCCAGCTGGTGGGCGGAAATCTACCAAATGCCAGTCAATCACTATCATCAATTCTTTCCCTTTATTACCTACGATGTGATTACCCGTGATGGACGTAAAGTGAGATTGATCGATAAGGGTTACTTAACTATGTTGGATGATCCTGAAGTTCGGAATATGGCTGCTACTTTTGGGGATCCTGATCAGCTTTTGAGTGTTGATTGGGTGCCTGAAATTACCCCTGAAGGGAAGATTATTGCTCCTGAGAGTCGATTGATTCCCTATGATGAATGGGTAGATAGCCTCCCGTTTAGATTGGATGATCCTAAGTTGGTTTATCAAATTCCTGAAAGGTTGCAGAAGTTTTATGGGGAAGATCGAGTTACCTACTATGATCCAAATGAGTTTATGGAATTCTACAAGAAAATTGGACAGATTCCGGTCAAGAGAGTCAAGAACGACTAGTGAGGTAATGTCAAAGCCTTCTAACTACTTATGCCTATATTGAGAGATGAGAAGCTACCTGAGGATTTAGTAGAGCGTCTTCAGTATATAGAACTCTTTACTAGCCGAGCGGTGAGGAGTGCTCTTCTGGGAGACTATAAGAGCCGGACCCGAGGCCAGGGCTTCAATTTTGATCAACATAAAAAATACCAGGAAGGTGATGATTTTCGACAAATTGACTGGAATGTTTTTGCTCGACTCCAGGAAGTTTTTGTTAAAAAAAATCTAGAAGACAAACAGCTTGAAGTGGTGGTAGTTGCTGATTTGTCCAGGTCGATGGAATTGGTGACTAATTCCCTTAGCAAGAAGGAGGTTCTTTTTGAACTTACGGCAGCCCTCACATTTTCTGCGGTGGCAGATCAGATTGGAGCCGGCCTTCTGGTTTTTGCCGATAAGATAGAGGACTATATTGCTCCCGCCAAGGGTCGTAGACAGGTATGGAAGATTTTGGAACAGCTTTGGAATCTTTCACCGGGGACTGTCGATACTAATCTTGGTTTACCTCTGGAGTTTTTGCACACTCGTCTCAAAAAGAGCAGCTTGATTTTTTATCTTTCTGATTTTGTAGGAAAAAAGAACCTCTTCCATTCTCCGTATTTGAAAATGGTGACTAAGAAGCACGATTTAGTGCCGGTCGTGATCGAAGATCAGCTAGAGTCCGTTTTTCCTTCAACCAGAGGGTTTGTCCGTATTCGGGATCTGGAGTCTAACAAAGAAGTTACTGTTCGAACGTCGCCTAAAAAACAGGAAATTTATAACCAACAGATGCAGCAGAGACGAACGGAGTTACAAAGTGCCTTTTATCGGTTGGGCTTGGATCATATTTGGGTTCGTTCGGATCAACCCTATATCAACACGCTACTGCAGTTTTTTCTGAATAGAAAAAGGAGACGCTGAGCCATGGCTATTTTTAAATTTGTGGTTACTTTTGGGCTGATTTTTTTGTGTGGCTTGGGTTTACAGGCTCAATCTGAAGAACCTTTGGTGCGTTTTGAGGTTCAATTAGATCGGACAGCTATTTGGATTGGTGATCTGCTGGAGTATAAAATTCTCCTTTTTTATCCTCCTGAAGAGGTCGAAATTATACGCGATAATCTGAAAAAAGAAGATATTCATTTAGATCCTGCCACTCTATTGGATATGTCCATAGATCCACTGCAAACAGAACAGGGACAGGGTTTGGAAATAACTCTTCATCTTACTGTTTTAGAAAGTAATGCGAGTGAGTTGGTCATTCCTACTGTGCCCATCTATTATGCTACACGCCAGCCCGGCTCTTTGGGACAAGGGAGTGATATTGAAACGCATAATCTAATTATTCCAGAGAGGAAAGTAGGGCTCAGAAGTACTCTGACCAGTGATTCTCGGGATATAAGAGATTTTTTGGGAATTCGGTCTGCCGGTTGGCTAGCTCGACTGATGTGGTTTCCCGGATGGTTCATCATTGGCCTTTTCGCTGTTCAGGGCATTCGCTGGTCTGTGACTAAATATAAAGAAATGGCAGGCGGGGCCCAGAGGATAGATAAAAAGACAGTAGAAAAGCAGGCGTTGGCTGAGTTGAATCGCTTAGAGTCGGTTGTAGGTGTTGAAGAGTTATCCCAAAGGTGCTTTGAGATTCTCCACATTCTTCATGGGGCAATCACCAATCTGCTGGAAATAGAGGGGGTGGTCGCTTTGACTCCTCAAGAACTTAGAGAGGAATTAATTAGTCAGAATATAGGTGAATCAGTATCGGATAGAACTTTTAAGATCTTTGAAGAGTGCGAGTCATTACGCTACAACCAGCTAGTTCTATCTGATGGACAAAAGGATCTATCAGATTTAATTAACAGTTCTCGGGAAGTAGTTTCTCATCTGGCCCGTTTATGAGATTTACCCAACTCCATCTTCTTTATTATCTCATTCCTGCTGTGTTAGTGGTGTTGTTAGTCAGGTGGAGAAGACGGCATCATTATTTGTCTTACTCCAATCTTTCCCAACAACGACTAAATCTTTCCAAGGTGAGTAAGATTGTTTATCTGCCCGTAGCTTTCCAATGGGCAGCTTTATTTTTTCTGCTGTTAGCGGGATTAGATCCAGTCCTTACTTTTGCTGAGGAGGAGATTCAGTTTCGAGGGTTGGATATTGTGTTAGTTGTCGACTTGTCTTCTAGTATGGAACAAGCCCTTCCCATTGATGCTGTTGAAGCGGAAAAATACGAGCAAATGGATTCCTTTTTTGCCCCTTCAGGAAAGAATCCATCACGTCTTGATGCAGTTAAAATGGCTGTGAAGGACTTTGTTAGTCAGCGAAGAAATGATCGGATTGGTCTGGTTGTTTTTTCTAGTAATGCCTACGTGGTTAGTCCGATGACAATGGACTATGACTATTTGACTGGATACATTGACATGATGGAACACCGCACGCTAGTTGGTGAAGGACTAACTGCTATAGGTGAAGGAGTTTATGCAGCTGCTAGTTTAATTGAGAAACAAAATGAAGACCGACAGGACGGTGGTGGAGACAAACTTCTAGTTATTCTAACCGATGGAGAAAATAATTATGGTCGTAGCCCCATTGGGGCAGTAGAAAAGGCAGCGGAAAAGGGACTTAAACTGTACTTGATTGGTGTGGACATTCCGCACACTCCTCTTACTACTAGGCTGATTGGAGCTATTCAGTACGCTCAAGGAGCCTATTATGATGTTCGTAATCAGGAGCAGTTGAATTCAGCTTATTGGGAAATAGGGGCCCTGGAAAAGGGAGACTTCGGGGTGAAAGAATATCATCGCAGCATCCCCTTTTATCACCAAAGCGTTCTCGCTTCCGTACTTTGTTTGGGATTAGCATTGGGATTGCGGGGCTTTTCTTATTTTACGGATTTATCGTGAGTTGATAGTTGAAAATTAATAAGCGGAGAGAATGAAATGCTCGAAATTGTTGGAATCAGACTGCAGAACATTGAGTATCTCTACTTGTTGGCAGCGGTTCCTGTAGCAGTTTTCCTGTGGAGAATAGCTTTGCGCAGAAAGGGTAATTTTCGCGGAGAAATTTTTGGGGGGAATATTCAAAAACTGAGAGTTCGTCGTAGTTATTATTTGAGTTTAATGGGAACTGAGACGTTCAAATATCTGGGATTAACATTAATTATGGTAGCGTTGATTTTGGCTTTATCACAGCCTCAAATTGAGACAGAACAAGTGGTGGAAGAGAGAGCAGGAGTAGATGCAGTGATTGTATTAGACCTTTCCTTTTCCATGCTAGCCGAGGATATAGTTCCTACTCGATTGCAGAAAGCTAAGGACGTTATTCGAGATTTTATTATTCGAAAGCGTCCGGAAGACAGGATTGCTTTGGTTTCTTTTTCAGAAACAAGTCTCATTCTCTCTTACCTTACACGTGATCCAGAAAATCTACTTTTCTATTTGGATTACATGGAGCCCAACTATGGGACTAATATTGGCAGAGCGCTTAAGAGTGGGTTGAGAGTATTTGAGAGAGAGGATGAAATTAGGCCCCAGGGTAATGAGACAAATGGGGATAGTGTTACCAATAGAATAATGATTTTGATTTCTGACGGTGAAGACCATGGGCGTGAGTTGGAAGAGGCTGTTAAGACTTCGTCTGCTGCCAATATTAGGGTTTATTGTATTGGAATCGGTTCGCGTCGAGCTGTTCCTATCCCTATAGGTGTACAAGAAAATGGAATGCGCCTTTATTTACAAAATGAGAATGAAAGCCGAATTCATACCCAGTTTAGCCAAGGCACTTTGAAATCTATAGCTGATGATACATCAGCACGATTTTATAGGGCTTTTGTGGGGTTTGAAATGGAACGAGCGTTTCAGGATATTATTTTAAAGGAAAGAGAACTAGTGGATTTCAAGATTATTCGTTATTTTCAGGACATTTACTATTTCATTCTAATGGGCTCTTTGGGCTTGTTTCTATTTCTCTTAACATTGGATCGTCAGTAGAATTATAGGAGAGAACAAACTATGTCAGCAGCGCAGCCACAAAACAAACTCAGTAGCATGGAAGAGATATTTGAGCTAATTGGGCAAATTGAAAAGGAGATTGGCAAAGTTATTTTGGGACAGCCTTGGTTGACTCGAAGATTACTGATCGCCCTTTTTTCTAAGATTCCTTATGCTTTTAAACGAGATGGAGAAGAACGTTCCGGATGTGGACATGTTCTTTTGGAGGGAGTTCCTGGATTAGCTAAAACACTGGCTATTATGACTGTGGCTAGTACTATCAATGCTCGTTTCCATCGTATTCAATTTACCCCTGATCTGCTTCCTGCAGACATAGTAGGTACACGTATCTATGATGTGTCCAGCAAGAGTTTTCGTGTAGAGCAGGGACCCATTTTTGCCAACATTGTTTTGGCTGATGAAATTAATCGGGCTACTCCAAAAACTCAAAGTGCTTTGCTTGAGGCAATGCAGGAGCGACAGGTTACAGTTGGGGAAGAAAGTTTCCAATTAGAAGACCCATTTTGGGTTTTGGCAACCCAGAATCCTGTAGAGCAAGAAGGAGTCTACATTTTGCCGGAAGCTCAGTCCGATCGTTTTGCTATGAAGATTACAGTTGATTATCCAGAGCATAAAGATGAGTTGGATATGCTCAGCGCAAAACTTCATGAAGCTGAGGTCCAACAGGTTATTAATACCGATCAAGTACTGCATATTCGAGAGCAAATCTTTCAAAATGTTTATGTGGATGAGAAGGTAAAGGAATACATTGTTAGGCTAGGTCGGGCTACTAGAGCTTCAGATGTTGCCGAAATGATTCAGTATGGGATATCCCCACGGGCCTATCAGCATCTTTTAGCCCTGTCGAGAACAGCTGCGTTCTTTAATGGACGGGAATGTGTTACTCCAGCCGATGTGAAAAGTATTGCTGTGGATGCAATGCGACACAGAGTGGTTCGAACTTTACGTGCGGAAGCTGAGAATATTTCTGTGGAGGATATTATTCAAGAACAAATACTTGGGGCTGTTGCCATACCATAGCGTGGTATTTTATATGGAATTTGTTTTAACTCAGTGTTTGCGATTGTGTGAGTCTAGCGATGAATGGAGTGAATTATGAGTCAATTGTTTTTTAGAAGATGGTTTATTCTTTTTTCCTTTAGTTGTCTTATTGTATTTGTCACTTTCCAAGATTCATTAGCATCTTGGAATTCTTCTTTTGCAAAGGATCAGTTGGAACAAATGAACTTAGAAAACAAGCAGTCATTACACCATCTACTGAAGAGGGCATATATTGGCTACTTGGGTGTAGAAGACAGGTCAAATCAATCAAAACCATTGAACGGAGATACTCTCTTTACTGATTTGAACCACCTGCTTCAAGAACAAATGGAACCTCAGATTAGCAATGGAAAACAGCTTTCTGAGACCTATTGGCAAAGGGTTGGAGATCGGACCTATCTGGATGACTTCACTGTTCGGGAGCTTAGGGTGCGCGGACTTATGTTTTCTAATGAAGAAGACTATAAACAGGCTCGTCATAATCTCGAAGAGGCAGTTATTTTATCTGACCGTATAGGCGATAATATGAATCTAGTATTTGCATTGAATAATCTTGCCTACAGTAATTTTCATCTGCAAAGAGTGGATGAGGCAATCCAAAATCTAGAACGAGCTATTGCACTGACTCAGGAAATGCGGGATGTTCGGGCGTCCAGTCTTTTTTATTACAATTTAGGTTGGATTTATATCAATGTAGGACGATGGGATGAAGCAATTTCTCTTTTTGAGAAAACCGCCAGCATTAGTCAGCAATATTCTCTTCCAATTCGCCAGATGGCAGCGTTAGTTAATTTAGGAGCTATCCACCTGAGTCAAGGCAATAGCAAAGAGGCTGGCCAAATTTTTTCCAAAAGTCTGAAGATGGCTCGAGAAATAAACAGTTTTAGGTTAAGGGCAATGTCTGCCATTGATTATGCAATTGTTCTGATTTTGGAGGACAGGTATCAAGAGGCGGCTCGACTACTAGACGAAGCTCTTTCAATTTTCGAAGACCAAGGAAAGGTTTTCATGAGAGCGGAGCGTGTTTTGCTGGAGCAAAAAGCATTGCGATTGCTTTTGGTTCTCGATAAGAAAACAGAAGGAAGAGTTGTATCGGCCCATCTGGGAGATCGGAGCGAGCCAGTTCAGATGGCTTCCCATTCTCTCCACTCTCATTTTGACCACATTCTCATGCCTGTGTCTAATTTTACTGCTCCAGTTCCACCTGCTGCCCGGTTAGCTGGTCTGCCAACAGCTCCCCTTCAAGTTTCTAGAGGCAAGGTCAGTATTTCGATGAAATCTTTGACGGTTCCAACTAAAGAACCTTTTAATATGCCTGTATATTTTGCTATGCCCGCAGGAGTTAAATTGTCCTCTTTAACCTTTCAAGTAACCTATCCTAAAGAGGCTCTTTCTTTTGCTGATTTGGAAAAAGGTTTTCTGTTACAGTCGGGTTTTAAGACAACAACCCAAAATAGTGCTCATCCTTCGGAGAAGGCTTTTAACATTTTAGAAGTTTCTGTATCTTCCGAACGTGAAACGAATATTCCCAGTGGCTTGGTTATGTACCTTTCTTTTAAGGTAGCTGACAAGGTCAATCAGGGATCTGTCTTTTTACATAATGAAACGGTTAGAGCTGAAACAGTTGGAGGAAGATCTCTACCTAAAAGCCAACTGGCAGCCAAGGATCAAGCCGTTACTATTCTAGGGGATGATATGGTGCCCACTATCCTCTGTTTTTTCTACATGCACTAATCCTAGTGTGAAATATATTTTATTGTAACTATGGTTGGGAAACGGGATATTTTGTCGTTCTCTTTTTTGAATATCACTGGTAGGGGTTTTTGATACAGGAAACCAGTAATAGGGAGTCAGCATGAGAAAGGGAGAAGTTCTAATCATTGGTGGGGGTGTTCTAGGTTGTTCAAGTGCTTATTACTTGTCCAAGCGAGGCATGTCAGTAATTTTGGTAGAGAGAGGGGAACTGTGTTCGGAAGCGACTGGTGCTACGACTGCCGGAATCACAGTGCAAAACAAGCCGATGGACAGAATTCCTTTCTATCGTGAAGCAGCTGATCGTTGGATGATGTTAGAAGAAGAACTTGGTTTTCCAGTGGGATATGACCGTTGTGGGAGTGTAATGGTAGCAGATACGGTTGAGCAGATGTCTGGTTTTCAAAAAAGGTTGCCGGAATTTAAAAAAGTAGGTCTTGAGGTAGAGTTGTTAAGTGCCTCAGAGACTAGGGATATGTCTGGTTGGGTAACTGATGAGCTAGCCGGTTCTCTCTACTGTCCAGTCGACGGACACGCCGAACCCAAGATTGCCCCTCAAGCTTTTGCTCAGGCTGCTAAACAACAGGGAGCAGTTTTGTTATCTAATGAAAAAGTTGTCAAAATTTATATGGACGGTCAGTCTCGTTTCAGAATAGTTACAAGCCAGGGAGAAATTGAGGTAGATAAAATTATCAATGCAGCGGGAGCCTGGGCTGGATTTGTTTCAGAGATGTTAGATATTTCTCTTCCTGTTTCTTTTGAACCTCTACAGTCTATGGTGATTCGATCTTCTACGCAGTGGCTTGACAAAGTAGTACTGCATGCCAGTAATCAACTGACTGTGAAACAGATTGGAGATGGCAGTATCTTAATGGGAGGTGGGTGGTCGGGTAAGGGTGATATCGAGGACGACACTAAAAGTCCCGATTTTCAAAATCGGAGTGCTTGTTTAGAACTTGCCTATGCAACTGTGCCTCGTCTCTCTGAGCTAGAGTTGGTCAAAACTTTGGTGGGTTTAGAGGGAAGAACCTCTGATCGATCCCCCTTTTTTGGCGAAATTCAATCGGTACCTGGTTTTTATATGTTGGCTTGTGCTCCAGGAGGATTCACTCTGTCTCCACTAATGAGCGAACAGTTGGCTGAGTTAATAGTAGAGGGATCTACTAGTTTTCCCATGACCAATTTTACCCGTATTAAGTAATCGGACGACCATTTTTTATTTTGGGATCAGTCGAATAGTATTGGGTTTAGCCACCGATATAAGACATCTCGATTTTAGGAAGATTCACGGTTTCCGAGGAACGAATTTCGGAATAGCGGTCCGTCCGATTTTTCCATATTGAGGAAATAGTTTCAGACACTTCCGTGTCGTTAGCTCCATCCCTTAGTAACTTAAGTAGGTTATGTCCTTTTGTGGCAAATAGACAGGTGTAGAGTTGTCCATCAGCGGAGAGTCGAATGCGAGTACAGTCGCCACAAAACGGCTGATTTACCGAGGTGATTATTCCGATTTCTCCGGTGCCATCTTTATATTTCCAGCGTCTTGCCACTTCTCCCCGGTAGCCGGGACTCACTGGTTCTAAGGGTAACTCAGAGTCGATTAGTCCAATGATTTTAGAGGCTGAAACTACCTCGTCTAATCGCCATCCATTGGTCTGACCAACATCCATATATTCAATAAATCTCACAACATTTCCCGTGCCCTTAAAATAATGTGCCATAGGAAGAATACTGTGCTCATTTATGCCCGCTTTTACCACCATATTGATCTTAATAGGTGTCAGGCCAACATTAGTAGCTGTCTCAATGCCTTGAAGAACTCTTTCCACAGGAAGTTTGACATCACTCATAAGAGCAAAGGTTTCAGCATTTAGTGAGTCCAAGCTGACTGTGACACGATTTAAACCGGCATTTTTTAAAAGGGTGGCTTTGGAGGCCAGAAGAGCACCATTTGTAGTTAGGGCAAGGTCTAGGTCGGGCACTTGCTTTAGCATAGTCACCAATTTGTCTAGAGATTTTCTTAGCAGAGGTTCCCCGCCAGTTAATCGGACTTTCCTAACTCCATGGTTTGCGAGTATTCGAACCAAGCGTTCTATTTCTTCGAAAGTGAGTAGTTCCTGACGTTTTAAAAATTCATAATCTTGGCCAAAAGTTTCTTTGGGCATGCAGTAGGGACAGCGAAAGTTGCAACGATCAGTTACTGAAATTCTGAGATCGTGAAGAGGTCTATCCATCGTATCATGGACTAGTTTGGTCATTAGAAGTAAGTATACTCTTTTCCCAAAGAAGAGGAACAGAACGTTTCTCCTCTTTACTCAGAGTTTTATAGGGAGTTTGACGGTATATGTAGCTTAAGATAAACTCTCCCGGCTTAGAGTGCAGTATTATGAAGATAAAAGGATTGGTTCATTCTGATGAGTAGACCAGTGGTAGGAAAATCCAGTTTTTCTAAGATCATTCAAGGTGCAGTTTTTTTTGCAGTATGCTTAATGCTGGGGTTTTCTGCTTGCCAGCAGAATAATTCTTCTCAAGTTGTTTCTGATTCTGAAACTATGTCTTCAATGCATGGCTCTGAGCACAGTGATCACAATCCCAGACACGGAGGTGTGTTTTTTATGTCTCTGGATATGGAACATCACTTGGAAGGAATATTAACACCACCCGGTACTTTTACTGTCTATTTGTATGATTCCCGTACCCAGCCCCTAGATGCCCAACGGGTGCAAGGAGTTTCGGGGAAAATTAATTTAGGTGAGTTTCCCAATTCTTCTGGCATTCCTCTTAGAGTTGGAGAAGACGGTTTGACTCTAGTAGCTGAGCTAGAGAATGAAATCGCATTTCCTTTGACGCTTACCCTTCTACTGAAATTTTCTAATTCTGATGCAGATGAAAAATCGGAATTATTTAATTTTATCTTCGACAGTTATTCCGACGTACCTAGTATGGTCCACTGATAGAAGTTTATTTGTACGATTCAGACTCTCTCTTTTTGTTTTAACTTGTTTAAGGGCACCTTGTAGAAGAGTAGTGTGTGTGGACCGTAGAGGGATTTGATATTGTCCAGTCGGTGTGCAGTATGGACTTAGTGTATAGAAGAACGGTATGAGAGTGTTTTTGTCCAGAGATTCTAATAAAGCAGAGGCAATTTGGTATCAGAATCGCCTAGTAGTGCTTTTTGGTGCTGTGCTGGTGTTTGGTGGTTTCACCATGGTCATGTCTTTTTTACCCCTTCACCTATATGAGTTAGGTGTTACTGAGATTGCTCATAATGCACTTTGGTCCGGCATATTAATTGGTATTACCCCTTTAATGGCCTCTGTACTGGGACCCTTGTGGGGGGCACTAGCCGATCGTTATGGACTCAAGCCGATGGTTTTGCGGGCTACGTTAGGAGTGGCTATCAGTTGGGTAATTTTTGCAACCGCTACTCAGATTTGGCATTTGGCAATGGCTCGGGTAATTTGTGGGCTTTTTGGAGGCTACAATGCTTTATTGGTTCCACTAATCAGTGTGGAATGTCCCCCAGAAAAACTCAATCAAGCGGTTGGATCTGTCACATCGATACGTATTGCTAGTCTAGCAATAGGACCCCTGGCGGGAGGCTTAATAGCGGACTGGATTGGAGTTCGTAGTACGGCTATTTTTACTGCAGTTTTTGTATTTTCAGCTGCCATGCTGTTCTTGTTTTTTTACCAAATCCCTTCTAAAAAAAATATTCAAGGGACTATTCCCGAGCCTCTGAAATTAACTGCTTTATTGAAAGAAAGTTATTTATTAAGACTTTTTTCATTATTGTTTTTAGTTAATTTTTTCGATAGAGGCATTACCCCCATCATTTCATTAATGGTTATAGAATTTGAAACTCCTTTATCTGAGGTGGCAGGAATTGCTGGAATTATACTTTTTGGAGGTGCATTTGCCGCCACAGTTTCTTCGTGGTGGGCTGGTCATCAAGCAGTTCGCTGGCATCCGGTTTGGTTACTGCGGATTATGGCATTTACTAGCATTTTGGTTTGTGTGCCGCTGATATTTAGTTCTACCAATCTAGAACTAGGTTTTTACCGTTCGTTGCTAGGCCTCAGTGCTGGAGGGATCTTGACAGCGACTTATCTATTGGGTACTTCTTGGATCCCATCCCATTCTCGGGCCTCTGGAATGGCTCTACTAACCAGCGGTACTTTATTGGGTAATGCCTTAGGACCCGTTGCAATGGGCCTCTTAGTCTCTCTAGGACTTCGGGTGGCTCTTAGTACAGGGATCTTAATCTTTATTCTGCTGTTGTGGGTAGCTTTTACTCTGAAGCCTCTTACAAGCTCTGATCGGCACTAAAAAGATAGCTAGTATCAAGAGATATTCATGTTTGACTTAAACATTCCTAAATTTCCAACAATTCAAAAAGTCTGGGAAGAGCTTCAACCGTGGTCATATAGAGTGCTATTGAAATAAGTACAATTAGAACAGTGTTGGTAAACCATCCATTTTTATATTTTCCCATTAATTCCGTCTTGTTTGTAATGACCATTAGGGCTACCGCCAAGACTGGAATCATCACCACCATTACCGAGCTGAATATTAATATTAGCCAGACCGGTCGAACTCCTGTGAAAACGATATAGATAGGAGAAAAGGTCCAGATAATGATACTCCAGCGGTAAATAGGATCGTTTTTGATGTTTTTAAATTTTTGGTCAGGGGAAAGTTGGAATTTAGTAATGAAGTTGCGGCACAAATCGGTGATAATTAGAGCGTAACCAACAGTGCCGCCTATGAAAGTGGAGAAGGCAGCTCCCCAGAGACCAAGACCAAAAACTATCCGACCGAAATCACCCAGTGTTCCAGTGAAAATTCTTACCATATCGTTAGCGGTTTCGAGGGATCCTCTCTCTCCTCCAACTGTCCCTGCAGCTGCTATCTGTAGAAGAGTTCCCATAATGAAAAGGGCTATTACTCCAAATCCAAGATCGAAACGTTGGCGTTTTATATATCGAACGTTTGTCCAACCTTTTTCATATATAAAGTAAGCGTAGGTTAAATTGGTCATTGAACCGGCTTCGGTACCGATCAGGGCCATCAATATGAGCATTGAGCTGTACAATCCTTCAGATTGAGGCAGGCTAGGAATAAACATCCCTTGTGCGATCCCTACCGGATCTGGGTTGGAGAGTAGTGCTGCTATTACCAGAGCACCCCCCATAACTCCGACCAGGATTTTACAAAAGGTCTCGATAACGGAATAACCTCCCCAGAACATCATCACGAAGCCGATCCCTGTAAATAGCAAGGCCCAAATAGGCATACTCCATTCAGCGGGTATGCTCAGAACTGTAAGTGGTACCAGAATATCGGCTCCACTGCCCATCATGAGAATTTGGTACAGATTGTAGACATGGCGAAGAATAATTAACGCAAACAGCATGAGCCAGATAAACCAATTCCCTAATCGGGCATAGCCCTGCATGAGACTTTCCCCGGTTACTAAAACGTACTTAGCTGAAGTATTGACCCAGACGTAGCGAAGGATGAGGGTAAAGCCGAGAGCCCAGATGAGAGCATATCCGTGTTCGTCTCCAGCTGATGCGTTTGTAATGAGGTCACCCGTCCCCAATATTGTCAGAGCGTAGACGAGTCCAGGACCCACGGAAGATATTTGACTCAGTAAAGAGTTGGTATCGCGTCCAGTGGTTGCATTTGTGTCAGCCAATGATTCTCTCCTTAGTTTTCCAGCCACCAGTAGGCCACAATGCTGATCAGAATGACGAGCGCCAGCTAGTATGTCATCTTGATACACAATTTTGTATGTCTTTTTCCAAGAGAAGTGAGTCAATTAGTTTTTTCTAACTTGTGAGAAGGTCAATAGTTCGTTTTTTGAGTACTTGTATTTGCACGTACTGTTGGGATACAAAGAAGGCTTTGCAAAGGATACCCCACTGTTTTTGGCTTATTGTGAGGGTAAGCAATACTTTGTTTAGGGAGGGTTAATTGAATGATTTTTTCACCTCAGGAATTTGAGCTTCGTGTGAGTCGAGCTCAGGAAATGATGGAAAAAGAGAAGCTCGATGCCATGATCGTCTCTGGTGATTTCAGTGCTGGGATGAACTACTACTACTTAAGTGGACATCTTCCCCGTGATTATCAGTCTAATTTTTCGCGTCCCCACATTATGGTTTTGAAGCAAGATGGGCAGGCAAGTTTGCTGGTCTACAACGTAAATCGGGAAAATGCGGCAGATACGTCTTGGGTTAAAGATATAAGGATTTATGGTCCTCCTTTTGGCTATAAGGCTCTTGAGGAGGTATTGACTGATTTGCAGGTCCATCGTGGAACTATCGGTATGGAACTTGGTTTCGATCAACGCCTTTGGTTTCCTGTTCTTGAATTTTTGAAACTTCGGGAGTCTATGTCTGATGCTAATTTTGTAGATGCTGCCGATATTTTGTGGCGGTTACGCATGATCAAGTCAAATGAAGAAATTGATTTAATTCGACGAGCCGGCCGGATTAATGGAAGGGCACTTCGCCGAGCTTTCAGTGAGCTTAAGGAAGGAGATACGGAGCATGATGTGGCTCGTCTGGTATGCCAGTTTATGGTGGAAGAAGGGGCTAACCGTCCTCCTCACACACAGTTTTTAGTGGTTACTGAGCAGAAAGCCAAATCACAGGGACATCGTGCCCGAATGCTGGGCCCGAGTAATGATCAGCTAAGAGATGGTGAACTTCTTTTCGTTGATTCAGGGGCCGTTATCGATGGTTATTGGGGGGAATTTAATCGAATGGCAGTAGTGGGAGAAGCCAGTGAAAGGAAGTTAGAGAACCATAAAAAAATACGCACTATTGTTAGAAGGAGTATTGAGGAAGCTTTTAAGCCAGGCAACTCATATCGTAGTGTAATGGAACATATGGTTACCATTTACCAGGATCTTGGTTTAGAGGAGGCTCAATATGCAAGTTACACTAAACCTCCCTTTTTTCATCTTGCTCATGGGGTAGGTTTGAACGGAAGTGAGCCTCCATTTGTGCGTATGGATGACGAATCGCCCCTGGAAGTCGGGATGGTAGTCGATGTGGAGGCTTATCTCACAGACGACGGCATGACCTACGGTTCGGAGGAAAATGTGCTAATTACAGAGGAAGGCTCGGAGATTCTTTCTTATCCAGACCAAGGGCTATATACAATTTATTAGTTTAGTTTTTCAAATTAACTTTATATCCAAGGGTGCCACTAATGAATGATAGTAACGAACATATTTTTGCCAATCGTCAAACTCTGATTGTGAGCATGGCGGAAATTAAGGAACTAATGCCAATGGACGAATGTATCGAGTTGCAAAAGCAGGTATTTGCAGCTCATGTTCAGGGTGGAGCCCAAAATGCTCCTAATACTTGGCTCAGAGTAACCGGACAGAATAAGTGGATGAAATTATTGGCTGGGTATGTAGCGGATATTGACACAATGGGTATGAAGGTTCTAGCCCGTTTTCCTGAAAATCCTCCTGGGATGAATATTGGATCTTTAGTAGCCCTGTTTGATGGGAGTGATGGTTTCCCTATAGCAATTATGGATGCTGTTTATTTTACTGCCGTTCGGACAGCAGCTGGTGGTGGTTTGTCCGCTCTTTACTGCGCTCGTAAGGATGCTACAAGTGTTGGTATTGTGGGATCTGGAGTTCAGGCGCGGTACAACTTAATTGCTATGAAGCAATTGCTTCCCCAACTTTCAGATGCCAGAGTGTACAGTCGATCTGAGGAGCGTCGTGAATCCTTTGCTGAAAAAATGCAACAAGAAACTGGTATTCAGATGGTTGCTGTGGGAACTGTAGAAGAAGCAGTGGAAGGAATGGAAATTATTTTGATGGGAACCAACTCTCCTCAGCCAGTGTTGTTAAAAGAGATGGTGGTCCCAGGTGTTCATATTGCTGCCATGGGAATCAAAACCGAAATTGAGCCATCTGTCTTCAAAGGAGCTAGGGTTATTGGTGATGGAAGACAGGTCACTATGGAAGATGGCAAATTCTCTGTTGGTTTTGAAGCTGGAGTTCTTTCTGAGTCAGATCTAGCAGGAGAAGAGATTTTTGAAATTGGTGACGTTGTTATTGGAAAAATCCAAGGTCGTTTGAGTGATACGGACGTAACTATTTTTGATAGTTCAGGTTTGGCGGTTCAGGATGTGATCTGTGCCCATTATTGTTATAAAAAAGCCAAAAAAGTTGGGAAGGGAACTTGGGTGGATCTTGGCCTAGGTGAATTGCCCTAAATAATTTATGGGAAATGGGTTTGATTACTTATTGCTTTTTTTTGTTGGTTGTGTGGCCGGTACCATCAATGTAATTGCTGGTGGAGGTTCCTTTTTAACCCTTCCTGTTCTTATCTTTATGGGACTGCCACCTGTGGTCGCTAATGGTACCAACCGGGTGGGAGTATTATTGCAGAATAGTGTTGCCGCGTGGAGTTTTCATCGGCATCGTTTGTTGAATTGGAAGTACGGGATATGGGCAGCTTTGCCCGCTATCTGCGGAGCGGTATTGGGAGCTTGGGGAGCTCTTCTGGTAAGTGATGAGGCCTTCAAGAAGAGTTTGGCTTTTCTAATGATTATTGTGACTCTTTGGACCCTTTGGGATCCCTTAAAAAAGGATATTTCTGCTGGTTCCGTATCATCTTTTCCGACTACTCTGACTCTGGGATTGGGATTTTTTTTAGTAGGAATATATGGGGGGTTTGTTCAGGCTGGAGTAGGATTTCCGCTTTTGGCTGTTACTACTTTGGCCGGTTTTGATTTAGTTCGAGGAAATGCGATCAAAGTATTGACCGTATTGGCCACTGCATGTGTTTCATTGCCTATTTTTGCTTGGCAAGACAAGGTCAATTGGCCTCTCGGATTGGCTCTGGCTTCCGGGACGGTTACGGGAGCACTTATTGGAGTTCGTTTGATTGTTTTTAAAGGACACCATTGGGTCAGGGGTATAGTTACAGTGGCCGTTATTACCCTTGCCTTGAAATTACTGTTGGGCAACTAGAAATAAAGGTCAATGCGAACTCAAAAAATTATCTCAGAATAGATTTTTTTGTCTCTTCAACTCTCAATTTCATAGTTTGGATTACTTTTTTCTATTTCTGTGTTCTTAAGAAAAGGCTTAAAATTAGGAAGAATAGGGCGATAAAACTGGCAATAAGCATTATTCCACCCGGCAAGAATTTCTCCGTCGAAATGAATCTGTACCCAAAGTAGATTACTAAAAGGAGAATGATAAAGGTTGCTGTGTAGCCAGCCGTCATACTTTCATGCCAGATAAACCATCCACTGAGCAAGAGACTGGCACCAAATAGAAAACCACTTATTAGGGAATACAGGCTTTTGGCTTGAAGGTATCCCATTATTCCACCAATGAGGATCAAAAAAGCATATAGTAAAATTACAATCGCAGAAAATTTCATAGAAATTCCCCCATTTTTTTAAAGTAGAGACTTAACAGGATGTTTTTTGCCCTCTATTTATTTGTTCGCTAATCTGTTTTTTCTGAAATTTCAGCTCCGATCGAAGATAGACGTGTTGCTACATTTTCGTATCCACGCTGAATGATTTCTGCGTGTTCTATAGTTGTAACGCCTTCAGCACAAAGTCCTGCTACCACCAGAGCCATTCCAGCACGAATATCAGGAGATTCTAGACTAGTTCCTTTTAGGAGCGAGGGGCCCTGGACCAGAACTCGGTGAGGGTCACACATAGTGATATTTGCTCCCATACGAACCACCTTATCAATAAAGAACATTCGGCTTTCGTACATCCAATCATGGATTAGGCACAGTCCATTTCCTTGAGTGGCCAGAACGATAGCTAGGCTTACTAAATCAGTAGGGAAAGAGGGCCATAGGCCAGCAGTGATTTTAGATGGATTGTTAAGTTCGCTAGTACGTACTTTGAGAGAGTCGGGACTAGTGTGTTCAAAGGCCAGACCAAATCTTTCGAAAATGTGCTGAATTGGTGAAAATTCTTCGTTTTGGATTCCATTAAGCTCGACTTCTCCTCCTGTGACTGCTGAGGCAATAGCAATAGTTCCAGCGTCAATGTAGTCAGCAGGGACCCGAAAATTGATTTCATCTGTCTGCGGAGCAGGGGATTGATGGATGCGGTAGTAGAGGGGGTGCAACTCAATTTCTGCACCTATTAATCGAAGAAACTCTATTAGGGTTAGAACATGAGGTTCACGCGCCGGATTTTCAATGATTCCTCGTCCTAAACTCGAGAACAGAATAAGGGCATTTTCAGTGGCTGTGACGGAACTTTCTTCTAAATATACCCTTGGAGTTTCTATGGTTTTGCGACGTTCTAGTCTAATTCCATTAGTTTCCGGGATAACTGAAAATCCCGCTGAGCGAAAGACATCCCAATGCACATCGAAAGAGCGTCGACCTATAGGACATCCTCCGGGTAATGCGCTGGAGATCTGATCAAGTAGAGGAGCTAGTCCTCCAAGTAGAAGAATAGAGCCGCGCAATTTTTCGACTAATTGGGCAGGAAGTTCTGCTGCCTTGAATTGACTGGAGTCTATCGATAAAGTTTGGTCGTTCCATTCAAAATGAACATTAAGCTCTTGAAGGAGTTGGAGAAGACGATCTACATCGGCAATTCGTGGGACGTTTTGAAGATGAAGAACAGATCGTGTCAAAAGACAGGCTGAAATAAGCGGTAGGGCAGCATTTTTATTGCCTTGTACTGTGTAATTACCGGATAACGTTTGGCGGCCAGAAATAATGAACTTTTTACCTGACATTTTTTAGGGTGCCTGTTTTTCTTTGTCTTTAAGGAGTGTATATGAATTGGTCTGTAAATAGGGCCACTGGTTATTATCTATAATTACAACTTCTGGTTGTAATTGGATGCCAAAACGGTCAAGTACCCGACCTGCGTATTCATCAGCTAGCTTGAGAATATCTTGACTACTTGCTTGTCCTAAATTAATCATCAGATTGCCGTGATAGTCAGCGAACTGAGCTTCTCCTTTTCTGATACCATTAGCCCCTACAGCTTCCAGGAGTTTTCCTGCTGGAATTTTTCCGAACATAACGAAATCATCTGGTATTTGGTCCGTTGTTTCTTGGGATAACTCGTCTAATACAACATTCTTAAAGAAACTGCCTGGACATCTCAGACTCGTGGGGTATTTTACCAAACGTTTGGATAGAATATCGTCGGATATTTGCTGAAGATCTTTAGAACTTTTGCTAAGACGCAGTTTGCATTTCAAGATAAACCAATCTGGATGTTGCTTGAAAGCACTATTGCGATAGAGGAAGTGAAAAGTAGATTTGGGAAGCACCCTAACTTCTCCATCTATAAAGACACTAATGTCGATTACTTTTTTCCCGATTTCTTGGCCATAAGCTCCGGCGTTACCTACTAGGGCTCCTCCTATGGTACCTGGAATTCCAAACATGCGTTCCATACCCTGAAGGCCGAGATGATTTAACCAGGCAATTACTTCTTCTAGATTCTCTGCAGATCCTATTTCCACTTCATTCTTACTTCGATTTCTACCTTTGAATCTATTTTGAATGAGCAGGCCTGGAAAGCCTTTGTCGGAGAATATGATATTGCTGCCATCACCTAAATATAGGATGGGAACAGCTCGACTTTTGGCCCAATTATAGCTCTGTCTTAGTTGCTCTAAATTTTGAACTTCTACAAGCCATTGGCCTATTCCTCCTACCTTGAGTGTACTCAGTTCGGCTAGTGAAATATTTGTCTGTAATTCTGGAGACAACTGAGCAGCTGTGGGGTTGGTCACAGATCAGAGAGTAGCACAGAAAGGGTTTAAAGGTAGAGTGCGAGGAATTTCACCTTCGTTGAGAAGGTTTGATCTTGATCTTCTGAGAGACTAAAATTGTTGTTAGATATGCGCTTGGGAATGAATTAATGGAAACAAAAATGAAAGATCAAGTACAGCCTTTGAAAGGATCCGATATTGTTGTCGAGGGTCTAATACGTGAAGGTGTAGAAATTATCTTCGGATATCCGGGAGGAGCCTCGATGGAGATCCATCAGGCGTTGACTCGTGTTGACGGAGAAGCAAGTCTTCGGGTGGTGTTGCCTCGTCATGAACAAGGGGCTGTTTTTGCGGCTGAAGGATATGCCAAAGCGACTGGTAAAGTCGGTGTGGTGTTAGCTACATCTGGTCCAGGAGCTACCAATCTGGTAACAGGCCTTGTAGATGCTAAGATGGATTCGGTCCCACTGGTGGCAATCACAGGGCAAGTTGCTCAGGCCATGATTGGCAAAGATGCTTTTCAGGAAACCGATATAGTGGGGGTAAGTCGTCCGATAACTAAGCACAACTACTTGGTTCAGCGAATAGAAGATTTGCCAAGAATTATCAAGGAGGCGTTCTATATCGCTTCTACAGGAAGACCTGGGCCTGTTGTAATTGATATTCCCAAGAATATCCAACAGGCCGAATGTATTCCTGAGTGGACTTCTGAGATTAATCTAAAAAATTATCGCCCAAATTTGGAGGCACAGTCTGGAGAATTAGAGAGAATTGTTGATGCTATTCGTAAGGCCAAAAAGCCAATTATTTATGCTGGGAATGGCACGATCTGTGCTAATGCCTCACAGGAATTGACAACGTTTGTAGAAAAAACGGGCATTCCTATTGTAATGACTGTTTTGGGTTTAGGAACCTTTCCTGCAGACCACCCTTTATGTTTTGACATGCTGGGAATGCATGGAGCTGTTTATGCCAATTACGCGGTGAATAATGCCGATCTATTGCTAGCGTTAGGTGTGCGTTTTGATGATCGGGTGACGGGTAAAGTTGAAGCTTTTGCTAAACACGGGGAAATTGTTCATGTGGATATTGATGCTTCGGAAATAAACAAAATTAAGACGGCTAACGTACCGGTTACGAGTGATGTCGGCTACGTTCTGGAGAAGTTGAGTAAGATGGACTTGGGCGGAAATAATTATTCTCAGTGGGTAGAGGAACTAAATAGGATCAAACAAGAGAAACCTTTTCAGTATCAGAGTAATGATGATCAGATTATGCCGCAGTACGTTTTAGAACAACTTTCAGAGAAAACTAAAGGACGGGCTATTATCACGACTGGTGTAGGACAACACCAGATGTGGACTGCTCAGTACTTCAAATTTCTTTATCCAAGAACTTTCTTAACTTCAGCGGGATTAGGGGCTATGGGCTTTGGCTATCCAGCTGCATTGGGGGCTAAGCTAGGTTGTCCTGATTGGCCAGTTATTGATATAGATGGAGATGGCAGTTTTGTGATGAATATTCAAGAACTGGCTACTGCTCACACGGAAGACATTGCGGCAAAGGCACTAATTTTAAATAATCAACATCTAGGTATGGTGGTCCAGTGGGAGGACCGATTTTACTCAAGTAATCGGGCTCATACTTTTATCGGAGATCCTCACAATCCTGAGAGTTCCTATCCTGATTTTGTAAAAGTAGCTCAAGGATTTGGAGTAGAGGCTCGTCGCGTAACCAAGAAGCAAGAGGTTTCTGAAGCTCTTGATGAAATGCTAGCCTGTGATAGAGCCTATGTTTTGGATGTAATTATCCCCTACACGGAACATGTACTACCTATGATTCCTGCGGGTCATACGTTTGATGACACTATCTATGATTAGTGAATACGGTGTAGTAAATACCCACACAGATTGTTCCATCATATTCTGATGTATGCAGGACTAGTCTCTAAGGTTTTCATGGTAAGTTTTAGAGTACATCGATGTGTGAGTAAAACTAACTGGAGGGAAGAATGACTGATGATTTGAAATCAGCCTTGGAAATTGCCTTAGAAAAATTAGAGGAGCGTGGTGATGCGGTAGTCAATAAGCTTTCTGAAAAACAAAAAAAGACTATTGCTGAAATTAGAGCTAAGTATCGTGCACGAATTGCTGAGATTGAAATTAATTCCCAGTCTCAGATGAAAAAGGCTTTCGAATCAGGTGGTTATGAAGAAGTGGCGAAACTGGACCAGCACATGAAAGATGAAAAGATCCGGTTGAACCAGAAAATGGAAGAGAAGGTCGAGAAGGTTCGTACTCCCACCAATTAGTAACTATTTTGTATAGTTTATAAAATAGGCCTATCCCACATCGTTGAAAGCACTTTCCGGTTGTTGTTGAGTGATGCAGTGGAGTGTTCCCATCCCCAAAAGCATATCTGAGCAATTTACTCCGATGACTTTACGGTCATGGAAATTTTTTTGAAGGATTTTTATAGCCTTTTGATCTCGAGTTTGGTTGAAAGTGGGGACTAGAACCATTTTGTTGGCTATATAGAAATTAGTATAGCTGGCTGGAAGACGTTTCTGGGATATTTGCACCGCTTTGGGCATGGGAAGAGAAATAATTTTGAAGGGGTGTCCTTTTAAATCTCGGGCCTTTTCCAGGCGTTGATAGTTATCTTGCAGTAAAGAATAATTTTCGTCAGAAGGGTCTTCCTCAACAGCACAGATGATGGTATTAGAATTTACAAATCGTGCTAGTTCGTCGACGTGTCCGTCAGTGTCACTTCCTACTATTCCTTCTCCCAGCCAGATAACTTTATTTATTCCTATAAAATCAGCCAAGTATTGTTCAATCTCTGATCGTGAGTAATTGGGATTTCGATTGGGGTTCAGTAAGCATGATTCGGTAGTTAAGCAAATTCCTTTCCCATTAATATCAAAAGCTCCTCCTTCCAATACTAGTGGGGGAGTGAAACGGGGAACTTTTAAGACAGATTCCAATGTTTCAGGAATGTTGGTATCTTGTTTGAGGTCTTCGTATTTGTTGCCCCAAGAGTTAAATCTCCAGTGGTTAAAAGCGAGTTCTTTATTTCCTTGTCTGAGTCTTACAATAAAATTGGGTCCGTAGTCGCGGATCCAGGAATCGGCTGTTGGAATTAAGTGAAAACGGATCTGTTGAAGTGGCGCTTTGCACTCCTTAAGTTGTTTTAAAATAGATACTTGAGTTGATCTTTTATCTACCAAAAGATCAATTTTTTCATGGATTGATAGTAGTGAAATGAGTTGCAGGTAAATCTTCTGAACTTGAATAACTCGATTGGGCCATGTAGTAGAATTTTTAGGCCATGCCAACCAGGTGGAATTATGAGGGAACCATTCGGGAGGCATTTTGTATCCTAGAGCAGCGGGGAAGGATTGTTCATTCATTTTTTGTTTCGGAGTGTCCAAAGCGTAGTGAAAGTCCTTGATATGATTCAATACGTCGGTCTCTCAGAAATGGCCAACTGCGCCGTGTAGCTTCAATTTCCCCAAGATCACAATCTGCTATCAGAATTTCTTCATTGTTAGTAGAAGCTTTGCTCAGAACTTTTCCTGAAGGATTACAAACAAAGGAACTTCCCCAAAAATTCAATTTGCCTTCCTGACCCACTCGATTGACTGCTACCAAAAAAACTCCATTGGCAATTGCATGGCCTTGCTGAATTGTTTCCCAAGCTTTAAGTTGGGATCTTTTATTTTCTTCAGATTCACCTTGTTGCCAAGCAATGGCCGTAGGGTAGAAGAGCAACTGGGCTCCCTTCAATGCAGTGAGACGAGCTGCCTCAGGAAACCATTGATCCCAACAGATTAAAATCCCTATTTCACCATGTATTGTTGAAAAACTCTGAAAACCAAGATCTCCTGGCGTGAAGTAAAATTTTTCGTAGTACAAGGGATCATCGGGGACATGCATTTTTCTGTATTTTCCAAGTAGAGTGCCAGTGTGGTCAATTACTACTGCTGTATTGTGATAAATACCTGCTGTGCGTTTTTCAAATAGAGGCGCTATGATGATTATCTGTAATTCAGATGCCAGTTGGCTTAGGATTTTTGTAGTAGGTCCAGGAATTGGTTCAGCTAAGTCAAAAAAACGAGTATCTTCCTTTTGGCAGAAGTAGTGAGAATGGAATAATTCTTGTAGACAGACAATTTGAGCTCCTTGAGAAACCGCCTGACGGATATGCGCTATTCCTTTCTCAAGATTTTTGTCTGGGTTGTTAGTGCAACACATCTGAATTAGACCTAGACGAACCACAAAATTGTCGCTTGTTTTTATTTTTGCATGTTGGTGGTTTGGGTACTTATTTGGACTATTCACTTGGGGCCAAATTATAACACTATCGCAGGTTAGCATCTGTAGTACGATCTGTCTTTAGCTGGACTATTTTGCATGTCGATTCTTAGAGAAAATCAGGTTTTCTCTAGGTTGTGAGATTGGCTTAAAGTGTGCTATTGTTCCGTTTATGAACGAAAATGTAGTGCAAGAGGCAACTGTATTACCTGACTATTTAAGTCAATCTGATGATCAGCTTATGAAGATGTCTGGGCGGGAATTTGCTGATGCACTAGTAGAGCGTTCGAAGCTATGGGCTTGGGATGTGCAGGATCCAGAAAAGTACAAAATTTTGGAATTGGATCCTGACGAGAAACAACAGGTGCGTAGTAGGTGGGCAGAACGACATGCCTGGATGGAATGGTGGTTTGGAGTGCCTGTTCCAGCTAAGCAGATTGTTTTGTTGCCCAACGAGGATTTTGGGATCAAGCTTCTTCTCTCGCAGCAAATTATCGATGAGGTAAAACATCAGCGACTTTTGAGTAGGAGAGCGGCGGCTTTGGGGGGAAGTGCCAAAATAGAAAATTATGTTCCAGAACCGGAAATAGTTAGTAATGCTCCTGAAAAGATGACCGATAGCGAGAGCCCTTTGGAGATTGCAGCGGCCTTGCAATGTACTGGTGAAGTCATTGTGAATGAGAATACCACTGCTCGATCAGTTCTTTTCCGTCTAATTGATGAAGAGACCCAACAGTTATTTGTAGATGAGATAGCACCAGATGAAATACGCCATATCGGGGTAGGTGTAAAAATCGTTACAAAATATGCTTCCACTCCAGAACTGCGCCGCCTGGTGCTTAAGATCCAAAATCGTAAATTTTTGAGTACTTACCAGCGCTATCTTGTGGATTATCGCCGATTTGGTGCTGAGAGAACCGCTCCTGAACCGGTAGTGGGTGGCAATACAGTAGCCAGTTGATCGGAGAATCAATGGAGTCGGTCAGTTCCAAGGATAATGAGATAAATTTGTGGCTCGACCGGTTAGCTGACTATAATTTAGCTCCCACCGACAGAAAGCTGAAGGCTGAGGATCTTTTAAGAGTGATTGCTGAAATCTGGGATGACCAGGTTACCAGTGAGGAACTAGATATTGTTCGTCGGATTTTGTTGACTACTGAGAACCTTGTTGAAGGTGAAATTCAGAAGGAAGAGTGGGTGGATCGGATGAATCAATACTTTGATGGTGTTTGGAAAAACACCTGAGATTATAAAACAAGTAAAAAATAAAATTGTAAGGAGGATAAATACCCATGACCACGAAAGTTGCCGAAGGAGTCCGCCAAGAGGACCTTTTTATTAATGGAAAAAGTCTGCCATCACTGTCTAAAAAAACTTTTGATGATTTTAATCCAACCACAGGGGAGCTTTTTGCTCAAGTTGCTGAGGGGGGTGCTGAAGATGCGGAAGTTGCTATTGAAGCAGCTGAAGCAGCCACTGAAAAGTGGCAATCCATTCCAGCGACTGGACGCGAAAAAATTTTATGGGATGCTGCAGATTTGCTTGAAAAGCAAGCAGATGCGTTTGTCGAGACCTTGATTGATGAATCAGGTTCTACTGTGGCCAAGGCAAAAGGTGAGGTTTTTAAATCTGTTGATTTCTTGCGTGCCGCGTCCGGGGAACCTCGGCGTGTGGAAGGAGATACAACTCCTAGTGGGAAGTGTTCTTTTAGTATAAGGCAACCGGTAGGAGTTGTTGTTGCTATTACCCCATGGAATGTTCCACTGGCTTTGTCTCTTAAGAAAGTAGTACTGGCTTTAGCCACTGGAAATACAGTAGTACTAAAGCCGGCCAGTGCTACGCCTGTAGTCGGATTGATGCTAGGGCGACTTATGCACGAAGCAGGGTTGCCGGCAGGGGTTATTAATGTGGTTGTAGGTCCTGGGAGAGCAATGGGAGACCTGTTTACCAGTCATCCGGCAGTGAAGACTATTACTTTTACAGGGGAGACTGTAACTGGTAAATTACTAGCGGGAAAAGCGGCCTCTCATCTGAAAAGATACGCATTGGAATTGGGAGGGAAAAATCCAGCGATTGTTCTAAAGGATGCAGATATTGAACATGCCGTTGATGCTATAACATTTGGTGCATTTCATCATCAGGGACAGAATTGTATGTCCATTGATCGAGTGATCGTTGAGGAGCCCTTGTATGATGAACTTTTGGAGCGTTTAGTTAAGAAGGCTTCAGCCTTAAAGGTGGGAGATCCTCGGCTACCAGAGACTCAATTGGGTCCCATGATTGATGAGGGTCAGTTGCAGACTGTACATCAGTTAGTAACAGAAGCTATTAATGCTGGAGCGAGACTATTATGTGGTGGCGAGCCCAATTCTCCTTTTTATCCACCTACTGTAGTGGCCGATGTAGAGCCTTCTATGACTCTTTTTCAGGAGGAGACTTTTGGGCCGGTAGCGCCGGTTATTCGAGCTAAGGATGCTGAAGATGCATTAGCTCTGGCCAACAACAGCCGTTATGGGTTGGCTGCTGCCATTTTTACTCGAGATGTAGAGAAAGGTTTGGCAATGGCCCGCCAAATTGAAGCGGGAATGGTCCACATTAATGATGCGACTATTTATACCGAACCTACGACTCCTTTCGGAGGTGTTAAAGACAGCGGTTCTGGTCGGGAAGGATTAGGAGGTTGGTCCTGGCATGAAATGACAGAACCAAAATGGATTACGGTCCAATTAGGTGCGAAGAAATACCCTTTCTAGTTGGGATGATTTGAGAGATTGGTCTAATACGAAATCAACTAATACATTAGAGGTAATTAAAAACCGTGATAACGTTAGATTTGAGTGACAGAGTAGCTGTGGTTACAGGCAGTGCTCAAGGAATAGGAACTGAATATGCTCGGGGTTTGGGGGAAGCAGGTGCAAAGGTGGTCGTTACTGATGTAATTGACGTGAAGCCTGCTGTGAGTGAACTTGAACAGCAAGGTGTGGAGGTTCTGGGAATTGAAGCTGATGTGACAAATGAAGATTCGCTTAAGAGTTTGGTTGATGTGGTGGTTGAAAATTGGGGTAAGGTCGATATCCTAATCAATAATGCGGCAATTTATGGATCTATGGCAAAAAAGCCGCTTTGGGAACTCGGTTTTAACGAATGGGAAAAAATGCTCAGTGTTAATGTGATTGGCAGTTTTTTAGCTGCTAAAAGTTGTATTTCTTTAATGAAAGAGCAGCAGTGGGGAAGAATTATCAACATTGCTTCAGGAGTTATTGCGAAAGCACCTCCCAAAATGATGCATTACAATACTTCTAAAGCAGCTATTATAGGACTCACCCGATCAATGGCTCGGGAATTAGGCGAATTCAATATTACTGTCAATTCTTTGAGTCCTGGTCTACTAGACAGTGAAGCTACGAAGAAACAAACATCCTCTGATTATCTGGATCAAGCTAGCTCACGTCGTTGTTTGCAGAGACGTGAAATGCCGAATGATGTAGTGGGAACTGCGCTATATCTTTGCTCCCCTTTGGCAGATTTTGTAACTGGACAGAATATTATTGTGGATGGGGGAGTAGCCTTTAGTTGAGTTGGACATCATGAACTCAGATATTGAGGCCATTTCTTCAGGTTCTCCAGAAGTTCTTGCACAACAAGTTGATTCTGAAGCCAGGAAAATTCGACGGGACGAACAGCTAAAACTTTGGCTTTCGATCATCTCTCCTTTCAGCCTACTATTTTTGTGGGAGTTCGTTTCTCAGGTCGGCTTGTTGGACATGCGTTTTTTTCCACCTCCAACCGCAATTTTGTCGACTTTTTGGGAAATGATTCTCTCAGGAGAACTTGCTGAGAACACTTGGATTAGTGTCTTGCGTTTTCTAGGGGGATTCATGTTGGGCTTTCTTCCAGCCATTGTACTGGGTCTGATTATGGGGCTTTATCCCTTGGTTAAAACGCTTCTTGATCCAATTATCGGGGCCTTACTTCCCATTCCTAAATTGGCTTTGTTACCACTAATTATGCTTCTATTCGGTATTGGTGAGGAATCTAAGATCGTAACAATTGCTAGTGGTGTTTTCTTTTTTGTTCTACTAGATACAGTGGCTGGAGTGGTGCACATTGATAAGATCTATTTAGAAGTTGCGAAGAGCTTTGGGGCCAGTAGGTGGGTTTTTTTCCGGACCGTGGCTTTTCCCGGAGCGCTTCCATTTATTTTTAATGGGATTAAGCTAGGGTTAGGAGTTGGGTTGTTGTTAATTGTAGCGGCCGAAATGATTGGAGCAGAAAGTGGTCTTGGTTATTTAATTTGGGCAGGGTTTAAGACTTTTTCTTTAGAGCGTATGTATGTGGGGCTGATTATGTTGGCTTTTTTGGGATATGTTTCCACTATCTTATTAGGTCAGTTGGAGAAGTTTGTTGTTCCATGGAAACAATAAATAAGGAAGTGAATAGTTCCAAGATTCAAATCAAAAATCTAAGAAAAATTTTTCATTCCAGATTTCGTGAACCGCTACTGGCTTTGGATGATGTTTCTTTTGATGTTGGTGAGGGGAAGTTTTGTTGCATTGTAGGTCCGAGCGGTTGTGGAAAGAGCACCATACTGCGCATTATGGCAGGCCTAGAGACACCTACTAGTGGTCAAGTGGATATCACTGACAATGGTAGTGGAAAAATGTTGAGTTCAATGGTATTCCAGGAAAATTCTATTTTTCCTTGGATGAATGTTTGGAAGAACGTGGCTTACGGTCTTCAAGTTCGTGGAGAGTCGGCATCTACCATTCAAAAACAAGTGAACTATTTTATTGAGGTTACTGGTCTTTCCAAATTTAAGGATAGTTTTCCCCACCAACTTTCAGGCGGAATGAAGCAGAGAGTAAGTGTTGCTAGAGCCTTCGCTTCTGATCCTGAAGTGCTGCTTATGGATGAACCCTTTGGGTCGTTAGACGAACAGAATAAATATATTCTACAAGAAGAATTGCTGAGTATTTGGAAGCAGAACCGAAAGACAGTGGTCTTTATTACCCATAGCATAGACGAAGCGATCAAACTGGGAGACACTATTTTAGTCATGAGTCGCCAACCCGGCAATATCAAGGAAAAAATTGAGGTTGATATACCTCGTCAAGATCGAAGTATCGAAGATTTACGAAGTCATTCCAAGTTTCAAAAAATCTTCAAGCAGATATGGAACTCCCTTAAAGAAGAGGGCTTCAGAGAATAAAGTGGAAGATTGTTTTTATAGGAGGGAGTTGTAGACTCCCCCCTATATTTTACCTGGTTTTTATTTAAGTTCTTCAGCGGAAAGAACAATGAATTTTCCGCCGGCTTCTTCCTCTAGTCGGATGAGTTCTTCTCTTGGAGGCATGGCAATTTTACCTCCGTTGTCAATCATCTCTTGCGCCAAAAGGTCACGCACATAGGGATCTTCATCTTTGAAGGAGAGTTGGGTATTACCAGATTTTAATCCTTCGGCCCCAATGGGATGTGTCTCAGTTCCGGGAGGACTTCCCAGTCGAATGAAACGGGCTGGTTCTACACCATTATTGAAATGTTGGTGATACCAGTTGGTGGGAGGTACAAAGAGCACTCCCGATTCCCAGTTAGTCCGATGTACTTGGTCTCCTTTTCCATCTTTCCATGGGGTATCTGAAACGGAGCTTGGCCATAGCAGGGAGTAACCAGTTCCAGTCAAGAGAACAATAGTGGCTCCAGCGTTATGGTAGTGGGCCCGTTCGTAGGTGCCTACTGGAAATTGTTCTACATGAGAACCGATACTGCTTTCTGACATATTAAAGTGACGATCAATGTCTTTGTATCCCTGGCCGGCGTTAAAAAGTCGTGCAGTCCAGACGTTACGAACCAAATTAACAACTGATAGAGAGTGGTGATCTGTGGTGGGTCCGTAATTCACACTGTTTTCAGGATCGAAATAGTCAGGTTCACTGTTGTAGCGCTCTGGAAAATCAAATGGATTGTTGAAAACAAAGTCATTACTTCGGTAAATATCCATAATTAAGGGCAGAGAAGTTTCAGCGACTATTCGGGCTGGTTCACTACCCTTGTTGAAATGTTGGTGCCAGGTATTCAGAGGAGGGACGAATAGGGTCCCTTTTCTCCAGCGAATAACCGCTTTTTTATCAGGAGCTGCCTCTCGCCAAATATGGGTTTCACCTTCACCTGATAAGACCAGAAGGTTTTCATCATACATATGACGAACGGGTTTGCTGGTAGCACCGGGGGCAAGTTCCATTACCCAGTTGTCAACTGATCCGCCTGTCCCCTCCAAATTGGCATAAGCCCCGGAGACACCTGTTCCATGGCGTTTCCAAGGTTTGACGGGTGCCGTATACATTTGCTTGGCCCAACCGGTATAAACAGGAATATTCTCTTCCTCTAAAAAACGTTCATAAGCGGTTGTTTTTCCACGTTCTTGATATTCGCTATCTGGTTGAAAAGGGAAATTATCTTGCGCTAAAGCAATATTTCCTCCCAACAAGAGAGTGAGGACCAACAAGACTGGGAGAAAATGTTTCTCGGTCGTCATATTAAACTCCTTTTTAAAATTCTAACGCTTAAATTTTCTACTGCTGACTTAGTTCCTCGGCTGATAAGACGATAAACTTTCCACCAGCTTCTTCTTCCATGTTCTCAAGTTCTTCTCTTGGAGGCATAGCCATTTTGGCTCCGGTTTTATCGAGTTCCACCTGAAACATTTCACGTACTTCACGCGCTTCATCTTTGAATTGGATTTGCGTGTTATCTCCAGTGGTCAGTCCCTCAGCTGTTACCGGAAAGCTTTCGTTTCCGGGAGGGCCTCCTAGTCGAATAAAACGGGCTGGATCTTGTCCATTGTTGAAATGCTGGTGATACCACTGAGTAGGAGGAACAAAAAGCACTCCTGGCTCCCAATCGGTACGGTGTACCTGATCTCCATTTCCATCTGCCCAAGGATTTTCTCCAAGTTCATAATTCCACAGCAGGCTATAGCCAGTTCCCGTCAGAAGAACAATAGTAGCGCCGGCATTGTGACGATGAGCACGCTCATAGGTTCCCACCGGAAATTGTTCTACGTGGGAGGGCATACTACTTCCTGACATATTAAAGTGGCGATCAATGTCTCTATAGCCTTGGCCTGCATTAAATAAGCGGTATGTCCAGGCGTCGCGAACTATATTTGTCATTGATAGAGAGTGATGGTCGGTAGTGGGGCCGTAGTTCACACTGTTTTCAGGATCAAAATAGTCGGGTTCACTATTGTAGCGATCAGTGAAATCGAATGTGTTGTTGAAAACGAATTCATGGTTGCGAAAAATGTCGAGAACAATAGGTAGAGTGGTTTCTGCTGTTAACCTTGCAGGTCCACTTCCCTTATTAAAGTGCTGATGCCATGTATTCAGAGGAGGAGCAAAGACTGTACCCCTTTTCCACCGAATAATTGCCTTGTCTGCCCCATCAGCATCCCGCCAAATATGAGTTTCTCCCTCTCCAGTCAAAATGATGATATTTTCATCGTAAAGGTGACGAATTGCCTTTGTTTGGGCTCCAGGGGCAAGTTCCATTACCCAGTTGTCAACCGATCCACCTACGCCTTCCAGATTGGCATATGCCCCTGAAACACCTGCACCATGACGTTTCCAAGGACCAACCTTGGCTGTGAACATATTAAGAGCCCATCCTGTATATACTGGGATGTTTTCTTCGGCCAAAAATTTTTCGTAGGGTGTTTGGGCACCCAGTGCTTGATATTCGCTATCTGGTTGAAAAGGGAAACCTTCGCTGCTTCCCTGGCTCCAGACATTACCACTAAAAAGAAGTGTGGTTACTATCATCAGAGTGATAACTTTTAAGGTTAACTGTCTTGTGCTACTCATGTTTTTTCCCTCGCTGGATTCTTGAATGTTAAATTTATAGGCCTCTCGTACCTAAAATTTGTGCTCCGAAAATATATCAGTACAGGCTATAATTCAAGTTTAAATAGTACTTATATGGTCTTATCTTTCAATTGCAAGTGATCGTTGACAGAATATTTGTCCCCCAGATACAATCGTTACCACCAGGCTGCTATCCATTTTTCTAAAACCGTTTTCTGGGTAATGAAGGCCTACTTCGAATCCAATCGAGGAACAATTTCATGAAAAAACTATTTCAATTCGTACACGGGCGTATCAAGAGACGAGACTTTATTGGTCGTGTGGCAACTTGGATTGCCAGTTTTGGGGTGATGAAGTCAGCATGGGGCACTTCAAAGGCATCGACAGCCAGTCGGTCAGTGCCTTTAGAAACCTCTCCCAACTTGAATCCTGAGACAAAAATTATTGAGGGGACAGGGGGAGAATTACTGGTCGAACAACTTTCTGCTATGGGAGTAAAGTATATTTTCAATTGTGAGAGCTCGGGGACCAATCCGATCTGGGAAGCCCTAGTCGATCGTGACGATATACAGATAATGGCAGGGGTTCATGAAGGGGCAGTGGTTTCTATGGCGTATGGTTATGCGTTGGCATCAGTCAGCGAAATTCCCATTACCTTATGTGATAGTGCCGGATTTCTTAACAAGATAACGCCTATGCACAGTGCTTTTGTAAGTCGAACACCTTTGGTGTGCGGTACTGAGCGTCAGGACATGATTCTTCAGGGTGGGCTTGAAAATTTTGAGGATTTTGATGAATTTTTAGAGCCAGCTGCTCCTGTTACTAAATGGAGATATAGCATGGACTCAGCTGCCAGGATACCTGAACTAACGCGAAGAGCCTTTCGCTTTGCCGCCAATCCGCCTGGTGGACCTGTGGTTTTGGGATTCCCTAAGGATGTAGTAGGTCAGGGGGGAGTCAGAGCTCGGATTACTCAAGAACACATTGATACCACACCTCCCATTGCTCCTTCTCCTTCATTGATTGAGAGGGCTGCTCGAATGTTATTAGAGGCCCAAAGTCCTCTTCTCTTTGTGGGTTCTGATGTTACCAAGTACAAAGCCCAACAGTCTGTGGTTCGGCTGGCTGAGTTGTTAGGTATCCCAGTGTGTTTTCAGCGTTATGCCACTATCTACAGTGACTTTCCTTCCAGGCACCCTCTTTTTCTGGGTCAATTGATGGATCACATGCGTTTTCCGAAGGAGGTTGATCTTTTTGTTGATATAGGTGCCCGGATGCCTTTTGAACGATTTGGAAGAGTAGCCCAGGGAACTAAGACCATTCACATTACCACTGATTCGGGAATTATAGGTCGAGAACATCCCATCGAAGTAGAAATAATTGCTGACGCTAAACAGGCTGCCGAGGCCTTAGTAGAAGCCATAGAGTCAATGGCCACGAAAGAAAGACTTTCCAAGATCAGCAAGCCACGGCTTGCATCTTGCAGGGAATTCACCAAACAGATGGCGCGTTCTCGTGAGATGGCGGCTAAGTCTGTTTGGAACAATAGCCCTTTGGCTTGGGAGCGTATCGTCAGTGAGTTAGATACGGTGTTAGAGAAGGATGCCATTATTATTCAGGAGTATGAAAGTCATGATTTGACTAACTGGATGGATTTTGGACCCGAATCAAAGCATTTGATTGGTCTTTCTGAGAGTTTGGGAACATTGGGAGTTGGAGGGGGTTTTGGGGCTAAGTTGGCCCATCCGGATCGTCAGGTGGTGGTACTTACAGGTGATGGTGGTTTCTTATTTGGTCAAGGAGAAATGTTGTGGAGCCTGGTGCGTTATAAGGCTCCCATTATTGTAATTATTTTTAATAACCGCAGTTATGATCGTCCTAGGACTCGTAAGCTTCTTAATGGTCCGAAACAACTGGCATTGGGAAAAGAGTTGACTTCTTATTTAGGAGATCCCAATGTGGATTATGTCAAAATTGCCGAAGCCTTTCACGTCAAGGGAGAAGCTATTTCATCTCCTCACGAAGTCAGAGCGGCTTTGAAAAGAGCAATTAATACGACTCGAGATGGAGAGCCCTATTTGATTGAAGCCTTGACTGAGAGAAGGGGTCTGCTTGCTGACTCTATTTGGCATCCTGAAATAAGTATTGCTGGAATGCGAACACGTAAAGTTTAGAGGAATGTTTGGAGTGAAGATGAAAGGAATTACGATTAGAGGAACTTTCATATTTGTTTTTGCCATTTTCCTATCGTTGTTTGGGAGTTGGGTTGTAGGTGAAAATCAAGGAGAAGTTTTTTCTACGGTCGAGTCAGGAGAGAAATTAGTCGAGTCTGCATGTGTTCAGTGTCACAGTTTAAGACTTGTAAGAATGGTCCGTGCTGATGAGTCCGGTTGGAGAAAAATGGTTCACGACATGATTTCACAGGGAGCCCAGGTGACTCCAGATGAGGTTCCTCTACTAATTAACTATCTTTCAACTACCTTTGGCACTCATGTGCCGCTTAAATTGGGTGGAACTGAGTCAAAGCAATTGGAACAGACTTGGCTAGACAAACTACCGCAGGGAGCAGAAAGGTCGATAGTAGTCAATTCTTGTGGGGGTTGTCATAGTCTACAGGATGTTGTCGGTTTCCAGGGCAACTACCAAGTTTGGGAAACAGTGGTGAAAAGAATGGTCCGATTGGGAGCTCCTATTTCAGATCCGCAAGTTTCAATGTTAGCTCGATATTTGGCCCGTTCTTTTGGTCCCAATAAGAGTAGATCATCTGCGGATATTGGAAGTGTGTCAGAGGGGCAAATTCAATCACAAAGTCAAGGTCAAAATTTGGTTGAAGCGGCATGTGTTCAGTGCCACAGTCTAAGATTGGTGAATATGGTTCGTACTGATGAAGAGGGATGGACTAAAATTGTTTATGACATGATTTCACAGGGAGCTCAGGTGACTCCAGACGAAGTTCCTCTTCTAATAAAACATCTAGCGCGATCATCTCGAGGAAATTAATAATGTATATAAAGTTCAGAATATTAGGATCGGCTTTCATTGTTTTTCTGTTGGTGACTCCGTTATTAGCTTTTTTGCAGGATACTGAGATCGAGCTAGTCGAAGCAATGCCTGAGGATGAGGGTAAAGAGCTAGTAACCAGCCTTTGTGTTGGATGTCATTCACTGGGGAGTGTGGTATCTAATGGAAAAAGCGAAGAGCAGTGGAGGGATACTATCAACAACATGATCTCAAGGGGTGCCCAGATTTTTGATGATGAGACCGAAACCATTCTTGTTTATTTGACTAAACATTATGGAGTTGAGGTCAGATCTGTTGGTGAGTCTCTAGACTCTTTAGAGCCGGCTACCGAAGCTGAGCTAGTCGAAGCAATGCCTGAGGATGAGGGTAAAGAGCTAGTAACCAGCCTTTGTGTTGGATGTCATTCACTGGGGAGCGTGGTATCTGGTGGAAAAAGTGAGGAGCAATGGAGAGATACTATTGACAACATGATTTCGAGAGGTGCCCAAATTTTCGATGATGAGGCCGAAACCATTCTTGTTTATTTGACTAGGCATTATGGGGCTGTTGCTGAATCACCAAATACCTCGAATTAGAATATTTCAGATATCCGGATCTTATGAATTGAATTTAAAACATTGGGGACAAGATTTGTTGATTTTGATCACTAATCGTCGTCCCCTTAGTTTTAACGGTTCAACAGCAGTCGCAAGAGCAATTTCAGGAGTTGTCCCCTAGCTTTTCCACTTTCGAGTAGGTTAGGTAGCGGTTGTACCAATCAATTACCTCTGTTGTTACCTCATCTAGGTAATCCGCGTAAACTCGATAATGGGTAGTTTCGTTTAGAAAAAGAAGCTTTTTGGGTTCTTTCGCTTTGTGAAACATTCGCAGAGTTTGTTCTTCGGGTGTCACAACATCACGGGGGACGGTGATGAACATGATAGCTCGTGGGGAAATTTGGTCTACAACATCTTCCGGGCGGTACTCCATTATTGCTTCAACAGACCGTAGTTGTATTAATTCAGTGAGTTTTGCATCCACATCCTTCTTGACCTTCATCTGTTTGCGTTCAGGTGTGGCTACCATAATTTCTTCTCGCGGATCTACCATCTCACTTTTTCCTGTTAAGACTCGGTTTTTTCGATTCTCTTCTACACGTTCTAGGAATGCGATCCATTCATATTCTCGCCGCATAGCTCGTAACCAATCACGGCCATTAGCGACTCCGTGAAAGCATACAGCGCACTTGACTCTTTCATCAATGCCAGCTACTAAGACCGCATTTCCGCCCCCAGTACCGCCTGATCCAAAAAGACCAATTCTATTTTCATCAATTTCGGAACGGCTTTGAGCGTAGGTAATGGCATTACGAATATCTTGTGCCTGCCATTCTGGCATCAAAATTCCTTTTTCTCCTTCGCTTTCACCAAAACCTCGATAATCTATAACTAGCACAGCGTATCCGGCAGCAGTAAATCGTTCATGAAAGGGCTTATAAAGTTTGGCGTCCTTCAGTCCTAGCCATCCTGGTCCTTGTACTAGAGTTGGCCAAGGCTGAGAAAAAGAACTGTCATCGGGTGTGTGTAGTAATCCCGCAATTTTAATTCCATCACTATAAAAAGACACATTTTCAGTTTTCAATAGTTCCTCCTAGGTAATAAGAGTTAGTACTATACGGAGTTTGAAATGAGATTTCTAGTTTCCATCCGATCGAATATTATGTAATTTCTTGGCGAATTTTTAGCGTGGGTGAATTTTTAGATACGGGCGGAGTGCGTTTACCGTTTCATTATTTAGCACTTCGGTTAATTGTCCTATATCAGTTAGAGGCCCTTTTTCCGTTCTAAATTCTAAAATACTTTTCTGTTCTTCCGGAGATAAGAAGGGAAGTCGGGCTAATGCTTCGATAGAAACGGAGTTCAGGTCCATGGGAATGTCTTTGAGAGGGTTATCTAGTCCCGCATGTTCTCCCAAGTAAGCACTGATAAGTTCAGCTTCTTCATCACTAATGGGAGCGTGATATTCAAATACCATCTTGTCAATGGTATTTGCCCACTGTTCCTGATTACGAATTCCAACCAATACATTTTTTAGGCTGTGGCACATGGAGCAGTAGGATGCTACCAATATTTTCCCCTCTTCATCGGGTAGCAAAAGGGATAAATCTGCCTGTGCTGCGCCTTCTTGTGCCGGAAGATAGGTCAAATCTGTTAGCGAGATGAGTCCCAAGAGCAACAACAGAATTAGAGATACTGTCACTTTCATTTTCAATCTCCCTCCCAGAAGATATTTTTCATCCTAGCTCGCAATCTTTCCTCTTCTTCCCAGGTCACTGGACCGGGATAGTTAGCTACGTCCCATCCTGTTACTAATTCCTGGGTATTTGGATTGGAAATTTGATGGAGATCCTTAGTGATTGGTACTCCCCGAGAATCCTTAGGAACCACATTTTCTGGAAAGTTTTGGTAGTAAACCGTCAGAATTCTGAGCCGTAACATTTTGTAGGTAGTTTGCAACTTGAACAAAGTCCCTTTGTCTACAAATGATTTCCCACCAATGATTTCCTTTAAGTAGCTCTCTCGTTCTTTTTCGTCCAAATCCACCATTTTTTTCCCATCAAAAAGATCTTGACTGCTTTGGTTTAGTGCCGCCAATAAATCATCACTGAGACCCTGTAAACCCTTAAGTACTTCCTGGCTAATCCCATGGGCTTCTAAGTCTTTGTATCCTGGATCTCCTGGAGCCGAAGGAATCAGTGCATCTCCCATGGCGGAGACAACGGCCAATCGTTCAATAGCTGGTTCTGCTAGAGAGCCTACTGTGGGTGGAACCCAATAAACTGCACTAGCTACACTTGCTTGTTTAACAAAATCACGACGGGACAACCTGTTTTCATTTTGGGTGTCTTGCTTGTTTTTTGATTCATTCATGATTGTTTTCTCCTTCATCATTAAGCTCCCCTACTAAAATGATTTTCTACCATACGCCGCCATGTGTAGGCTGCTACTACGCAGGTGGGAACATGAGAATGTGATAATGGTGCCCGAGGAATCACCGCGGCACTGCTGACGAACAAATTATCCACATCGTGGGATTCAAAGTCGGAATTTACCACTGAGTTTTGCGCACTTTCTCCAGCACGACAACTACTAGTGTGATGAGCAATTCGATAGCGACTAGGAGGATTCCGGTCCAGCTTAACGGGTTGGATATCCATTTTACCGTACAGGTCAACTACTAGCTCAGTTCCCTCTTTTAGAGTTCTTAGAATATTAGGATTCCTTCGTGTGTACTGAAATTTACCTGTGGGACTCACAACACCTGTCTCCCACGACGGTGTTCTTAATCTCACTGCAATAGCACCAAAACGCTTACCAGCGTTTCTCATGTACTCCTTGTGCTCCCAACCTAAATCAGGAGCGAATCGATGCATTGCAACTACGTGAGGATAGGCTTCATCTACTGCTGACAAATTTGTATCAAAAAATTGCAAATTATGATCACCAAGTTTCCCTTGCGAATTGGTTAATGCAAATTGGTGACGCTCCACCCCACCTCGGTCTTCCTTAATATTTTCTCCAAAAAGGGCTTCTACATTATGATTGACATCCCCATCTAAATATCGACCAACATTATCATTCTCTACAACTAGTTTATCTCCCAATACTTCTCGCGAACCATATCCAGATTTCATCAGAAGAACCGGAGTCCCAGCTGTTCCACAGGTAACAACAATTTTGGGAGCACGAGCCTCCAAATGCTGTCCATATTGGACATATTGTATCCCCTCAGCTACCGCCCTACTCCCTTGTTTTTCAATAATAATTCTCTCTACTTCAGCATCGGAAATAAATTTCACCCCGTTTTGTTCAGCTAAATGCATATAGTAGAGACTAGTTCCCTTGGAGTCGTATTTGCATAGATGACCCGAACCGCAGTATCCGCAATTGATACAATTTCTGCGAGCCATTGGTGTTTTGGTAGGTTGATATCCTAATACTTGGGCTGCATCCCGAAAAAGATTATTGCCCAAAACCATATTTTCCGAAACTGAGGGGCGAATGTTGTAGGTCTCAATAACCTCGTCCACTGCATCCCTAAAGCTTTCCTCAGTCCAATTTACTCCACTTGCTTCCCTCCAATGATCGTAATCTTCGCTGTAAGGAACATAGGCGTTACCTCCCCAGTGCAAACCGCATCCTCCAACCATTTTGTTCTGGTATCCATCAAAGGGCCATGGAGTAGGATGATATCCTAGATAATTGGCATTAACGACTGCCTGACGACGGGAAGAAACACCATAACCTGGCTGAGGTTTTTCCTGCCCTCGGATAATGTAGGGGCCTCCTTCAAAACAGGCAACACGAAGGTGATCACCCGTAGTAGGATTGATACCTCTCTCGGCAATACGTGCTGCTATCATACATCCTGCAGTTCCTGCGCCAACCACGATCACATCGTAAGACTGATAGTCCGGCATATTAGTCTCCTTTTACTATTGACCCAAAATGAGAATGTCAAATTTGCACCTCCTATCATTGGTCAAACTTCCCCTATGCTGCAAGCAAAATTTCTCAAATTTTGCTTGCAGCATATACAACACTGTCCAGGTTCTATCTTCTATACCCAGGTTATATAACCCCCTAGACCCTTTGGTTGCCTGTCAATCATTTTTTTTATAGAATCTGCAAGCAATCAAAAAAGCCCACGCCCACATTTAAAAGTTATGAAGCACAAGGACGTCTCCCGAAGAGAGTTTTTAAAAAAGGGAACCAAGCAAGGCATTGCACTGGCAAGTGTAGCAGCAGCACCTAGCTCGGAAGCTGCTATTAACAAAGCCAATCAAAACCCAGTAGATCGCCATGCTCTGGTGGCAGTTCTAGGAGACACCTTGATCCCTTCTACCCCCGATCCTGGTTACAAAAGTTTGGAACCATATAACATCACTACTGAAGTTCTAAAAGGACTTGCCATTCTAAGAGACTCTGATTTGAGAATATTTAATGAGGAAAGTCGTTCTCATTTTTCAGATAAAAAATTTTTACAGTTAGGAGAAGAGGCTCGAGAAAAGTACTTAGAAATGATTATCGACGGAAGTAGCTTCCAAGATATCAAACTGCTGAGCATCTTACGCAAGGTCTACCGCTTCACCCGAACCCGAGTCTTCACCGTGTATTATCAAAACTATCCAGAACATGTTGTTCAACGCGATGAAAATAATGTCCCCGTTTTGTCTGAAGGAGATAAGCATCAAATTACAAATCCAAACACCAAAAAAATTGTAACGGGATGGGATGTCGCTGGCTATGAGCCTCAACTGAATTGGGAACAAGAAGAAAAAAGAAGAGCTCGAGCCAAAAAGATGGGATTGTGGATAAAATCTTAGAATAAAAATCCTCCATGCCCTCCCATTGTGTCTCAACAAATGGGCTTCTAGAATAAAAGGATTAACTACTGCCTATGAGCAGCTATACTCGCAGTATTTTCTGTCCCCTTCTATTTCTCCTCTCCGTCTTTTCTACCTCTTTAATGCCCAGCTTACAGGCCGAAGAATGGGATTTATATCTACCCCAAGGAGAAGGCAAGGAACTACTAGGCTCCTTATGCACTAGCTGTCACAACCTCCAGAGAATAGTAACTCAAAGAAAAAATCGGACCTTTTGGCAACAGACTGCTCATGCGATGCTTCCGCCAGAACAGATAGAATATATTCCAGATGAGCTCGAAATCGTGGCTGATTATCTAGCAAAATACCTAGGACCTTTGATACCGACCCATGAGGAACTACAGAACAATCTTGACCTTAGAGCAAGCTACACAAGAGGTGAAGTAGAATCGATTATCAACATTAATACCGCCTTACCTAGCCAGTTACTAAGATTACCGGGCATAACCACAGACTTGGCCGAACAAATAATCAATTACCGTAGTGTATACGGAAAATTCACATCAATAGCAGAACTCAAAAAAATAAAAACTATCGACAACACAATCTTTGAAAAACTAAAGGAATTAATTACAACCCATTGAAACAATCAGTTATCCGTAAAATTTGTGTCTACTGTGCTTCTAGCCGTCAGGCTGACAGCGTGTACTCTGACAGTGCACATAACCTAGGAAGTCTTCTGGCAAAAAACCATATCACTATTGTCTACGGAGGGGGATCGGTTGGATCAATGGGAGCACTGGCAAACGGAGCTCTCTCCTCAGGAGGCAAGGTCATAGGTATTCTCCCTCAATTTATGCACGATTTCGAGTGGGGACACAAGAGATTAACTGAACTACGTATAGTGGAGAGTATGCAAGAACGTAAGCGTCTGATGATTGAAGATGTAGACGCTACAGTAGCTCTGCCAGGAGGATCAGGCACCTTTGAAGAACTACTAGAAACCATTACCCAAAAGCGTCTCGGCTTGTACCTCAAGCCAATAGTTCTGGTCAACACCTGTAACTACTACGACCCACTGATTGCCATGTTGGAAAGTGCTGTTCAAAAACAATTTATGGACCAACGCCATCTTCAAGTATGGCAGGTAGTCGAACAGGCAGAAGAAGTATTAGAAGCCATTCGCAAAGCCCCTGCATGGAGTTCTAACGCCGTAAAATTTGCAGCACCTTAAACCTCTTCACACTACTACCCCAAGTGTACTTATAAAGGTTTCAATAACTGGCCCTGTCCAAAATCTACTTGAATCCTACCACTAGATAGAACGTATTGGATGTCTCATCGCGTGAACCTAGGTGACGAAGTTCCGATTGTCCGTTGGCTTTAATAGTTCCCACAGGTCCGGGGACATTTGTAACTTCGATTGCAAAAGTGCCTGCCTCTTCTAGAAGAGCTAATGGAATCTCAACCTCCAATTCAAACTCACTAACAAAGTTGGGAATAAGCTTCCTTCCTTTTAGACCTACCAGAGAGTAACGAGTGAAACCACTTCCATGTAACGTTAACCAAGCTTCCCCTTGGTCCTGAATAAATGCCTTGGGAGATAAATCTTCAATAACCGGAGAAGGAATCATATGACCCGTATCTTCGGGAGTGCTTTTAAAAATTGGATTCCTGTAGTCCGCATGGTAACTGATATCGACCTGTCTGCCTTCTTGAAACACCATTTCTACGTTTCTAGTATTTCGAATATTTTCAAGAGGATTACCCTTTACCACCAACAGATCAGCTGACCTACCCACCTGGACTGATCCCAATCGGTCAGTCATTCTATACATTTCAGCCGGATGCTTGGTGACAGTTAAAATTGCGTCATGAGGGGACATTCCAACATAATCCACTAACATCTGTAGCTCTTGATGCAAACTCAATCCAGAAGTAGCCAACGTGTCCGATCCTGTCATAACCTTTCCGCCTTGGTTGGCAAATCTCCTAACAAACTCAACCATATTTTTATGAGCCTTGAGTTTCATAGCTTTAAAGTCAGGAGGAAGATCCTGTAAGGCATACTGGCCAATTCGGTTGTATTCTCTAAGAATAGCGAGTCGAAAATTCAGTGGAATGTAGCGAAGATTCTTATCGTTAAAAAGAAGATGAAAATCTTCATACTGATACTCATCCCTATAAGCCCAGTTCCAAGCCGATCGCATGGTTGGGTTTAAAAAAACATCTTTTTCCACCATGGACTTGATCAACTTGTCAGCGATTTTCCAATCCATAAAGGCATGTGGATCCGCTTGTCCAATCTTCATACCTTCTGGGAGACAGGCCCTAGCAATCCCAGGGGTGTGTACGATCATATTATAACCCACTTCAACTGCCTGCCAGGCATTGGCTGTGTGCCCTGCTACGGGAAGATTTTTTTGCCTAGCTTCCTTAATGATGACTTGTAGCATTTCCTTAGTCAGACCGTCATATACCTTTAGAGCATCAACACCTGCCTCAATACGCTTTTGGGCTTCCTGCCTAGCTTCCTCAGGAGACGTCACTACCACATGATGGAATCTTCGAAACTCCTTTTCAGAGCCAAAAGGACCGCGAATGGAACTGCCCGAAGTCATCATTCGAGGACCACGAATCTTGGATCTATTAAGACCATCTCGCATAGCCACTATCCATTCGGTTAGATTTCCGAGATCTACTACAGTGGTGATCCCATGGGCCAAAAAAAGCTCTCCGTCCCAACCTCGTGAATGGATATGCCCATCAATAAAAGCAGGAAGAACATAGTGTCCCTTAACATCAATAATTTCAGAATCTTGCGGAATATCAACTTCTCCTAATGCTCCCACTGCAGAAATTTTTCCATTTTGGATCACAATAACTGAGTTCTCCAAAACAGCCCCCCCTGTACCATCAATCAGAACTCCTCCCTGAACTACTTTGGCTGAAACATTCTGAGCAAAACCAAAAGGGGAAATCCAAAACAACAAAGCCAAGCAACCAAACAGAAATAAAAAATTGGGGGTAGTATTTTTCTTCATACTCTTTTCTCCTTGCTTAACGATACGTTGTTACGGCTGAAATGATTACCAATAATACGCTGGGCAGCATAAGTACCCATAACTGCAGCTACAGTCCCTCCACTCCACAGACTGGTTTCAGTGGGAACAGTGGAAGAATCCACAACAAACAAATTAGTAATGTCATGACACTCAAAGTCAGAATTGACAACTGAGTTTCTTCGATCAGCTCCTCCCCGACAGGCCCCAACTTCGTGAGTAAAAGGCTGGACTGTAATCCTATGATGTTCAGGAACACGCCTAATTTCCTTTGCTCCCATTTGCTCAAAAAGACTCCACATCAGATCGGCACACTCCTTTGCTCGCTTGGTAAAGGTAGTATGTTTGTGATTAAAAGGAAGTGTGCCGTCAGGAAGAACTCTGGGCCGCGGAGCTGACCAATTGGAATAGGCAACCAACGGTCCCATATAAAAGGGTTCTCCTATAATATGCCGCCATCCCTTCCAGTTGTCTTTCATCCACTGTTTGTGTCTCCTACCAAACTCAGGAGCCCACTGACTTAAAGCATAAGACTGAGCACCCCAAAAGCTGCTCCCATGAGTATCTGCTCCGCTACAAATAAATAGACGCTCACTACCCTGGCTGTCTTTGTCATCAACAAACCAAAATCCAAAATTTCCATCTCCTGGCTCATGAACAACTAAATCTTCAAAACGAGCAGTAACCGGTCCACGCACACTACGTGGATGCCCCCCAATATTTGCACCTACATTAGGATTTTCGACTAGTAGTTTCTCCCCCAGAAAATCCTTGGGTCCATAACCTGAGGCATACAGAATAAGAGGATTATCCATAGCTGCAGCCAACATAACTCTCTTGGCTTCCACCTTCTGGGCGGGCTGATCTTTTTCCTTACACCAGACACCGGTTGCCGTCCATTGGAAATTTTTTTTCTCAATAATAACCCGCTCTACGACGGTATTGGGAAGAATTTCCACTCCATTTTCCTCAGCTTCTGGTATGTGGGAAAGCAAAGTACTCATTTTGGCATCGTAGCGGCACTGTGGCTGAGATTCGTAATGACTTCCGCACATGATGCAATTTCGTTTGTGAATCAACATCTTTCGGGTGGAATAACCCATTGCCTCCGCCGCATCTCTAAACTGAAAATGATATTCACTCAGCATGGAGTCAGGAAGAGTGTGTGAATGCCAGATCCTTTGCAATTCATCGACGGCCGATTTCATTCTCTCCTGGGTCCAGTCAACTCCCGTCTCCCTTCCCCAGCGCTCATAATCTTTGTCGTCGGGAGGATGTCCTTTGCCACCCCAAAAGACCGAACCTCCGCCAACCCCTTTGAATTGTCGTCCTCCAACAGTTCGACTCCCGTGATTAGGTTGCCTCATGTCTTGAGGAATGTGGGTGAACATCTGTCTGCGAGAAGCTATTCCATAGCCCCAATTAGGCTTTCCCTTGTAATAGGGGCCCCCTTCAATTAGGGCAATTTTCAAACGCTCACCATTGACCGGATTTACACCTTCTTTAGCTAGCTTGGCAGCCACAATAGCACCGGCAAAACCGGCACCCACTATAACGACATCATAGTGTTTTTCTTGGAGCAATATTTCCCCTCGATTGACAGACCCAGTCCAGGAAAACTCGAACTGCCACACAGGTAACCATGAGGGGCAAGGCTTGTCAAGCAATCACGATCGGAGATATATCTAAGTCGAACAATTCTGCTTTTACCAGGGTTTATAAGTATGACTCCGGCTAAAGATTGCCACTCAGAGAAATCAATACTCCGCCGGCACAAATTGATAGCGCCCCCAGAACAACCCTTCCTGTGATCCTTTCTGATTCCCTCAGGAAAATAAAACTCAACAATATGGTAAATAAGGGCACCGTACACATCAGCGGAGTAACTACAACTATTTTGCCCATTTTGACGGCAACTAAATTAGAGGATATACCCAATGCAGAAGCCAATCCAGCCAAACCAAACCATTGAATTGTGTCACGATTAATCATCAACTCTCTATACTTTCCAGTACCAATTAAATAGATCCACAGAACAATAAAACTACCGGTTGCAAGCGAACAAATGGCTAATGGCAGATTATTTATAAAGCTGAATCCAAATTTACGCATGGGATCTGAAAATCCTCCCACAAATCCAGCAGCTAAAGATATCCATAGATAGCGCTTCTGAAAACCCTTCACCTGTTTCCCATCATCCATTCCCAACAGAGTTGCACCTAAAACAATTGACATAGTTCCAACTGCTATCGGCAACGTCCACTTCTCCCCAAGAAAAGCTACAGCGAGTAAGCTGGCAAAAAGTGGAGAGGTATTGCGCAAGGGTGAGGATCTAGAAATTCCTACTCGAAGAGCTGAAGAAAAAAGCAGTCCTTGAGTAGCCAAAGGAGCAACTACCCCGGAAAGCATAAACCAGAGAACACCGAAAAGAGAAAATGACTCCCAAACAATACCAGGGCCTAGAACAAGCCATACTGTAGGAGCCATCGCCATAACGGAAAAAGTCACTCCCGTCGTGGGAGATCCGTAATTCAAGCCTAACCGAACAAAGACCTGACTTAAAGCAAAACCAATAGCAGCTCCCAAGATGGCTAAAATGAGCATCAAATCCATATTAAGCATTATCCCAGTAGTACGGCCAATCACACAGCAAAAAGTCTATATATATACTCTTCCCAAAAATTCTGTACTTGTTTCATAAACAAAACAAATCCATCACGAGTGGAAGATCTGTTGAGAAACGTATACAATTTCGAATCGCATTCTTTCAAAGTGGATTGGGACCAAAAAGGAAACAAACCATCAGTGGCGAATAATTCTCAATCTAAAATAGATCCAAATTCTCCATCAGACGGCAACTTGAAATTAGCCGGTTTGCTCTCATCAGTCGGACCGGGACTAGTGTATGCGCTAACTGTCTTAGGAACCGGAGACGTCGTCTCTAACACAGCCGCAGGAGCCCATTATGGATATCGTCTGCTTTGGGCCTTAGCATTGACCCTCGTCTTTCGCTACGTATGGGTCAGCACATCAGCCAAATACGTGCTGGTCACAGGAGAGAGCCTGCTGAAAGGCTACGGTAGAGTGGCCCCTTGGGTTCCCTTAATTGTCATTCTCTCTTTCTTTCCTATCCGCCATTTTGCTAATCAGTACTTGATGCTCATGATGGGAAGTTCCTCCCACATGTTGTTCCCTATTCACACAGATGCAGAATGGAGTGCTGGCATCTGGTCATGCCTTTTCACCCTGGTCGGATTTGCCATGATGTTCTGGGGAGGATATCCAACTATTGAGCGCTTTTGTAAGGTATTGATTGGAATCATGGGAAGTTCCCTTCTAGTAGCCGCTATGCTTTCCAATCCCGATCCAACGGCAATTCTCAAAGGAACCTTTATGCCTAGTGTTCCAGAAGGTCAGGGACTCTATGATGCCCTCTTTATTGTAATGGCCCTGATTGGAACCGAAGCTGGAACGACGGCCAATATGACTTATGTCTATTTCATGTCAGAGCGGGGATGGAATAACGTATCCTACCTAAAAAGACAACGCTTTGACCTAGCCATCGGAGTGCTCTGCTTATTTGTCATGGGCGCTTTGCTTCAAATAGCAGCTGCAGGAGTAGTTCATCCTCTTGGAATCGAAATACAAAGCCCGGAAGATTTAGGACGCCTCTTTTCTGAGACCCAAGGTAAAATAGGATTGGTCGCTTTTGCTCTTGGCTTGTGGGGATCAGCCTTTTCCAGCTTTATTGGCTTCAACACGGGATACGCATTGATTCTGACCGATGTTTGCCGAAACTTTGTCCCTGGATTAAAGAAAGATGAAACCAAGACCAGTACAAACAGCAACCGTTTCATCACATGGATTCAACATATTCCAGCTACAGATAAGGAATACGTAGCACAAAAAGATCCTGTGTTTCGCATTATTATTTCTCTGTGGGCTTTGCTCCCGATCTACATCATTTTCACAGACATCAGTGCCGTCTGGTTGGTTCTAATCGTAGCTGCTTTTCCAGTCCTACTAATCCCCATTTTGGGACTTTCCCTACTTCACATCACCAATGATCGGAAATTAATGGGAAAATATAAAAATGGTTGGCTAACTAACTCAATCTTAATTTTGCTAATTCTAATCTCCTTCTATTTTGCCTATGATCAAGGCGACGATCTGTGGAGAGAGGTGTTCGGTTAAAACACCAGACTTGCAAACACCAGAAGAAATAGTTCAGTAGACGCAATCCAACATCTTCCGTGTTCTCTGACGAGAAACTCTAGATTAGCCGACCTAGATTGGCCCACAACTCGGCCGCATTTTGGATAGTGAAGTAGATGGCAAGCAGAACTAAAAAGATTAAGATTGAGTTAGTTAGCCAACCATTTGTATATTCACCCATTAATTTCCGATCATTAGTAATCTTCAGAAGGGGTACTGCCAACACCGGAATCAACATTACTTGAAGGGCATTAAACATTAAAACAAGCCACACCATACTAGCTCCAGTGAAAACAACATAGAGTGGGGTGATACACCAGAAGGCAAGCATAAAACGATAGATGGGATCCTTTTTGGCATTATAGTCCTCCCTTTTCTTTATTGGAGAATCTTTTAACTTTGGAACGAAGTTGCGACAGATATCAGTGAAAACCAAGGCCCCACCTAAGTTAAATCCTACAAAAGTAGAAAAGGCTGCTCCCCACAAACCTAAATTGAAGACAATCAGTCCAATAGTTCCCTGAGTTTGAGTGAACATATGCCCTAAATCCTCAGAATCCTCCACCTGTATACCCAAGGGATTTATTGTTCCTGCAGCTGCTATCTGAAGCAAAGCCCCCATAACAAAAAGAGCCAAAACTCCTGAGGCCAAATCAAAACGCTGTCTCTTTAGGTAGGAAACTCCCTTCCAGCCCTTTTCCCGGATGAAATAAGAGTAATAGAGGTTAGCAGTCGAACCCGCCTCGGTTCCAATCAGAGCCATTACAATCAAAAGAGAACTTTGTAATCCGTCTGCCTGAGGTAGGCTGGGAACAAATACCCCTCTCGCAATCCCTACTGGATCGGGATTGGAAAGCATAGCTGCTACTAGAAGGGAACCTCCCATGATTCCAACTAATACCTTACAAAAACGCTCAATAGTCGGATATCCTCCCCAGAAGGTCATGGCGAATCCAATCAAGGTAAAAAAACAGGCCCAGATCTGAGAACCCCACTCAATGGATATAGGGAACAAAGAGTTAGAAGTATCTCCCATCATAAGCATCAAGTATTCGTTGGTTATATGTCGAGCAGGCAAAAAACCCAACAGAACTACAAAGGGGACCCACAAACCTATCCGTCCATATCCCTCTAATAAACTCTCCCCAGTCACCAACACATACTTGGCTGAAACGTTTACCCAAACATAACGAAAAATAAGAGCCATCCAGAGAGACCAGATTAGGCTATACCGATAACTGGCCCCTGCTACACTATTGGTAACAATATCTCCAGCCCCCAGAACACTTAATCCATAAACAATTCCAGGACCTACCGTAACCAACCAGAGGGGCCACCCTTTGGACGACTCCAAACCTGAGTTCTCCTGACTTGCTGAGATCGAATCCTTATCCACTTCTTATCCTCTATGTAAGACAGTTAGATGAATTAATCTAGGAGTCTAGGCTCCCACTCCCCATGAAGGCAATGTTAAAGATTTATAAAATTTGCTCTTTGAGCTTTCCTTGACAGTTATCTGACTTGAAGCTACTCTCACTGTTCCGTCCATAAAATCTGTTAATAACGGTAAGTCTGGACGGTCACACAAAATCATACTACTGGGGAGGTAACACCATGAGTTCTTCTGTGCTTGATTATATTGATGAGGATGAAATCCTTGAGATGGCCCGTCGCATGCAGGCCTTCAAGTCCTTTTCTCACCACGAAGAGCCATGCGCTCGAGATTATGCTGAGTTGCTTGAATCTCTAGGATTTGAGGTGGAATTTCAGGAATCGGAACCAGGACGTCCCAATGTTATTGGGAGATTAAGAGGTTCTGGAGGAGGACCCTCTCTAATGTTCAACTCACATATGGACATCGATCCTTTACCTTTGGAAACTGCGGAAGGAGCCTTTGACTTTTATGTTGAGGACAACATGGTCATGGGACATGGTCTTCGTAATATGAAAGCCGCATTGGCCTCAATGACAGCAGCAGCAGCAACTCTGATTCGGGCACAGATTCCAATCAAAGGAGATATGATTCTGGCCGCAGTAGTAGGAGAACTACAGGGCGGCATTGGAACCGCCCACATGATTGAGCAAGGAGTGGTTCCTGACTACGCCATTGTCCCGGAACCCACAATGAATAACATCCGTACTATGCATGTAGGAAATTCTCAATTTCTTATCAGTACTATTGGCAAGAGCACTTGGGGAGGAACCCTTCACCTATACGACCATGTAAACGCAGTTACAAAAATGGCCAAAGTTATCCAGGCTATAGAAAATATGGAACTTTCCACTCCACTTCACCCCGAGATAGTTCATGCTCCCCGCATCAGCATTAGCAATATCATGGGCGGATTTACTCGCGATTATTTGCTTTGGAGAACAGGCTACGTTCCTGATTACTGCACAGTGGTTTTCGAGTGTCGAACAGTTCCCGGGCAAACGACTGAAGAAATTGAAGCTGACCTGTGGAGAACTCTTAAGCCTTTACAAGAAGCCGATCCGGAACTAGAAATTGAAATTGAACCTCCTCCAGCAGTTTATAAGGACCCATGGAAGGGGATGATCGAAATGCCACCATTGTATCTACCCAAAGACGATCCTCTAGTAGATATTGTTCATCGCCACCATGTAACAGTTAACGACAAAGAACCAGATAGCATTGGATATTTTGATCCCGGATCCTATGCTGGAGCCGACTCAGGACATCTCCAAGCAGCAGGAGCCCATGTCCTCAACTATGGTCCCAGTGGACACGGAGACATTAGAAAGTACGGTAAATACGGGGTACGGTATGACTACATCATGGATAATGCTCGCGTTCTGGCCCTTTGCGCAGAGGAAATTTTAACTTCCACATTTGATCAACTTCCAGGAAACACTCTGAGAAGCTGACAACTGATGGATCTAAAAAAATGATAGTTACAGTCTGACCAGATATAGATTTTTCTTGTCTTTTTGGTTAGACTCCAGACACTGGTAAACGAATTTAATCAAGTCCGAATAGGAGGAGAATATGTACGGATGGAGAGCTCGAATTGGCGCAATTTTGGGAAGGCCTAATGCAGTGTGTGAACCTGAATTTAATGAAATGGTTCCAGAAGGTGTCTCGGTTCACGGGGCTCGTATGTTCGGCCATGCCATCGCACGTTACAATGATCCCCAAGTTATGAAGGACATGGAAGGATTCACCGCAGAATGTGCAACGGCTATGACAGAGTTTGTACCCAATATTCTGGTTTTTACCCACAACGCCTCTAGCATGGCTTCAGTAGATTTCAATAAACTACTTACCAAAACCATGGAAGAAAAAGGCGGCTGTCCAGCTCTTACTACCGGAACAGCTCTGGTAGATGCACTTAACGCAGTCAACGCCAAAAATATTGCGGTAACCGACCCATTCCCCAAACCTTGGTTAACTGAAATTGTGCACAACTTTTTAGAAGATCCGCAAGTGGGCTTCAAAATTGTTAATTCTAGTTCAGCCAAGGGAGACAGTCCTCAGTTCATAACCAACATGTCCCCTAGCGTGGCATATAAGTTTGCCCGCGAAGCCGATCATCCTGATGCTGATGCTGTAGTCCTCACAGCTAATGTTTGGCGCACATTAGAAGTAATTGAACCCTTGGAACAGGATCTGGGAAAACCAGTTATTACTGCCAACCAAGCCACCATTTGGGCTGCTCTTAGAGTATTAGGAGTAGGAGCCGTTAAGGGCCGTTACGGATCTCTTTTCGATATTGACTAAGATATACCAAAACCTAGTCTTTGGTATCCTGTCCCTTCTGACTGTTAGCAGTTAGAAGGGCAGATGCCACGCGGCTCTCTAATTTGTTTTGTAACAAAGTCCATCGAAGGAACACCTACAGGTGGGTTGGCCCCCACTGCCGAAGAAAGTCTTCTTCCCCAAGGATAAACAACAGTGGAAACACCAGCGTTACCACCTCCAGCCACTACTAGCAATATATCTTCCCATGTCTGCCCTTGGCGTATATAGCCATCTGGGCCGGCTGGACCTCCCCCTCCAACTCCTTCATAGGCTTTAGCTACCGCCTCAAGGTCTTCCACGGGTCGACATGCGTGCTGATGAAGAAACTTTTTAACATCGGATTTAGACCATTCCCGATCAGCAATTAGACGAGCATGTTCAGGACCCATAACAACTGTCGTCTGGCCCTTGCTAGTTATCGAACCTAGATGAGCTATAGTGTCGGCAATTGTCAATAGTATCTGCTCCGGTGTATTGGCTCCACGTTGAGAAAGCTGAATGGAACTGCGGGCTCCCCATACTGTGACCGCACTCTCACTAATAGCCAGTCCCCTCTCCACATGTAACGGCTCCCAAGGACTCTCTTCTTCGTTTTCGGCAATACAAAAACTGTATTTACCGGAAAACCCTTGAGTAGATTGATCAAAAACCCCAGGATACATTCCAAAAACATTGAGCTGAATAAGGCGTATAGTACGACCAATGGTGGCATTTGCGCGACATCCTGGACCAAACACATTCAGACCGCCGTTCATCTTCAGTTGCTCACGTATGGGACCATTAACTATCAACAGGGGAGCTGATCCACCAGTGCTGGCCGTACTGCCGTGAAAATGATACCGATTATCTTCCAACGCTTCCAGGGCAGCTAATACCACAGGAAAATACTCGGGAAGACATCCAGCCATAACTGCGTTAATAGCTGCCTTTTCCAGACTGCATTTTCGGTGAATGGGCTCCATAGTAGCCATTATCTCGTCTGGATCGCGTCCCACATATTCCACAAATTCCCGAACACGCTCTTCAGATGGAGGAACCACCGGTAAGCCGTCGGCAGCCCAACCTTGCCGATAACAATAATCAATTTCCTCCCAAACGTTTTCACTCTTTGCCATCTCACTCTCTCCTTGAGACAAGTTCAGGTTGCTACAAAAATCATTCTCTTTCCGAGGAATCCTCAGCAATAAGCAATGAGGTGATTTGAGGCAAAAGAAACTCGGCCCTTTCTTGTATTTCCGCCTCAGTCAAACTGGCCAAAGGATGTGGAATTACTGCATACTCATAGGAAGGCACACCCTGCACTTCAGCCATCGACTCAGCTACAGTAGTAAAAGCATCCGTACAAATCACAGCCGTAGGAACACCTCTGTTTTCCATTTGAATTCCGTCGTGCACACTGCACGCGCTGCAGGACCCTCAATCACCGGCAGCTGCCACCACAACATCACATCTGGCTGCCAACTCGTCCATGAGTGCAGATGGAGTGGGTTTTCCGGCATCTGGACCCGGTTGAAATATTACTTCTTTAATTTGATAATCTCTCTTCAGAAGATCCGCCACACACTTTAAAAGCTGATCTCCTTTACTCTTTTTATTCCACAATAATCCAAGAACAGCACCATTCAGACTGCTTCTGCGAGGAGCTAGGCTGCTTTCTCCCGTTTCGGTCACCCCAGTAGGATCCATCAATTTGCGTTCCATTTCACTTCTCCTTTATCTCTTTCCATTGTATTTAACAAGGTCCTGCTATCTAAATTTTCTACTGTATAAAGAGCATATCACTTGTCTAATAAAAACTGGATTCGAAGTGAGATCTCATCACATTAATTTAAAAACGCGCTCACATTCTCATAGGTCAGGTATATTGCTACTAAAACAAGCAGTGTCAAAATACAGTTAGTTAACCAATTGTTCTTGTGACGACCCATCAAATTCTTGTCATTACTGATTTTCAGCAGAGCAGGAGTTAAGACTGGAATCATCAAAACAACTATGGAGTTAACCATTAATATGAGCCATACGGGCTGCACTCCTGTGAACAAAATATACAATGGGGAAAAGGAAAAAAAAATCACACAAGCCCGAAAAACTGGATGGTTGCGAACACCTTGTTCTCTATTTTTTGAGGATTCTTTTAATCCAGGAAAAAGGAATTCAACAATATCGGTAACTACGAATGCGTAACCTATTGTAACCCCTACCATAGTAGAAAAAGAAGCTCCCCATAATCCCAATCCAAATATAATTGTTCCCACTGTGCCCTGAACTTCAGAAAAAATTTTCACTAAATCGTTAGCATCTTCTAAACGTATCCCCAGTGGATGCACTGTGGCTGCTGCAGCTACTTGAAGCAGGGCGCCCATTATAAACATACAAAACACACCAAAAATCAAATCCAAACGCTGTTGCTTTAGAAATGAAATATTCCTCCATCCTTTGGCATGTATAAAGTAGGCATAAGTTAGATTGGTTGTAGATCCTGCTCCAGTTCCTATTAATGCCATCACAATAAAAAGTGAACTGTATAACCCATCAGATTGGGGTAAACTAGGCACAAACATCCCCTGTGCTATTCCTATTGGATCTGGTTTGGAAATAATGGCTACTACTACTAAGGAACCTCCCATAATCGCAATAAGAATCTTGCAGAAAATTTCAATTGTCCGATAACCGCCCCAAAAAGCCATCGTAAAAGCAACAAGGATAAAAGATAAAGACCAGATCGTGGCACTCCACGGGGTAGGCAAATGAAATAAAACATTGGCTGCACTACCTGTCATCACAAGCTGCGTCATAATATTGATATGCCCGTTGATCAGCACCCCCACTAAAATGAGCCAAACAACCCAACGCCCTAGTCGAGCATAACCCTGGATTAAGCTTTCTCCCGTTACCAAAACGTATTTAGCGGAAACATTGATCCAAACAAAACGAAAAACCAATGTGAGGGCGACAGCCCAGATCAGGGAATACCCATATCCAGCACCTGCAGCAGAATTAGATACAAGATCACCTGTCCCCAATACGGTAAGAGCATAAACAAAACCAGGACCTAGCCGTTTCAATCTCATGGAAAGAGACAATGAAGTCGATGTTGCTGCGGAATCAGGTAAATTTTTAATTGTCGTTCTTATGCTACTTTGCAAATTAGAAACTATGCTATACGAGAGTGATTTTTTTTTAAATGATCCTCTGTGTCAATCTTTTTGCAATCACCACACAATCCACTTAGAATGCCATCTACTAAAAAAATACAGTGAACCATTCAAAGGCATGTGCTTCAATCTGGGCAGGATTTAGAACCTAAGGAGTTTAAATGACCCAAAAAAATCTAAAGTTCGGGATTGGTATCCCTCAAGTTTTTTTCGACGGCAAGATTGATTCTAATCTTATTTCCAAATTTATTACTCGAGCCGAAGCCCTCGACTATCACAGTCTATGGGTTGCTGAAAGAGTGTTTGGACCCATACCTTCTGTCGACCCAATTCTTTCACTAACCTATGCCGCAGCCTTAACCAAAAAAATCAAAATTGGTACCTCTATTTTACTCAGTGTTTTAAGACATCCAGTTTACTTGGCCAAGGGCCTTGCCAGTCTGGACCATCTCTCTCAGGGCAGATTGATTGTCGGAGTCGGAGTAGGGGGATACACTCAATCTCCCTACTATCCTGCTTTCGGTATGTCTCCCGAGGAAGTAGGAGATCGATTTGAAGAAGGCATTGTATTAATGGAGAAACTATGGGCTGAAGAAGAAGTTGATTTTGACGGTCGTTTTTGGCAAATCAAACAAATGTCCATTAACCCCAAACCACTACAAAATCCACGTCCCCCCTTGTTATTTGGGGCCCATGTCCCCAAAGCTCTACGACGAGCAGCCCGAATGGGAGACGGGTGGATGGCTTCCTCGGTACCAGCAGCCCTTCCCTTCTCCGAAGAGATCAAACTAATAAAAAGGTATCTAGAAGAAGAAGGCCGAGATCCCTTGACCTACAGCTTTTCCAAACGAGTTTACATAGCAGTAGACGAAGACAAAAAACGGGCTGAACAAAAAATGAAGGAGTGGTTTGGAACACTCTACAAAGAGCCTGACTTGTATAGTTCAGCGGTTTTTGGCAGCAAGCAAGAATGTATTGATAAATTGTCAGAAATTGCCTCGCTCGGTTTTGATCTGCTGATAGCAGATTCAGTTTACGACGATCTAGAACAGGTGGAAGTCCTAGCAAAGGACGTCCTACCTCATCTCTAATCAATAACGGAGTGAGTTTTTTCGGAAACTCTTGTCAAAAAACCCGCTCTTGGTATCATTCGTGTCGAGGTTGTCAAAAGACAGGAAGAAGAAAAAAATCATGTCGAAAGTGAAATTTGGAATCACACTTCCCAATCGAGGCCCAGTGGTTGGCCTCTTCACACCACAGGAAGTTGTTCAAATTGCAGTAGCCGCTGATCAAAAATACCCAGCTATTGACTCAGTATGGGTTGGGGATAGCATCTTGGCCAAACCCAGATTCGAATGCAATACCATGCTGGCAGTAGTGGCTGATCGCACAAAAAATGTCAAACTAGGTCCTGCTTGCTTTGCCAGTTTTCCCTTGCGTCCACCCCTAGTAACCGCCCTTGAATGGGCCTCAATAGATCTCCTGTCGAACGGCCGTACTATTTGGCCAGTTTGTCTGGGCGGAAATCCCAAAAGTGGGGGATCCTTTTTGACAGAATATCAAGCCTTTGGAATCAATCCGGCAGCCAGAATTGGCCGATTGGAGGAAGCTATAGAGATTTTAAAATTACTTTGGACTGAGGATAATGTTAATTTCCAGGGCAAACACTTCAATTTTAAAAATGTAACCCTAGAACCCAAACCAGCCTGTAAACCTCGCCCACCTATCTGGCTAGTAGCCACACCCACACTGAAACAGGACCCTAAACGGGTCAAGCGAATGATGCAGCGGGTGGCTCGACATGCCGATGGCTGGATGACTACTCGTATCAGTCCTGAAGACTTCTCCTTTGGATTAGAACAGCTTCATGCGCTGGCCCACCAGGAAGGAAAGGATCCCAAAAAAATTGAACCATGTCTCTACTACAATGTTCTGGTCAATTCCGATAAAGAAACAGCTTTTGCAGAGGCCAAACAATTTTTGGATAGCTATTATATGACTGACTTTTCTCGCGAAGAAATTGAGCTGTGGGCAGCACTAGGAAACGTACAACAATGCGTGGAAAGTATTAATCGATTTATTGAGGCGGGAGCACGGACCATAACCATCCGCTTCCCTTCCAAACAGCAGGAAGAACAACTTAATATCTTTGTTGATGAAATTCTTCCCCACTTTAGTTAAAGGGGTTCCTCATGGCTTCCAACATAAAACAGGTAGACAGGATTTCTCTAAATGAAATCCTCGAGCGTCAAATTCGCACTCGAGAATTAACTAATCAAAAAGAGCTGGATGCGCTACTCGTGGTAGGCAGATCGGCTTATGACCGACCTGGTCATCTAGCCTATTTAACTAATCATTTTCCTCCCTTCCCCAGCACTCCCTTTACTCAAACTGATCGTGGGATGGGTTACGGAATCCTTTTTTTGCCAATAGAAGGAACCTCGACTCTTTTGGTGGATCAACCATCGGAAGCAGCTCTGCGCAAAGACCTTGTTGCAGTCGATGAAGTTCAGGTGGCCCCAGATATGATCTCCAGCCTAATTAGTTTACTAGAGACAAGAAAAGTTCAAAGGCTTGGAATAGCTGGAGAAGATCTTCTCCCAGCTACTATTTACCGGCACCTAATTGAAGCACTCCCCAAACTTCACACTCAAACTGCCGAAAAAATCCTCAACATTCAACGGCTTATCAAAAGCGAAGCCGAAATTGCATTACTTGCTAAAGCAGCTAAAATTGCCGAAATAGGACACCAAGCAGCTCTCCAGATACTAAAACCAGGAGTTCGAGAAAATGAGATATGTGCTGCCGGCACTGCTGGAGCCCTCCAAGCAGGTGCTGACTTCGTACGATATTTTCGAGTAGCTTCTGATCCTGAAGTGGCCACCACGATGCGCTGGCCCCAGGCATCGAATCGCGTTATTCAGGCTGGGGAAATCGTTATGATGGATATTATTGGTGCCTACCGAGGCTATCAATTTGATGTATTTCGTGCGGCAGTAGCAGGAGAACCCAATCAGGAAAAACGTCGTCTTTTAGAGGCAGTAGTCCAGGCCAGCAAAGCTTCAGTAGCAGCTGCTCAAGCAGGAGTTTCTGCAGAAGATTTAGTCAAGGTAGCCCAAGATATATTTCAACAAGATCAATATGTTCCGTATAGCCGTTCGTTCATGGGTCATGGAATTGGTCTGGAAACTGTAGAACCCCCCTTGATCTCTCCAGGCGATCACACCATATTGCAACCTCAAATGGTACTCTGTATCGAGCCTGGCTTAAGAATCCCTGGAATCGGAGGGTGTTGCATTGAACAAGAGGTGGTCGTGCGAGAAACAGGACCTGAATTGCTCACTGAGTTTCCAATCCGTCTTTGGTAAATTCTGTTAGACCGGAAGTAATGGAAAAACTACGTGAAAAAGTCACAGAAATGGCTATCTGGCACTCTTTTCTACATTTACTCAAGTCACAATCAAAAAATGAATAAATCCACCTTCTGGGAAACACTGAAATTTAAATTATTCCCATGTCTTTTGCTCTGCTCCTTGATGCTATCCTGTTCCCAAACATCACAAAACCCGTCGGATAGGCCTCTCCAACTGCGGTTAGCCTCATTTACACCTGGCAGCAGCTGGTATGTTTATGGAGCAAGTATTGGACAACTACTGCAGAAATCTTTGCCAGAAAATCCAACAGTACAAGTATTACCCTTTGCAGGAGCCATAGGTAATCCTAACCTGCTCAGACAGGGAAAGGCAGATTTGGCTTTGATGTTTGACGTAACTGCTCAATGGGCAGAACAAGGCATTGTGGCCTTTGACACACCCTTCCCAAATCTGCGTACTCTAGCTAGCATGATTGATCAGTACTATGTGGTGATAATATCCCCAGAAAATTTTCCGGTAGAGAATATTGCCGACATCGTGCAAAAACAAGTGCCAACCCGACTTTATACACTGCCAGTTGGAAGCCAAGGTGAACTTTTAGCACGCCTTATTTTTGAAACTCATTCGGCTAGCTATAAAGACCTTCAAAAATGGGGAGGTAGCGTTCAACATACATCATTTGACGTTATCAAATCGGCTTTTAGGGATAAACGGATAGATCTGTTTATCCATGGAATTACTCGAACTCATCCGGCAATTACTGAAGTTGCACTAATGACGGATATTAAATTTCTTAAACAGAATAAAGCAAAATTACAACAATTGGCCAGTCAGTACGGCTTTCAGCAGGTTTCCCTTCCCGCTAAAAGCTTCCGCCGACAAACCAATGAAGTTGACACAGTTGGATACCAAACCGTTCTAGCAACCAGCAGCCAACTTCCAGAGAATTTGGCTTACCACATTGTCAAAGCAGTAGTCGAAGGACGTCAATCTTCGATTCAGTTAAAAGAAAGTTCAACTAACTCCCATTCTCCATCTTCTTCTCAAATTAAAAGATTTAAAACTCCTCTACACCCTGGGGCAAGCCGTTACTATAAAGAAATGGAGCTACTACACTGATCGAAATATTTCATCTATGATAAAAGTGGGAGCTTAGAAAGGACTGTAGTGGAACCCATACGAAAGCACTTGGCTTTCATCATCGGCATAAGCTGGTCTATTTTCCAGTTAAATACTGCCTTATTTGGCTTCCACCCTGTCATGATTCAGAGGCCACTGCACCTCTGCTTTGCACTCTCATTAGCCTTCCTAGTATTTCCCCTCCAAAAGACCATTCAATCAGTAATTCCAAATAAAATTTCCAGTGGACTGGATTATTTTTGTTCCATCCTTCCTCTGATAATTGGAATTTATCTCTGGTCTGATTACAGTCGATTGACCACTCGGATTCAGTTTGTCGATCAAGTCAATCTACTCGATATAGTGACAGGAATGCTCTCCCTCACACTACTACTGGAAGCCTGTCGCCGAACAGTTGGATGGACTTTACCTGTGTTAGCACTCTGCGCTATCACTTATCAATTTATTGGTCCTTGGTTGCTAACTCCACTTCGGCATAGCGGCATTTCTATCGTGGACTTTGTAGATCAACAGACTTTGTCAGTTCAGGGCATTTATGGAGTGCCAACTGGCGTAGCTACAGACTACATTTTCTATTTTGTATTGTTTGCGGCCTTTCTCAACGCTAGTGGTGGAGGACAGCTATTCATGGACTTGGCCAGCCAATTAACCAATCGGGCACGTGGGGGTCCTGCTAAAGCCTCTATAGTAGCTTCGAGCATCATGGGAAGTATTAATGGAAGCGCAGTCGCCAATGTAGCTACAACAGGAATTTTTACAATTCCGCTCATGAAAAAAGCTGGATTATCAGCAAGTCTATCTGGAGCTGTTGAAGCAGTCGCTTCTGCTGGCGGACAGCTAATGCCACCAGTTATGGGAGCTTCTGCCTTTGTACTAGCAGAATTAGTTGGAATTCCTTATATCGAAGTGGTAAAAGCCGCACTTATTCCCGCCCTAGCTTATTATATTTCCCTCTACTTCATGCTAGATCTCTACGCTCGGCAAGCAGGTCTGATCCAGAAAAAAACTAACTTTGAATTACCAGATAAAAAAATCTTAAAAAAGATTCACCTTTTACTACCTCTCATCGTATTGATCTACTTCATCATCACCTCAGCGTCATTACAACGGGCTGCTGTAGCCTCCATTATAGCCACTGTAATTATCTCCTGGATTCGGAAAGAAACAAGAATTTCTCCTAGGCGTATCATGGAAGCATTGGCTGAGGGGGCTCGTCAATCTCTCTCGGTATCTATCCCCTGTGCGACAGCCGGCATTTTAATAGGAATTGTCGGATACACAGGTATTGGACTTCGTCTTTCCAGCTTGATCATAGCTGCGTCCGGCGGCTTTCTTATCCTAGCTATGATCCTTGTTATGATTGGAACAATCATATTAGGAATGGGAATGCCCACTAGCGGAGCTTATATTACAGCAGCGGTTTTACTGGCACCGGCTCTGAGTGAATTGGGAATTTCCCAATTAGGGGCCCACCTTTTCATCTTTTTCTTTGCTGCACTATCAATGGTCACCCCTCCGGTTGGCCTAGCATCTTATGCAGCAGCTACCATTAGTGGAGCCAATCTAACAGAGACAAGTCTACTTGCCCTTCGACTAGCCTTAGCCGGATTCATCGTCCCCTTTGCATTTGCAATTAATCCTATTTTATTGATGCAAGGAGGTATCCCTTCCATCCTCTGGTCTTCGGGAACCTTGTTCCTAGGCGTAATGGCCTTGGGTACATCTCTTGTAGGCTTTCTTTTCAAACCACTTACTCTACCCATACGGATTTTGCTGTCGGGATCGGCAATTCTGCTAATCGCACCTGAACGCTCAACCGATTTGGCAGGAGCTATCCTACTAGCTGCCGTTTTGTATAGAGAATTCCTCTTCAAACGGTCGGAAAATATTCTGAAAGATACCTAGACTGTCTCACATCTTAGAGAAAAAAGTCACTTCGCATGCTTTTCGGAAATCAATGGATTAATAGATATTGTCTTTCTCTTGCTCGCCATGCCAGTGTATTTTCATGAAACGATCTCGTCGCTCCAACTCTTCTTCCCAACTCAAAGGTCCGCGAAAGTTAGCAATATCCCAACCCGTAATGATATCGCTCTTATTAGGATTAATGATCTGATGCTCTTGATCTGTAGGAATGGGCATACCTTCTGCATCACGCTCAATAGTGTGATAGGGAAAATTCCGATAGAAAACTGTCAGTACTCTTGTCCGGCATAGCTTAAAAATCCTCTGGAGAACCATTGCCACTTGCTTGTCTAACTCCTTGGGTTCGTCAATGAGTTCCGCAGACTCAACCAAGTCACTCACATCGCGATTGTGACTTTCCGTACGACTTAGTGCATTAAAATCGGAAACTCCAAAAGAACCTTCAGGGAAAAGACCCATAACGAAATCTACGTAATCGGCCCGTTTCTCTTCATCAAGTTCCATAAAGGGTTTTCCAAAAAAATCTTTGCTAACTTCATTGAAAGTCAGAAAATCTTTTTTGCCAACCCCCTTCAATCCCTTTAAAACCTCCTCGGTAATCCCGTGTTTCTCTAATCGCCGATAACCTGGATAGTCAGGCTCGTAAGTAGGAATAAGTGTGTCACCTAAAGCAGCAATTACATCCCTTGGCTCCAAATCAGGAGAAATTTCTTCCAAATATTGCTGCAGGCTTTTGCCCCGTCCTTCCTGCACCAAAACTGAAAACGAAGCTACTGAAAAACCAGTTCGTTTGATGAACTGTCTTCTGGTTGCTCGCTGTGTACTCATTACTCAAACTCCTCTAGAAAAATAATTTCGGACCATTCTCCGTGCCGCAAAAGCCCCCATAATCGCCCCCACTATTCCACAATTACTAGACACAGCACGTGGATAAGAACTACAGTCAGCCACAAAGAGCCCCTGAACTTCATGAGCCTCAAAATCCTGGTTAATAACTGAATTCTGAGGTCTAGAACCAGCTCGACAAGTTCCATTACCGTGACCCCCTCCTCTTCCCCTAAAGGTGGATGGAAAGCGCATAGAGATTTTACACTTCATCAGCTTAGCAATTTCTATAGCAATTTCACGCACCTGGTTCATTCGCTGATCAATGTAGGCATCTCCCGGGTAATTATGAGCACCGGTATGAAGATCAACCCATCCCTTTACATGAGTAGGGGGTTTGCTGACACCAATGTCAATAGCCCCTAGACGCGTGATAGCTTCTCTCATAAAATCCATATGCGCTTTCCCATATCCAGGGGCAAACTCACTCATAGCTGCAACATGAGGATAGGTGATCTTACTCATATCTTTGTCGGCAAATCGAACTCTTCCAGTGCCATCACTAAACTTGGGGTCGTCATCGTACCAGTAAATTCCCCCAGTAGTTCCCCGTCCAGCTTCCTTGATAGGCTGGTCAAAAATTACAGGAATCCTGTACCTAGTATCTCCATCTAGATTCTGACCAACATTCTTGTTCTCAACCAACGTTTTCGAACCCAACTCTGACTTGGGACCATATCCAGACTTGCCCAAAAGAACTGGACTCCCCCAAGTTCCACAGCAGACTGCTACTTTGTTAGCTCTAGCTTGAATGGTTTGACCCGCCTTTAGGTAAGTGATTCCTGTGACAACTCCGCCAGCACCTTTCTTTTCAATATTGACCCGCTGGACTTCAGCATCAGAAATCAACTCTCCTCCATGCTCTAGAAAGGTTGGCAAATACCAGAGAGAACTTCCCTTTGCATCATATTTACACCCATGTCCACTCCCAATAAAACCGCAATAAATACAATTTTTTCGCGCAGTCATGTAACCTCTAGGATGATATCCAAGAGCATATCCAGCATCACGAAACAAGTGATCCCCTACGCTAAAAGCTTGTTCAGGATCTTCATGAACATGTAGTGTTTTCATAACATCATCAACAGCTGTCTTCATATTATTCTGAGTCCAATCAATTTCCATCTCATCAACCCAGTTTTTATAATCTATGTCATAAGGAGGAAAAGCATTGGCACCCCAGTGGGGCGAACATCCTCCCACCATTTTTAGTCCATAGGGCCACGGCCAGCGAGGAATATTCTTGAATTCCTCCCATACAATTTGAGGAACCATACGCCGCCAATCAGGATCACTATACCCACCCACTTCTCTCTTTACGTGTGGGCCAGCTTCGACTAGGGCAATCCGTAAACGATCTCCAGTACGGGAGTTAATCCCTTTCTCTGCAATTCTGGCAGCTAGAATAATACCAGCCATACCAGCCCCCACTACGATAAGATCATATTCTCTAGTTTTGACCATCTTAATCCTTTCAACTGGCCTTATGGATACAGGTATGGATAGGTACCATCTTCAACCCCTTGCATAACCTCAGTGATATGGGTCCACGGATAATCGGCAAAATCTTTCTGGTAGTCTCCGGGAGCATTAATTCCCGGCACACTCGGGATCCATTCGGCCCGCAAAACTTCATCAGGATCCCCATAGCGACTAGCTAACAGCCTCACCTCAGGATCGTCCAATGCCGTAATCCTTCCCTTGTCCACTAGGGTCAGCCAACGATCGGTTCCTCGGATTCGGACCTTAAAGGTCACAAACATATTGTGGATATGAAACCAATGTCCTCTGGGAGCGTTAGTTTTCTTTCGAAATTTCAGGAAACGACCTTCTTCTCCTGGACGGTCAGAACGTACCTCAACACCAAAACCCCAATGAATAACTCCAGCTGCTTCTCGCTCGGTCATCCATTTACCCTTCATAGCCTCATCGAATCGGGTGTAAAATTTGGGATTAGTTCCCAGAGCAGTCTCGTAGGCCCAAAAATAACCTTTACCAATGTCTTCGTAATAAGGGTATTGAACTTCATTCAACTTAGGCCAGCGCATAAAGGCTCTCCAAGCATCTCCATATTTACCACCACCCCTCACCTCTTTGATCCTACTGTTTTCCAATACCACCTCTATTCTGGGAAAGACTCCTGTATGACTGCGGGTCCCAGCTACTACCCCATTGGCCTTGGGAATAAAAGCAGCAATCCATCTTGTTAGGGTGGGATAAAAAATAGCCGGCAATCGAGTAGTTCCCTGGTGAGGAAACAAGAAAAGGTGGCCTGGATAGTAGGTGCTCTCAGCCCAATCCTTAGCCTCTTGTTCAGTTACATCAAACGTTACATCAGTTCCCTCTGCATCGGTAATATGAGCTCGATCAGCCCAAGCCAGCGGTTCGATGACCCGTTCCTCTACCAGTCGCCATAAATCGCCTGGATAGGAGGGAACCTTGCTCATTAATTCATGATAATCATCAAAGATAAAATTCCCGTAAAATTTATTTCCGTGTCTGCCTAAATCCTTTCGAGTACCTTCTCTTCCACCATATCGAGCATACACCGCATCAATATCTTCTCCGTGCCTATCCAGGTATTCTTTAGGGGTCCCACTCCAAAAACGAAAGCTCGGATGCTCTCTTAACCGCTTAAGTGCGCTGGGATTCAACTTGATTTCCTGACGCTCCCGGGGTTTTTCAGGATACATCTCTGAATATAACTCTGGCTCCTCCTGTTTTAGCCAATTCTTCGGTTCTTCTTTATCTAGAAAGTTATAGTCAATCCAATTGTCTATTTCCATATAACTATCTTCTGACGTATAACCCGTACCTACACGAATCGAATTACCCTCTGTTTCAGGTAATATTACAAGCGCTTTAACATCTAGCTCTTTATACGCTTCCACTAGTGCTTCGAGAACAAGGGGATTAGGATCTATCAAAGATCTTTCTCCCGCGAAAAGAGCAACTGTTTTCCCAGGTTCCACTTGTCCCAACGGAGTTCGGCCTCCTGTTTGTCGAACAGCATCCCGAGCGTAAGGCATAGCCTCTTCCAAATCAGCAGGTTTTCTCAGATAACTAGGAAAACGAGGTTCCGGATAACCTGTTTTGGATTGTTCTGTATTCTCATCTCCAGCAGTACAACCTCCCAGAATGAGCACTGATAGACAGATAACTACCCCTCTCATAATAAAATGTTTTTTCATTGTTTCCTCTTTCTGTTCCTCAGAGTTCTCAACTCCTTATCATATTTAAACTTTTACCCTTATGGGTACAGATACGGGTACGTTCCATCCTCAATTTGAGCCATAACCTTTTCGATATGAGTCCAAGGATAGTTGGCATAGTCCTTTTCGTAATCTCCAGGTGAACTAATACCGGGAATATTAGGAATCCACTCCTGTCGCAAAATTTCATCAGGATCCCCGTAACGACTAGCGAGTAGCCTAACCTCAGGATCATCCAACGCCGTAATCCTTCCCTTGTCTACTAGGGTCAGCCAACGATCGGTTCCTCGAATTCGGACCTTAAAGGTCACGAACATGTTGTGGATATGAAATCCATGTCCTCTGGGAGCATTAGTTTTCTTTCGAAATTTCAGGAAACGACCTTCTTCTCCTGGACGGTCAGAACGTACCTCAACACCAAAACCCCAATGAATAACTCCAGCTGCTTCTCGCTCGGTCATCCATCGACCTTGCATAGCCTGATCAAACCTACCAAAGAATTTGGGATTGGTTCCCAGAGCAGTCTCGTAGGCCCAAAAATAACCTTTACCAATGTCTTCGTAATAAGGGTATTGCACCTCCTTTAACTTAGGCCAGTCAAGAAGTGCTCTCCATAGTTCTCCGTATCTTCCCCCTCCTCTAACTTCAACAATTCTGCCATCGACCAAGTCTATTTCAATTCGAGGAAAGACTCCCGTATGACTGCGAGTCCCAGCCACTACCCCATTGGCCTTGGGAATAAAAGCAGCAATCCATCTTGTGAGAGTGGGATAAAAAATAGCCGGCAATCGGGTAGTTCCCTGATGAGGAAACAAGAAAAGATGGCCTGGATAGTAGGTGCTCTCAGCCCAATCCTTAGCCTCCTGTTCAGTTACATCAAATATTACATCAGTTCCTTCTGCATCGGTAATATGAGCTTGATCAGCCCAAGCCAGCGGTTCGATGACCCGTTCCTCTACCAGTCGCCATAAATCGCCAGGATAGGAGGGGACCTTGCTCATTAACTCATTGTAATCATCGAAAATAAAATTGCCGTAAAATTTATTTGCGTGTCTGCCTAAATCCTTTCGAGTACCTTCTCTTGCAGCATATCGGGCATACACCGCATCAATACCCTCTCCGTGCTTATCCAGATATTCTTTAGGTGTCCCACTCCAAAAACGAAAATTGGGATCTGCTTTTAGGTCCTTAACCAGTTTTGGATCTAAATCAATAAGAGTGCCTTGACGGGGTTCTTCAGGATACATCTGTGCATATACTTCTGGCACCTTTTGCCGTAGCCAACTCCTAGGCTCCTCCTTATTTAAGAAGTGATATCCAATCCAGCGCGCTATTTCCATATAGCTATCCTCTGAAGTATAGCCCGTACCTAGACGAATCGAGTTATCTGAGATTTCCGGCAAAACTACTATTGCCTTCACTTCCAATTCTTTATAGGCCTCGATTATAGCTTTCAAAACAAGCGGATTAGGTGCCACTAATGCCCTCTCACCAGCAAAAAGGGCTACGGTCTTTCCTGGTTCTATTTGTCCCAAAGGAGTTCGGCCTCCTGTTTGTTTAACAGCATCCCGAGCGTAAGGCATGATCTCCTCAATACTCTGTGGTTTTTGTAAATAACTGGGAAAACGTGCTTCTGGATAACCGGCCTCACCCTTTTTTGCAGTCTCATCCAAACCAGTACATGAAACCAACACTAAAGACATTAAACAAACCATCATCAATCTAACAAAAGAGACCTTACTCATCGTTTTCCCTCCATGTCTAACTGACCTCTGTTATGTAGTCATAGTGCTACACATGTGATCTAAATGGGACCTCCAAAAACCTCTGGTTATTCATCTGACTGCTCAAATTTTCCATCCTCCATAACCAAACTTCGATCCACTAGCGGAGGAATATGAGGGTCATGAGAAACGATCAGGACTGTTTTGCCATGATCCCTAGCTAGTGAACACAGCCACTTAGCAATACTTTCGCTGATCTTACTGTCTAAATTCCCCGTTGGTTCATCGGCCAAAATAAGCGGGGCATTATTGGCCAATGCCACACTGATGGAAGTTCTCTGCTGTTCACCTCCACTAAGTTCATCGGGGAACTTGTGGGCTTTACCCGCCATCTCCACAAGCTCCAAAAGATGCATCGCCCGTTGGTGGCGCTCCTGTTGGTCTACTTCTGCCAAGATCATAGGAAGCATGGCATTTTCCAAAGCAGTCAGAGAAGGAATTAAATTGAACTGTTGAAATACAAATCCAACATTCATCAACCGATAATCTTCAAGTTCTCTTTCCGAAAGTTCTCCCACATCGTTCCCATTGTAAAAAACCCTACCTGTGCTGGGATGATCAATACCCCCTAAGAGATTAAGTAGCGTAGTTTTCCCACAACCACTTCGCCCCATAATAGCCACCGCTTCCCCTGGATGGACTTCCAAGTCTACTCCTAAAAGAACAGGGATTTCCCCAGCCCGAGTTTGGTAACTTTTAAACACACCCTCCAACTTGACATGGGCGCGGTTCGATGTTGATAAGTCAGAACTACTCATTTTTCTTTACTCCTGGCGTATAGCTTCTCGAGCGGTTTTTTGGAAAGTCCACAACCCTAACAGGAAAACCAATACAGCCAATACCGTCATGATGAAAATAATCACTAACACAGATTCCCAAGAAAACACCAACTCGGTTCTCAATAAATTCATTATGGTGGGGACCCGCTGCAAATCCCACACCCGATGAGAGATACCTAAACCAGCCAAACCACCAATGGCACAACCCAATATCAAACTCAAAAACAACGGAGAATAAAGCTGCACAACCAAAGCACCCATCAGATCCCAAGGAGAAGCCCCTCGCACTCGCAACAGTGCTAACATTCTTCGATCTTCGGTAAAATTGACCACAAAAGTGGCAGTTACCGCAAAAAGGGCTATTAAAAGTCCCGCTATCAAATAAATTTTGAAATTTTCTCCAACCAAATGGATAAACATATCCTGTCTAACCTTGGAAACTTCCTGTGAAAAAAAACGCTCATCTCGGGGATTAACAGGAAGTTTTTCAGTAGGAATATTACCCTCACCAGTAGTGCCAATAATTGCGGTTAATTGAGGAACAAGTGCCGAAATTGAATCCAAAAACGGACTATCCATGGAGGCTACAAGAAAGGCTTCTGAACGAAAGAGTTGACTTAGGTAGTCTGTATGAACTGTGGCAAAACTATCTCTATCCTCCACCGAACGTTGAGGAGCCCCCGGGAGCATGGCCAGAGTACCTGCCACTGGGGCCTTAACCGGTATTCCTTGGTCGTCAAAACCCACCAAAACCATATCGCCAGCCGACAAAGACCAAAACTCAGCCACTGCAGGTGAAACCGCTACCCGTCCTTCTTTAAGCTGGAGAATAATGTCCCGAAATCGTCCGTCTATACCTAACTCTTCTTCATGATAAATGTGTTTAAGATATGTTTCCGGATCTTGAATCAAAAACAAGGGAGTGCCGCTATAACCATAACCTGGCACATATAAACGAATGAGCGAACGCACTACTAAATCTGTTGAAAAAATTTCAGATTCCTTGCCAAGAATATCTAAACTAGGTTGAATCCACTGACGAAGTGCCGCTATGCGAACATTAAGATTCTCCTCAGGATCCTCTCCGAGACTGACCGTGTTAAATGTCAGATTGGCACTAGCTCCGAGTTGGACCTTGACCCCTCGTACTCCCTTCTGAGTAAAGGACTGAGAAGCGATACTAGGAGCCAACGTAATGGCAGCGGCCAAACTCCCAACTAATACAACGCCGGCTATCCGACCGGGACGGCGGACCGCCTGCTCAACAGCAAAACTGCTCAAGCGTCCCCGACTCAATGGCGCCAAAAAACGAATACAGGCAGCAATAATTGTTCTCCTAGAAGCCAATAAAACTGCTAATCCATAAATCAATAGAGGAAGAGCCAATAGATCCAGCAATCGCTCAAATTGACGCAATCCAGGAAATTGTTCTGCCAGAGAAAAACCTGTTATCCAAGCTAGAGCTGTGGCACCACCCACAAACAATGATAGTGCAGTGAAAAAACCAAATTTCAGACCGGCTGTGGTAGCCCCTGAAGATACAAAGTGACTAGCGGATTCCCGAGGAGTGAGTCCTCTAACCAATTTAATTAATCGCATACCAATCAGTAGCGCCACACCTAGGCCAGTCATTAGAAAGAGAATGGTTAAGAATGGTTTTTGTAAGCTTACCAACCGCATCAACGAACTAGCATCTTCATAAACCAACAACGGCAAAACCATACCAACCACCAAGCCCAACAAACCGCCTATGGTCCCGCCAATTAGAATGGTTAAAAGAAACACCCGACTCAAAAGAGACCCTTTCAACCCTCTAAGGCGCATCAAACCAATAGTGCGCCTCTCGGTCAAAATTACAAAATGAACAAGGTTCGCGGCAAAGACCCAAGCAATAGCAATGACTGGCAAAGCTAATAGTAGAGTCACAATCCCAATCAGCTTGGATATTTCTGACATTCTTTCGATCAAAAGAAGAGTGTCACTGCGCAATCGAATGTTGTAGGTAGGCGGAATCGCTTCCTGAATCACCTCCAAAGCTTTTTCCATCTGCTTTTGAGATCCTTCCAAATCCCATCCTGAGATGAGTTGGGCTCTATCTAACAACCCCACATGGTTGATCTCAGGCAGATAATCTCCCGACTCTTCGTGAATATCAATCTCTCCATGCTCATGGGTGTGTGCTTGAAATAATCTATCCAACTGGGCAAAGCGTGCAGGATCGTAAGGTATATGCAATCCTGCACCGACGTAAGGCACAAAAGAGATGTTTCCCGTTTTTTCCAGCAACCAGCGGTTCAGTTCTTCACGATCTAACTCCACAACTTGATTAACGGGAACCTTGAACAAAGAATGCCACTCTTCAACATGCCCATGCTGTTGACCATCCTGATGCTCATGCTGGCGTGTAGTACGCCCCAAAAAAGAAAAATCATTGGCCAATCTCACGCGAGCAAGATTGGCTTGGACCACATCTCTAGAGCCAAATAACGAAAGGGTTGTCTGCTCACCCACAGCTCGATAGGCAGGAGGCAATAATTCTGGACTGGTAGAACTTAGAACTACATACCAGGGCACAACAAGAGCGGCACCACCTGCTTCTGTCTTTAACCCCTCAGGAAGACGAGTACGTAAGAATACAAGACTTTCGGCCCGGGTTATCCTAGGTAGTTGGCGCAGCGTCTCTAAAAATTTGGGAGCTTTGGGGATTTCACGTGACTGATGCAAAGTAACATCCCAAGAGATACGAGATAACTGATCCTCAACATATACTTTCAAGGCATAGCGAGAAGTAACATAGGTTGCCCCAATAACTGCCACACACAAAAACGTGAAAAATCCAAATAAAAGAAAGGTTCTCTTTCCCAGTACCCGACCTACAAAAAAAGTTTTCTGCATTCCCTTTCCCCCGGCTCCTTAATAAGCCGTCTTCCAGAAAATAGTATCGAACCTAGTAGACAATATGACAGAGCCTGCGGGATTTCTCCCAAAAGAAGTGGAAGCGAACCCGAATGAAAGTAGAGGCCAAACTCTACGTCTAACGCTGTGAAGGCGTACCATACCCCCCGACATCAGTCAAGAGTTTTGTCTTCGCAAAACACTCCAACCCGACCGTTTCTTATCAGATCCTAATTTAGGATCTGATGTTGATTCTTCCCACTTGTGCAGTTAGGATGAGTCAGCATCTCGACATAAAGCCTGACCCGGCCAACCACAATAATCGGAGTTTTCAATGTGGGTCGTATTTTCCAAACAAAATCAGGAGAACGGAAATGAAATTGCATCATCGAGTCGCGTGTGGACTTTTACTGACTATCTTCTCTCTTTCTTACGTTACCGGTGACGAAATGACAGTTTATGGACGTCGTGGAATGGTAGTAACAGCCCATCAACTGTCCAGCCAGGTGGGTATGAAGGTATTAATGAGCGGAGGAAACGCTGTAGATGCAGCTGTTTCGATGGCTGCAGTCCTAGGAGTTGTCGAATTTGAAATGTCAGGTCCAGGAGGAGTCGGCAACATGTTGATCTATTGGAACCAAGGACCTAATCCCAGTGTCATCAACCTAGATTTCAGAGATGTTATCGCCTCTAAAGCTCGTATGGAAATGTATGATCAGAAAAACAAAGAACGGGGAATTTTAGCATCTTGTGTACCAGGAAATGTAGCAGGCTGGCATGCTGCCCTTAGTCGCTACGGAACTATTTCATGGGAAGAAGCCCTGCAACCCGCTATTGAGTATGCAGAAAATGGATTTCCTATCTCAGGTCGTGAAGTCTCCTATATTGAGAGAAATCTCGAAACCATCCAACAATATCCAAATAGTGCCGCAGTTTACCTGCCAGGAGGTCAGCCACCCAAACCTGGAGAAATTTTTGTTCAAAAGGACTTGGCCCAAACACTTCGTAGAATTGCACAACACGGCCCGGATATTTTCTACAAAGGAGAACTCGCAGATGAGTTCGTCTCTTTTTCAAATGAACACGGTGGAGTATTTACTAAAGCGGATTTCGAGAACTATCAAGTTCATTGGCGACAACCGGTTCAGACCAGCTACCGAGACTACCAAATAGTTAGCGCCTCTGCTCCTAATTTTGGCCCAGCTATTATAGAAACCTTCAATATCTTGGAAGGTTTTGATCTTCCCTCAATGGAACCCAACTCTGCCGATTTCATTCACTCTATTGCCGAATCCCTCAAAGTAGCTGCTGATGATGGAATGCGCTACATTGGAGATCCTCGTTTCGTGGAAATGCCGTTGGAGCGACTGACATCGAAAAATTATGCGAAAAATGTCCGTTCCCGAATTCATCCTCAACGCGCCTCCTATCATGTAGGAGATTCTCTTGCAGACGACAGCAATAACACGACTGCAATTTCGGTAGTTGATAGCAATGGGAATATGGTATCTGCTATTCAAACCTTAATCTCAGCTATGGGATCCAGAGTCGTATTTGGAAACACAGGCGTTCTCTTCAATAACAACATGCGAAAAGTTAGGAGTGCAGGACCCAATAAGCTGGAACCAGGAAAAACCTTCGGCACACCTTCAGCCCCAAGCATGATTCTGCATAAAAACAAACCTTTCATGGCAATCGGAGGTGTTGGGGCAGCCAACATTTGGCAAGCCATTGCTGTAGTAATGGCTAGGGTGATGGATGGGAAAATGGATCTACATGAAGCCATTGCCTCTCCTCGATTCACTATTCGTTATGGATATATGGCGGTCAAAAAAGGTCTAGCAAGAGATGATCAATTCCAATATAGAGAACTAACTGTCGAACCAGGACTTCCTGAAAAAATTCGCACAGAACTCAAAGCTCGAGGACACGAGTTAGTAGAAGGTTATACCGGAAATGTGCACGCCATCCTCATTGACCCTGAAACCGGTGTCATGAAAGGTGTAGGCGACCCACGCATTCACGCTCGAGCACTAGCTTGGTAAACTGCCGGGAGAGACAGGCCCATTTCATATAACACCTATCTCTCCTGAAATACTCTTTTCCTATCTACTCGAAATCTACAATAAATCCGTAGTGAGCAGAATTATCTCCTAACAATCGAGGATCATCTAAAGAGACAGGGAAAGTTCCCAAACTCTCCAATAAGCGAGCGGGCACTACTGCTTTGAGAGTGTTTGAATTAATAGTTGTCGTAGCTAAACGGGTACCACCAAATAAAACATTTGTATACTGGTCAAACCTGGCCCCCGTAACTGTAATTTCTAGGTCGGAACTACCCTGAGATACTGACTTTGGCCCTATACTCCTTAGGATGGGAGGAAGACCAGGTCCAATGTCCTCTGGGTAAGGTCTATCAAAAATATTATTGTAACCAGCATGAAAACCGGTGTCGATAATCTCTCCCCCGATCATTACTGTCTCAATATTCTTTAGATCCTCAAGATTCTCCAAAGGATTCCCATCAATAATCTGCAGATCTCCCCATTTCCCTGGTTCGACGGTTCCGATATCTTTAAGACGATACAGTTCTGCGGGATTCTTAGTAGCCGCCTGAATCACCGTCATCGCATCAACTCCAGCTTCGTGTAACGCTAATAGGTCGCGTCGGGCCCCCACTCCAGGCAAATGAAAAGCAACGGTATCAGTTCCCAAAATGATTTTACCCCCAGCCTCAGAAAATTCGCGAACAAACCTCAGGTAATGGTTCTTGAAATTTGCTCTCTCTGAAGTAGTCCTCGACTGAATTTTACCGTGATTCCTAGCTACATTAACTCTGGCCACCAGAGGAATATACTGCAACCCAGGAAGTTGGAAGAGTCGTGCATCTTCTTGGGCATAAAGCTCCTCATTTTTCACCCAAAAATGGGAGGAGGGCATCACATTTAAAGCAACATTTTCGGAAACTAATAATTCGATCAGATCAGGAAAGGCAGCTGGATCCATTAAAGAATAGATGTCATCTACCTCGCGATTGTACAAGGCGTCCAATTTTGCAGGATCGGTAATTGTTCCCACAATAATGCTGTAAAGATGCATTATGGCGTCCTGACCGGCATTGGCGGCATCCCTAGGATCAGTAGCATGGCCTACGATAGCCATACCTTCGGCATGAGCTGCCTGAGCAATCTCCTGCAGATCTTCCTTCCTCCAAGTTTCATCCACCTTGATAACCGAAATACCATTCTTCTTCTTTTCTCGTATATGCTTCTTAACTTCCTCTACATCCACAAAAAGAAAATGATGTTTGTGGGAAGCCACATAACGAAATAGCTTCTCTCTACGAATAGATAAAGGAGCACCAAAACGAGCTCCAGAAGCAAAAATTCTAGGTGTTCGGATAAGACCGCGTTCCCGGGCCTGAATAAGAGCTAACATCCATTCATCGGCATTCCCTAAATCGACAATGGTTGTAACCCCATTGGCTAGATAAAGCTCCCCGTGCCAAACTCGATAATGCACATGACCGTCTACGAATCCAGGGAGTATTGTTTTCCCACTGGCATCAATGACTTGGCTATTAGCAGGAATCGTGACCTCTCCTACTCGGCCAACCTGGCTAAATTTACCATCCTGAATAACTACAATGGCATTTTGTAAAGGAGGTCCCCCATTACCATCAATTAATGTTCCACCAGAGACAACAATAGTTCCTTGTTCCTCTCCAAATAACGTTACGGGAACACTCAAAAACAATAAAAAAATCAAAGAAGCCCCGAAACCGCAAAACAACGCCTTGTTACATTTAATTGCAACTATCATTGATTTTCTCCAATCTTAGCCCGGACCATGAATGATCAGGTCTGGTACCTAGCACAAAATTGCACAACAAGACACCTGTCTTGCCGTGATAAAAAAAGAGTTCTGTAACTCTCACTAAACCGATTAAGGTCCAAACGTTTTGTTCCTTTCCCGGTAAAACTCCAAAGGAGGTTGCTCAGGAATGTATGGTTTGTAGACAAATCCTTTTGTCTTCTCTTCAAACTCGTCTCGAACAGCTTTTAGCTCAGCAGGATTAGTCATCAAATCCACAGCCGCCCCAGTCAAAGTCTTGGTCATCAAAATCATAACCTTGTGTCCAATTCCCATTCCAGCTGCTGCCGTAGACTGCCAATTATGAGAGGGAAGATCCATTCCTCGCGAACTGCCTGAAATTGATGACATCGGAACGATCCAACTAACATCTCCATTGTCATTAGCAGCCGGCTTAGGAGTTTTAATAGGAACCTCTATTGTCTCATGAAGAGCAGCCGGAGCAGCAAAGCTCGGATGCTCCTTCTTGTATTCCTCCTGCAACTTGTTGGCAAATTCCCGTTCCTCGTTGGTAAATTCTGGAGGCCCATAGTACTGTAAATTTCTATTGACAATCCCGACCAAAGCTTCAATAGGTAGCCGCGGATAGACACCATTAACCAAATCCATCTCAACTTCACTACCAGTCAACAATGATTCAAAAACCACTACATTCTTAAATTTTTCAAAAATATCATCCACGGAAGAACGATCCCAAGCACGTAAAGAATACCAAGCCTCAACTAGTTCGGGATCCAATCCAGGACGTCCTCCTCCCTTAATGATGGCAGGATCTGAGATGAGATGACCTTCTGGTAAAATCTCCCTTAGAAACTCAATATTATGATTAAAGTTCAACAACGATTGCAGGGGACTCAATCGTCCTTTTTTGTGAAATTTGACCTGAACTGTATTCACCGCTCGGGTACCATTATAGCGAGCATTAGTGCGCCGGTCGGAATGCCAAGTCAAACAAACATCCGATGTATCAAATAGACCTGCCTTTGCTAGATAAACTTTCCCGAAAAAAACCTCCTCCGCAGGAGGACCGAAGACCTTTACTGTCCCAGATATATTCAACTCATCAATAACTCTCTTAAGGGCCAATGCTGTTCCAATAGAAGAAGCTGCTACCAAATTGTGCTGACAGCCATGTCCAGCACTATTACCAGAACGTACCTTGCGATAAGGCACTGCTTCTTGAGACATTCCTGGCATAGCATCCATTTCAGCTAAAAGGGCAATTACCGGCCTTCCCGAACCGTAACTAGCTACAAAGGCAGTAGGCATTTCTGCCACTCCTTTTTCAATTCGGAAACCTTCTGCTTCCAAAACATCAACCATAATTTTCATGGTTTGATATTCCTCAAAAGGAAGTTCCGCATTCATCCAAAGTTCATCAGAAATCTCTACCAACATTTTCTCATTTAGACTGATCCAGTTTTCTGCAACTTTTTTTGCTTTCTTCTGGTAACTGGTCGACTGACCCATTAACTCAAGGTGATAAAAACACAAGAAAACAAGAGCGACAGACCAAAACCATGTCATGCTTTTGTACAAAGAATTCATTGGTTGACCTCTTTCCTTCTCTGAGAAAATATCATTAATTCGCTATAAATAGCTAAGCCCAAAAGAATATTACAACCTCGCATTTACCCCTTTTCACCTCCTAATTTTGCAGGGTGCAAGTCCATTTCAGACCGACCATACACCTAAAACAAAGGAACACATCTAATTGTCGAAATAGGATTGAAGACCTGACTGTCCTTTGGTTAGAGGCAAAGTCAGCATGAGTAAAACTCTTGCCTTCCATGGACTTAAATCATCCGCAAAGACACAACCTATTTCTTTGAGTGTAGCTCCTCCACCCTTGAATCCATAAATTGGAAGTACTCGCCCAAAATATGACCTACTACTGATAACAACAGGAACCTTGCTCTGCAGAGCATATTGAATGGCTTCATACATCGACTCATTGACGTTTCCCGAGCCTAGTGCAGCCACTACAATTCCCTCGGCACCCAAATCAACAGCATTCTTTAGAAGTGCACCATCTGCTCCAGCATACATATCAATCAAATCAACTCGGGGAAGTTGAACAGGGAGAGGAATGGTCTGCCGCCGAAGAGACTTGTTAAAAAAAACAACACCATCATTATCTACATATCCTAAATAGCCATAGTTTCCTGATTCAAAAGTTTGTACGTTGCTGGAATGAGTCTTAGTAACCGAACGTGCCGCATTAATGTAATGATTAAAGTTCACCGTTACTCCCCGACCAACCGATTTTTTATTAAGTATTTGATGGACAGCGTTGAGAAGATTTCGAGGACCATCTGTATCCTTTTCCGAAGCATTCCTTTGGGCCCCTATCAAAACAACTGGCTTTTCACTACTCAAGGTCAAATCTAAAAAATAAGCTGTCTCTTCAAGAGTATCGGTTCCATGAGTGATGATCACTCCAGACACTTCGGGATCAGATAAAATACTGGATACGCGTCTAGATAGAAGTATCCACCGTTTCCCATCCATGTAGTCGCTAGGAATATTACTAAAATTGACCACACGAATCCGGGCCAGTTTTTCCAGCTCGGGAACAGCTTGAATTAAATCCTCACCCCGCAGCGCCGGTACTGGGCCTCCAGACTCTGGATCAACCTTCATGGAAATAGTGCCCCCAGTAGACACGACTACAATTGTCGGGAGAGGAATTGCGTATACTGAACAGGAAAACAGGAATATCAGAAGGCCCCAGACAGTAAAACTACCTTTTCTCTTGGCACTCATCTTTTCCTCCATGTCTTTTAATCACAACAGTTGAAATCATATTGCGCACAACTAGCGAATCACTAAACCCAGGAAATAACACGGACCAATTGAATCACAATATTAACCTCTCAAAGTCATTTTACTCGGCGTCCCCGAAAGCAAAACAGGACTCAATAATGGGAAATTTGCCAATCTGAAATCTGCCGCTGACGATCCATTTTGACGAAAGTAGTCGTCAGGCGCAAATTATAAAATATCTCAATTAATGGTAGAATTGAAGTCGACTATCTAATAAATTCAGGTCAAAAGGATTCGGCCGTAAACCGCCGAAAAAAGAGAACTAATTGAAAGGAGGGTAATTCGCTAAGTCAATCTAATTGGACTTGGATTCTCATCTTCTTATTCATCCTTTCCATGCTAAGTTATCCAACTTATAAAAACGTTATTGGCGGCTGGCCGATCAACTTTGTCCTGACTGTGGCGATTTGCCTAATCTATGCCATTCTGTATGCCTTTTATATCCAAGATAAGTTGAATCGGGAGAACTAATCTCTGATGTCAGCTCATCTTTTGGCTACTGTCATCTTCTTTGCCTATCTGGCCCTAACCCTCATACTCGGCTGGTGGGGTCGGCGCAATATGCAAGGCTCTACCATTCAGGAATACTACACGGCTGGTAAAAGAATTGGCCCTTGGCTGGGGATGATTACCTACGGAGCCAGTAACTGGAGCACCTTTACCTTTCTAGGATCAGTTGGCATTTACTACAGCCACGGCATTGGATATGCAGCCCTTCCAGTAGGGGAAATGTTTTTCATGGGTATCCTATTCCCCACATTAGGCTACAAAATTTGGAAATTTTCGCGCGCTCCTGAAGTAATTACACTGACCGATATCGTCGCAAGAAGGTATGAAGAAGACCACTTAGTTCGCGCACTCTATGCTCTAGCCAATATCATCTTCATGTTTTTTCTAATGGGTGTACAAATCGTAGGAGTTTCTTACGTTATAGAGAAAGTAACTGGAGGAATTATTCCTTACCTAGCAGCCGCCCTAATTGTGGCAACTGTTTTGATCATCTATCAAACCTTAGGGGGTATGCGTAGTGTGGTCTATACCGACGTCTTGCAACTAACCCTCCTGACCCTGACACTAGTCACCGTCTTTGTAGCTATTGTTGTTAATTTTGACATGGCATCTGTTTTCCAACGAGTATCAGCTGGCCCAAAAGCTGGTATTCTGTCAGCGCCCGGACCAAGAGGCATTTGGAGTCCCACCTACTGGACCACAGCCTTTATAGCCTTTGGTTTTGGCTGGTTTTTGTGGCCTCACCTCTGGTCCCGTATCATCGCTTGTAAAGAAAAACGTAGCCTCTGGACAATTCCACTAGGAACCATTGTGGGAATTACTCTATTTCTGGTGGTCATTACTCCTATGGTGGCCTTTGTGGCTGCCGATCTATGGCCCACTCAAGAATCCCTTGCCGGTTATAAACCGGATGAAATCATTATCCGGTTTATGTTCGAATACCTGCCAATTCCAATAGCGGCACTCATGCTAGCAGGGGCCTCTGCAGCGGCCATGTCGACAGCTGACTCCCTATCTTTGGTCCTATCTTCTATTGCATTTCATGATCTTTATGAAAAAATTTGGGGAACTCGAATGAACGAGCAACAAAAAACTACTTGCGCCCGCATTGTGACTGCTCTTTTTCCTGCCATAGCCACCCTAATTGCTTTGCGCCCCCCAGGACTCATCGTAGGCCTAGTCATCGATACTTCCTTTGCTGCCTTCACGGCTTTGGCCCCGGCAACACTCCTAGGTTTCTATTGGGCACGAGCCACTACCCAAGGAGCCCGCTGGTCAATTAGTATTGGGTTGACAACTGCCCTCATCATTATCGGATGGTGGAAAAATCCTTTTAATCTTGATATTTATAGCGGGTTTTGGACTCTTGTCATCTCCGCTGCAGTCATGATTTCAGTATCCCTACTGACCAAACCAACATCCAGGGACGTTCTAGAATACTTTGAACTTGACGCGAATTAGTGAAATGCAAGTGGTCAAGTGTTAGTTGGATACCAATCACCAACTAGTTAGGTAACCACATAATCACAAACAACTATTCTTTCAACGATAGGCAACACGGATTCCTGCACCAGTTTCTGGTGACAGGGATGCACAAGATAAGCATCCAATGCCTCGGCAGAATCGAATCGCACCACCAAACCATGCGTAAATCCATCCCCGCGATCTGAAATGTTAGCTCCGCAACTTAATGATACGACTTCAGATATTTCATTTTTTAGGGATTGCAAACCCTGAATCATAGCTTCAACTTTTTCTGAGGGAGTACTCTCAATAACTTCAAAAAGGACTATATGCTCAATCATTCTGGGCCTCCTAAAAAATTCAAGAAGTTACTGAATTGTCTACTATCTCTGGGCTGGAATCTTCTTTCTTCTGAAGAGCATTAAACACTTTCTCGGGAGTAATCGGCAAGTCCTGGATTCTCACTCCTACCGCATCCATTACAGCATTGGCAATGGCCGGTGAAACTGGAATCAATGCCGTTTCTCCACAGCCTTTCGCACCATATGGACCAACAGGATTGGGCCTCTCTACAAGTATGGTTTCAATTTTTCCGGGTAGATCCAAAAAACGCGGGAGATTATAGTCCAAAAAATTAGGGTTAATAGGCAAACCTTCCTGATACACCAACTCCTCCAGTAGTGCCTGTCCTACTCCTGTAATTGTTGCTCCTCTCAATTGCTGTTCACATGCTAGAGGATTTAGGGCTTTACCGACATCAGCCGCTATCACATAGCGAAGCAGACTTACCATTCCTGTTCTCTTGTCCACTTCCACTTCGGCAATCCCCGTTCCGGCAACCCAGAATGCAGAGTGTTGGTGCTCTCCCTTTTCGTTTACTGTGTCGGTCTTGATCATACCCCGCCCCATAAGATTTCCACCCTTTATTCCGAAATGCTCCATTAATAAATCATGGTAACTAATAGCCTGAGAGGAATCCCCTTCATACTCGACCGTTTGACTTTTAAAAACCAGTTTCTCTGGATGGACTTGAAAAAGTGGAGCAGCAATTTCCGCTAACTGCTTCTTTACCTCCTGTGCCGCCAAGATCAATGCGCGTCCCATATGGAAAGTCGACCGACTAGAAGAAGTAGTAATGTCATACAAACTCGAATCAGTATCAGAACGCACCAAAGAAACTTGATCAATAGGAATGGCCAATTCTTCGCTGACAATCTGGGACATAACAGTATCTGAACCCTGCCCTATATCTACAGAACCGACATACACACTCGCACTACCATCTTCATTAAGACGAATCATAGCTGAAGAAATTGACGGAGTTAATGTTGCCTTAATCACACAAGCTACCCCTCTCCCTCGAGCCTTTCCCTCAGCACTATCCGACAACTTCTTTTCCCATTCAGAAGCGGCAACGGCTTTTTCTAGACACTCTCTCATTCCAAAAAAGTTCATCCGTTCACCCGTAACAAATTCTCCTCCTTCATCCAATAGGTTTTGAGATCTGAGTTCGACAGGGTCCCTTCCCAATTTACGCGCAATCATATCCATTTGTGACTCATGACCCCAGTTAGCTTGAGTCAACCCAAATCCTCGAAAGGCTCCAGCTGGAATCCGGTTGGTATAAACTGCATAAGCATCAATCAGAACATTAGGAATCTCGTAAGGTCCAGCAACTCCATAAGCAGATTTTTTTAGAACCCGCGGACCAATTTCGGCATACGCACCGGTATCCAGGTAAACTCGACAGTGACGTGATACCAGAGTTCCATCTTTCTTTACTCCGGTTTTTATAAAAATTTTGGCAGCATGTTTGGTCAACGTTTGGAAGACTTCCTCTCGATTCAAAGTGATTCCGACAGGGCGTCCTGCTTTACACGCGAGAGCCGCCACAAGGGGTTCCAGTTTTGGATATAGCTTGGATCCATATCCACCCCCAATATTCAAAGAAATAACCCGAACCTGAGAAATTGGAAGGCGAAATAGACGGGCCATTTGGCCTCGAATTACAAAGGGATTTTGAGTAGTAGACCATATTGTCAACTTACCGCTTCGTTCAAAGCGGGCAATACTAGTAAAGGACTCCAACGTAGCATGTTGAGTAGGAGGAGCCGTAAACAAGTCTTCAAAAATATAGTCTGATTCTTCAAATCCTTTTTCCACATCTCCTTTTTTAATATGCACATGATTGCAAATATTAGTTCCTTCCAAAACCTTCACATCATCCAGATCTACAAATCCTTCTTTGGGCCAACGAACATTCCTATGTATGAGAGGAGCATCTTCTTTTGCAGCATCCTCTGGGTCCAGAACAGAAGGAATTTCTTTATAATCAACTTCAATTAATTCTAAGGCTTCCTCGGCAATCTCAGGATGGGTAGCAGCTACAGCTGCTACTGGATCTCCTACAAAACGCACTCTGTCAACAGCCACAATCGTTTGATCCTTGACCACTGGCCCGTAGTAGGTCTGGTAACGAGGATTATCAACTACATCCTTTCCGGTAAGAACAGTCACCACTCCAGGAAGTGTTTCGGCTCGACTAGCATCAACATTAAGAACTTCAGCATGAGGAACACTGCTACGCAAAATTTTGCCATGTAGCATTCCTTCAACGGTCACATCCTCCAGATATTTAAGATTTCCGACTACTTTATCTCTGCCTTCCAACCGGAGTACAGACTTTCCAATCACACTATTATTTTCCATCTGAGTATAAGCTTTCTTGCCAGCATCATTGGCTGGACGGAGATAAAATCAGTCGTCTCAGTTCTCCTCTAATTAACTAATGTTGTCCGGAGAACCGAATACATAATAACATGCTGTTTAAGAACCCTTAGGCCGAAACAAGGAGGAACCAATGACAGACTGGAAAACTGCAGATTTGTGTGATGACTTTCCTTCGCTAACACAAATAGCTGCACCTCTGCTCCAAGATTACGGAGGACTTACTTCATTCTGTGGCAAAATTGTTATAGTCCAAGCTTTTGACGACAACACGCTAGTAAAAGAAATGCTGGCCAAAAGTGGAAAGGGACAAGTTCTAGTAGTGGATGGCGGAGCATCAACAAGATGTGCTCTGGTAGGAGACCTACTAGCTCAAAAGGGTTGCGATAATAGCTGGTCAGGGATTGTAGTTAATGGCTGCATTCGCGATTCAGAGGCCATCTCTAAAATTGCGATCGGGGTAAAAGCTATTAACACAGTTCCCAACAAGAGTTCCTCAAAAGGCATGAAAAATATCAACATTCCCGTTTCCTTTGCAGGAGTTATGTTTCACCCAAATCATTACCTTTACTCAGATGAAGATGGAATCGTACTGGCGGATCAGGATCTATTACACCCAAAATTAGGAGAAAAACAAAAATGAGATTGATAACTTGCGGAGGAACTCCTTTTTCTCGAGGGCTCAATTATGGAACCCTTCTGAAGAATACAATCCATTTTAACCTTGAAAAATTTTGGTTAGCATTTCGTGAGAGGAATATAGACAGAGTCACTGTACTTCAAAAAACGAAACAAGTATCCCAAAACTATTCCGACAAACTAATTGAAGAAATCAAGGGAATAGCCCATGGCGCTGAATTAGAATTTAACGAACTTTTAGCTTTCAATCTTTGCCACGGAGTCATATTCACTGATGAATGTACCGTGATGTTTGCATTGGGAAATACTACCGCATCTGGAAAATCCCTCTTTATGAAAAATAGTGACAAAATAGGAGCTGAATCTTTAGTGGGTTCAGACTTTCACCAACACAAAGAAATCAATGTTGTCCTAGCTATTCGAGATGAAAACGGCCCTGATATCGTCGGAGTAGCAGCAGCTGGATCTACCGGTCTGAAGATGGGAGTAAGCAGCTTAGGAATCGCGGTGGGAGCTAATATTTCTCGAACCAAAGAATTAGCTCAACGCAAAGTAGATACTACTCAAATGAGAGCTCTAGATCGCACACAGTTGGGTCGTGAAGGATTACAAAAGTCTACTGCTCTGGAAGCGGCTAATTACGTGTCAGCTAAGATTGCAAATAATCCCATGGCGACCCCTGGCAATCTAGAATTTGTTGACTCCACTTCAGGAGTAATAGTGGAAGGATCCTATGACCGCTTGGCCATTCAGATACTAAAATCGGGCATTGCTTCTCGAGCTAACTCTTTTGTCGTAATGAAAGACTTAAACAATCCTAACGATGTTTCTAGCTATTGCAGATACTCTCGTACCCAACAGCTATTAAGGGAAAATACGGGTAATTTGACCCCTGACCTTATGAAACAATTTTCCCAGGATCATGGAAACGGACCTGGACCCAACTCAATCTGTCGGCATGGGACTCACTATACCGAAGAAACTTCCCTTTCCAGCATGGTTGTAGAAATTGATGAAAACAACCCTGCCAACACCCGATTTTGGATCTCCTTAGGAAAACCCTGCCATGCATGGCAAAATTCAGAAGCCTGTTTCGAGGCCAGTTTTAATGAGTTGGAACAAATTCCAGAACAATTTCTTAATGGAGACATCTGGAAACGCTTCTATACAGAAGAACCATCCAACTAACAGCTATTTTAAGGAACGGATTGGTATTTACCCGTACTTTAATACTCCTGAAAAATTCGCTGAAGTTCCTTCCCACCTGCGATTTGAGTAAGTGCCACCATCAATAAAATGCGAGCTTTTTGGGGAGTTAAATTATCACCAAGAATCCAATTAGAACGTGAACGGTAGCGAGGATGTATATCTGCCACACGTCCCACCCCACTTCGACTTGTTACTACTACGAAGACCCCTGTCTCAGAAGCTTTGACTAATTCAGTTTCCATAGCCGGATGGACTTCCCCTGTAGGAAAACCCGCTACAACAATCCCCCTCGGTGAAGCACTTCCTAAAATGCCTTTTACAATCTCCCCATCAATACCGGCTGCAGCATATACAATATCCACTCTGGGCAACCACTCAACGGAAGAAATTTTAAATTCGCTACGGTACGTATGTTTGGAATCAACAGAACGGTAGAACACCACCTGATCTCGATCTACATACCCCAAACTCCCTATATCACGTGATTTATAAGTCTCCAAACGATAGGTGATGGTTTTGGTTACATCACGAGCGGCATTAATCTCACCATTGGCTACCACTAAGACCCCTCGTCCCCGAGCTGATGGATGTGCTGCCACACGAACCGCATCTAGAAGGTTGTGAGGTCCATCAGCACTCAAAGTCCCGTGTAAACGTTGAGCCGCAGTAAGGACTACTGGACGAGAATCCTTCACCGTGAGATTTAAAAAATAGGCAGTTTCTGCCACTGTGTTAGATCCATGCGTTATGACAATACCCTCTAAGTCAGCATTCTGAGCGTAAATTTCGTTTACCCGATTGGCCAATTTCAGCCACAACTGTGGACCTACTTCTGAACTGGGTATTCTCACTACTTCCTCAGCTTCAAGTTGTGCGTGTTCGGCAAGCTGGGGAATTTCTCTCACAAGTTGCTCTCCTGAAATGTACCGATCTGGCAGATGTGCAATCGTTCCTCCAGTTGAAAGGACGAGAACACGAGGTAAATCTCGAGACCAGGTAAAAGTCAAACTACACAATAAAACAAGCAGAATAACTATTCGGAACATACATCTGCTGCCTGGAATTAACACAGCCATTGCTTTGGACACCAAACCTCCTATTTTTTTTTCGGAAACCCCGAGTTTATTTCAACCTTAAAACTAAGGCAATAAACTATCGCTAAATTCCTTGACTCTCTCGGCATAACTCTTTCAGAATGGCTCTACCGTAGGTTACATTCCAGGCTGGCTAGGAGCATTACCATGAAAACAAAATTCATCACTAGAAAAAACATTAGAAAATTCCAGCAACTCCTGAAAGAAAACTTCACCACTAAATACAGTAAATTGGTGGGAGCCGAACGACCCATTACTTTAATTATAAGCCTAACTATCTACTGTGTTTTTATCAGCCAATTGTTAATAGCAGCAGAAAAACCAAGGATTGCTTTCTTCTCAGGTCCTACTGCAACAATTCAGAACAGCCAACCCTTAATTACTAGCAACAAAGCCCGGACAAAACATGATCTACCTCTCATCAAGGACAGCTCAGGACAACCACTTTCTTACGATATGCTATTTCCCCAACGCCTAGGGACACCTGTCACTATATACATTAAGCAGTTTTCTGCTCATCCACTGGAAAGTGATGTATCGGAACTATATGCAGCCCCAGATGGCTATATCAACAGTCAGGGGGACTTTCACACACAACAAAAATCTCCATCTGATATCCCGGTTTATAAAGTCATCCTCAAACCAGAAGACGGACTCTACCCCCTCCCCTATATGGCCATCCAGTCTGATGGTAAAGCCTGGAATGGTACCGCTACAGAACCTGGGGCACCTTTCTCTCAGGCTCGCCAAACATTTTATCCTGATGCCTCGAGAACCCTTGAAGAAATTGAACGGAATGGAGGGGGTATCTATGGTATGGCAGACTACGATTTCTTTCGTCCTGCCCCGCCGGGAGGATATACCAAAGGATTATCCTCCTCTCAAAGAACCGATCAGGGGAAGGGGAACATCCCCCCTGAACGTCACGGAGAACATTTTTTTACTTATGGACCATACAATGCTGATGCTCCTCGGAGCCACTTGGCTCGGGTAACCAATATGGTCCAAAAAGCCTTTAGCAGTGGACTCTACAAAGGAGCTATCTGGCTAGAAGGTAGTCCTAATATTGAAGATACTGTCTACTGGTTGAACCTGCTCATTGACACTAACCGTCCTATTGTTGGCAATGCCGCTCAACGCAAAAGAGGACTAGTAAGTGCAGATGGCGATGGCAATATTGTTGATGCCGTCCACTACATCACATCCGAGGTTTGGGCCGACGATAAGGGCCGTAACCGTATGGGAGCTGTTTTAATTCAGGCTCAACAAATTTTTTCCTCTCGGGAAGTGCAGAAGGAAGATGCTCGTCCCGGGGGATATGTATATACCGGAGGCCACGGAGGAATAGTAGGTAGCACAGGTATGGACGGTCCTAGGGTAACTTTTTTCCCTAATCGTAAACATACCTACTTGTCTGAACTTCGCTCCACTATTTTACCATCGGCCACGATTGGAGTTCGCAAAGAAGGTAGCAAGGTGTGGACCGTAACAGTACCAATCAAAAATTCTAAAGGTGAAATTCTTCCCTCTGCAATTCCTCTGGTAACAATTATGAAAGGTTCACGCTGGCATGCTGACCCTCTAGTAAAGACTTCTGGTGAAGAAGACATGATAGCCCGTCGAGAAAAACATCTAACTTCTTATCCTCTCTCTGGAATTGTGGCTGAAGGTTTAGCCCCATACGGGAAGTTAGTCGCCAGTATGGAAACAGAACTTAGAAAGGCAGTACTGTCAGGAATTCCAGTCGTTAAGGCAGCCCGAGGAAATGCTGGTGGTTTCATGAAAACCGATCCTGACAATCTTTTTATCGAAGGACAAAATATGACAGCTACCAAAGCCCGTATGCTTTTGATGGCTAGTATTATGAAATTAGGGATGCTACCACCGGCAACCAATCCCAATAACCCGACAAAGGAAGAAATCCAAGCTATTCAAGAAAAAATTGAACACTATCAAAAAATTTTACACACACATTAATGAGTCAAACTCCCCCAACGTTCAGATCGCACTAGGAGGTTCTTATGAATCCCAAAAAAATCGCTAAAAACTCTGTTTCGATGAAAGGATCCGTAAAAGATTTCTTGCAGGGAAATCTCAATCGAAGGTCGTTTCTCACTAGACTGACTGCATTAGGCTTCACTGCTACTGCAGCACAAAAAATTTCTAAAGCCTTATCTTTACCTAAAATTCCAACCTCCACAAGTGGACCAGTACGTAGTATCCAGGGCAACGGAGGAACCATTTTGGTTGAACAGCTCAAGCAATGTGGAGTGGAATTTATTTTCGGAAACCCCTCCGCCCACAACGGGCCCATCTACGACGCACTAATAGACCGCAAGGATATGAACCTAATCCTGGGACTCAACGAAAATACACTGACTGCCATCGCAGATGGCTATGGAAAAGCTAGTGGTAAAGTACCTTTTGTAACAGTTTCTCGTCCTGGCTTTCCTAACACAATGACTCATATGTACAATGGCTTCAAGGACCAAACTCCCCTTATTGTTTGTGCCGATCAGATTGACGAAGCATCCCGAGGTCGGCATGGCAACCAGGAAACAGATGATCTTCTAGAAGCCGCCGAACCCTTTACCCAGTGGACTTGGGAAAGTAGAAGACCTGAAAATCTTGCAGAAGATCTTCGCAGAGCCTTTAAATTTTCCTCGACTTTCCCCCGAGGCCCAGTCTTTCTTTCTATCCCACGCGATTTTCTAGATACTGAAACTGAAGCAGACATAATTGATATGAAATATTTCACTCATTCCAATGAAGTGCGCGCTGACCAAGGCTTGGTAGAAGAAGTCGCTGATCTTCTTATCCAATCTGAAAGTCCACTGCTTCATGTAGGAGATGAAATCAATACGCTAGGGGCTGAAAAGGAAGCAGTTGAATTGGCAGACCTTCTATCTATACCAGTAGTACAACCCCCAGAAAATTGTCGCTGGAGCAACTCATTTCCCACTGATCACACACTATATCTGGGTGATTTTAAAAAGGTTATGAGACATCCAAAATCAGTAGATATGCTACTAAATCTAGGAGGACGCTTGCGACCACACGAAGGATCTACTCCTCTGATCTCGCACCAGACTAAGATTGTTCAGGTGCGTCTTAATACTGAAGGTATGGGCCGTGTGTACCCCTCTCTTCTCTCCCACCCCTCCAATGTCAAACTATTTACTCAAGATCTAATCGAAGCTGTTAGATCTCGAGTCAGTAAAAGTGACATCCAAAAATGGCGAGAAACCCGGAGAGCGGAAACTGAGGTATTTAAAAATAGATCTCAAAAATCCTTCGACAGGGTAGTACAACAACGCTGGGGACAAAATCCAATTTCGGTTGAACGTTTGGGGATGGAACTCAAAGACCAACTGGACCCAGACGCCTACTTGGTCCAAGAAATGGATTCTGGTGAAGTTATCATAGATAGAATACTTTCCTTTGGACAAAATAAAATGCAACAAATCTCAACAGCAGGAGTCGCCCTAGGCTGGAGTCTAGGAGCTTCAGTTGGAGCTAAAATTGCCCTCCCCAACCGCCAGGTGGTAGCTATGCTGGGCGATGGCGCTTTTATGTTCGGGGGCTCTCAGGCCATGTGGAATATGAAGCGCTATCAAGTTCCTGTACTCACCATCGTTTTGAATAACCATTCCTACGACGGTGAACGCAGCCGTGTTTGGGGCAGGGGAACTCTTCAGGGAAAACAGGGCAAAGATATGACCTGCTATCTGGGAGATCCTGACATTGATTTCACACACCTAGCCAAAGCCTACGGAGTTCCCGGAGCCAAAGTAAATAATCCCAATGAACTAAAATCAGCCCTCAAAAGAGGCATAGAAGCCACCCGTAGCGGAGAACCTTATCTACTAGATATTGAAATCGCTCGTCGGGGAACCGGTGCCGAATCTACTTGGTATCCAAGTTATTCGGTAGCTAATCAGAATAGGAGTTAAAATAATGTCAAATTACAAGCACAGGCAACACAACAAAACAATGTTCATTTCCAAATCTCTTCTTTCTCCAAAAGTTATTGCTCTTAATCTTGCAGTAGCCTTCTGTTTTTTCCAAATCTCTATGGGATCTCCTCAGTCTAATAATCCGTCTGAAACTCAAACCTTAAAGGCCAAAGTAGCTCAAGCCACTCGCATGTTAGTCCGAGAAGGACTGCTTGCTTCTTCAGGACATGTTAGTGCTCGAATTCCAGGCACCAACAAAGTTCTAATTGGCC